>Ga0126338_10004321_pt1 | contig 10072 bp, 4 predicted proteins | sample OrbCmetagenome_2_FD_92529 | JGI IMG/M metagenome (GOLD analysis project Ga0126338, IMG submission 92529) | Coral microbial communities from Petempiche,Puerto Morelos, Mexico - Orbicella C C metagenome | ecosystem: Host-associated > Invertebrates > Cnidaria > Coral | place: Petempiche,Puerto...
TAAATCTTGGTAACGCTACTCAAGCAGAACTTATTCGGACAGAAAATCGCTCTCTGTGCAGGACCTTGTAACATATGTCCTCAACGGTGATCCGCCATTAAAAGACAGTCTTGATGCAACTTCGTGATTTCCCCCACATCACTGATAATTTTTGACGAAATTGATGTTTAAAGCTCAGAAATTGAAAGCTTTGCAAGACAGCACCTACTTAATAAGCAAGGGTCCTGCAGGACCTTTAATAAGGTCAATGATGAACATGAGTTCTTAACTTTCAACCTTTGATATTGTTTGTTTCGTTGGGTTGCTAATATTTTGGGGTCTCTACTTCCAGACCTTTAAGGTACAGATCTTCTTACATTTAACGAAACGGGAACATTGATGAACTATTTGCATGCTTTCGTGTTTGTCTTTGAATGAGTCTTCGCTGTTTTATTCCTCTGTTAATTAGTTATTACGTACAAGACTTGTGTGTGAGGCCTGTTCTGCTTAAAGTAATCCTTCGGGAGAATGCGGAGAAATGCATAGAAGTACGAAATTGCCGAAAAATCGTGCCACAATTGACATTTTAAATTAGTTGTTATGGTGTTTCTAAATGTTGTTCTTTCAATTTACAGTTGGAATTGAAATTGATTAAAACGTTCCGGTTTGTCTTCTGTAAACAGCTTTGGAGTAATCTTCTTAAAATAGCTTTCTGGCGTGAACAAGCTATTACGTAATAGCTCGCGAGCACGAATAGGCCTATCTAATATCGTTAGTTTTAGTTAATTAACCACATGAATTTAGTTACGCTTTCACTTAATTGCTGTGAAAAAAGCTAATATATATTACATAATCATTACTCGATAATCCTGTGTTAAAAAGCTATTACATATGACGCAATCTCACTGGGTGATTGCAGAGGTTGTTTGTCCAGCACTTGCAGAGGTTGTTTGTCGTCTATGAAATGGCCACGTCTTCCCGTTTGTTTTTTTCGAGGTTTTGGAGGAACATGCAGATACAATTGGTCAATTAAATTTCTGAGAAGACTAAAAGAAGGACATTCATGGTCACGTTATTTCCCGATTTAGCAGTCGTTACGTTTGTTGGGCCTGAGCAAATAGTGAACAAGTGGCGGATCCATCGTAAAAAAAATTTTGCTGTAACAGCCGGACAAGAAATAAAAAAACAAAACAAAAACAAAAACAAAAATGAAGAAGAAGACAATAACATATAATTGTCCTTGCTGAGTAATAATCTTGGGTGAATCAGCTATTAGGTAACTAGGGTATGCAAGTCTTTCCATACTTGTTCTATTCCTTTTCGTTTAAACCCGTTGACTAAGTTGTGTCTCGAAAACACGAAAAACCCATGTTGAAAAAAGTCAATGGGTAACAACTTAATTTAAGTGTCAAAGTTCCTAGCTTTCGCTTAATCAGGACACTTGAGATTGAGATTGAGACACTTGAGATTGTTATTTTAGCTGGGTATAGACTTACCTTGCACGGGCTTCTCGTTTTAGTCGCCTAACCTAGAGGACTGCTCTGAAAATGCGGAGAATTGTATTAACTCAGCTTTTATACCGCATTAATAAACTTGCGTGTCTAAATTATCATTTTGAATTACAATACCCTAATTACAGTTGTTTACAACTGAAGTCCTCATTTTTGATTGGGTGAGTTTAATTGCCGCCAGCAGTGACGCAAATAGCAAAATGTTTGTTCTGAAAAGACTATTTTTTTACTGCATTTGTTGTTGACAGAAGAATGTAAGATGAGAAGACCCGCCGTTAGTATCAAGTCGCATTTCATCTCACGTTTTACTGTAGATGTGAGCACTCTTAAGAAGTAAACACGAAAATGTAAGAGGTTGCATGGAGTTTAATACTGGAAAGTTTAGAACTTGGAACCTTCAGAAAACAGAGCTCCGGTACTCTAGTTAGCCGAGTTAAGATTAGCCTCTGCAAAAAGACTAAGTGGTGTTTCCGTGTGAAAAAATCTATTACGTAATAAACACGCTACGTAATAGAAAGTGCTCTCTGTTCAGGTCATTCCCCAGTACTGCATTGCACATCCCTACTGCGCATAATTTCGCGCGTGATTGGCGCGCGCGCATTAAAAAATGACGGCTTTTTCTTTACGGTTGGACCTCGCTATAGAGGTAAATCGTCATTTTCTCGAAAACGAGTACGGTGACATTTCATTTTTTTCTGTTGTTTTGAATTGAGTAATAAATTTGTCCATGTAAAATAAATATGGAACAATTCTCAGAGTAGAACAACAAACAATCGTCGGAAATGTGAATTTAGCAAGCAATCGTGACTACAATCATGGTGCTATTATAAGGATTTATTGGGTATAAACAAGGTGCTGTTGCTCCTAAACGAACACGGGGACCCCTCATTTTTATTTTAAAATTTAAGTTCCTATAATATAAACAATCAATAGGCAAAGTTTGACAAAAATCTCAGTCCAGGTTCAGCCTGTGTTAATAGTGTTCCTATGTGAAAAAGCTGTTACGTAATTTGCGCACATTGAAAAGTCACAGATACATGTATATTTAATCCGGAGGACGGAGGACACGCCTAACTGTTTATCTGAAAAATTCTTTAGGTAACTTTGCACCTAAGATTTTCTACCGATAATGTATGGCGAAATTTCCAAAAAAGGGGTTTTCGGTTCTCCAGTTAGCCGAGTTAAGGCCAACCTCTGTAAATCATAGTAAACGAAGGGGACTGGTTATGAAGCCCAGCTATCATCCATGGAGAAAACAAACATGCCAAGATTTGTGCTGGAAGGTTCACGATTGTGAATAATGTTTTGTTTTACGCTCATACACTGTGCATGATTAGAAGACCGAAACGTTTGTATTGATTAGTACCTCAAGCAGTAATAAACAACAACTGTCTTGAGCACGATCAAGCCAAAAATCGAACGAGAACATTCAACGAAGAAACTTTGTCGGATTCCATAACCATGGCCCTCTATTAACTGTTCTGGAAATAGACTAAATAGCGTTCGTGCATAAAAAAGTTATTCCATCATAAACATGACTGACATGAGTTGAAAAATTTGACAGATGCCTTCAGGCTCAATTCGTAGGACAAAGGACAGCACGCCTAACTGGTTGTTTATTGGGCGACTTGCTTATTTGTTATGCTAAACCTCTCTTTAACGTGTTTCTTACGCGGTCATTTTACAATCTTGCACGCGAGCAAACTAATAGTGCAATTTGTACACACCAAAACACACTTTCTCACAATCTTTTTTTAAAGAAGAATTTTGAGGCTAAAATTGGCGACATTTCAGAATATGTTGAGAATATACCCTTAGCTCAGATTTTGTTAAAGCCATTTTGTTTTTGCGTGTTGATGGAACATAAAATATGATAAAAACAACAAGCCTTAGTTAAAAGGCACGTGCGTAAGGCACGTGCGCAAAGTAATGGCTAGTTCACACTAGAGACATAACGACATAATGACACTGATAATGACATAGTAACTTATGTTGCAATGTGAACATCGACATAGAGACATAAGGAAAATATCAGTCGTCTTTCCTTATTTCGTTATGTTCATGCTGTTGTGTTGCTATAATGTCTGTATTAAGGATGTTCACACTCCAAACATAACTTCCTTCTTTAATGTCATCGTGTTTATGTCGTTATGTAGCTAGTTTGAACCAGGCTTGACACCATGCAGACACCATACAGTTCTACAAGTTCATACAAGAAAGATAGGAGATTTGTTCTATTTGATAGTCCAACTTATGGTCAAATTTTAGCTGAAGTTCATGTAGTATATTCAGTAATCTGATCTAAGAATGAATAAAAGAATATTTTATGGGCCTTAGTTCAATCCGAAAAACTGAATGAATATTCACTCTGGGCGTAGGTAAATGAATAAATATTTTTAAATGATATAAGAATACGGGTTTGTTCCTGCCATTGCAATTATTCATGTTTTTGTTGTTGTTGTTGTTTTAGATAAGGGAGTTTGATTGGCGTTTAGAACTGAAACTTTCTGCCTATTTTAATGCCTTTCTAAGACCTAAAAGAAGCTCGGTCACAGCATTTTAAATTATTTTAGCCATATACAAAATTATCTTTTAATTGAAGGAAACCTGAAAATAGTAATTTATTAAGATAGAGAAACACCGAAGAGGTGATGATAAACCATAAAAGAACACGGATGGTAAAGGATGGAGAATATTAACACGGATTACAAACGACGAACTTGAAAAATTTAGGCTAAACTTTTTAAGATGCGCAAACCGTGACCAAACTCCTTCAGTCAATACATCCTGCAAAGTGTTCACGTATCAAATTAAGCCTGGTGAGAGAACACACGAGGTTCTGGCGATTGAAAAACTACTCAAATTTTAGCGAGGAAATACTGTTCGCTGCCATTGGACTTCGTCTTACAATAATAGAATAACAATGACGTTTTTGTCAACGCGAAAATGCATATCATTGTTCCTTTAATTACGAAATTAACATCTCAGAACACCAAATCAAATACCGCTTTGAAATTGATTATTGCCGCCGTCTATCCATGCCACCACGTAAGAGTGAGATTTAAGCCATTGAGCAAAAGAAGCCAATATTTCCAAATTTTCCTTTCCGAATCTCGGATCTGTACGGTATTCCGTGCTTCAGTTATCTGTCGAAGTGTTTTACGCCGCGAAGTTTAATTATTCATTCAGCTTAATATGGGAACGCCCATTTTGTGCCCCTTGCACGTTACAAATATGGCGACCAGAACTGACTGAGTAAATCTGAAATCTGCTTCTGCTCACAAAGCAATAAGTTCAGTCACATGTATGACTAACCATTCTCGTAAACAGTCATATTCCACTTATATTCTAACACACCAACTGCTCGGGATTAGTGATTGTTTTGAACACACGTCACGTGAGAGCGTTTTCGCGGCCATCTTTGATGTCGTTTGACGGTGTAAACCCTTAAATTTAAATAACTTTTCTTTCAACAAATGATGCTATCGAGTTGCGAACTTGTAAAAAAGATACATTTTTCAGAGGTCCTATATATAACCTATCAAGATGAGCTAAACTCGGAGTGTTCTCGCGATTCTTTATTTTTGAATTTTATGGCGTGTGAATTTTTTCCTTGTTGTTTTGTGACCTATGATCCCGAAAAAACGTTGTTGTTAGAATTTGACGAGGTCGCGTGAATTGTGTATGTGTTGTTTTAGCGACTTTGAGCCCGAAGGATCGTTATTGGTTAGAATAAGAATTTGATAGTATCGCGTCAAAACAGCAACAACAACAAAAAAAATGTTGTATTTGTTGTTTTCTTGAAAGAATTTGAGAGCATCTCTTGAAAACACGGGAGATTGTGTACTTGTTTCGAGAACGTGGTTGGTAGAATTTGATGACATCTCTTGAAAACAAAGATCTGTTCTTTTACTTGTTTTTGCAACATGGTTGTTGACAGAATTTTCGCAAGGTCATTGTTGATGGAATCCGACGGCCTACAAAGAACGTTTTGTACTTGTTACGTTTGAAGAGGTCACGTTAATTTTACAGGTGTTGTTATCGCGACTTTGATCCCGAACGTGCCACTTGAAGCTTGCACTAGTTGTTTTCGCGACTTTGATCCCGAACGTGGCACGCGAAGTTTGCACGTGTTGTTTTCGCGACTTTGATCCCGAACGTGCCACGTGAAGTTTGCACGTGTTGGTTTTGCCACTTTGATCCCGAACGTGGCACGTGAAGTTTGCACGTGTTGTTTTCTCGACTTTGATCCTGAACGTGCCACGTGAAATTTGCACTTGTTGTTTTCGCGACTATAATCCCACAGGATCCTTAATTGACGTTTACAATTAGAATTTGATGGTATCACGTAAAAACTAATAATATAAATATTTTGCACTCGTTTTTTTCGTGAGATAGTTGGTGATAGAATTTGATGGCATCACTTGAAAACAAGAAAGACGATGTCTTTTTGCTTTCGCGAGAACGTGGTTGATAAAATTTGATGGCATCTCTTGAAAACAAAGATCTTTTGACTTGTTTTTGCAAGATAGCTTGTGATAGAATTTTTAACGTTGTTTTCGCGAGGTCACTGTTAATGGAATTTGATGGCATTACGTGAAAACAAAGATTTTTTGCTTGCTGTTTTTTCAAAATCGTTGTTGATAGAATTGATGATATAACTTGACAAGGACGATCTTGTACTTGTTGTTTTTTACGAGGTCACGTGATATTTGCAGATGTTGGTCCTGAAGGATCGTTAATTGTTGTTTAAAATTAGAATATGATAGTATCACGTAAAAACTAAAACAAATAATTTTTTACTTGCTGTTTTCGAGAGATTGTTGGTGATAGAATTTGATGGCATCATTTGAAAAGAAGGAAGATCTTGTGTTTCATGCGATAACGTGATTGGAGGGGTTTAATCGATGGTATCTCTTGAAATCAGAGTTTTCTTCTTCTTGTTTTCGCGAGATCGTTGTTGACAGAATTTGATGGCATTAAGTGAAAACAAAGAGGCTTTGTGCTTGTTGTTTTCGCGAAATCGTTTCTAAAAGAATTTGATGGGATCACTTGAACTTTTTGCTTTCGCGAGAACGTGCACGGTTGATAGAATCTGATGACGTCTCTTGGAACAACGATTTTTCCCTTGCAGTTTTTGCAAGATCTTTTATTATTAGAATTTAATAATGTTTTCGCGAAATCATTGTTGATGGAATTTGACGGCATTACGTGAGAACAAAGAAGACTTTGTGCTTGTTGTTGAGACCTTTGAACCTAATTATAATAACCAAATCTTGTTTATTAAAGTTTCTATACCTCATCAAAAGTCAGTAACAGTTTACACACCGTCTTAATGCAGCTTTTTTTTAAAGAAAAAATGTGGTTTTTGGGGGGTTTGGGGGGTGGGACTCAAAACAATCAGAGGACAGAACGTCCAATAGAATCAGTGTCAGATAAATGAGATCGGCAAAAATGCACTCTTGTCATTCGTGACGATATAGCCTTATCTATTTTCAATGCCGTGTAATGGCTATAAATTGCTTTTCTCGTGACTTTTCTCGTTACTTTTGTTTGTCATCTGCTGGGCTGGGTAGAGAACGAAACACTAATGGATGATAAAGAACCCATCATAAAAGGCTTTACTTTGATAATCTTTCGAAATCAACACCAGTTCTGCTTGTTCGTGTGCGAAAAGGTGTTCTTACTAAACAGATGTGAACATACTTGAAATGACTATCTCATTCCTCGTAATCGTGAAACGAACGTCTGAGTCTGTGCATGTGACGAGGCACCTCCCTCCTTTACTATCTCGGTAAACTCTATGAGTTCAAAAACATTTGTGACCTTCAAAAGGACTTGGATGCGAAAAAAGACAGCATGCTCACATGGCGCTCCACACAGCACGCATAGCGTGACCCAAAGTGCTGGATACGTGTATATTTCATGATCACTGGTAAAACAACGGAGGACACACCTAGTATTGTGTTAGAAAACTTAATAAGCTAAACGTCTTGCTCTGTTTAGCGTGTCACGCTATGCGACAATGTCACGCGTTTCCGATTTTTTCCCATCTAATTAAACATATAAGCCTTTCAACTCAGTTTATCGAGTAGCTAGAATTCAGAAATTATACAAAGTTTGATTAGAAACCTTTCAAACTCATGGAAATATGGGACCCCAAACTGTTCCATTTTTTTTTTTTTTGACAAAGAAACGTACCCGTGGAGTAACGACTTGCTCTTGAATACCACTTAAAAATGGTCTAAGTGGGCTGGCTATCTTTGTGAATTTGGCCTTTCAGCTAAGTGCTGTGAGGCCCATAGAGGAAAGTGCTGTGAGGCCCATACAAAGCACGCCTCTAAATTTTCTCATTATCTTTTTGAGGTAAGAACAAACTATGGGAAATTTAATATTCGTTTCCAAGGCCCTATGATATGGAATTCTACAAATGAAGATTTCAACGATTTCAAATGTTCCTCCCTCTCCTCATTTAAATCCAATCTGAAAGAGCATCTTACTAACAATTATTAATGAATTTTGCTGATAACTTCAAACAAATACCGGTATTTTTAGTGCAGTTAGTCGTAGGATAATAAAGTCGTATGATTATTTAATGCTAATCTACTTACTTTCATTTGTTGTATTGAACGTTTCTGTCTGTGTTTACTTTAGTTAACTACCGACCAGAAATGATAGTGTATATGTAATTGACTGGCAACCTGGCATTTTTAACTATTTTAGGGTATTTCAGGTTGTCAGTTATCCTTATTATATTAAGGGATAAATAAATAAAGCTGTTGTTGTTGTTGGGAGTAGGAGGTGGTCTCAGTATTCCATAACCATGACCAGTTAAGTTTTTGCCTACGGCAATTTTTTTCTGTCTAGGCATTCTTTTTTTGTCTACCCCATTAATTTAAGTTGCATATCGTGGGTTATCTGCCCTAAATATTCCATATCCCATATTTTTTTTTCCCCCACAAATGTTCTGTATCCCATTGATTTTTTACCCAGATATCCCGTATTCCGTAAACTCCTACTAGGGCCTCAACCAGCCACTGAAAAACCGAAATAACAGAGCTGTCTAAATAATTCAAATCTAATACAACATCATATTTAAAGGATACATTGTAAGTTAGAAATAAAATAAATAACGAACTTAAGGTGATTCCTCAGAAATAAGACATGCCGAGCAATTTTTTTGAAAATTTCCCCGAACTTTCCCTGCCAAGCACATTTTCGAAAAATACAGTTAAAAGAATGAGACACCTTGCTCGCTTAAGGTGGCTCAAAACAGTTTCCAGGAGTTAGAGTTTGAGGGGTCGTTATAACCACTCTTTATCACTTGATGCTACAATCATGGTATCACAAAACTGCCCAATCATTGGTGAACATGCTGTTATCATTTTCGTGTCACAATAGGTTACCATAGCAACAGTATGACACGCTAAAAACACTCTTACTTACAGCTTTAGGGGCTTATAATTCAAAAAAGGCACGGTGAATTTTTTTTTATATTACTAAATATTATGGTGAGTTATCTAGACACTTCATGTGGACGGTGTGCTTGAAAGTCTTCATCTCGTCTGCCAATCGACCAATTTACGATAACCGCAGAAATTCCCGCGCGCTCATTGGCACATTTTCATTGTCCATATGCAGACAGACTCTTTGTTATCGTAAAAAGCAATTGACGTCAGTTTTTCATACGTCTGTGCTGTTATTGACAATGAATTTCGTCATAACATTGTCAGTGTAGTCTGCGGATCCACTCGGCTATCGCCTTGTGGATCCACACCTACTTGGACAATGTTATGACAAAATTCATGATCAATAATAAGACAAACGTATGAATAACAGACGTCATTTCGGTAATGTTACAGTTGTCTGCTCTGTGACCTGGCCTTTGAATGGCAGCGAAGCGGCAGGTGACCTTGTTTTGATAAAGACCCCCCTGCTTTTATTGTGTAAATCAAGTTGTCCTCATCCTAACTAGTTGGCATTTAAATGAGAAATATCAAAGCAAGGTCACCTCCAGCCTCGCTTGTATTTATAGGCCAGGTAACTAAGCAGACAGCTGTAAAATGGCCTATTGGTACATTGACGACTCGCAGTGAACTGCCCTTTCAGTGCGCGGTAATACAAAGGCCTCCTTATCGTCGTTCAATACATACGTTTTCCACACGGGAACTAGTTTCTTGAAGATTATTGACGAAGAATCAAAGTAACGTAACTTTCCCTTCACTTGGTAGTTACCGGGTGCGAAGGTGAAGATAGCAATGAGCGAACGTGATCTGAATTTCAAAAAGCTTCACCAGTAAATTTGCGGGAAGACCGGAGAGGGTTTTTGCTGTTTATAATTCTTTTGAGTGTGTTTTTAGAAACCTGCGTTTGTGAGCTCTACACGGCTCTGCATGATTCACAGGTATAATTTTGGATAACTGCTAGGATTATTGGAAGAAGGGGAGGGTGGGTTGGTTGGCTCGCCCTTTGATCGTCTCTAACCCTGTTTGCTACAGAGGACTTCAGAGATATGAAAATCATACATGTCCTCATTGTTTTGTTTGTTGAAAGTGATAACGAGCCAGTAATGATGAAATTAA
>Ga0126338_10004322_pt1 | contig 10072 bp, 4 predicted proteins | sample OrbCmetagenome_2_FD_92529 | JGI IMG/M metagenome (GOLD analysis project Ga0126338, IMG submission 92529) | Coral microbial communities from Petempiche,Puerto Morelos, Mexico - Orbicella C C metagenome | ecosystem: Host-associated > Invertebrates > Cnidaria > Coral | place: Petempiche,Puerto...
ACAATGCTTTTGTAGCTACTCAACTGAGGCGTGTTTAGCCCGGGCCGGGGGGGGGGGGACTTCACCTAAAAACGATTGCGGTCCCGATTGTTTCCTTTGTGCGCTAAACAGCTAAATTTACCTCACAAACGGGTCTTTCTCCCCAAAAAGGTACGCCCGCCCCCCCAGTCCTTTTAATTGGAAACCCCCCCCCCCCCGGCCCGGGCTAAACACGCCTCAGTTGAGTAGCTACAAAAGCATTGTTTTCAACATATATCCCTCTAAAGTTTAAAATCAATTAGCATTATGTTGTTTTTATAGTAACGTTTGCTTACAAATTTGCCAACTTTCCAGGTCGGGTAGGTATAAAAAAAGACGTAAGTCCCCGCAAGGCCTAACTTCTTTTCCCATTCTAAGTTTAAGTCCAACCGCCCACAAAAGAATTAAGAAAAAAATAAGGAAAAGATAGAACAAGCAAGCTTGCCTGGGATTAATGCAGCGACACTTGGGGCAGACAAGTTTGACACAAGTTTGATTTTACGATAATAGACCTTTCCAGAAAGGTATGACACTAATACCGTAATATTTAAAGCCCATTTTCTTAATCTACAAGTGCAAAGCATCTTGTGACAGCTATGTCTGAAAAACAAGCTTTCTGAAATACAAAATTTCGAAATAGGACAGTCTCGTACTACAAATTACACACGCAATTGTTCCTCCAATTCATCGGCCTTATCTCTAAGGCATTGGGCCGCATCTGAACCTTTGTTGTTGACTATATCTCTGACAGTGAAAGTCAGCTCCAGGGCATCAAGGATTAGAAACGCTGCACTCACTCCCATAATGATTTCGCCCGCTACCTTGGCTCCAACCTTTGTACCGACTTTTCCCACAGCATTGGATCCCTCTTTCACAGCAACGTTGCCAGCATTAGACGCTGTCTTCGAACCAGCTTTACTAAGCGCTCTAGTTCCAGCTTTTGTTCCCACTTTCTTGGACACTCTGGTTGTTATCCGCTTACTAATTTTCTGAACAGTCACAGCTCCAGTTTTTCCAACTCTTCTGACACCCGTGGTCACGCCGATGTTAAGAACCTCTCTGGATCCGGTTTCAACGATTCCTCTAGTTGCTGTAGTTGTGGCCCCTGTCACACCAAGTCTCAATGCTAGTTGAGAAACGCCTCGCGTTCCAGTTTCAGAAAGAACTTTGGAAAGCAGATCAGGACGAAGAAGACTCTGTATAAAGGTAACAGCCAGATGGTTTGGACCAAGCATTCTGGCGGCAAGACCGGCAAGAAACACCAATCGAAACTGACTTTTACCATTTTTCAACAGGCGAATTTTTTCCCTAACGTTATTTATTGCACGGTTAGCATTTTCCACGGCACCATCTGCCTCCCGGATAAGAGAAGAATTGATACAGGCTTCTACAATATTTGCACCAAGGCTTGTGCAAGCTCCGGCCGCTCCAATTGCTGTTCCCGCCATTAACAAAGGTGCAGCTACACCAGCTGTCATGACTGTGGCAAATCCTCCACCCACCGTCAGCAAGCCGCCTAAGATTCCAGCACCATTTCCAGCAGCAGAGGCAATTTTGGAATCTTTCCACACCTGGTCGAGATAATCAGCGGTGGAACGTAGATTTTTAATCGTACTTTCTACCGCAACGTTCATTTCCTGGACATTCTCTGCGACGGCATTGACTTCTTGTACCATTCGTTCCATTTCGGCCTGATCGACGATATCCTCTCCATCCTCGTCCCCTAATATTAGACACAAATTCAAATATTCATAAACGGCCAAATAACAACAAACACACACGCCCACTAGACATGCTTAGGGTTAGATCATTAGAAATCAAGGAAGTGAGGGGGAAAGCGTGTAAGGCAAGATCTCCTGAAATTAACTGTAAGCAGTTCACCATCCAAATAAATTCTTGAAAAAACAAAGATAGAAACAAGAAACTGGAACAAAGTTCGGAAAAACCCTAGAAAAGAAATTCTTCCACTAAATCGACCACTCCTTATGTCCCTTTGTATATAACTAACCTTTTATATCTCAATATTCTAAAATGACAAAAATAATTTTCAAGACTCCATTGTCTGTTAATGGGCCAATTAATTCATCCTCGGAGAGCTAGGAGCAGTATGTTCGGGCAGAACGAAGTGCACCTGATAACAAATTGTAGCAGTAAAAGTTTTCATGAACGGCTGGGAGAGCCCCTGACAACTGAATCTCTTCCGGCCATTTCGCTCTGCAAATGCTGGCAGAAAAATTATTTGTACTATTCTTCCCAATAAGCGAATTCTTTACACGGCCACTGCAGTTTCGTTCCTACGGCAGAAGTATTATTTTAATTTTCCTTTTTGTAACTTATTTTAGAGCGATAAAAACGAGGGAAATCATCTCGCGTATCAGCAAGAAAGATACCTGTACTATGATTCACTGGGAAAAGTTTCGTTTCAACGATCAAAGCCGCGGACATCGTAGATAGTGGCTTGTTTATCCGTCACTTTCGCATACTCCATCCACACCTAGGCATCTGGTTTTTAATATTAGTATACATTGCTAATATTCTGCTCAACAATTCCTATTATTTCTATTCTGTTTTGCCGGGATCACAATCACTTTCCGCCGCTCACGCAAGGAGGAGCGCGGGCTCCTTTCTCGAACAGCGGCTGCATGGTAATCGAGCTAAGTTCCAGAAAAAGCCAAATATCACATCACCTCAATATTCTGAAGGCAGAATTTCAGTCATCCAAGACTAATGATGACGTTTTGTGAGGTAGTATTACTATCAGAAGCGATAATTGTAGCAATCAAAACGATTTAGTGTCATTACGAAATTTATATAACATTGACAACATTGTAAATTTTAAGTCCAGATGTCTGCATGCATAACTTTAGGAACATTTTTTCGTTCAATTTTTGCTTCTCTGCTCCATTCAAAGTAAGCGGCTGGCTGAGCGAAGTAGATAGAAACCTCTCAAGGCAAATATAGCTGACTGTATTCTATAAAACATGCTTGCAAGAACTTAAGACCCCAAGTTCCCTGACCACCCCACTGGGAGGAGATTGGCCTGTCATCCATCAACAGGACAGGTTCCTCTAGTAAGCAGTGTCCTGTCTCAGCATAGATTCCTCAAACAGCGTTTCACAACTGGGTAAAGTGCCCAGCGATACAGTCAAAATTAATGATATTTAGCAATGAAAACTTACATCAATAGCTTGAAGTGAATGCCTGTGTGTGTTACAAGAAGACACCCTCCCCCCCATTTTGGACAGCTCCCTTGACCATCTCCTCTTTTGGGCCTTAACAGAAGCTCCCCTACATTTAAGGTGGTCAGCTGGGCTTCTGAGCCCCCTGAGTCCAAGAAAGAGCCTTAGGTAGGCATGTGTTCGTGAAATTGCTCACACAGATACATAAAACCATGTACAATTTATAATTATATTTACCATTACGTACAACTGAGTGCCTTTCTATCATTACATATTCTTGTGCTTTCATAAGAAATTGATTGACTCCAGGGGCAAACACAGTTTTTACAATAAATGTCTAATTTCTTGCACGCTGATTGGCTCATTTTTATCATCAATAAGAGTACAGACGGATAAATTATAATTTAGGCAAGCTTTCAAGTTCAACTTTCAGCTGTCAAACTATCAACTTTTTAACCAATGAAATTTTTAGGGACTTTTTTAAGTAGCCAATCAAAAAGCGAGAGAAGCTATTGACAATGCTCGCGTAATTTTGAATAAAATTCACTTATCTTTGTTTACGGCAAGTCTATGGCATCTTTCCCCCTCATTTATTCCCTGCATTTGACCATTTTGGGGTCTTGTTATTGTAAAAAACAAATTGATGTCATTTTTATATGCGTCTGTCCTCTTATTGATGATAAATTTCATCATAACATTGTCAAAGTTTACTGTGGAACCACTTGCCTGCGGCTCGTGGTTCCACAGCCACTCTGACAATGTTGTGATGCAATTTATCATCAATAAGAGGACAGACGCATAAAAAACTGACATCAATTTGTTAAATAACAACAAATTCAAGATAGAAACATCTATAAAGCCTGAATCACCAAGTTAACATGCAATGATCTGCAATGCACCCTAATTAGCTAGTATAAATTTAATTCAAAGTAAAATAAGTGTGCATCAAATATCAGACCACAAGACTTCTGATAATTTCTACAATTTTCTTAGCAGGAAAACATGAGTTGTTTGACTTGCTGGGCTTATTTGTCATTGGGTTGTTCACCTCTAAACAACTAGTTCACCACCTGTTGGGAATAGCCAATTTAATTTAATTTTATTATTTGATGTAAGGTAGAATTTGTGAACTTTACCAGATCCAATGCACCTGTTGACCAGCCCACCCCTAATGTACTTGGTCCAACAGAAACCAGAACTCATGTCTCTACCTCTAATTCAAACACCTCCACAACAGACACTAAGCTCCATCTCGTTGGTGTCCATATTAGAGGAAAATGCCTGTATTTCATAATTTTGGACAAGCTACCACATCTACAAAATAATATATCATTTTGTTGGTGACTTAATTGTTTTGGGGTCAGGGGGCAGGGATACTCTGCAAAGTTCTATATGGGCAGGCTCCGCCCTGAGGTCCAACCCGTTACACTTTTGTATAATAATTGACAGAAAAAATACCCCTTTTGTATACCTTTAATTGAAAAAAGGTACCCCATTCACATACTTTCATAACTGGCCCATATTATGAATAAATTGCCAAAAAAGCAAGTCTTCTAGTCACTTTCATGTAGTACGTAATATATGAAATGGTACAGCCATAATGTGTGTCTGTTGGAAATATTTTAATTTAAGCACCTTTAAAATGATTTAATAAAATGACAGATTTCCATGTCATGTACCTCAACTCATGAAATCTCTTCCCTTTTATATACCTGAAGCCTGAAAAAGATACCCTTTCGGGTGGAGCCTCACTGTATAGACCATTATAGGGAGTACCCCCGTGCTTTGGGGTTGCTTTCTCTCTGGCAGGTGGAGTTTTTAGACCTCACTGGGAACTGAAGTCCCTCCATCAGTTTCTCCTGGGATTGCTTCACAGGCATGATTCTGCCAGCAACTGAAAATAACCTTTTAAAAGTATTTTTTGGTTGTTTCATAATGAACATTCATTAACCATTTTCAGTTTTAGTAGCTTGATTAAGCCTGCTGTATTTTAGTGACAGAGTTAAATGTCAACACGAAGAATAATTGTGTCTCAAAGATGTCACCTGGCACATAAAGAACCATGGTCATTTTTTAAACTTTTTCCACAATGACACATGTAAAGTGCAATATTTACTGTTCTGACCGACATTTCAATTATTAAATTTCACATTTCTTTGTTGATATGTTACATATAATATCTATAAAATACTGGGTGTCACCCTTTGTAAAAATCCTATCCAGTGGGAAATATGTAGTCCTAGTCTTTTCATGCTATAGAAAAAGGAGTTACATGTAAGTACAGGCTATATTTATGGCAGCTTCTTAAGAGTTGAGTAACACAGATTTTCATTTTACAAGCATCACTATGTACAGGTATACAGTTTTCACTGGATGGTTTTGGTTGAATACTCGGTTGACTTTGGTATTAGCCAGACATCAAATAAATTATGCAAATTGTGTAGAAAAATTGCAATCGATAAACTCAAAATCATGATTGGACAAAGCTAAAATCAACTTGCTGATAAACAAGTCACTATTTACAATACCCTTGATTGCTCAAAGCAAACACTCTCCTGGTGGATCTAGGATTATCTTTCTTGCTGACATCCACAATGACCTCCCGACTTGTTTCAGCTTTTAGCTCTGAAGTAAATTAAAATGAAAGTTTCTCTTGTGAGAATGAGACAGGAAGTTATGGCTGACACAACTAACCATGGAGGAACACACAAAAGTGACTCCATATAGATGATACTGTTTGCCGATTGGACACAAAAATACAAAGGATTTTTCTGCTTGATCACCTTTCAGCCAGCATTCACAGAGTTGTTTGGAAATGGTGTGAAGTTCTGAGGGGCTCCTCTAGTCAATCTTGAAAACTTTTACCGCTAAATTTCTGTGGGGTTTACTTCAAGTTCATTGTGCCTCAACCGTAATCACTGCCACTGGGTCTCTGACAATGATTAAAATTCTACAGTTGCCCCCAGGTTTACACCAGGGACTAAAACAAAAGAAATTGTTTATTCAAACCTCGAAATCAATTTTTAGTCATCAGAGTAAGCCTTGGAGCCATATTAGAGTTTTAAAATAAATATACATACAGAAAAATAAATAGCATATTCACCATAAGTTCAATCTTGATATGGCTCATAGTAAAAATTCAGAATTATTTGAGAAAATTAGACAATCTAGTTTGATTTCAAATCATAATTTAATGTTAAAAATGGAAAGAAACATTACTGGCCTTATAGATGTAGAGATACTTTGGTGATATTGTAAATGGTAGAAGTTGCATATTTTTGTGGCTTTCAATGATAATATTAAATTTCATCAGTGTTCGCTGATACCCACTATAGCTACAATATTTTTATGACTTCCATTTTTTAAAGTATGTGGGCAACCCTAAAACACAGAATCCGGAAACTGGAATCCAGAATCCGGAAACCAGAAACCGGAATCCACAAATCAAAGAAAGATATGTTGCAGGGCAATTCCACCGTCACGGAGTTGACACATTAAAATTCGGACTCAATTTTGAAACTACTTTAGCACAGACAAAGGATAAAAGGGGGTTGTCCAGTTTTACATTTATGAACATGTTTGTGCCTACTGACATTTTAATTGGGCTATACAATTTTTCCAATTGACTGATTTCTATAAGAGAAATAGAGCAAAACAAAAAACAAAAAAACACTGTCACGGACGTTACACAAAAAAACCCCACAATATTGAGTGTGTTACCATTTATTCAAAATTCCTGTGAAGTATCAGGGGGTTTTGCATGAACTGTTCCAAACATATGCAGTTCCCTCAAATTAATCCCCACAATAATTATCCTTTGTTCCCTTGAAACAAAGGACCATGTTCCCCTAAGAGGATCTCACCATAAGCGCGAAAGGTCAGTACGCCTTTTGTTCAAACATGTACAACAGCGTGAGCTAATAGAGCTAGGAATGGAATTGCTGTATCTTTACACCAACCTTAAAAGTGATATTCTTTGCAGTGAACGGGTTTTTCCACTTCCACGTGAAGGGGAGGTGATTCGAGTACAAAAGTGTTTTGAAACGTGAACTGCAAATACAGACATAATATTGCTGAAGCTGACAAAACACCCAGTTCATATTGTGGATAGAGACATAAATGTTTCGATCCGCTACTTTCGTTGTCAAGCAACATTATTTATGTCATTCTCTTTGTAGAATAATTTTTTGAATACTAAATGAAACTTAAGTGTAAGCTTTACATATAACAGTGTGATGCCCACTTACCTTCGACGAAGATACGATTTCTAAAGACGTATAATGCGATCACTACCATTACTGGGAGTCCACAGATTAACCACAACAAAGTGTACAGGAATTCCGACATTGCAACTGAAAGCGTAGCCTAGATACACAGTTTAGCACTTCGAGAACTCGTGTATCATGGCTTCCCTGAAACGAAACGCAATCGTACCTTTCGGCCTCAGCTGCATGGGGAAGGTCCCTGGGGAGAGCCCGAGGAAATGACCCCACGGGGAAATCCCCTTTGAATTATGAACGAAACACGAAGCATGCGGAAATTGTCCTCACGCGTGCCGTAGGAACCCAATGTTCACTACCAAACGGTGGCAACAAGGAGAAATATTTGAGATTCGCTGAACTTTAACCTTTATCACACGATCGAGCGATTCACTGAAACCGAAATACATGAATCCGCTGAATAAAGCAAAATGGAAAACCAAAATACAAAAGATGAGAAAGTTAAGTAAAACCGATTGATACTTACAAGTTTTTCGTGCCTTGTTCCACCATAAACCAAGAAAAACATCTTTGAAAACAGTCTCGTGGAATGCAGTGTGTTTATCAGGGGATCAATGCCTCAAAGCCGACACTTTCAAATTCCTCCGGTTTGAAGAGCGTTTTCGAAAAGCTCTGTTTCGTGACCGACTGGTAGGGAGCTTGAGCAAATGACGGCCGAGAACCCGAGTACATCGCCTAGTAAAAAAATAAATTTACCCTCGGTTTTCGAAATTGCCTAGATCTGTTACTGCGGCTATCGCTGTTGGCTTGCCTAAGCAACTGGCGACCGGCTTATTGTTTCCCCGAAAAGGCATGGTGATCATTTAGCCCTGGCCAAACGGAATCGCAAGTAACCACAAGTTGAACTTGCATAGAGACTTGTAGCCTGCAGAATAGGCGTAATTCTTTTGCGTGTTTTAGGAAGCGGAGGCGAAAGCGAGGCGAGCGCGAGGGAAAGAGCGCGAAAAACGCGTTATTTGTTTTGCGCTGTTCCCTTCGCGCGCAAATCGCGCTTCGCGCTTGTCTCGCTTTCGCCTCTGTTCACCTAATAAAACACGCAAAAAAATTACACACGTTCAACCCTGGTGAAACGGACTCCCAAGTAGACGTAAGTTGAAAACTTGGGTCTACTTGCGAGCCTGCGTGTGGCCAATCTTTGCGTGCACTTGCGTTGAATTGCGATGACTTGCGCTCACTTTGGTCGAGATCAAATTTGCTCGCAGGTCGACGCAAGCTTTTCACCGTTTGGCCACTCAACCCAAGCCAACGCAAATTGAGAGACGTCCATTAACCTATTATTAGCCAATGAAATACAGGATATTTCTGACTTGAAATGGGATTTTAAGCCCTGGCCAGACGTACTCGCAAGTAATCGCAAGCAGCCACAAGCAGTTGAACTTGCATAGAGTCCGTTTATGTTGAAATTTACGTAGAGCCCTCGTTTGGCTAGGGCTTAATGGGCATTACTCAACTTGCGTTATCTTGGGTTGGGTGTCCAAACAGTGACAAACTTGCGTCAGTGACTTGCGTGCAAATTTGATCTCGACCAAAGTCATCGCAAGTCAATGCAAGTGCACGCAAGTTCTGGCCAAACGGAGTCGCAAGTAGACCCAAGTTTTCAACTTGCTTCTACTTGCGAGTCCGTTTGGCCAGGGCCTTAGGACTAATGTACTGAGTTGGATTATTATGTCACGTTCTTAATCCTCCCCAAAAAGGTCGCGAAAAGTAACGGCTTGTGGAATCTCAGTATCATAGATCATTGTTTGATCGGCGTGAAAATCTATTATGCAAAGACCAAATATTGAACCGCTTTACCAAATATTTAGAACATCGCGGAATCGATTGATAATTTTTTCAAGCATTTTATATACCGGCCCAAATTAAATTCGTATCACCAAAAGGGAATAAGAAACAGTTATTAGCAACCTCACTGGAGGAGTCAAGAAGGTGAGTTTGATTCGTTTCAGAGATCGTCAATGTTTTGACTTCCAGGCTGCTAATATACACGTCAGTGATCACACAGATCACTGGTGAATTTTTCACGGAGAAGACCATACAATACAACACCAGAACCATGGACAGGTGGTAAAAATGCTTTCCGTGTATCGTCTGAAGATCGGCGTCAATTAGTCGGTTGGACCACGAATTTTGTCTCCACCTCTAAAACCGAGATAAACACCCCGGTTTTAAAAGAACAGGTGAAACATTCAATGTAAAGGACTTTTTTTTATGTAATGCGTTGTTAACAATGCGATCACGCCGCAGCGATATGGCCTTAAGGTGGGTTGGTTGTTTTGTCAAAGTCATAAATAAATGGGCCGTAATTGGGCCGACAGGCTTGTCAAGGGCTAGACTAAACTATAAGGTTTTAAACAAGGCTTGCGGCTATAAAAAGAACAAGTTATTTTAAAAACAAGTCACAAGTTGAATTGTTTTAAGCCATATACAGTTAGTTTAGTAGTGTAGAAGTGGATAATGGTTAAATTGCTACCTGATAATACAAGTTAGAATAAGTAGTCGTTTTTAGATGGTTTTGATTTTCTGTCATAGCGCGGGAAATAAATATTCTAGTAATAATGCTAACATGAAAAGGAAAAGCTATCCGGTTAGATCTTA
>Ga0126338_10004323_pt1 | contig 10071 bp, 6 predicted proteins | sample OrbCmetagenome_2_FD_92529 | JGI IMG/M metagenome (GOLD analysis project Ga0126338, IMG submission 92529) | Coral microbial communities from Petempiche,Puerto Morelos, Mexico - Orbicella C C metagenome | ecosystem: Host-associated > Invertebrates > Cnidaria > Coral | place: Petempiche,Puerto...
CCTATGACCACAAGACTGGTGTTGCAAGTTTATGGCTGGATGGACAGCAAGTGGTGCAGACGAATATTGGAGCCGGCATGACTCTTGGTACTCAAGATAACGTCAGAATGGGTGCTAAAGGGGACGATGGACGGTGCCTCAGGGGTCGAATTGCCGCTATGCAGATTTATGACGTTGCTTTGACCGAGGAGCAAGTAAACGTGGTGAAAAACGCTGGCCAACAAAGGTAACCATTTTAAACTCTTTCTCCATCTCACTCTTTAATTCAGTTGCTATAAGCGAAAAAATCAAATCACGTGGGAATGCGTGTGGCAAAAATAATAACCGTATTGGCTAAACACAACGAGGGGCATTTTTCGTCCCAAGTGAGCAAAAGACAAAAAGTAGACATGTGAAATGCCTTGAACTCACGTTGTTTGCAAATTTGATCACAAAATTATTTCTCAGTCAAAATAAATAATCAATCTTGAGAGGGGATTTCAATCAACATGCAACTCGTTTCAGACTGGTTGTAGTCTCCTCAATGAGCCCCCATTGCAATGCGGAAAGCGTAATGCCAAAATTTGCAAAACAACAAAATCCTGCAATTTTGTGCAATGCCAAGTTTAATTGTACCCATTTTTTTGTAAACGGCGCGATTTCTTGTAAAGCTTACGAAATACAGAACTGTTTACAGGTCCAGTTGGTCATTATCAGCTCTGTCTTAATTCGTTATTAAACAAATAAACAGGGAAGTTGAAACGACTGAACACCCGTTTGCCCCTCCTTCCGTTCACCCCTCAGAAGAGACCCCCCGTCTGGGGATGTCTTAGCACTTTCTACAGCTTCCTGTGTTGTTTCATTGTTTTTCTTTGTTTGTCTATTCGTGGAATCTTTGCTGTTCTTGATAAAGGTCCCGGAGTTAAAATAAACGCTGAAGCTTAGTGCTACGTGTCAAGTAACACAAACGGAATCCTCTCTACATATAAGGACATTATCAATCAATTGTCGGAGTGAATTCCTGATTAAAATTGTCTTTCGTATTTTCCATTCTATTTCATTTAATTTTTGGAAATATGTTGTCGGCTGATTCATTTGTACACATTCTTTTCCGTAGTTGTCCATAGCTGTTCTGGAAGAAGAATGCACGGGTGCTGTTGTGTGACGTCATGCTTGTTCATTTTTGACGTAATAAAAAGGAAGTCTTGACGCTTTATGTTTTGTTTCCACATATTTAGTGAGTGTTTGATATTTTAGTGCGAGTTTTCCAGCATAATGTATGTCTGTAAAATGGGGTTTTTGCTACACTTAAACGCGGGATGTCTCAATAAAGAATTAAGGAAATCACTGCACTTTTATATTGTCATGTTTCCAATATGGCGCCCAGGTTTCGACCTTTCGATTCCAGTTCTTCCGATCGTACAAGTTAATTCAGTCCTTTGAATACAAAAATACGATAAGTTGTTATTGGGCTTCAATAACTGAGTGCTACTTGGTAGCTTTAGCCTGAGAAAGAGGTGTTCGTAGAGGGAGGGTTGAGAGAGCTGGTACGGTTCGTCTTTGCGATATCTCTGTTAATCTACCACCAAACAGGGGATTAGGGCAAATAGAAAACTTATAAAGGTCTTGTAGATTCCACTGCTGTTTGTTCATGAAATAAATCCATCGGAATCTGTCAAAAAATAACTTGCTCACAAGAAACCAACGCTGGGGCAAAACTACTTATATTCATGCAATGAATCGCAAATTGCAAATATCTGGTCATATTTCTTGTTTAAGAAGGGTTAATATTGACTCCTTGATAATTTGCTGTTGTCATTATAATTATACTAGGACAGAATTCAAAGACTCGGATTATTAGAGTGCAATGAACGCCGTCAATCCTTTCATGTTTTACTGTTGAAATCGACATCAACTCCGCTCGGCTTCGCGACCTCCACGTTTTCAATTTTATGTTCATGGATGTTTGGAGTAAGCGAAGTTTTTTAAAATAACGGCAGTCTAGTACATTTCATGAGATGTTTTCCTGTTGAATTTCCCTTTTTCATTGTTAACTAGTAGCCATCTCTCCAAACTACCTTTGTCAGACTGGAGTTTGGTATGATTCATGACACAGCATCCTTTTCCATCAGATCAATCGAAAGATTCACTACGAACATTTTTCGGTAGAAACTTCTTCAATATTCAGTGCAAACATAGTCTATCCACAGACGTTTATTTTTTTTCCTACGAATTATTTTCTTAAAGTGCGCAAGCGATTCCCCAAGTCCACCCCTTGAGTTCGGACTTTTGTAAAATCCCCGCGGTTCATACTTTCGCTAATTGTGATCTCGACAAACTCCGAAGACAATAAAAAAAGAGGATCTGTGAACAGACTTTGAAAACATTACAGAAGATACAAATGGAATATAAATAACTGGTATATGTTAATGAGTACGTAGACAAAATAGCCATGAAAAAAACATGCTTTAAAAATTAACGCAAAGCATTTTTACCTTGACCGGCAATGTTTGATAAAAAGCCCATTTGATGAAATAAAAGTATCAGGCTGCAAACGAGCATTTTAAGGAGATGTTTACTTTGAATAATAATCATACATTGACGTACATTTGCATCAAAGAAATCTAGAAAACTAGTAGAATATATAGTTGACGAAACGCTTGGAGTAATCTCTCACGTTTATAGTTAGGATTTTTCTGGGAGAAGGGGGTACGTGTTCTCTTCAAAAACGCCTTTTATATTTGTTTTCTCTGAAAATGAAAACTTGGCAACGCTCCCGTAGTATGAATGTAAGCCCGAACGATCATGCAAAGAAAACACAGAGTTGAACCGCTAACGATCCAGAAGAAACATGCTTCCTCGGTACTAGGGGTTTATCTTCATTGAACTTCATGGATGTACATGTAACACCGTAAAACTTAGTTATGCAAATTTGTTATATGATCGACACCTCAAATGTGGAAAACCTCGCCGTAAAAATTTATTAACCGCTTTCGCGGGAAAGATTGGGCGCCAGTCGTTTGGAATATAATGTTTAATTTGCCAGTTCATCATATAGTGAGTACGGCAGGTAGCTCAAGGCTTGCTAACTTATTTTTGTTTTCTGATGTGGACCCCTTCCATAATTTCGTCTCTAAGATGTTCAAATCGTTTTCAAGCTAATTGGCGTTATGCTCGTGTTTATGACGTCTACCAAAGATTAATACATGCATAAATTATGTTAAACTTTTCTGGTCAGAGTATCTCGTTGTCTCAACGTAATATGGATTTCTGTGGAGCGTCAGGACTGGAAGGAAACTTGGTGTGCTTCACCAAAGGTTAAAATTCTTCAACTTTTAAACAGGTTTTTGTTTTAAAATTCGTTGACTTCAACGTTTGTTGGCCAATTTCTGCGCTATATATTACAGCGAGAGGCCTGTGTCTTGACTTGCTGCTTTTTGTAGCTTTTACTTCCTCTTACGTGATTATCTGAACGTGATCATACTGCAGCTGATACCGAGAACTTCCCTTGTATAGGATAGCTTCCCTTGGAAACGTGAGCAGAGGATTGAAATATCACGCCAGTACTGGAAACAAGTCATGCAGACCCCTTAGGCCAAGTAGACAACCAAAATATGTACATGGTGAAAAATATAATACCAGATATATATCAGACACAAATTAACTTCTCTAGGACTGGTAAAGAAGCGCCCGAGCCAAGGCATGAAACTCAGAGAAATGAAAACGTGAGAAGAAACAAGGAGCTGATACCCAATATGTATACCTCGTTCAAGGAACACTTGGCGCGAAAGAACAAAACAACACGAAAATGAAGTGTTTGACTTCTCTTATCCAGCAAATTTATACGTCACTCCTTACACGCAGCTAGCCCTGATAAACAAAGAGCGCTTGCATACACCGCTTAGAACAAGCGAATCGACCGCTGAATTTGGCTTTTATGTCCAATTCGCGAGTGTATTTCCGTCTTTGAAACACTTTGCAGTTAATTTCAAACCCCAAGTGGGTCGATCGATTCTAATCAGATGAACTTTGCACCATTTTACTATATAAATCTAAAAGAGTTAATTTGAAAAACAATTGCTAAGCACTTGTCTGATTGTGTCCTTCACTGCTTGTCTGACTTCTTCTATCTTCCAACAGTAAAGAATCGGGTTTAATGACGAGTTCATGAAAACTAAGGTGACTGCATAAATCCAAGCGTAATAAACAGATGAAGTTAGTTCACTGTTGGCCACCAAAGCTGCCGCTACACCATGAGGTAGATAACAAGCGACCAGCGTCAGTTGCAGCCATATTGCAGTGGACACTGCCTTTTTGTATCGCGCTATGTTCAGTTGATTTGTTTGGTTCGGTTGTTGAACATTGTGGCTGTGAATCTGAGTGTTATGATGACGGAGGGAGAGGAAAATCTTTGTGTAAGAGAAGATAGAGATTGTTAGACACAGAGTTGTACCTATGATGCCATACCATAAGGTTATAAGGGGATTCCAAAACCACGTTGCTGAAAAGATGACAGACAAAACCCATAACGTAATAACGACCACGTAGGTTCTCTTTAAAGTTATAACTTGTCTGTATCTCAGTCCCAGCAACAGGGCGAGAAGTCTGTCCACGCTTATTGAAGTCAGAGTTGCAACCGACACTCCACACAAAATATAGCCTAACATAAAATGCGCCACTAACGTGTAGCAACAAATATTCCAATGTTTATTCACCTTAGACATCCAGCTGCTAACAGCGACAGGCTCTGAAATAAGACCAACGAAGAGATCACTTGTTGTAAGGCAACGAAGCAAAAGTTTGGACGGCGGATGAAGTGAAGACTCCTTGTGAAGAGCAATTAGGATCAGAGCATTTCCAAGAAATGCAGTGACGGACAGAAAAGAGTTCAAAACTGAAATAAATGTCAATTGGCTGTGTAGTTGAGCAGTTAAATTTGCGGTACACAATAGCTGTTCGAGTGTATTCTTCTGTCCATCTCCAGAAAAATTTCCTGTTGCCATATTGACCTGCAAGATGGCTATTCGTGTCGTTTAACGTAAGTTGAAACTGGACTAATCACTTTTCATCAAAATTCGATCAAGTTAACAAAGTATCACTAGCAGTGTAGTAAAGTTAGGAAGTAGCTTAGTACGGCAGTAATTGATGAACAATCCAACGCCTTTTATGGCGCCTATTATTTCGTCAAAAATGCTAATGCATGAATCATTGACAGTTTGGAAAAGCAGCTGGTTAACTGCCAAAGACTCTGAAGACTTAATGGCGTTTTGTTTTCGTTGAAAGAAACGGTACGAATTAGAATTATCAACGTTTTTTTTTACTTAAAATAAACATCGTAATAAAAAGAAAGAAAAAAAAATCCATAGACCAACTATTGTTTTTTAAGCTAATGTTATTAACTGCGGAAAATATGACAGTAATTTATTCTGAAATCTACCAGTCTGAACCGTATCTAAATTAACTTCGTCCTCGATCATGCATTAAACTCATAATTTGTCTTGTTTCAGAAATATGATTTCTAAGCAAATAGAAGAGGGGACAAAAAAAAACATCTCAAAACGGGAAAGTTTGAAGGTTGATGGAATATGTAAATCAATTTTATAAGATCTGCCAGAATGGAAATAGACTAAGAATGATTTATCTTTATTTTCCAGTTGTTTGCTCTTTTTTTCGAGATTTATCCATTCATCAGTCATGTGTTCGTCGAATTCCAGCCAAAAAAAATCAACAAAGCGTACCACAGCTATTAAAATAGAAAAGGCCATCCCACTTAACAGTCTTCGACCTCTTCAAGCTTCAAATAAGAAAAATGACAGGTGTAAGTTACACAACCGCAGTGAAATGCATTAACACGATTTTTTTTTCAGATACGGAGGTCGATAGTTTTTTCTTCAGGGTGTAAGCAGAATTCACCTCGGTTAGTATTGCTGAAGGTTTAAACAATTCCTGTACTATATCTCTGTGCCACTCCACAAAGAGCTGGATCTTAGGGAGAAATCAGAGATCTCGAGAGTGCATGTCAGATCACCCCATTAACTCGAGCTTCTCCGAGGGAAGTATAAACGATCGCCAAATTCCCTTCCCAGCAGTTCTCTGTAGGGTATGAATATTCTCAAGATCAGTTTGTTATTTGTTTTCTCTGAAAATTAAAACTCGGCAAAACTCATCAACGCTCACGTAGCACAAACCGGTGTCTATGTTATCAAAGGCAAAATGTTTTCCAATTTTACTGTTCCTTTGTTAATTAAAATCAAAAATGCTGCTGACAACTTTCCTATCGTTCCAGCTGACAAAGATTCCTCCTTGTTTTGTTTTGCAAATAAATATAAACCCAAACGATGATGCAAAGAAAACACAGAACTGAACTTTTGACGATCCAAAAGGAACTTGCTTCCTCGTTGCTAGGGGCTTACCCCTGTTGTTATCTTTATTGAGCTTCATGGATGTAAGCTTAAATTTACTATACGCCTCAAATGTGGAAAAGCAGGACATAAAAGAAAAATGGTAACAGCGGTTTTCCCCGGAAAAGTTCAGCCCCAGTCTTTTGAAATATGATGTTTAATTTGTCAGCTCAACATAGTGATGACGGCAGCTGGCTCACAGATAACCAACTTAATTTTGTTTTCTTTGAAAATGTCTTTTTGGTGAATTTTAATTAGACATAGCTGAAGTCCCTTCCCTTATTTTGTCCACTGATGTGGACTGCTTCCATAATTATGTCTCTGAGAAGTTCAAATCGTTTTCAAGCTAATTGGCGTTATGCTCGTGTTAATGATGTCTCCGTAAAATTAATATAGGCATGCATTATGTTAAACTGGTTTGGTCCGGCTGTCTCGTTGTCTCAACACATCATGGATTTCTGTGGATCGTCAGTACTGGAGGGAAACTCGGCGTGTTTCACAAAAGGTTCAGATTTTTCAACTTTTAAACATACTTTTGTTTTCAAATTCTTTGGCTAGAAAATAGTTCAATGTTTGTTCGCCAATTTCTGCGCTATATATTACAACGAGAGGCCTGGGGCTTGACTCCCTGCTTTTCGTACCTTTTTCCTCCTTTTACGTCATTATCTGAATGTGATTATAATGCAGCCGATAACGACGACTTCCATTGTATAGGATAGCGTCCCTTGTAAACGTGAGCCAAGGATTGAAATGACACGCCAGTTCTGAAAACAAATCACACAGACCCCTAAAACTGGTAAATTAACAACCGAGACGAGGTATATATGTATACAACCAATATTTCTACACGGACCAAGTAGACAACTAAAATATCTACAGCTTGAAAAATAAAACACCATAATTATACACGCCAGATAAATCTATATTTCTCTAGAATAGGCCATTTTACAGTTGTGTGCTTAGTTACCTGGCCTATGAATGCAAGCGAGGCTGGAGGTGACCTTGCTTTGATACAGACCTCACTGCTTTTCTCATTTAAATGCAAACTAGTTAGCATAAGAACAACTTGATCTACACAACAAAAGCAGTGAGGTCTCTGTCAAAACAAGGTCACCTGCAGCCTCGCTGCAATTCAAAGGCCAGGTCACTGAACAGACAACTGTAAAATGGTCCATTGGTAGAGAAGCGCGCGACCCAAAGTATGTGCAATCCAGAAAAATTCTTTAGCGAGAGAAAACAAGGAGCTGATACACAATATATACATATCGTTTCATGAGCACGGGGTGAGAAAGAAAACAACGTGAAAATATTGTTTGATCTCTCTTGATTAGTTTAGTTGTTCAACATGGCTGCGAATTTGAGTGTTATTACGACGGAGGGAGAGGAAAATCTTTGTGTAAGAGAAGATCGAGATTGTTAGGCACAGTGTTATACTTATGATGCCATACCATAAGGTTATAAGGGGATTCCAAACCGTTGCTGAAAAGATGACGGACAAAACCCATAATGTAATAACGACCACGTAGGTTCTCTTTAAAGTTATAACTTGTCTGTATCTCAGTCCCAACAACAGGGCGAGAAGTCTGTCCACGCTTATTGATGTCAGAGTTGCGACCGACACTCCACACAAAATATAGCCTAATATAAAATGTGCTACTAATGTTTAGCAACAAATATTCCAATATTCATTTACCACCGACATCCAATAGGCAACAGCGAGAGGCTCTGAAATAAGGCCAACACAGAGATCAGTTGCTGCAAGCCTACGAAGCAAGAGTTTGGGCGGCGGATGAAGTGAAGACTCCTTGTGAAGAGCAATTAGGATCAGAGCATTTCCAAGAAATGTAGAAACGGACAGAAAAGAGTTTAAAACTGAAAGAAATATCAACTGGCTGTGTAGTTCAACAGTTAAATTTACGGTACACAATAGCTGCTTGAGTGTTTTCTTCTGTCCATCTCCAATAAAGCTTGCTTTTGCCATAATGATCCGAAAGATAGCTATTGGTAGTTTATCTACAAGGTAGAATCGGTTTTCATCCAAATTCAGTAGCTATTACTGCCGAAACTTCTCAGTGCAATAAAGTTGAAAAGCGGCTTTCAGTAACCCATGAACATTACATTTTTCATTAATTGTATGGAGAGACAAACTAACTAGGTTTATACAAGCAGCTTTGTTTACTATCAAAAACTGACTGGTTTCTGTTTCCGTTGTATAAAAAATCTACGAGGAAGAAATATCTGCATTTTCTTTCATTTTAGAGGGATACAAATCCGTAGTCTAACTATTAGCTTTGAAGCTTATGTTTTTAACTTCAGGAAATACTATGGAATCTTTCGGTTTCCTACATTTACTTCCTCAAACATGCATTAATGTCTGCCATTTCTTTGTTGATCGAAATTCTAGAAAAGCCAACAGTAGGTTTCCAATTAACAAGTAGGTATTTCCTTTTATTGTGTTGGAAAATGATACTTTGAACATCGCCATATCTTTGCACACCGGTACATTTGTGCTTTATCATAACCGTAGTTTCAGTTAGTAATCAAAGGTCTTCAATTTCCTTGAGTTTTCACTCTGAACTACGCTCTTAACGCCGATTTCAGACTAGTGTTTCCTTACTGGCACCACTCAAACATTACCACTACTAAAAAGAAATTTAAATTGAGTTTCTCAATTTTGATTTCCTAAGTTTACTCTATCTTAATTTCAAGCTGTGAATTTTAATTTTAATTCTCTGCTTTAAGTTTGGAAACTTTTTGGTGTTGATGAGAATTCGCCATCTAATTGAAGTCCTTTCCGCTCCTATTGTATGTTATAAGATTCATTTTTTATATTTTGAACAACCTAAACGAAATATTGCACTTGATGTGTAAAGGATGATATATAAGCAAGTACAAAGCTTTTCGATTACATCGACGATTTCGATTACGATCAGGCCCAGCTGAGACGTTTTATTACAATCTTCCCAGCACAGTACAAGCTTCGCACGACGCACTCAAATTAAAGATGCAATGAAGGAGAGATTTTCTCCGGCACATCGTTATGCTGAAACGGGTTATTGTATTCTAATTTGCGAGTCCTTAGGACATTTTACATTTGATTTTCGAACGTCAAATGGATCGATCCTACTCCGACGAAGATGGCTCATCTCGATCTTTTGATCGCCTCATATCCCTAATTTAAACAGCTGATGATGATTCACGGCATGCATTCCTCTACCAATGACACGGATGAAAGCAAGGACTTTGACCGGCGAAATTTAGCCATGTTGGACAACTCCCAAAAATTACTTTATTTGGCTTCAGCAAATAATTTATCTGCTGGCCATTGAAGAATCACGACATGTTGCTCAACCTCGTCCAATTACTGTTAATTATCATTCGATGCATTTTTCGCGTCTTTTTTTATTGACCGAGAGCTCATCACGTGACCTGCAAACAACTGCTGACAAATAATGGTCTACTCACGCGTAATGCCGTCTAAAATAAGTACAGATATTATTCTACTCATGTGTAATTGTAACCACGCTCTCGTGTGAAAAAATGGAAGATGGACCTCAGCGTGTTGTAAGGCACAAGACATCCGCACATACCACAAGCCTTACAACACGCTGAGGTCCATCTTAGTCCATCCAAAAGACAGGACACCAACTGAAAAGAAGACGGGCGTGGTATACGACATCACATGCAACGA
>Ga0126338_10004324_pt1 | contig 10071 bp, 8 predicted proteins | sample OrbCmetagenome_2_FD_92529 | JGI IMG/M metagenome (GOLD analysis project Ga0126338, IMG submission 92529) | Coral microbial communities from Petempiche,Puerto Morelos, Mexico - Orbicella C C metagenome | ecosystem: Host-associated > Invertebrates > Cnidaria > Coral | place: Petempiche,Puerto...
ACCTTTGTTTTGCTAAACGATGAAGTCACCGAAGCGTGGTATTTGCCGCTAGTTTTATTATTCATATAATTACACAATTCTCTTACTGTTGCTTCGTTAGCACAAGTGGATAAGGCGCTGAACGGGCCGCATCTGAGTTTGTTTTCTCGTGACACCAGTTCGATACGAGGTCGGTCAATTTTTTTTCCGGTCTATTTCTCTACTTCTTTCAAAAATCAAAACGTATATTTAAAAAAAATTGTGTTGCCGAAGCTGCTAAACGTAACTGTTTAAGTTTGCGTTGTGTCGAAATCCACCTTTGAAGGATTCGCTCTAAAAGATGCCACTCGGAAAACTGAGTTTTTTGCATACATTATTTCTCGAAAACAAAGCACAAATCAACAAAAACAATTACGCGACGATGCTTTTCATGTCAAAACAAGTCAGTCTGCCAAAAATTAGCTCAATCCTGCAAAAAATAAAAATCAGCCCAAAATGCTATATATGCCCTTTTTGCACAAAAGCCTTCAATTTATAGAATGTTGTGTTTTGCGAGATAAGCTTTGGAAAGAATCATGCCTTATATACTCATGCCTTATATATCTCATATACAAAGATGTTGAGCATTTTCAGAACAGGTCAGCCCACGAATTCTATAGCTTGAAAGCTAGCAAAAGCTCATGCGAGTGCTCACACAAATGAGCCATAAAGACTATAATAAACAACAAGCTATGATGCTGAGACAAAACCTCAGATGTGGAAAAAATCCCGAATCTTTGTGAACAGAACTTCAAAGGTGAAGCAAACAACATACAATTGGATAAAGAGGATACTCAACGAGGCATCTTGAATATAGTAAACATCTTAACAAGCTTATTAACTTTTAAATATCCTTTAAAAGAGTACAATAGATATAATTGCATTATTTTTTGCAGGCCCCATCTTCAGAAACATCAGAAAGCAAGGGAAGTCCGGGATTTTTTTCACAAATGTTTTCTGAGTTAGCTGCGCCTCTTTATGAAGAGGACGAACAGGATTTTCTGTCGGAAGATAGAGAACCTGAAAATCCATCTGTAGAAGATGAGTTGGGAGATGATGATCCAGAGGAGGCAATTTATGAAACAAGCAATGGTGAAGACAATAAGCCTAATTTTGCATTACCTCAATTTGAAAAGTCAGTTACAGAGAATGTAAATTCTGCACGAACTGCAGAGGAAGAAACCTATTTTGGTGGTGCCACTGAGAGTGATGCTGATCAAGAAAAAGGGGAGGACCAACCATTGCCCAATGCTATTAAGGAGGGTAATGTTTCAGCGTCTCTGCCATATTCATCCACCTTAGATTTGGCAAATGCCGAAAATAAAAACCCTGAACTTCCAGATGCACATACTGGTGAACCAGATGTAGAAATTGACAGCAGACTGGAGGAGGGATCAAAAGACCTTGATAAGGTGCAGTCTGAGCAAGACTCAGCATTAAATACAAAGTATGAATCCTCAGTTAAACAAACTGACAATAAAGAAATTGAGAGCCACCAGGAGAAAGAACAATCAAACAGTAAAAATATGCAGTTTGAGGAAGATTTAACTGTGAATTCAGTAAATGCTGAGGATTCAAAAACCGAACCTTTGGTTAAAGAAAACCCTGCCGAGAAGGAGGCAGAAATTGACAGTGCCGGTGTTAACAGGGGAAAGCAAGACCCTGAGCAGGAGGAGCCAAGGACTGCAGACAGCTCAGGAGGGACGCCGTTTGATAAGAAACAGCCTCACTATGAGGACGGTGCAAAAGAGCTGTCAGATGAAGACTTGGAGCATCTGCGAGTTAAAAGCAAACCTCAAGAACAAGTTTCATCAGATGTACTGCAGGAGGAAGTACAAGATCTCAAAAAAAATAAAAAAGAGGAGGCAGGGGAACAAGAAGCCAAAGAAAGAATGGAAGAGCAGGCAAGGAAATTCAGCCTAGAGAAGGCAAAAAGGGATGCACAGGAGAAGAAGAAAGTATTGGAAGAGCAGTCGAGAAATCTGAGGTTGGAGAATGAAAAAAGAGATGCGGAAGAGAAGAAGAAAGCAATTGAAGAGCAGACAAGAAAGCTCATGTTGGAGAAAGAAAAAAGGATTGCAGAAGAGAAGAAGAAAGCAATTGCAGCGCAGGCAAGGAAAGTCAGGCTGGAGAAAGAAAAAAAGGCTGCAGAAGAAGAGAAAAAACGGAAAGAGGAGGAAGCGAGACAACTGAGACTTGAGTCACTGAAAAAGCAACGGCAACAGATAGAAGAAACTGAGAAGATGGGGATGGAAAGGTTGCGTAGGGAGGAGGAGAAAGAAATTTCTTTGAAAAAACTAAGTGGTGCTGAAAGAAAAGAGGAAGAGGTTGATGACAAGGTGGCAGGGGATGAAGGGATAGATCAGGAAAAAGAAAACCCAACTCAGGAGAAGGGAAAAACTAGCGAAGACGGCGAAGATGAGGAACATATGAAAATCAAAGGTGCCTTTGACCAAAAGATGGCTGAGGAAGAAGCTGCATTGAAAAGGAGACTGGAAATGTTAAATGAGGAGAGAAGGAATTTTGAAAAGATGGCTGAGGAATATCGAGTCAGCAAAAAAGAAAGACAACAAAAAGAACAGGAGGAAAAAATGTCTACCAAGCATAGTGCTGAAAGTGAACTCAGCAAGGCAGCAACAGCTGTTTCACCATCTTCTAAGCAAGTCAAAACTTCGCAAGATCAAGGTTGGTACATAAAGAATGTTGAACAAGGTTTTAAGAGACCACTGCCGGCTAAAAAACCAGCTACATTGATTTGTGAGCCGCATACAATGTACTTTTCATGATTCGAACACATGCAGAAGTTCTAAAGAGTAATTTAGGGAAAACACAGTTTTTTTGGAACGTGATTGAACCTTGACCCTCCTTGTAGTGAGAGTTGGGGCAAGGTGTCAGGGTGTGGTGTACGTTTTCAGTTACACTAGCACTGTAGGGTAAAAATTGGAACAATTCTAGGAATTCTATTCTTGATGTTTTGACCTTTTCCTAAATTGATTTTTTAGGAGTTATCTGTGCATCTATTGATTGACCATTAGGAATTTGTTATTTATGCATGGTCTTTAAAACTTAGCTGAAATCCTGTACATGGAATTTTAAGCTCAGTATTACAAGGTTGATAATGGAAGAGCCCAGTGCTTTCAGTATCATATGAAGTGGGTGGTGCCACCTACTTCAAATTCCACTCTTGTACAACTTTTGTCAGAGAGCAACAGACAGGCTCATGACAATGTCCTAAAGTTACAGGGCCAAATTTTGAAAACTGGGTACATTATACAGTAGATGGTTATTTGTAACAGAATACTCACCGGAACTTTGGCAGGTGCTGGGTCATATTGAAAGTACTGAGAGCTATAAAAATATTGACAAGGCCAACCATACAAAGTGACAGATATCTAAGTATTTTGCTTCATTACACCACTTTACAAGGCTTTAAAGCAGAAAGTGGTGAACATTCTGAATTTTTTCTGTTTGCTGACTGAATTGTAGATTACAGTGTACATTTTCAACGCTGTTAAGTGACCAGTGTGGTAAAGTTGCTTATCCCCCCCCCCCTCCCCCACCCTTGCACTAAAGCATAGTTGATTCCATGTATCTCTAGCTAAACAACTGTTAGACATTCACAATCAAAAAGACGTCGATGGCAAATGATTTGTGAGGCTAACATGTCACATGCAAGTACTTGTTTCAAATAGTGTACTCAAGGAAAACTGTGTTGTAAATTATATACCTATTGACGTTCATTTTTTTTATCACATGAATATTAAAGTCATCTATTGTAACAGTTGTTATCATCATTCCAAACAGCAGCTAGGCAAACAGTGAATACTTCTGCTACAACTACCACTGCACCAGCTGTGGATGAAGAGTCGGCAGCAAAAGAAGCAAACACTAAGACGGAAGCCACACTTGTCAAGTCTTTGCAGGCAATGCCAACAAAAGTCAAAGAACCAGTTGGTAGCCGCACGAAACGAACAACAGCAACAGAGACAGCTTCATCAACGACTGCACTGAAAAAGGAGGGCTTGAGCTCTGTGGATGTAAAACCTAGTGAAGCAACTGATCATGGTATGGAAAAGGAGCATGTGGATGACAGCAAAGAGGATCATAAGGTCCCTTCAGATAAAGCTGCATGCACTGAAGGTTAGAATGGGCAGCCTCTTATTTGTAATTGATAATTTTGGTCTTAAAGAAAGACCTTGCAACTACATCTAGTGCATGTAGTTGCAGGAATGGGAGCCAAGAAAGGATAAGCCATTAGGATAATTTATTTGATGTGTCATATACAAGCTAATGTTTTAATACACAATGTCTGATTTATTTGATTTAAGGGTTCGACAATAGTGTACATTAACTAATTAAAAGTAAAATTTTAGCAGTCCAATGTTTGATGTTTCTACCTTTTTACAGTGTGACTACTCCTTGACCAAGGCCACTTACATGTACATACTGTAGGCAAATTCTTTGCAAATTGACTACTGGCATTTTAAAAGTTTTAAGACGGTTACTAATCGTTGAAGTGACCACAAATCTGTTGCCTTTGTAATTTACCTGTAGGCTGATTTCATCAATTATTTGTGGGAAAACTATGGTTAACCTCCACAATTTTTATTCCTTGAATTTGTAGAAAATTTTGTTGGGCGGCCTTGGTTAGAGTGGTTGCACTGTAATATTTTGTCTGAAGTTTTTTGGCAAATCTTTTAGAAAATTAATACAAATAAGTTAATCCTGCTGACCATCATGAGGAACAATGCACAACAGTTTTCTAATTATTTCAGCATACAGTACTTACCGCTCAATATTTATTTTTTTTAAGACAAACACTTACATTGTATAATTACTTTTGCAGGCTTTTGTCAAGCAAAACCAAATGTGATATCACTAGCCTCACGGTTCCAAAAAGTAGAAGACAGTTTAATGTCAAAGGTTGTCTTGGGCGAAACTCAGTTCAATAACATCAAAGAGAATAATGACTCCCAAGTGAATGAGACCCTCAGTGGATATGCTACCTTCATGAGGGCATTCCGTAACTTCCATGAAAAGTCTGTGCTTTTTGTCTTCTCCTATTGGCCTGTGGCAAGGAATACGACCAGAGACTTGTTGGCTTATATTGGATTAGATGGGGTAAGCTACCTTTCAGTACTGTAGGAGATTCAGTGACCGGCTAATAATTAGCTAATTGTCTTGGTTTGAGCTCTGGCTAAGGTCATCATGTGCACCCTTTGGGCAAGACATGTTACTCTCATAGCAGGTGTTTGCAGAATTAATGCTGAGGGGAGGGGGATAACCTCAGTAATAGACCGGCATCCCATCCACTGGGTAGAGGAAATATTTCTAGTCCCGTATTACAGAAACTGTCGAGGATAATCTTTGGTGATATGGACCACCTGGCCAGGTGCGGACTTTGCCTTGCATGCATCTTTCAATCTTGATTCCTGTTGAATTGCTTTAATCCACAGTCGCATGTAACTGATCTTGTGGTTATACCCATGTTGTTACATGTATGCCATTGTGTTGCTGGTGTGAACCAGTTTCAGAGGAAAACAAAACTTGGCAGTCATGTATACAGGAAAAAATGTGGTGAAATGATTTTGGCATGCATTTTTTGTGCAAAATTAAATTGTTGCTGTTATTTTGTCTTCAGATGTTTGAGCAGTTGTGCAATGATCTTGCTGATGTCCATCCCGCTGTTCTGTTTATAACATTCCTGTTTGGTACTCTGGGATTTCTTTATTTCTTCTGGTCACTTACTGTAAGTACATGTATCAATGTTCTAATTAACAATTGAAATCAAATGTGGTTTAGCATGGTCTGTACTCTTATCGACAATGATACATGTCATCACAGTGGTCAAAATGTTGTGGACTCATGAGGTGCAGTCAAGGCAGTCCACGACAAATTTTGACTGCTGTGATGATGCGTATCATTGTTGACAAGAGTATAGACCACGCTAAACCAAATTTCGATTTTTTTTTTACCACAATATCAACGTCAAAGAAAATGTTTTTTTCAGAGCTCGAGCTGAAAAAGGCATTACGTGACACACTGGACTCTTATCAACAATGGCAAATTAGCCAATCAGATTGCAAAATTAGTAGCAATTGTGGTAGAATTGTACTTTGAAACCATATTTTACATTCACATTGCATTCATGCCCCAGGGTAGTAACCATGTTGTTTTTTGACAGTTAAAAAAAATATGTATATTTATTTCTAGTAATTTATCTCCTTGTTGGCGTTATTTTCAGTTTGGGAGGATGCGACACGGTGCACAGGAACCTAATCCTCATGGTAAGTGTTAATTCTCCTTACTATAATTGTAATACATTGACAAGCAGACAGGTGATGAGAAGAAAGAAAATCATTAAGCTTAGACAGTAAAGTCTCAGACCTAATGCTAACAAGGAAAAAGGAATGTATATCATGGACATTGGCCAAGCTCGTTGGGTCAAGATGGCTGGATATTGGCCAAGTTCTTTTTTTTGTTTTTTTGTTCTTGTGCGTGTTTACGGATCAAGACAGAGTCAAGGTCCATAAACACGCAAAAAAGAACGAGGCCAATATCAGGACTGCGATCTTGAACAAACAAGCTTTGTCAATAAAGTATTTACTATGTAGGGAAAAAAGAACACTATTTTCTTGCAGGACACAGTAGACACCTGTAATGCTGAGTGGGCAAGATAGTGCCATCTTATCTGCTCTGGTAGCCAATAACAGGGCAGGATTCAGATCATCTTGCCCGCTCAGGGAGCTAGCTATATAATAACTTAGACTGCTAAAGTCAGTTGGCGCAAATCTTGAAAATAAACCATTGAATGCCATTACACTGTCAAGGTTGTTTCACACAGTCAAAGAGCATGTCACACAAGTCAAGGATAAATCCCAGGACAATGAATCCCTTTTGTAGTGAACCCCTGGGACATTACATGTATAACATGGGGATGATTTCCTGGTAGCACTAGCATGACGAAACTGGTTGTAGCTCGGATACATGAACTACAGCTCTGTGATTTATTCCACAGTTGTTGTTGTTCATCTTTTCATTTGCTCTTGTGCAATTGCTTACAAACTGCATTCACAGGGACCAATTGAAAGCTTAGTTGCTGCAACGAGATTTTCTTTTCTGATTAAAATAGTGTTAAGTGTTTTACTTTCAGTCGTTGACCATGCATGCATATGTCCATTTATTTTGAACCCTTTAGATGTCCTGAGGAGTTATGAAGCAAGGGTTCGCATCTTAGAAGAGGAAGTTAAATCAATGGAGGCAGACAAACTTAAGACTGATATGGAGAGAAATACTGCTTACAAAGAGGTATTGTATCTAAGCTGCTTTGAACAGAACGTGGCCTCATGTATAGTATTTTTTGCCATGCCATGCAATAGAAAGTACAGTACAGCCAATCAGAATACAGAAAGGCTGTTATAACTTATTTATCAGTTTGAACAAGCAAGTAAAAGTCATGAAAGAAACCTTGGTAGGGATAACTATGTCTTGTTGTTCATCCAGACAGACAAATTGTTGAAAACAGGTACCAGGGAAAACGTGTGGCTAATCTAGAATTGAATTACTGACAGAGATGTTTTACTCTGCTACTGTAATTTTTTTAGAAACAGATTTCTGATGAACAGTTAAAAAGCGCCAGTGAGATGGTTCTAAAACTCACAAAGGGAGAGGAAAAACTCAAGGTTAGTGACCAACATAATAATTAATATTAATATTTTGTTGTTGTTCTTGTTGCTGTAATGGTCTTCTCATTCTATTGGCCACGCGTGTTTTCAATTCTCTTATAGTAATAGTAATATTTAATTTTGTGTGTTTATAATTCTCCTACTATAGCTTTTTACACTGTTTTAGGAGTAACTTGTTAAAGATTAAAGATTAATGAGAGGCCAGAGGGTCTAGATGACCAGTGGTATAGAGATCGGAACAAGAGAAAATAACATATTAAATATATCATTGTTGACTCATGTGCTGAGGTGGATTATTATTTCCATCTCACAAAATGATCATGACACTGAAAACTGTCGAACTGTCAATTTTTTGTCATTGCAGAAAGAAAAACAAGACCTTCAAGTGTTAGTGAAAGAAATGGAAGATAATTGTCAAAAATTGACAACTGAATCCAAGGAAAAGAGTGAGGAAATTGTAAGATGTGAGAACACGGTGAGCATTTTCCACAAACTGTAACTTCATGTTATGAAATAATGTTTTGCATTTCATATTTAATACATATAACATTTAATTTCTCTTATTAACAGATTTTGGACTTAAGAGCTAAGATTGAGGCTAAAGAGGGTGAAATTCAAAAGGTAAGGAATCCAAAATAATCATTGCTCCTTAGCAGGACATGTGTCCTTTCAATTCCCTACTTTGGCCAGCGATTTTACAACATTGGTTGGTCACGCATACTTTAGCATTGTAGAGTTCTAGAAAATATCCATACTCCCCCAACAAAAGGGATTGGAATGGATATTTTCTGGTACTACACAAAATATTGTATGTAAGCTACGTACACAAATAAACTGATGACTCAATCTGTTATCATACATGAAGTAATGAGAATGTTTGCACAAGAAATGCATTATGGTGCATTTTCAAAGCACATTTCATGTATCAGATTTCAAGCAGATTTTTTGTGAACTTTTTTTTTGTATAACAAGTAAAAAAGCTAAAGCCTTTTTGGTGTTTGGACATGACGTCCGACCATAATGTAAAATTAACTGGACAGTTACCAAAATTTGGTTGGACGATGTCCTATGACTGACTGTTTAATATTTCAAATATTGCGAGTAGTGTATGTACGTTAGTTTGTTGTTTGTTACCTTTTATTTTCCAAGAATATTTTCTCATGTAATTTTTTCGGTCACCCTCAGTTGAATGATGACCTCCTAAAACAACAGCTCGAAAAGGAGACCCGTGAAAAGCACATTGAGCAGCTTGATGAGAAAATTCAACAAGCAGACATGGAAAACGAGAAGGTAGGGGAACAACATAAATAATGTGCTCTTTAATTGTATCAACCAAAGGTGTTTTTGCAGGTTATCCAATATTTACAAAGTTTGAGCGTCCATTGTGCAATTATTCTTCTGTTTGCCACTATTCTGACTGGCACAATAACTCTGCAATGGGCTAGCACTGTTAACACTCAAGGAGGGAGTAGAAATACTGATATTTTAGTAACTGGCTAATGGACTGCAACTGTAGGCCTGAATTTTTAAATTCGTTTGAATATTTTGAATTTGTAGGCCTTTTTTGTACAGTAAGTACTGTCCATAGAGTGTAGAGTTACATGTACATAGCCCCTTAGAGGGTGTGGAACTTAACTTCACTCATGTTTGCATTTTCCTTTTGGGACAGCTTGAACATTTGCTGACAGAGACAAAAGAAAAGTAAGTTGTACATAACTGTAAGAACTTTTTAGTATAATAAAAGAATTTGATTTAAAAAAATGGTAAAGTAGGTAGTTTATTAAAACTCTCTGGCAGTCTTAGGGGTGTGGAAAACATCCTTTTCTTCTTGAGTTGACTAACTCAGACGTGAAATTCACTTAATTGCAGTAAGCAAAATTTACAAGTTGAATTTGACGATCAGTTGCTACGTTTGACCGAACTTCAACAACAATATGAGTTCAGATCTAATGAGGTTGAGGTATGTGCAGTACCTGTATGTACTAACTTGTTGCATTTGTTGCATTTGTTGATATTAAGTCAGTCATATTTTTATCAACATTAACCTTGAATCATTTACGTGCAGTAAAAATTATTGGACACTTGTTTTCAGGTGTTGAAAGATTGTCTGAAGCAAATCAAATTACACGGAGACGGAGAGGAAGAGCCTGGTGAGTAATGACTCAAATTCGCATGTAAACAAATCCTTTAAATGCCGTTAGATTGTGGAATTATTTCTGTGTGCAATAGTTCATCTGCATTGAATATAGATTGTCGCCCTCACCCCCCCCCCCCCCCCCCTCTTCCTTTATTTTCTTACACATTTCATTTTTTTTTTTTTTTTCTTTAGTTTTTTTAATATTGTATGGTGTTTGAAGTAATTAATAAG
>Ga0126338_10004325_pt1 | contig 10070 bp, 9 predicted proteins | sample OrbCmetagenome_2_FD_92529 | JGI IMG/M metagenome (GOLD analysis project Ga0126338, IMG submission 92529) | Coral microbial communities from Petempiche,Puerto Morelos, Mexico - Orbicella C C metagenome | ecosystem: Host-associated > Invertebrates > Cnidaria > Coral | place: Petempiche,Puerto...
ATTAAAAGAAATGCTTTATCTGTAGTAGTTTGTTTCGTTATTATATAAAACAAATAGATTTCATGTTGCGGTGCGTCTGTTCAGTAATAGATCACAGAAGACGTCAAAATGTGGTAAGAACATGAGTGACACACTCGGCTATCGCCTCGTGTGCCACTTTTTTGTTCTTACCACATTTTGACGTCATCTGTGATCTATTACTGAACAGACGCACGGCAACATGAAATCTATTTGTTAAACTGTTAACGTCATCCAACTGAAAAACTAGCTGTTATCTGTCGAAAATTATACTGAAATACAACTGTAAACATGTACCTGCAGATGGCGTAGTGCGTGCGCAAAACAAGTGCGAGATACGCGAATGTTTTACTTACGGGGGAGGTGACAGGAGAAAATGTAACAGGCACCGTAAAAGTTTTCAAAAAAGATCAATAAATTTAAAAAACGCGTGGTTACCCCCATATTTTATGTTATGAAATGGAGGTGGCGAGTCTATTCAACACGTGATTAGTTTCTGGTTGTGAGCAAAAGGTATTTAGACTATATTTTAGCTGAACCAGAAGAAGGCTGTCAGAGACGCTAAAAGTGCTGTTGCAATGATTTTGTTGTTAAAAACACAAAAAAAATGGTTTTTATGTTACGATTTACCATGCAGTTTTAAGATCTTTATAAATGTGTTTGCTTTTCTGTAAAGGCGAATTCGAAGGAAATCTGTGAAGAAATATCTTTTCCTTCTTTTTTTTCAGAAAATGCTGATGTCAGCATTTTATGTTGAGATTCAAGGCTAATTATGTCTGAAAAATGCGTAGCTACCCCAATTTTTCTTTGTGGATTCCAATAGCCCTTGCAAAGGTCTACTTTTCCCACGTGGTCCTTACCTGGCGCAAAAACCTTTGTATTCAGTAGGTTTTAAACAACCCGGCCCTGAAGTTTTCCTACTGGGTCCCGAGTAGGCCTGGGGCAGAGCGCCAAATTATGTCTCGCGATTCCTCGCGAACTCTCGTGTTCGTCGCGCAACCTCGGGTTCTGACCAGAGGAAGAAGTTCTTTATCCATTGACGTAGGGACTGCAGTTCTTCTTTACGTAAACTTATACAATATCCCGATGTTCGTCGCACCGAAGGAGACCACATTGCGTTGACAGGTGTAAAAGATGGCATTCAGTGCGAAGTCTCTTCGACTGTTGTCTTACGTACATCTTGTGCTGGGGATTTTGGCCATGGCTGCCGGGATTTCTTCCATGAACGTGACTGATTATTACAGCGGGTTATTTGGCATGGGAATTTGGCTCGGAGCTTGGGTATGTGTTGAATTTAAACAATTTGCAAAAGAGAAATCATACAGCTATAATTTGTTTTCGCAACTGTTCATGTGTGTTTCATAGCAAAATAAGCCTATCAGAATTTAGCTTTTAGTATAAAGTTTTTAAACCTGTTGACAGTGAAGAATTTTACGAGGATCCTTTCGAGAAGTCTGCAGACATAACATTGCATTATAAACATGATTCTCATAGAATTTGTTTGATTTTGTGCATGTAAATGGTTCATAATTCAAATTTAAACTTTAGCCGGAATTACTAAACTGTGAAAAGAATTATGCATTCTGTGCTGTTAATTAACCCCGTACCATTGAAACAACAAGATACAACAACCATATGGAGAATAATGCAGTGTGCCACGGTAACCAGCACTGCGAGAGACAGTAGTGTTGAGGCAGAGGTTTTCGTTTCGGTTTGGGTATTATTAAAGCATATTAAGGTCATAGGAGATCGAGTCAACTTCGAATTTGGCCCCGTAATCTTTCTGAAAACTGTATACAAGCTCCGTCTTTAATCAGACTATCCCAAATTGATCTGAGATGATGAAATGTTTTGCTGATAAAATTTCCACTAGAAAAGGCGGAAAACTGCTATTAACTGCTTCCTTCAAATTTAAGTTCCTTGTGCCTACAATTGTAGTTCCTTTGGATTTTATACAAGTTGCATGAGACCTTATTAACCACATAGGGACTTGTCAAAATCTTTCGTCTTCTCTTCCATAACTTCAATTGAAGTGTTATGTGTAATAAAGTTGAGCGTGTTTAAAATAGGATTCAGTGTTCAAGTCACTGATTGAAGCTAATCGCATAACATTCAATAGTTATGATTTCACTGAGGTCATATTCATATGTGTGTGCTGATATGCTCTATTCAGACAGTCGCTCCGTATTGTCTTTTCTTGAAAATTTATCGACACTTATTTGTGAATGTCTTTGTTGTATCGTTTCCTTCAAAATTCTATGTTAGATTATTCAACTTGGCTTGCAACCTGAAAGTCCTTAAAATCACTTGACCATAGAAAAAGATCAAAGCATTCCAATAATATTACAACAGTAATTTGTTGCTCATTGGAGATAAAAAAATAAGCAATAACAATCTGAACTATTGATCCTCTGGATTGGTGCTTGAATTTTCAGTAGTAAATACTTTAGTTCAGTCAACATTTATCTTTATATACCATGCATGCAAACAATTGATAAATATGCTGTTGTCAAAATAAAGATAAACATCACAAAATACCAATATTATGGAAGAGTCATTAGCATGAATATTTGCCACACAATTAACATATACAGTGCAAAGTCATGGCCATTTTGATGTCATGCATCATACAATGATAAGCAGGCAACCAACTCTTTAATTGTGATGATTATTTATGTTGGCTCTTAAGGATAATTTTTTAAGTTAAAGCCACTAATTCAAATTGTTTGAATGGTTGCAAAACCAGAGCTGTACAGCTGTAGAATTTTGCCAAGACTTGTAAAAGCCAAGGCTGTGGTCTGAGAAAAATTTCAAGGAGCCCAAAGGCTCCTAACCATGAAATCCTGGGTGCCCATGCCAGCATTAAAGCTTACATGAAAGAAGTAAGTTTTACCAGTTGCCCAAAGTCAAAAGTTAGTGGCCTGTGGCACCCAGGCGCTTCAAGAGCACAGCCCTGAAAGCAGTGAGACCCTGTTAAAAAGTCTTTTCCAATTAATTTTAGTCTTTTTAGGATAAAAACTAGCGATAAAAACTGATGTTTCAATCTCCCTGAGATCATTTTTAAGTTGTAGAAAAAGCGAATGAAGCATACATATATAAGTACAAATTAGGGCGTGAGTATGTCCAGCAATAAAATATGAAAATACAAGTGCTAAAATGTAAGTGTTAAAATAATAAAATACTATAAAAAACGCAATATAAGTAACTTTGCATGGATTGAATCAGACTGTTTGTTCAAAGTTGGCTTAAGCTCCTTTATAAAGAGCATTTCATAAATCAGACAGTGGAATTTACTTTGGCACTTTCTCAAGATCTTAAAATCAGGATATATGTCACTTGGGACTGTTCCATGTTGCTCTTTAAAGTGATTCTGTGATTCCCGATTGAAAAAGATCCTTTGTGTTCCTCAACGCGCTGCCAGAGGTGTCTGGATGTATACCCGACATGGTTTGCAACACAAACCACACTCCTAGTGGCAAACAACATGTTGCTGGTTAATGATAGGCACTTCTTTTCCTTTGGTTTGATCTTGTGTCTGATCTTTCAGCTTGTATACCCAGGGCAAATATCAATTCCAATTTTGCATCCTAGCTCCCCAAGTTGCCTTCGTGCGGAATTGGCTGATCTCTGATCCTTGAATAATAACACTATTCTGACAGGCGCTTCATTTACATTACTTGCTCTTGTGGAAATTGGATCGCCAGAAACTTTCTTGGTGACAAAATGAAAGATAGTCGATTGCATCAGTTGGGCTGGGTACTGATGTCAGGAGAACATCTGTGTGAGACGATCACATTCCAGGTGGAACAGTTGCCAGGTAGATGACAGTTTAACAGCACAATCCAGCATTGCTTTTAGCATTGACTTCTTGTATCTAACATCAACGTGGCTCTTGTAATGTAGTAATAATCCGGTGTCAGTTGGTTTTCTGTACACCCTTGTCTCTAGGTGACCATTGCATTTCCTGATCTCCATTCCCAGGATAGGAAGTGTACTGTGTTCACCAAGGTCCATGGTGAAGCTGACAGATGGATGGCTCTCATTTAGAGAGGAAAGGAATGCTTTGACAGCTGTTTCAGTGTCTGGCATTATGCCCAATGTGTCATCCACATAGCGTTTATAGAACTCGCGTAACTTGCCAGCAAGTTATTATGTACTTAACATTATAAATTTAATTTACATGAATTATATTAAGAAGGAATTAGTCAGCTCATAGGGGTGTAACGATTCATATTTGTTGCGGTTAGATTCAATTTCAATTATCGCCTTTTGATTTCGATTATTTCAATTCGATTTTGCAAAATATTAATGTTTTTTTAATTCTTACAACATGATGCACAATGTACACAACATACAATGCTAAACCCTCAATTTGAGGATACAATAAACAGGGTGTTTCAAAAGCTCGTTCCGATTTGTTTTTCTCCAACGTTTCATTATTTATTAACCTGTACCTCTTTAAAAACTAGGTTAATTATTTTTTGCTTATTTTTCAATCAATCATTCAAACTAATAGTAACCAGAATGCTTGCCTTTATTGTTAATGACCTTTTCTAAGCACCTAGGCATAGAATGTGCGAATTCCTTTAGCGTGACAAGAGTCACATTTTTCCATGCAAAGCATAGTCGCCTTTTCAGCTCTTTCATTGTTTGGGGGGTGGATCTTTGTATGTTGTCTCGTTAATGATACTCCAGAAGTTCTCAATGGGATTGAGATCAGGAGAGTTTGCTGGCCAGCCATCCCTGGCTATAAAGTTTGACAAATTCTTTTGACACCAGGTCTGAGTTGCCTTTGAAGTGTAAGCTGGTGCTCCATCCTGAATGAATGTCATCTCTTGCTTTGAGCTAAACAACTTCCTCTCTATCAGGCCACCTGTCACCTGACGCCTTGATGTTAACGGTTTCACTTCTTTCTCAAGGATTTGGTTGATGTAGTACTCAGAAGGTAAGGTTTGGCCTGTAGGTAGCATGTGTAACTTTATGAGCCCATGACCCATCATGCCATCCCACACCATCACCTTCACACTTTGCTTCACCTGGAAAGCTGGAGGAACATCACATTCCTGCAAGCCCCATACAATATCGTTTTTTGGATTAGGGTACTGGAAAAGATATTTAGGACACTCATCTCTAAATAAAAAATTGTCCCAATCTTCTGCTGTCAGCTTTGTGTATATCTTGGCAAATGTTAAATAGGCTTTCCTTTGCTTTTCGCTCAACAAAGGCATTTTGCTTGAAAGCCTTCCATCCTTTCTAGTCACGTATCTCCACACCATTATGCTCGAAACTTCTAAATTTTTCTGCCGAAGATTCTTGGCAATCTTCCTTGTTGAATTGTTCTGTTTGTACTTCACTTTCTCGATTGATTTTCGCGCACAATTGGTCAAAACAGACAGTCGTCTGAAACAAAGGCATCTAGTAGACAATTAAAATTGGTATTGCCAGCTATTTTAATAAATTCTCTACCTCAATTTATTGAAAAAGTTTCTAACAAACAATTTATTTGTTTAAAAAATTAACAACTTTAAATCAGAACAAACTTTTGAAACACCCTGAAGTAACAGGAACATTATAGCAGCCGATCTAGAAGATGCAGATGGATTCACAATCGTTTGGTCATCCGTCGCCATGTTTGAGGATGTGACAATGAGTGTGTCACGCATGGTTCCCCTATTTTGAAATTCTCACGAGGTGGGAGAAGGGCAACATTTTTACCAAGCAACACAAAATGGCATGCGAACTGCAAATGTCTTTGCTCGTCAATCAAAAATGCACATTTTAAAGAGTTCTTGATTCTAATTTCACAATATAATAACTCGCTGAGGGCACCCTGGGAAAGGTATGCAAAAAATTGACCCAAAATCGAAATCTGGAATCAAAGAATCGTGAACAGAACTGAATGGACATAATCACGATTAATCATGAATTCGTCGTTACACCACTATCAGCTCAGAGGTTTCATTAATCCTGTAAGGTCCAACTTTACTCAAAAAATGCTGGTTTTTTGCCATTAACTCAGTGTTTTGGTTGCCAGGACCCTAAATTGGCCTCAACTTTGTTAAAGAAGAGATTTCTTACCAAGGAGCAAGATTTTCCTGAGGATTACCTTGGTGAAAATCTTTCAAGGATCTTCAAGGATCCTTGAGGATCTTCATGAGGATCTTTGTGAGGATCTTCATGAAGATCTCTAAAGATCCTGGTCAAGCTTAAAGGATCCCCGAGGATCTTCAAGGATCTTAAAACTTCTTGCCAGGATCTTCAAAGATCTTGCCAAAGATCTTGAAGAATCCTTAAGGATCCTCAAGGATCTTCAAAGTTCTTGACAAGAACTTTGCAAGATCTTCAAAGAACTTGGCAAAACCTTTGCAAGATCTTCAAAGATCTTGCCAAGATCTTGAAGGATCTTTAAGGATCTTCAAAGTTCTTGCGAAGATCCTTAAAGATCTTTGAAAGATCTTCAGTTCTTTCAAGATCTTTGAAGACTTTTGCAAGATCTTTAAAGATCTTTGCAAGAACATTGAAGATCTTTGAAGATCCCTAAGGATCCTTCAAAATCTTGGCAAGAACTTTGAAGATTCTGGCAAGAATTTGAAGATCCTTAAAAACCCTTGAAAATCTTGACCAGGATCTTTGAGGATCTTGATAAAGAATTTTGTAAGATCCACAAGAACATTGGTAAGGATCTTGCTCAAATCTTCAACGACCTTGTTAAGATCTTGCAACACCCTCAAAGATCTGTGTCAAAGATCAGTTCTAATAATTACATGCATTAGTTTTTATCAGATTTAAGGACACACAACATGTTTCTCGATATGATCACCAGATTTCAGGGGACTGGCCCTAACATTAAGTGTTTTAATAAAGGATATGTCCACCTTGCAAATGAAAAAATGTTACTTGTAAACATAAATTTCATTTGTGTAATAATTCTTACAAAATTTTTCAAAGTTGTGAACTTAAATTCTCTTCATATAATTTGTGTTTTTCATCAAAAACACACATAACATTAAAACAAAAAAGAAACCTTAAAGTGGTACTATGATCAAATTTTTACCCCTCCATTTTTTAGGTGTATCACATAGAGTTCCATGAAAGAATAAAAACGCCGTTTACCGTTTTCAAATATCTGCATTAGTTCCGGAGATATTTAAGTTTGAAAAATGTGTAAAATATGCAAATGAGATGACTGATGACGTCATACACTCAGCCCAATATTATATTAAGTATATAAATGGAGCTATCTCGGTCAATTTACAACAGAATCCATTGAAACTTGGTAGGCTAATAGTTCTACGGGAAACACACCTATGGCTATAAAAAATTCTGTTCCCATGACAACTCACTCTTTTCCAGTCCCCACCAACTTGATTTCAATACGTTAGTGATTTTCAGCTTGAAAAACATTAAATGAGGCCAGGAGTTCGAGCTAACATATTTATATGCCTGCTGGATTGTGCATATGAGACACCATTAGCAAATATCAAAATGCAACGCCAAAGGTGGCCAGAAAAGCCTTTAATATTGAGGAGGTCTGGAACCCAGTATGTTGCCATGGTAACAAAACTGTTAAGCTCGTATTGTGGAGCACATTTAGTAGAGTCTTACTGCAAAGAATCAAACATTTGTGATACAAGTTGGCTGAGATATCTTTCTTCATATTTGATCAAAATTTGGTTGAGTGTATGACATCATCATTTCGCTAATTTGCATATTTTAAAAACTTGAATATCTCAGGAACGAAAAGAGACATTTGAAAATAGTAAACGGCATTTTTTTTGTCATAAAGACTACTTGTTTATGTTTTAAAATGGCTTAGATAGGAGAGATGCGATTTTCGTCATAGTACCACTTTAAAAGTGATTTTCAGTCCGTATTGTGTAGTCTTAGCACCCAAATGTTTATGTGTCTCATTGGATAGAATGCAAATTGATGTTATTCGTTATAAACCACCTACCTTATCTTTGAGGCCTTTCAAGTTCTTTTTTCAGGACAAAAATAAATGTAATAGCATTAAAATAGCCATAAAATAGAAATAAAATAGGGTTAATGTTTTTGTAAAGGTAAACTGTAACAATAATAAGAATGGAACATGGCATTAAATTAATCTATTTTGCAGGTTATTTTTCAGGATGTTATGAAAAAATATTACGGAAATAGAATACCTCACTTGTTTCTATCTTGCATAAAAAATACATTAAGAATTACTGTAAAACACATAAAATAGAAGCCCTATTTTCTTTATCTGGTAAGCTAGGAATAAAATAGAACTTTTCAAGAATAAGACAAAAATAAATGAATACGATAGGACAAAAATAAATGTAATAGCATTAAAATAGCCATAAAATAGAAATAAAATAGGGTTAATGTTTTTGTAAAGGTAAACTGTAACAATAATTATTATTAAAATTGGTTCTAAGGTGTTCTAAATTATTATCAGCAGACAAGCTGATGAGCATGTACAGTCTTACATTGAACAAGATAAAGTCATACCTGTTGGAAAGTCTAACAAACTTTACAAGATCCTTCAACAAATCCTATTAAGATCTCTGAAAGATCCTCATCTAGGAGCTTTGAGGATCCTAGCAATTACATTACCAAAGATGCAAGATCTTGATCGAACCCTTGAAGATCTTAAGGGATCTTAGCAAAATTTTCTGCAGGATCCTTCAAAAATTTCTTAAAGAACTTTTAAAGATCCTCATTAAATCTTTAAGGATCTTAAAGGATACTAACAAAGATCCTGTTAGGATCTCACCAATGATCTTTGCAAGATCTTGATCAAACCCTTGAAGATCTTGAAGGATCTTAGCAAAGATCTTTGCAAGATCCTTCAAAAGATTCTTTAAAGATCTTTGAAAGATCCTCATAAAATCCTCAATCTTAAAGGATCCTAGTAAAGATCCTGTTAGGATCTTACCAAGGATCTTTGCAAGATCTTGATCAAATCATTGAAGATCTTGAAGGATGTTAGCAAAGATCTTTGGAAGATCCTTCAAAAGATCCCTTAAAGATCTTTAAAAGATCGTCATAGAATCCTCAAGGATCTTGTAGGATCCTAGCAAAGATCTTCACAAGATCCTTCAAAAGATTCTTTAAAGATCTTTGAAAGATCTTCACTGAATCTTCAAGGATCTGGAAGTATCCTAGCAAAGATCCTTGAAAAATCTTTACATGAAAGATCTTTGAATGTCTTTTAAAGATCTTTAAAGGATCCTTAAAAGATCCTTATCTTGAGATCGTTATCCTGAAGGATCTTTGGCAGGTCTCTGAAGATCTTCAAAGATCTTCAAAGATCCTGTGACGATTTTCACCAGGGTAGGTACCAAAATGTACAATGTTTTACTTTGGAGCATGTGCATGAGCCAAAAATTGGACTTGTTTTGTTTGTTGTTGTTTTTTTTTTGCTGGTGTGATTCGATTGCTTTTTTCTTGCCCTTTTCCTTTCCTTTTTCTCTCCCCTTTCTCTCATGCTAGCTTTTGCTCTTCATATCCTTTCTGACAGCCAAAAAAGTTTGATTGTTGATTATGTTTTAAGCCCGGAAATGGAACCTTGATTAATTTTAGGTGTAATGGGCCATTTTATCACCAATTTTGTACCAGAAGCTGTTCACAGTTTTTGAGTTATCATTTTGTGAAAAAAAATACCTCTTAGTCGGCGCATTGGGTATGTCAGGTCAATGGATAAGTGAGTGAGTGAGTGAGAGATGTATGTATGTCACACCAATCAGATTGGATCTACTATAAACAGCCAATCATATTTCTTGTTGTAAAGGTAAAAGGTATGTGAGAAGATCTGACCCCGACACAGTTTAGAACGGCCATATTTATTCTTCTATAAAAGAGGAGGAAGTATTCATATATTGGGCTTACTTCGACGTTTTCTGTGGGTTAGGCTGAGGATTTTAGTTACAAACAAAATGAGCCTTGAGGTTTGAAACAGTTTGTGAGTTAGTAGTACGCAAATGCAACGAGATATTTTTATTTTTAGTTACAAAGGTAACTTGATACTTTTGTTTTTCACAAGGAGTAAATTCAATTAGAGGTCACGAATC
>Ga0126338_10004326_pt1 | contig 10070 bp, 5 predicted proteins | sample OrbCmetagenome_2_FD_92529 | JGI IMG/M metagenome (GOLD analysis project Ga0126338, IMG submission 92529) | Coral microbial communities from Petempiche,Puerto Morelos, Mexico - Orbicella C C metagenome | ecosystem: Host-associated > Invertebrates > Cnidaria > Coral | place: Petempiche,Puerto...
AATGAAAAGTACTGAGGCCTGAATTTTTCTTACACTTTGGCGTAATTTTCGTACACTTTAGCGAGCTAATCTGACAATATAGATAAGGATTTGTCGTTTCTTAGTGCTTTCTATTCTAAAACTTTTACTTTTTACTTGTTTGCAGGTCGATACAATGAAACAGTATTTTCCTATGTTTGATCGACTCAGAAAAGAGTTTTTGACAGGAGAAATGATCTGGACGTTTACAGACTACAATGTCCTAGAATGTATGTAATAGATTGATTGAGGTAATCTTTGTCGGAATGTTAGAGCAGTTTTCATTTGAGAGTCGATAAATAACTGGTTTTACACCAACAACACTACACGATTTGCGTTAAAAAAATTGCGCTACTTTTTCATCCAATCACAATTAAAACCACTCTGTGTAATTACTTCGAGTATTGCTTGGTTAACCGGATTGTGAGTGGTCAGAGTGATTTCTTCGGTTTTGGTTTTACGACACAAAATTGAAAACGGCTCTAAAGTTCGTACTTATTATTTAGCTCATGTACTTTGAGTTAAGTTTTATTCTAAAAAAATTGCTGGCATGCAACAAAGCCACCTCAGCACAAGCACAATGATCTTTTCTTTATGCTCACTTACTTTATCCCTTGAAAATGACACTGCATTTCATCATTTTCGTTATGTGGGCTATTTTACTCATTAGATTCACTTCATCTGAAAGAACTAAGATTACTGATTTTATAGAATAGTTCGGTAACAATTTTTAACATGATTTTTAATTATTCCTCTGTAGTTTATTGTACCTTTGATTAAGAAATAGTTTTTAAACAGCTTACTCTTATTCTCGTATTTCTAGTAAATGTTTTGCCATTTTATGAAAATTGACTCTAATTTAAAGTAAAGAGTGTCCACAATTAGTTGCACAAGCTGAATATCTCCGACACTTAAAGAAAGTTTATTCATTCACTCATTCATTCATTTGATGAAAACAGCGGGCAATTTTCTGAAAATGTTTTTCAAAAATAATTCAATGCTTGAACAGCTTGCGCTCAGATGAGTTTGATGAGCTCTAATAGGAGCCCATAAAATAAGTGCAACGTCCTTTAACTAATTAGAGCAGAGATGGTGTAGCCTTGTACGGCAATCTATACCAAAAACATTCGCTTTCCGCTCCAGCCACCAGTGTTTTGTTTTCAAACCAATTCCTATTTGTTCAGTACTACATGTACCAGCTTTGCGATGGTTCTGTTAATTTTGTTCTGATGGCTTTATTTGCCTTCCAGCCTACGATGTCCTATCAACCAACACAAAGGGACTCTTGACTCGTCAACGGCAGCCTAAAGCTTCTGCCCACGCGCTACGGCAGAGATATCAAGCCTTGGCCATGGACGCACATCCGAGGTTCACTGGCGACCAGTTACTGGATGCCCTTATAAGGTTCAAACCTCACGCTGGAGACCAGTCTCCTATCAGTCATCAGCAGCGGCTTCCTGCTTTGATAAGAGAGGAAAGAGTCAATACCACTATACGGAAACGCTCCTTGGACGAAATAATGACATTTTACGAGCATAACTGACGCAATGCATTCATATCGTAGATTAGTTTAGAATTAATATTACGTCCAATTAACTATATCGATGGATCGACCTGGTCTTTTTATTCATCCTTTTCTTAAACATAAAAGTAAATTTCTAACAGACACCACTAATTGTGACGATAATGGGCGATTCGCTGCCGATTCGTGCAGCGATTTTCCCATGTAAAAAACCATTATTTCATTCGAACTACAAGTTACTAACATGCACGAAACGCTTATTTCAGAAAGAGAAGAACCTTGTGACGATTACACCGGCTGATTACGTAAACCGCTGAGAAAAAGAAAACGCTGTGTATTGCATCGTGATGTTAATCAGTAATAAGCGTATGTGTTCAGTCTGAGTATTCTGACCGTTCCATCATTTCGATCTGGTCCCGTAGGTTTCCATTGACGTTACCATCACACAGCTCCAGAGTATTTTCCTGTTCGATTCCTGAGTATTGAACTACCCCATACCTCCCGTCTATCTTTTTCTCGAAAATTCATGGGGAACAACACAAAAATCATGACTGTGAGCGTGACGTGTGAGAGTAGCGTTGCCCGCGCTACTTGTGGCTCGCGGCTTCGCTTATCACGCAAACTCCCACGACTGCTAACTTTAACATGTGGCGTTCTTCTTTGCGTTCTTCCCTACGGATTTTCAGGCAAAAGAGAGACTACTCGCAGTCTACATACCCCCTGGCTTCTCCACCCCATTTTTCTCGGAGTGAAGGCTCTGGGTACAAGTTTGGCGATTTGTGGTGAAGAATTACAAACATCAACAAGCATGGCTTCAGTTATTGTGCCTCGAGGACGAGGTTTATTGCTGTTTCTCTCAGTAACAGTTATTGTTCTGCTCATTCTTCGTGCTTTTACAAACATCAGTTTTGGTGAAGGTTCAGTCTTCGGTAGTAGAAGGTCAACGGAAATAAAAATGCTCACCTACAACATTTGGTTCTCTGATGAGAAGATGCGCGAAAGAATGGAAGCCTTAGGTGAAATCGTAGAAGATCTTGAGCCAGATCTTTTGACTTTTCAAGAAGTCACTCGCGACAATCTCGCCGTGTTACGAGAGCAACGCTGGTTTTCGCGATATCACTTGGTTCCATGGCCGCCTGACCTCGCGAAAGAAGGAAAGTCGCATTTTGTTGTCATTTTGAGTTCATTTCCTGTTGAAAGATGGGAAGTTTACACCTTAAAGACTTCTCCACGTAATCGCACACTTGTTGTGGCAGAACCAAAGAGCTTTACATCGTCGGCGGAAGTTGTATTTGTGATTGCAACCACGCATTTAGCATATTCTGGTTATAATACTAAACTACGCGAAGAGCAGTTAAGAGAGTCTGTTAAGATTATTTCTGCTTATGATAATGTTTGTGTCATGGGTGATTTGAACATTCAAGATAAAGTTGATGGAGATGTAGTTCTGCCATCGCCATGGATTGATGCCTGGCTGTCAATTTCCGGAAATTCTGAAAGTAATGGTTACACCTGGGACCGAAATAAGACACCATTTGCCTCAGTGCTAAAAAGTACTGTCAATTCAATTAGTTACCAAATTCGGCTTGATCGTGTTCTTTGCAAACTGTCAGACTTTAAAGTTAAAGAGATGAGAATTGTTGGTGATAAGGTGACAAAGTCTGGGGTTCGCCCCAGCGATCACTTTGGTCTTTTTACAGTCATAGAACTGGTACAGAAAACTGAACACAAACATGACAACAGCAAAAAGTTGCAAACTGATAGTGAAGTTTATTTTAATAGACCAGCTGGGTGGGAAAAGTTAATTAAGCAGTAATGAGTGGATAAATAATAAGTGGATGTCAGGAAAAGATACGGTGGAAAGTAGGATTCCTAAAGAAGGGAAGTTATCCCAGGGCCGCAAGATGCAAATTACTAAACAGTAATTTTTTGACCTGTCATGCGGTCCTTCCTTCACGTGCAGAAGGGACATGTGATAAGCCCCCAAACTATCTCTAGGAGAGTAATGAATCTGTAGCATGAATGATGAGTCTATAGCATGACCAATATTTATTTATTCCATTTAAAGCTCTCGTAAGCAGACACCCTCATGATGGGAAAAAGGTGTTCTTAATTGGAGCTGAACATTTACAAGAGTGGTTCTTGTAAGAGGCCACAGAAAGTGTAAGGGATAGATGGATACTTATGGGAGCTTTCCCAGCTAACAATGAACACTGAGAGTGAAAAAATACCACCATAATAAATTATTTTTGTGGTGTTTTTATTGCCTTATGCAATGCTGTGATTATGCAGTAATGGTCTACTGTAGTACTAAAGGTAAAGTCTGCATTACGAGCCAAGTGGCTCATCAGGCAGGAGCTTATCCCAGTTTGAAAGGACTAGGAGTATTTCTACTCCCCCCTGGATGGGATGCTAGTCCATCACAGGGTTACCCCCCCAGCATTAAATTCGCTGGTACCCATTTATAGACCCGGGTGGGGTAAGGCACTGTGAGAGTAGTGCCTTGCCCAAGAACAACTCGATGTCCCCAGTCAGGGCTCAAATCCGGACTGCTTGCTCCAGAGTCACGCACATTTACACCATGAGGCCACTGCACCTCCCACACTGCAGTACTAAGACTGGCCCTTAATGAGTAATGAACAAATCATAATTGCAAGCAAAATTGGCATCAGAGCAACAAAATGCAGTGATACAGTTTATGTTTGAGTACATACCCTTCTTAGTCGGACCTAAATAATTCCTTTCAGGTGTCTGCGAACAGCCTGGAGGGAATGGATAAATACAGAGTTTGTATGGGAGTTCAAACAGAATTCATTAAGTAGAGCTGTTCACTTACAAAAGCGTCCATCATCAAGAGAGTTTTGTATGTGATTATTTCAGGCCTCCATACATGTCTATCAACATTTCATCTTTCCTAGTTAATTGGACCATTGTAATTATCAAGATGAAAAACTAAACCTTTCATTATAGGACTGATTACAAGGAGTAATGTAATGCTAATCTCCCCTTTTGCTGTAGTGCCAGCCGTCAAGTTGGATTAGCCTTAACGTGATGTCTGGCATGTGCATTTCTAAAACAAGTACTGGTATGTCACCATTCCTCCCCTAGCCCCCTTTCCACTGTGGCTTAACATTACTTGGTAGTGGAACATGTTCCTAACACTCATAAGTTTATATTTTCTAGCCTGTAAAAGAGACTTCTAGGGTATACAGCTTTCCATTCTCTACTTGCACAAATCCTATAATACACCTCTTTTACCCTCCCACCAAAAGTTTGTATCATCGTTTCCAATTTTTCCCAGGACATGAAGATGCCCCGAGAGAAATCTAAAACAATGCCTATGCAATTTTTTTTTGGGGGGCGAGGGGGAGGGGGGTTAAAAGAGGTGTATAATGAGATTTGTGCAAGTAGAGAATTCTTTTCACCCTGTTTTCCAGGCAAGTAGCATACAATTACTTTTAATTTTTACAATTTCCAACTGCACCATTATAGTATAATTTTTGGTACTTAAACATTGATGGCCTTAAATTTGGAAAAATTCAACAACCATCTGAACTGATACCTTTTTTCACCCACCTACCCTGGAGTCAAGGAGATGACAACAAATTATTCAGGGTATCCTTTATTCCGGCAAATGATTCACAATGGAATCTATTTCTCATTATGTTTCTCTTTGTCTGTCTGTTGAACTATAAGGTACAGCTTGCCTTGCAGGCATAAACGGGAATGAAGTTGGGGAGGCGAGGGAGAAGGAACGCGTTCCTCCTCTCCGTCCACGCCCTCACCACCCTTCCCCTCCCCCGGCCCCACTCCGCTGCTCCCATATTCTTACCTCCCTCCCCTCTACCCAGGTAAGCCCTTATCTCGGAGGGCGGGCTCTGGGTACGAGTTAGGACTGCCTGGCGATTTTTGTCAGAAACAGACGCCACGTTAAGTATGGCTTCGATTACTGTACCTCGAGTACGAGGTCCGATCATGGTTCTTTCAGTAATTGTTATTGTTTTGCCCATTCTTCGTGATTTTACAAACATCAGTTTTGGTATTAATTCAGTCCTCGGTAGTACAAAGTTTTGGTGAAGGTTCAGTCTTCGGTAGTAGAAGGTCAACGGAAATAAAAATGCTCACCTACAACATTTGGTTTTCTGATGAGAAGATGCGGGAAAGAATGGAAGCCCTAGGTGAAATCGTGGAAGATCTTGAGCCAGATCTTTTGGCTTTTCAAGAAGTCACTCACGAAAATCTGGCAATCTTGCAAAAACAACGCTGGTTTTCGCGACATCACATGGTTCCACCCAACGTCGCGCAAGAAGGAAAGCGGCATTTTGTCGTTATTTTGAGCTCGTATCCTGTCGAAAGATGGCAAGTTTACCAGCTCAAGAATTCTAATCGCACATTTGTTCTAGCAGAAACAAAGAGCTCTATTTCATCAGTGGGTGTTAACTTTGTGATTGCAACCACGCATCTTAAACACTCTGGTTACAATACCAGAATACGCGAAGAACAGTTAAAAGAATCATTTAATATTATTTCTGCTTATGACAATGTTTGTGTCATGGGTGATTTGAACATTGAAGATAAAGTTGATGGAGATGTCATTCTGCCATCGCCATGGATTGATGCCTGGTTGTCAATGCCTGGAAATACTGATAGTAATGGGTATACTTGGGACCGAAGTAAGACACCATTTGCCTCAGTGCTGAAAAGAACTGTAAATGCAACTAGTTATCAAGCTCGGCTTGATCGTGTTCTTTGCAAACTGCCAGACTTTAAAGTTAAAGAGATGAGAGTTGTTGGTGATAAGGTGACAAAATCTGGTATTCTCCCCAGCGATCATTTTGGCCTGTTTACCATCATAGAACTAGCAGAGAAAACTGAACATAAACATGACAACAGTAAAAACTTGCAAACTGAAAGTGAGGTTTATTTTAATAGACCAGCTGGGTGGGAAAAGTTAATTGAAGTAAATCCTACTACCTTAAACTCTCAAAGAAAACAAAAGATTGTTCGAGATGGCTTATAAATGATTGAAGAAAGCTGAAGAAAGTGAAAATGATTTGAGTTCGAGATAACGTGATTCAACTGTAGGTAAATAACTTATATTTAGTGTCCAGAAATAAATAAGTGGAAAGTGGATTCCCAAGAGAAGAACGGGAAGAAATTGGAGAATATTTTTAAAAAACACTGTAGAAATTCACTTGTTTATTTCAGTTATCAAAATGTAAATTATCTTTTCTCCTGTCATCAACAGCTTTAGCCAGGTTTTCTATTGCCATTAGGTTATAGAAGCATAGCTTTAGGCACAAGCTTTCTTAAAGTTCGTTTTCTGAAAGAAATTTGTTCTTTTTAGGGGTGACATTTTGGACTGACAGTGTGTGTTAGTTGAGCTATAGAACTGAACCCTGGCCAGGGTCACTGTGTTGTGTTCGTGGACAAGGCACTTTACTATCACAATGCCTAGCTTTCTCCACCCAGGCATATAACTAGGTACTGAGAAATTTTGTAGGGGTAAAAATAGATTTGAGCCACGCCCACAGAAGAAGATACTGGTTTAACGCAAACATTCTTGTTCTTTGCTTTTGCCTTCTGATACTGTTACAGTTACATATTATTTCATCAAGGAACATGGGAAAATTGGCAACCACAACGACATTTTGAAGTCATCTTGAGTCTATTATCAAGTAGGGAAAATAACAGTCAAGATGTTAATTTATAGTGTGAAAGGTGTAAGAACATATTTAAGTGTTACTGTATCACAGTCTTATTAAGAGTTTGTAGGTGTCGACAGTTAAATTTGCGGAATAAACTTAAATGAATACTTTGACATGAACTAAGTGAAATTGGAAAAAAGGGGAGAACATTTCACCTCTGATAAAGTATTAAATTTTTTTCTGAAAAAACTTTTTTTTCCATATGATACATATGGAAAGCAAAAGATTATTCTCTTTTCTTAAGCTGCCTGTTCCACCTAAGCTGGTAGGACCTTGGCTCTGGAGGCACATGATTTGATTGGCTATATTCTTGAACAAAGATTTTCAGTGATTCAATCCTTGTTTGATCAATAAAGCATTTGCCCAGAGCACCAAGAACAGACCTTACAAAGTTTATGAAGCAGAAGACATGATAAGAAATTTTGACTGGAAGTTCCACTCATATGTTTCGTTATGGCAGGGCATGTCAATTTTGCTCTTGGGCAAGTGAAAATGGAAGTTTGGTGGTCCAGTGGGCAAGTGAAATTAGCCGTAAAAGTCTCATTAAAGATGAGCAAAACAATGAGTTGAAAGCATAGATTAATTTAAAATACATCCATTTGTGTCACTGTCCAGTATCTTCACCTAAGTGAGTTCATTTTGTTTCAGTCTATCACTGATCATAGACAGTACTTAGTAAATGATGTACATAATGTGTAGTTCCAGAAAATATCCATACCTCCCCCACGGAAGGGATTTTTTCTAACACCTCCCCACCCCCCCTGGAAATTCCAGTTAAGCTTCATACATTTCTTTAAATTTTTTGGTCTCATAGAACCCCCACCCCCCAAGAAATTCCAATCCCTTCTGTGGGGGGAGTATGGATATTTTCTGGAACCGCACAATTGATAAGGCATGAACATTGTGCACATATTGGGCAAGTATTATTTTAGTGGGGACAACTGAAAACTGAAATATACTGGCCCAGTTGGCGACTGGATTTCAGGGATTTTTTTCCTGCCCTGGTTGTGAAGGGTTTTTTTTTTTTTTTGTTTTTTTTTTAATAAAGAACATTTTTTATTGTTATTACAACACAAAAATCTTACAATACTTACAATAGAAACTGACTACAACACAAGTACTTACACCTTACACTAATTACAGTACATTTACTTACACACATGCAATTATTAATCGTCACTCTTTTTACAATCACTAAATTAAACAAATTAATTCTGAGATCTAAACTTAATCTCACTACAGTATAACTTTTAAGATATTAACATATTTTTTATATTTTTTAGCAATTACAAACGAGACAAATTAAAGAAATAACAGTTGCAAGGAAAATTTCGGACGTTTTGATATTTTAGAGGAGAGGCATTGTTTTCTTACTCAGGAGGAAATTTTTCGAGACTGTATCTATACCTGATTTTGTTAATGAAGTCCAGAAGGAGTAACGCATCCTCATTTAATTTTATGGAGGATGTACATTACCAAAAATTCTCCCATTAACTTGAGCCAGTTTTTTTCAACTTCCATCAGACAATTAGAACTAACATTTTTATACAGAAATCAAACAAAAAAGCAAAACTTTTCAAGAGAAACGAGAGAAATTAGTCTAGAGCCACCCTTTCCCCTTGCCAAGGGCCCACTAGCTTACAGGGATAGGCGGCTCAAGGCCCGGACCGGGGGGGGGGGCGGTAGGGGACGCCACCAGTGCCACCCTTTCCTAGTGCCAATGGCCTCGCTGGTTAAGAGGGACGCGCGGCTCTGGGGATGAGAATGATGTTGCAAAACATGAACATGGCTTCCAAGGCTTCTTTAAAGGCGCCTCGAGTTCGAGGTTGGATGCTGGCTCTTTCAATAATATTTATTGTTCTGCTCATTCTTCGTTCTTTTACAAATGTCCGTTTTGGTGGTAGTTTATTCTTTGGTAATAAAAGGCCAATGGAAATAAGAATTCTCACCTTCAACATTTGGAGATCTACTGAAAAGATGCGCGAAAGAATGGAAGCCCTTGGCGAAATCGTGGAAGATCTTGAGCCAGATCTTGTGACTTATCAAGAAGTCACTCGAGACAATCTGGCAATTTTACAAGAATAACGCTGGTTTTCGCGATATCATTTGATTTTACCCAACGTCACGAAACAAGAGAGGCCGGAACTTGCTATTTTGAGCTCATATCCTGTTGAGAAGTGGCAAGTTTACCCGTTTAAGTATTCTGATTTTCCGCGTCAACGTAGAATTGTTGTAGCAGAAACACATAGTTCTTCTGCATCGGGGAGTGCTAAATTTGTCATTGCAGCTACGCACTTAGTGCACTCTGGTTTCAACACCAAACTACGCGAAGAACAGTTAAAAGAGTCAATCAAGATTATTTCTGCCTATGACAATGTTTGTGTTATGGGTGATTTGAACATTGAAGATAAAGTTGATGGTGATATTATTTTGCCATCGCCATGGATTGATGCCTGGCTGTCAATTCCTGGAAATACTGATAATAATGGGTACACTTGGGACCGAAGTAAGACACCATTCACCTCAGTGTTAAAAAAGTCTGTAAATGCAACTAGTTATCAAGCCCGGCTTGATCGTGTTCTTTGCAAACTGTCAGACTTAAAAGTTAAAGAGATGAGAATTGTTGGTGATAAGGTGACAAAGTCTGGTATTCTGGCCAGCGATCATTTTGGTCTTTTTACAGTCTTAGAACTAGGACAGAAAACTGAACACAAACATGACAACAGCAAAAAGTCACAAACTGAAAGTGAGGTTTATTTTGATAGACCAGCCGGGCGGGAAAAGTTAATTAAGCATTAGTGAATGGGTAAATAGATATCTCT
>Ga0126338_10004328_pt1 | contig 10066 bp, 5 predicted proteins | sample OrbCmetagenome_2_FD_92529 | JGI IMG/M metagenome (GOLD analysis project Ga0126338, IMG submission 92529) | Coral microbial communities from Petempiche,Puerto Morelos, Mexico - Orbicella C C metagenome | ecosystem: Host-associated > Invertebrates > Cnidaria > Coral | place: Petempiche,Puerto...
AACACACACAAAACTGAACATATTCATTCTTATTTCATGTCCCCAGAAATAGAGTCAATATAAATAGAATTAAACAGTAACAATACGTGTAGCCTGCACATTTCTTGGTTGTGTTGAAGTGCCCCATTAACAAAACAGACATTTTATATAAGCTAATACTTGAACAAGCAGACTGAAAAAAATTCAAACTTGCAGCCGCATGAAAGATGTGCAGAGCAGGAAGCCATCATTCCGCAATGTTATCTTAATCAGTCCATGTAGCACCATGGGAGGTATAAGGCCTCGCAACATCACGGGCTTATAATATCGAATGAATTATTGATAAAACCTTTTCAATCGTCTTTCAACGATTCAATCTGATATGCATGAATAACTCCTAACCAAGTATTGAAATTTAGAAACTACTTTTGTTTTGTCTCCTGTAATCGTATTGCATCATTCGATTAAAAAAAGAGCCTGGTGCAATTGTAGCTATTCACTGATATTCGCAAAACATAAAATCAATTTTAACTTACCTGCACTGGTAAACAGGCCCACGATTCGAGTTATAGAAGTGAAATGCCTGATGATAAAAGGTCGCTCTTCTCTAACTTCCATTTCTGAAAATATTCAGAGATTATCCTTTTTTGGAAGGATCCGAAATTAAGCACCTTCGACCGATAACAAAACTGGAAATTTATTCCAAAGACGATCACATTTGGTAAGGAAATGAGCAAACGACTCAAAAATTGTTTTCGTGGCAGTCAATTTACAACAAGGCGTCCCTTACTAAGCGGAGACCTGGGTACTAGTGTTCATTTCCTCTCGGCCATTTTTCGCGTTGTTGCGCCCCAACTAACTGAACGCCTGGACTGTGGACCCCGTTTCACTTTGAGGAGCCTGCAAATGAAAGTTGATGATTGTACTAAAGAAACTTTGGCGGTAAGATAGGTAACAGTGAATCGGAAGAAGATATCTAACTGATTGAAAACAAGGCCATCAAGACTGTATACCTTCAGGAGCCCATTGAACAATTATTGTTAGCGAGCCCGTTGGTGCTATCGTTCTTAGCCGGAGCGTTACTTATACTTAATGATACTTTACAGGCAAAATACTTAATTATACTTTACAGGAAAGCTTTAGACATGCGTGCTGAACAGTGTTTCCTGTACCACCTTATACGCCCCTTATGACCGGTGCGTATTCAGCTATTCAATGGAACACTTATGTAAAACCTTTCGATACACCCCCTCTTCCTCACCCCTCCCCCCCCCCCTTCGCAGGGCTGATATTCGTTTTCCCGTTCCGCTGGACAAGGGTAACGAAGGCTCTGGAAACGAGATTGTTGGGCTCTAGGAGGCCTTATTTCTCAAAACGACCAAATAGACGGATCCGGCTAATATTTCAAACACCATATCTCCATTGTGTTTCAACCGAATGTTGTCAGATTTTCAAGATTGGTGATTATTGTAACAACCGCAACAAAACAATTTCAGTATTATTCAAACTTGTAGGTAATTATTTCCAGGCCATAAACGTCCAGGATTCATGATTTTTTTTTTTTTTTTTGTATCACGTAGTGTGGTCGCGGCCAATGAAAACGGAAGATAAAATGTAACGAATGATAACTTCGTTTTACAAAATTGTTGTTTCGATAACGTGCAAACAAAGCGGATACTTTATCATAGTCAGAGATTCTGTTAATGAATCGTTCAGCTGAACATGCCCAGCTATGTCTTTTAAAAACACACATTTAGTTAAATTTTTTGATTACAATTCCTCTTCTAGGGACAACTCACTTTAGTCTAAAAAGCTTGCCAAGTAACTCATTTTTTTCCTTGACAAGTTAATTTTAAATGTCATACAAGCAGGCATTATACCTATTATGCTAACTCGGTCGAAAACAGGCTTAAAACAATATACATATGTTTTCCTTGTGTTTCTGTCTCGTTCATAGCGGTCAGCCACTAGGAAAATGCTCTTTAACCAAGTCTGCTTTCTAGAGTAAAACAATTGTCTACATTAACCGGTTCGATTTTCTTCTGTTTTTCTGCGATGGTCCAACAACGGAGACGTCTTTTGATTTCTTTCTTTATGTCTCTCTTAAAGCAAGCATAAGCTACTGGATTAATGGCGGAGTTTACTTCCAGAAGGGGTATTTTGTATTCCTGATCATCACACGCCTGGTCAGAATTAAAAAGTAACACGAAACTACAACGCAAATAAAACGCGTAACATAAAAGGAACAGGCTGATAACTAATGCCATCATGATAACCGCAGACCTCTCGGGACTTTTAAAGAAAACCTGATGGTTAAAACGTAGTTGTTTAGCCAAGGTGCGAGCAGTTTGATTGTGTTTCCAAACAACACGTAACATAGATATAAAACAGAAAATCATGATTAGACACGGTAAGAACTCAAAAAATAACATTAGTAACCACACGAAAACATGAAAGACAAGCGGTATTGATGAATTACGCCAAACCAGGCAAATAACCATGACAAACGTAATTGGGACTGCCCAAGATAAGCAAAGCATTTGGATGACGCGTTCGCGCTTCATAAAACTCAAGTATTTTAAAGGTTTGACAACGGCAAGGTAACGATCCAATACTAAACTGCATGAGTTCATCACGGAGGCGTACACAAACGGCCACCTGACAAAATCCATCCCGTCAGCTAAGAAAGCTTGGGGGTTGCAGCCAGTTGCCAACTCGCAGAAGAACAGCGAAGGAACAGCGCTCATCCCGACAAGCAAATCTGCCACTGCGAGTGAAACGACAAATGCGTTGGTTTTGGTGCGCAGCTGGCGTTTGCTGAAAATAAGAAAGATCATAAATCCATTTCCAGTGATCGCCAGGATGGAAAGAGACCAGCTAAGAATCCAAAACCAGGTATTCATTTCAAATTAGTACGTAGATACGAATTTCTTGAATGGGAAATTCTTTAGTACCGAGTTAATTCCTTATGTGAATTGATTACATGTTGTGTATTCCCCAGTAAAATATAGTTTCAACTATTCCATCTGGTCATCATTTTCTGTATGCATATTCATATTCAGATGACATACTCAAGTACGAATCATAATTACAGTGCCATGGTGTTGTTTAAAAGAGCAGGCAAAAACCTCGTTCAGAGTTGGTAAAAAAATTTCAAACTTACCGACCTAACGAAACACGAGTACAGTAGCCTCCGCCCAATTTTTTTCGTGATCATTGCTTACAGAAATCTAACATTCTCTTAAAAAATGCATATATTTTTGTTCCTAATTATGTGAGGGAAAAACGGCTGAACTTTTTTGAATTACAAATCTGGTGACATCTTGACAAGTTCATCGATCAATACTGGGTGGAAGATATATCCTCAACTTTCTCTTCGTGGGGTTTCTTTGTCTCGAAGCTAAGTACCAAAGGAAACATAAATATTTTAATGTCAATCACACATCAAAATTTTATTAAATATTTCACCGTGCGAGTACAAAAAGATTGGAAATAGAAAATATGACTCGGTGTTTCAAAGGAGCAGATAGGTTTTCCGCTTTATCAAATCACTTCCACCTCACAATAAAACTTTTCTAAGGTAAAAACAAAACAAAACCGAGCGAATAATTGATATGCAAACCAAAACCTAAAAACAAAACCAAAACCAGACAAGGTTGATCATGATTGCCTGAGAGAGATTAACGTGACTGCTAACGGCAAACGACAAAGGTCGACGTTTTGAAGATGCATCCTTCATGAAGATCAGTGTCAGTGTTTTTCGATTTTTATGACGTCAACATAAACTCAAAAAGTAAAACTGACAGTGAATTTTCTCGCGTTTCCTTCGGTGAATTTTTTTTTAAATGTGGCTCAGTTGTAACCACTTACAATTCCTATAAAATACCCTATTTTTGTTAAAATCTCTCAGAGCTAATCTTATAATGACAAATTACAAAATATTGGAAAAACCGTCTGAACAACCTTGACTTTTTACCAGTTCAAAATGTCAGGCAATATCATTTCCATGATGTGGCAAAGTATGAAAAAATTTCACCGAAGGAAAGTATAAATATTAATGGCATTTAAGGCCGAGATGTTGCCATGGTAACGGCCTCAATCCAGAAATTGACAATAAAAAAAAAGCCTTATTTTAACAGCACCCATACTGGTGTAAAGCTCTACAGGGAAAACTTTAAGAGAAATTAACTAAGCTTCCTTTTCTAACTCGCGCTCCATAGGGAGAGTGTACAACATATACAAAATGGTGGCTTTTTCTAAACGGCTTGGCTTGTGAGAGACAAATCATCGTTTTTTCCTCAGAAACGAGTACCGGGACCTAACGATTTTTTATTTAGTTTGAATGCAGAGGTCACCTTCTTTCTTTTCAGTGAATATGGACTAGTTTCTATTGCAGAGTAAAAATTTATCTCGGAAAATGAGAACATAGCTAGCCCTCATAAAAGATAATATGCGATCCCAGATCACTGTGTGCTTGGCACATATTGTATCCCTGTCGACTAAATGTGAGTGCCTTTATCATGAAACGTACATCAAATTGCTCCTTAGCATTGATGCAATAGATCCATTGTTGTATTTCTCGCTGAACTTTCTCCCTATTTTTTACGGTGTATGGTTCAAATATTAATGTTTCTGGAAGCAGATAATTTCAGGATGGGGTTAATTGAAGGTCCTCCTGCTCCTAAACGAATACTGGACCCCCTTTTTTTATTAGTTTATTTTATTAGTAGAGGGGTTTTTTCTCCATCAGCTAGCTGTTAAGACACATTAATAAAGTTCATGTACGTATGTATTTCAAATTTTAAGTTCTCTTGATGTAAGCAGCCAACAGGTAAAGTTTGAGTTCTATTTCGAGGGAATTAACTTAAAAGACAAAAATACAAGTAGAAGCGTCCTCTCTCTAAACATTGACTATGGTTGGCCTACACTAAACCTGTCGGAATAAAAATAAATTCATTTTGACCTACGTGTTAACTAGTACGACTACAGCTATAGGGGCAATCAATCTTAAATAAGCCCAGTCCCAGCCCAGTATGTAAGTAAGCTCGCTATTTGTTTAATATTTTGGACCAGTTAATTAGCTATACTGAAAATATTTTGTAACAGCTGATTATGACTCTGTTCCACAGAAATTTTTGATGAACCACTGTTGATGTGGAAATGTCACGACTGACACAAATTAACTGCAAAATGTTGCAAGCGGAGCAAAAGTAAGAATTTCACTACAGCAATCCATGCCAAATAACAACTAAATCACGGAAACTCGATTCAACGTACATTTTCCTAGTGGTCTTTGAATACAGATATTTTTCACCCTTTCTTTGAATTCACGATCGCCAACCAGTAGATCAACCTCGTTCCCAAGTTCCTCTCTCGAGAAAAGACCCTGGGAACGAGATTCCCAGTAGATTCGCTTGCGCAGACTGCCAATTTTTTGACGCAAAACAGGTTGGCCAAAACACTCCTGTGGCCTTGTCACTGTCTGCTGTTTTCTTCTTCTCTTGAGAGCTGACACAAGGACAACGCTATTATAAATCAAAAACTGACCAAGCAAGTCGATCTCTATGCGGTTCAGACTACACACGGAGGGTCAGTAAACTACAACGTTTTTTAAGTAGCTGTGCTCAGTTCATCACTGGCATTAAGCAAGGGCTTAGAAAAATTGTGCCCCGAGTCCGGTCTCAATGGAAATAGACTGGTAGTAGCATGCGAGCAGGCCGGCTAGCAGTCCTTCTTTTGCAGCTGTTAAATCTGCGGAGAGGAACACAAAAACCGAGCGAGCGAGCACAATATTTTTGCTCTTCTTCGGCCATTTTCATAGAATACAATCTTTCTCAAAAAATTAAAAGCTCACTATAAAGATCACAAATGCAAACAAATTTAAAAAACATTTGTTACATATACACCAATTGTTTTGTTTTAGACATAATTTCCTTGATGCATTAAACTTATTCGTGTCCTTAGGCTGTTCCGAGCACTTCTTACATACCTTTCCTATTGTTATTGTCTTAATTTAGTCAGGCTTTTTAACACTAACAAAATACATTAGTCTCTTAATAATGTCTTTCTTTATGTCCCTCTTGAAAAAAGCGTAGGCTACAGGGTTCACAGCAGAGTTTAAAACAAGCATAGGTACTTTGTAGTTTCTATCATTGCAAAGGTTTCGCACATTAAGAACTGATAGGAACGAGCAACGCAAATGAACTGCGTAGCACAAAAGAAACAAGCTGATTACAACAGCCATCATTTTAACAGCGGATCTTTCGTGAGTTTTCAACACGACGCGATGGTTGAAACTCAACTGTTTTGTGAAAGTGCGCGCAGCTCGATCATGTTTCCAAATAACACGTAGCATGGATGCAAAGCACAATATTAACATCACACATGGCAGGAACTCAAAAAGTATCATGATCACCCAAAGAAAAATGGGAAAGAAAATAGAAATTGAGAAAATGATTGAGGCCACTAGTAAAATATGAAAAACAACTGGAACTGCCCAAGACAAGGAAATAATTTGAATGACATGGCTACGCGTCATAAAAGTCAAGTATTTTAAAGGTTTCACGATGGCAATGTATCGATCCAGTACCAAACTACACACGTTCATAACGGATGTGTACGAGAAAAGCCATCGTATCACATGGACCCAAGATAACCAAGCGTGTGGTGAATCACACCAATGTGCCATCTTGCAGAAGAAAAGGGACGGAACAGCGTTCAGCCCGACAAGGAAATCCGCCACTGCGAGCGAAACGACAAATGCGTTGGTTTTGGTGCGAAGGTGTCGTGTGCTGCACACAAGGAAGATGATAAATCCGTTTCCAAATATCGTCAGGACACAAAGAGACCAGCCAAGAATCCAAAACCAGGCTTCCATGTTTCTGTTCAATATATGAGATATCTTGATGATTATCAAGTCTAAAACTTTTAAAACTGTTGTACTAATCAGTGATAATCCACTTGAGGTCTAACACCCTCCTGTATGTATGAATAAAATAACTTAAAATTCAAAATGCTGAACGCATCAGCTTTCAGATGTCACTATTGATAAGCGACTGACAAAAAAACCTTCATCAGAACACACTTTATCCGTTGTCACGATGTCGAGTGCGACGGGTAAAAAGAAAATATACTCCTGTCCTGGCAATAATATTTGTATTTCCTGTTTATTCTCACGCTATTCCTAAGAGAAACATACGCATACCATGATCCTTAAAGCTAAATGAAATTCAGGTTCCTCTCTTCGATAATATTCATATCTAGCTTTATTTCCTAATATACCTGTTTGTAGATTTTAAAGCCGTAAACTTATTAGTTAACGGAACGGTTAATGGCTTTTTGTTTGTTTTGGCTAGGTCTGGCAAGATCATGTTAAATGTCTCCTTTGGCAAAGACACTAAACTAAAAACAGAAACGGTTTTTCCGTTCTCCACTTTAATACTTTTTTTATTTATTCACTTGATCATCAATAAAGTGGTAGAAGGTATATGTATAAATCGCACATTCCGAGCACGACAGTATATTAAAAAAAACCCATCTGGTTCGGTCTGTCCGTTTTCGTGTTAAAACACTCTTAACATGTGCAAACAAATTGAACCCATATTGCTAAAAGCAATAAGGGCTGTTTATTTTAACTAAAAACTGAAGTAAAACAACACGAAAAATGTCAGTAGTGAGTTGTAGTTTTAAAAACGTGCTGAAAGTGAGGTTTTCATACACACTTGTATCATCTCAGTGATAAGCAATTTTTTGTACTGAAAAAAGTAAGATACATAAATGGATAGACATGAACAGAATTGAAACCATCTCAGAAATACCTGAGTAGATGTTTACACATCTGCTAATCATAACGTCAAAATATCCAGATATGCTAAAACTGTCTAGCATCTACGTATCCATGACGATTTTAACGGATACATGTTATTTTCTGAATTGCGGAGAAAATCTTTATTCAGGCTGGTAAACGTGAAATTTAAGACTGTTCGTATAAAAGCACAAAACCTACACGTTTATTAAATATGCAGATAAATCCTGGTCGTGGGCGCAGCCGGCAGTTGAAACTAAAACCTAGCTAAAAACCGAACAAGTGTTGGTGCTCCTAACTCCAAAATGTTTTTCGCTAAAACGAATCTACTCGTTATTTGAAATACTTCTGTGAAAAAATGTTTGGATTCGGTTAAATCCTCGATTTTCTGTGCCCTGACAAAATCTCAAAAATAGCTCCAAAACAGCGCCATTTTGTTTCGCGACCGAGTTTGAGGAGAATGGGTCCAGCGGCTGTTGTGACGTCTACCCAGGAAGGTTAAATATCTCACGTCCTTTCATTTCCGGTTCAGGATGGTGCACTACACATTCGAAAAGTGCGCAGAAACGCCTTCCAGAAGTGCTATCGGCGGTTGCAGTAATATCCCAGAGTTTAAGATAGATATACAGTATTGTACAATTTACTAGCGATGATCGGTCAATGGTACAATAAAGACGTAAACGATGGTTTATTTTGTCGAACCAAAACAAGCGAACTGAGTTTGTGAGAACCATTGAAGAACTCCCACTGGAATTCGTTCCGCAGACTTTCAAATGCTATTTTCAAAATTTTCTACTTAAAGACAACCAGCAATTTGAAGAAATACTTCCGACAACCTATATCTTCCAATCCCACAGTATTCATAACATAGCCGGCAAAGTTGTGTGATCAATCAAGAAGCGTTACGACCAATATACTGATATGTAAATAGGGCGCAACTGTACGCCGCCAACCAACACTTATTTCTCTTTCGATTTAGATAAAAGTCGAAGATTAATCCTATAGAATTACATGATAACAAAACTGTTAGACTCACAAAGTTTTTCGAAGGTTTGGAAATCAGCAGTGCGACAAACATTCTATGCCGAAAATATGACCGCGTAACATCTGCGGACCGCTTAGGGAACACATCCTTTTCGCTTATCCGACGAATTTCACTGCAAACTTTAAGAAAAATTTACATTGGTTATTTGGAGTTACGACTTAAAACGTGTGACAATGTGAAATCGGTAATTGTATGAAATGTTTCCTCCCGCCTTGCTTCCCGCAGCTTCAAAAATACAGGTCCAGACAATTCTACGATTTTCACCGTTTTCAATCGATCGAAGCCAGTGTTCTGGAGGTCATCAAGTCTCGAAAACTGCAATACTTACGTCGCTCTTATAAACATGAAGCATTCCAGAAAGTAAAACGCAAACTGCATTTAATACAACAACCATACCTTGACAATGTACACTCTCGCTAAGGACAAATGTAAACGGGCTATATAAACACGTGTGGGAATCTTGTGTTTAGGTGACGAAATTACCATCCAAAGCAGTCCTTGAGTTTTCTTTCCTGCTTTTCATTGGCCTGCTCCTCCACTTCGTATTCAGCTTTCCATTCCTAAGATACAAGCAGCTCGTCCGCAAAGAAGTCTTCTTTGTCATCGCTTGAAATATTGCAAATTGCTCTCAAAGTTCTAAGCAGTGCTGAGTTCGCAGTGTCGAACGTACTCGATCGAAGTTTATTTCGGAGTCTTCCGAATCGAAACTTAATTCTGACTCTAGTGACGAAAAAGAAATGATTCTGAAACAAAACTTTCACGTTTTAGTCCCAAAATATATTGGAACGATTAGTTTAAGCGAGCAAATACAGAGAGTTGACTGAGGCGCCGTTGTGTTTGGTTCCTGGGTCGCGGTTGCGGTCGCGGTCGCGCAAAACTTCAAGCGCGACTTTAAAAGGGCATAGAAAATCGAAGATTCAACCAAGTTCAAATATTTTTTCGCCCAAAATGCTTTGAATAACAAGTGGATTCGTTTTAGCGAAAATAAATTTTGGGGGTTGGGTGCACTTTAACAAAAACCGATATCGCAATTTTCTGCGATCTTCGTCTAAAAGTGACGACAAAAAAATGACTGATCTTTCATCTTTAATCTTTAATACAAATATACTGTATCTATTGGTACAGATCGGAGTAACCGTTTTACATCCAAATAAAACATACCTATATAACGTTCGGCAAACTTGTTCAAAGGTACTACCGGTTTAATTTTCGGTCAAAGATCGTTTGGCGAGAAATTA
>Ga0126338_10004330_pt1 | contig 10063 bp, 9 predicted proteins | sample OrbCmetagenome_2_FD_92529 | JGI IMG/M metagenome (GOLD analysis project Ga0126338, IMG submission 92529) | Coral microbial communities from Petempiche,Puerto Morelos, Mexico - Orbicella C C metagenome | ecosystem: Host-associated > Invertebrates > Cnidaria > Coral | place: Petempiche,Puerto...
CCGGGGTGAGTTTTTAGAATTTTTTTTTTGTTCTAAAAAGGACAAACTGTTGGCCCCCCCCCCTAACCCAAAAAATTTGCAAAAACCCCCCTCCCCCCCCCCCCCCCCCCCCACACACACACTCCCCAAGACTATCCACCCTTTGAACACCTGTCACTGGGCTTTACTCTGAGCAAAATACAACTTATGAGGGAGGGGGCTCTCTTCCCTTTTATACGCCTTGAAATTGTAAGGGTACAGTGTACCTTTCAGTACAGAGGGTGGCAAAGGGCTCATGTATGACCTGTGATGAGGATAAAGTTCAGTGTGTTTCGCATGAAAAGCAACGAAAAAACATACAAGATACATGAATTTCTGACAAAAAAAAAAAATTGTTAAAAGAAGCCAAAAGAATATGTGACAAGTAAATAAAGTCAAAATTTGTGGGTGAAACAGAATCACCCCCACCCAGCCCTCCTCTTGCTACACTCTGTTGGCCTATGAGGGGAATACCCTACCCAACTTCAATTCCTGGCCATCACTATAAAAACAAAAACCAGTACTAGGTAATAAAATATAGCACATTTCAGGCCTGTTGTCAATGTTTTATTTTTCATATTTCATATGAAAATAATATCTATCATTTAGAGCCACTGTTACAGCAAAGCCTGAATGGGGCATAATGGTAAAAAACGTTTCTTTGTTCTAAGTTAAAGCAAAACACCAAGCTATTCATTGACTTACAAGAATTCTCCAAAGGATAAATAAATGACTAAAAGCAGTGTGAGGAGCTAGCTAGAGTACATAAATTGTGACTGACATAAAAAAGTTTGAAATATGTTGTTGAATGATGTTATTCTTGGAGGTGAGCGTGAGTTCTTAGCTGCACTGATCAACAGTAATTGCAGCTGTCAGGATTCTTGAGTGTCTTAACTTTCTAACTTAATAATCAAGGCTTGAAAAAGAGCCGTCCAGTTGTCTGTGACAAGCAGATTTTCCCACCGGGTAAGTATAAAACTTTTCATTCTCACTTGCCCAGTGGGCAAGGGTCCAGGCAGGTCATCTGCCAACTAAATAAAAGAAAGGTAAACTAAGACCTGCTCAGGGCAAGCAAATTTGAGAGCCACTTCTGTGAAGGGTAAGCTGGAATTCAAGTTTTTCTTGAGCCCTGAATAATATTCAGCGTTTTTCAACAAATTATGTCACAGATATACAGTTTTTTCTAAATTTTGCACTTCGTATTCATAAGCTATTCAATTTTAGACTGAGTCTGTAGATCACATTCAGGCAACTGCACTGACTGCTCAGTGTTTTAAATACTAACCTACGAACGTTTAAATTACATTATTAACCATTAATACATTTGTCGAGAAATAATTATCTACTGTTACCTTCACATGGGAGTAATATTAATTAATATCAAGCAGCGAGTATAGTGTCAAAGTCTTGAGATCTATACTTTTTCCAAACACTATTAAAGATTTCTATAAACCAAAAAATCTTTACATCAATTAAGTCAAACAGTAAGACCCTTGATGAATTTAAAACAGTTTCTTTCTTGAGAAATAAGGATATTATTGAACAGTTGTATCAAAAATATTATTACTACAAATTTTTAATCACAAACATCTTTATACCAAGGATCAAGGCACACATTTTCCATGCACATTTGCAGACATTAATTCTAGTTTCTGCTTGTCATGATTTAGCCACAGAGGGTTACTTTCAGTCCATGACTTAAATACAATGTGCTGTTTGTCAGGTTGTGAATGAAGCAACCATGAAATTCTACTTTTGCAAATCTATGTCCTAGATGTGAATGGTTTAAACTGTCATCTTTTCGTAGTTGACATTTTTATGTTCATCTTGGCCAGTGGTGAGCTTTACGAAGGCCAACTTTCCGCACCATTCTCTCTGAAACATCCATGGTTATTTCATGATTAGTCGATAACGAAACTTGAGGACTAGGTGTTTGTGGTTCTTCCACTTCCATGTCAACATCTCTTGGTGTTCCTGGTGCAGTGGCAATACTAGACTGCTGTATTCTGGCCAGAGCAAACTGAAAAGTTGTGCAAGCACCATCAATGTTTTCATCCAGCGAAAACATCTTTGCTAACTTAGATCTTGGTCCAATGGTCAATCTATTGAGTAGTATGAGGCTTACACGACAAAATCTCTGATTGAGTGCCTGTTCAAGCACATTTGCCAATTCTTGTAGGTTGATGTCTTTACTGTCTGGCTTTCTGATTTGCTCCATGATAATGTCATATGCTGTACCAAAAAGCTGTTCCATAGAAACATCCTCATCAATTGCATACATGATAACCTACATTACAACAAAGGAAAAGCAGAGAGAAAAAGTTCTTTAGTTCCTCAAGTGACTGTCTGGGTGAGCTGGTAGTTCTAAAAAGAACTGTTGTTTGTGACTGACATTTCAACAATGTACCAGAGCAGTCAAGTTATCTTCAGAGTATTTGCTGCAGTGTTTGTCAGTGGCTGGTGTTGTAACTCTGGTTGCAATTCTATCATTTGGAACTGATTAGTTGAAGTTTAACTGTGATTATGTTAATTGACTGTAAGACATCTGTAGAGTTTGTTGACAGTGACTGGCCTGTTCTGCTATTAATACATAAATAAATGGGTCAACTTGGATAGGCAAGGCTCACAAAGGAACTTTAAAGCTCGAGTCTAGGGTAAAAAGTGTCTGATTGGAAAACACAAGGTTAGAACTAATTTCTATGCTTTACAGACTGAGGGTACCATAAAAAAAACCCGTAAAAACCCCCTTAGGCAAAATACACACTTAAGCTTCAATCTGTCTATTGTTAATCATATTAAGTTGTTCTGTTTGAGGGCATCTGTTCTTTTTGTCAGATGTCATGATGCAAGTTACAAATTTTTAATTAAATCTACTATCAACAGGGACACTTCCTTACCTCAGAAATAAGTTTGATATTCTGTATCTGAATGTATTGGCCACCTGTCATGTAGGAAATTCCAGTAAAAAAGTCTGCCATTAACGCAAATGCTGGGTGATCTGCAAGATAGTTTGGAACTGGCTGGGATGTGGCCACAGTCACTGTGTAAAGAGTTACAGCATTCTCTGTAAGTTGTCTGCACAGTTTCATCACATCATGGCCGTGTTCACATCTGTAGATTTCAAGGGTTGCCCTCCCATCCATCATGGCTGTAATAAAATGAATTAAAAGAAATTCCACTCAGAAAAATAATTAATTGAATTCATTTGATGCACATGTTTTGGACTTTATATTCCTCAATTTAAGGAAATCAACTTGACTACAATGGTGTTGCTATGGGGATCTCATCTACCATAACACACTTTACCCCTCATATAAGATCCTTCAACTGCCTTATGTTTGACAAACCAACATAAGAAATACTATCAAAATATTGATGAATTCTTCTAATTATCTACAGTAGTTAATTTACTATTGATTAAATTTATATCTTCATGTTTTGTATTACATGATTTAATTGTACACGTATATTTTCCAAGTGCTTTATTATTGTTTTAGAAAATAAACTTTGCAATACTGTGATCACTATGGTCATGCAAATAAAGCTATTGTTGCTTCAACTTCAGTGGTCATCCTGCATAGCCAGGCTTGTTTCATTCAAGTCTGGAAGTTCTTTTTTAATTATTAACTTTTATTAGCAATAGGCTCGTTAATGTCCATCATTACATTGTAAGTCACATAGTTATGACAGATCGATAGAGCCGTAGTAAACAGAAATTTACTTAATATCACAGAGACTGATTATCTAAAACTGACTGTGTAAAAAGTGTTAAATTAAGACTTCAATAAAAACAGTCTTCTTACTTGTCATTAGTTGCCAAATGATAATATAGCACAAAAATAAAAATAATGTAATTATAATATTAAGCATTTTGTAAACAGCATTGTTGATTATTGTACAATAACTACATTAATATTTTTCTTCTTTATACTCACGTAGTAATATACAGATTTTGATGGCATCACTACGACACTTGGAACCATTAGGGTTAACATCAGCTTCACTAAGACGCAGTGCTGCTGCTAGTCCATCAGCCAGCCCTTTAGTTGTACCTTTCTTTCCAAAACAACGCAGGTTCTTTATGGAGTTCTTCATTTCTTCTCTGTTTTCAGTAAAATTCTGGGTGTGCACTGTACTGTTGATCAGGGGATTACCAGATCGCATGCCACCCCGGGCATGTTTCTGGTGGTTTTGGTAACAAATTAATGCCAGTCGGAGATGAAAACCTTTTCTGAAGATGTCACTGACAAGATGGCACAGCTGAGTCTTTAAGTGCCCTAACAAGACAGGGTTTGATATGGCACAATCTGCCACCAGGATCAGGTCCAGGTTTTTGTCATTATGACAGCACACTGTACCTACAACAAAATAAAACAAAAAGAGCATATTTAACAGTGGTTCCAAGCCAAAATTAACTTGTTTGGTTGACCACCCTACATGAGTCCTACAGTTCGTGACAATTGCGCATTTGCCGTTCTCTTTTAATTTTTGGTCTCTCGACCTTTCGTTATTTGACAAGTCATTCTGAAGGGTACTTTATGCTCTGTTATGAGGAGGAATTTTAAGTAGAAGCTAGTAGAGTGGAGCCTTTGGCTGTGCTATAGCAAATTTTTGGTTTCCGGATTTTCCGCTGGTATCTGCATGTTGCTTCACAGAGTTTGACACCTCTATCATGTTCTTATAATAACTTTAGGCTCATTTCAGTATTTCAAAATATGTTTTAAGCTCTCTTAGTATTGGCACTGGAGGGACAAAGTTTGAGATATTCCACGAACATGTTACTTACTTGCACTCTATATTATGACACTGGGCCCAACTATTTGATTAGGTTGATTAGAACTGTTTACAAGTACAGAAAATGTAGCTTCTTGACAGGTCTAATTACCTCATTGACTGATTTGTTACAGGCTTATCACTAAGTCTACAGGCTCCCCAGTCCCACCCCTATCGCTTTGCTCATTCTTCTGCTTTCCGCTAGCCGAATCTTTTTTTCCGTCCTCACTGGGAGCCTGTTCACAAGCTAGGCACGAATTTGTGTTGAAAATGCCCTCCTACATGTATTTTGACAAACAAGAACTTCTAACAAGTCCTCATAACTTTTCAGAGCTTGCACATAGAACATAGCAGGCCTCATAGGGGTTCTAGGGAACAAGGGAACATGACAATTTATTTCAAGGGAACAAGGGATACTTTTGGCATTATCTGATGGAACAAGGGATCTCTCTACTATTAAAGGGAACTTTGACAAAAGCAGTCTACAGAACAATGGAATTTATTGTCAGGGGTTTCATTAACATTTTCAGCAGGATGGCAACTGGCTATCACAGCCATGCAAAACTTTTTGAACTGAACTTGTGATATAAGAAAAACTCTCCTCTGGATGGTCAAACCAGCAGGGCAAATTCCTTTTCACAACCAGTCAATTTGCCCGGTACCTGGCCCTTAATGAAACCCCTAACTATAGGGAATATTAGGGAGAAAAAGTGAAATTTTCAAGCGATCAAGGGGATATGCAACTCCCTGACCCCCCAGTAGACCCTCAACATTGTGGGGCATACATGTACATGCTGCAATGGTGCATTCCACTATTAAAATATTTCACTGCTATTACATTTGTAAAATCTATCATAACTTTCCTAACTATTTTTCTTTTTAAATTCATTTGATAACTCACCAGCCTGGATGGTCAGTGATAGTGAGCGTGTAATTGGCTGCATTAAGATTTGAGACTCATCGCCAATTGTCACTGATTTGACTCCACAAAGGCCAAGCCAAGATTCCTTATAAATGGCAGCCCAGCGAAGTTTGTCCAACACCTCCTTTTTGTTCGGTATTTCAAAGGTTAAGTTAAACCAACTGTCGCTCAATTCTTCATTTCCTATAAGGCGTATTTCTGAAGGATTGATACCTAAAGAAGCATTCATGCTAATCACCAGTTTGTCCTTTGCATCTTTCACATTGTGGTCTGTTCTTTGTAAACCAATGCCAAAGCAAGCTATCTCCATTGCTGAAAAAGAAAATCCAATTAGTATACTGAATGGTTTAATTAAACCTGCAGTGTGTTATCCAAACTGTAACAATTGAAGGGGTGGGTGGAATAAACCCCTAAGTGACTTTTGGAAAATTTTGAGGCAGCCTGGATTGAAATACCTAATATGTACAGCAATTTTCAGTTTACTCTGGTTTTAGATATTGTCTAATAAGAACTAGTACTTATTGCTATTTTTTTTTAGTCAATAATAAAGACAAGAGTAAACTGTGAAAAATGCTGGTAGGTATTTCAATGCTGGTTACCTCAAAGTTTTCCAAACATCACATAGGGCTTTACTTTACGCACCCCTTCAACTGCAATATTTAGAGCTGTTTTTAATAGATTGTTGATAGTAGTGAACTATGAGACTGCCATGGCATGTAGTGATATGTACTTCTCAAGTCTGGTTTTCATGTAATAACCAGCCCTATTATGCTCCTCTTTGATTGTCACCATCTCTGCCTGAAAAGGTTTTTCAGTTATCAAAATAATCAGAAAGGCAGTAAACTGTTCACAGCCTGTCTATTTACTCACGTGAAAGAAAAAGTGAGCAAAGCTAGTACGAAGCACGTGGGGCAGTGGGGTTTGCGAGCGAAATGAGCAAGAAGAATAGAGAGGCTATAAACATCTTTGGAAAAAAGTGGAGTTATTAGGCTCCTCTCCCTGTTATCGCCTTGTTACTAAGAGCTCCACACCTTGACCAATTTAATAATGAGGCCAGACCAATAAAATTTGAGCAGTAAATTGCTTGTTTATTGATTACAAGTATCAGTTTGCAAACAACAACACATACATGCATTTGGGTGTTGAGGATGACGTCCCAGACACGTCTTCAACTCCAAAAAAATGCTGCTAAAAGGGGAGAAAGCTGAAATCAAGCAGGCCTTCCGATTTTTGTAGGATATGCACTTGTTCTTTTGCTATTCCCTTGGGGAATCTTGGCAAGATGTCTTAAATATCTGCAGAGAATTTACTCTGAAGGTGTTACACGGTGTGGCACTCATCAACTACAATGAACGTGACAGAATTTGTTTTAGTGGAGAATAACATGTTTTGGAATTTTGCATCCAAAAAGTCTTCCACTGTCTTCCAAAACAAGCTTGTATTTCGCTTCTCCAATCAGCAGAAGCATGTCTTCCTTTGTTGAAAAAATGATGGAAAGAATCCTGAGCTCTTCTATCTCTTCTATTTGTTTTTTCATGTTGCTTTTTAGTTGCATTCGCACCATTTGCATTTCTTTTGCCGTTGCATAGAGTTAATGTATCAGACTTTCCTCAAAGCTGGTCGGTAAAATTGCAACGTCTTTTGACCGAAGAAGATGAACAGCAGCCTCTTTGAGCAAAGAAACATTGAAATTTCTTGTAACAGGATTCTACTTTGAAAACAACCACTCCATTATGAACCACGGCACGTGTCAGTTATGACAACTGCCACAAAATGCACCTGGACACCATCATGATCGGCCATCGTCAAGGTGATGACACTTTTGTCGCCTTTCAACCAATGGGAATTTTCAGTTTCTGGAGAAACACGGAATTCACTTTTTTCCAAAGATGTCTATAGCCCCTCTATTTATCTCAGTCCCCACCCCCTACTCAGTCAAGTCTTCCATTTTGCACTGGTGTCCAGTTCTTTCACCATTCTATCTGTGTGTTCAACAATCGAATAAAAGTACAAGAAAACAGAGGACTGTGAGCAGTCTAGAAAGGTAGGTGTTACCACACAATAGGGGCAAAACAGAAAAAAAAAAGAATGAAAAAGGAACGAGCTGTAAAAAAGACATAACTGACTGACTGACTGATTGTCTCATTTACACTGATTGTGAAAACAAATAATTATAATGTTATTATTTTGGTGGAGAGAGATACTGACAGCTAATTTAATTATTTGACACTTCAGCTTGGATTTGTCATGTGGGAATCTTGACCTTGATTGAAGAGGATCATTTCTGTTGAGGTAAGGGACTGGAAAATATGACCAGGATCAGGGATTAGCTGATAGAAGTCGTAAAGAGTAACAGGATTGAGGGAAAATACTGGTCCGGATGGCAGGAACATGCAGACTGCAGACCAGGGGTAAGATGCAGACTGCAGACTAGTCTGCCTTCTACACTGACCAGATTGAAGGGCCTTATTAAGGTACCTCAAATCAAATCAAGACTTTATTTATCCACGGTAAAGATTAAAGTTATAAGCTCATGGGATGTGCACTAAACTAACACCACTCTATTGTCTGAAAAAAAAGCACTGAATAATTTACTCGCACAATGTGCAGTCTGACTGTTCATACTGATTAATCATTTCAATGCTACATTCAATTTGTTAATTGAATAATTCCAGTTTCCCTTTGAGGCAGCTGCAGTGTGAAATCTGAACGATACATTTTGCCCCTAGGTTTTGCTATGTTCCGATTGCAAAGCCATTTTCAGTCCCCTCGTATAACTCTTCAAGGGACTTGTGCGTACGTCGCAGGAAGTAGTCTGTGGGACTTGTCCCCTCATGTGTGCCTACGTTTACGTTTATACGCGCAGTTACAGTCTAAGCTGAGTCTACACACAACGGAACTGAAGCAGCTCTCGTTACTGACTTGTAACTCCGTTTGTCGTCATCGTGGGCTGCTACCCGACCCACACACAACCCATCAGAAAAACGTTCACGTTACCTGGTAACTCCGTCTCCATGTCCACAGAAGACTGCTTAAAAACTCTGACACGTTCTGCAAGATCAGATCTTCGAATTTCCTTGAAAAGTTGCTCCAGGATCTCCAAGTTATCTTCTCCTAAGAGAGAATGGTGCATCATCCGAGTAAACAGTTGCCTTGCAGTGAGGCACTTCTCCAAAATTCCCAGTGGAATTTTTCGCTGAAGTAAGAACTTCAAACCGTCGAGCTGGTCTTGTTCAATTTCAAGGGAAAGTCGCTCTAAGAACGCTAGAAAACGGTTTAAAATAGTTCCTCCACTCACAACGACTGGTGAGCCGCCATGAGCCATGAATGCAAAACACCTGCCAGTCTAAATAATCTGAATCTAGCTTCATTTAGTTTTCAAACGTTGAGAATATTTCATCGTGCAGTGGACAGCGATGCGAGGTACATTGTAAGTAGGCATACATGATGTTCCAAGTAGTGAAATCACGGGTGTGGGCTGGAGAAAAATTTGGATGGCATTATGTGGATCGGATCGAAGAATCGGATTTCGGATCTGATCAGCAAGTCAAAAGAGACCCTGTCAAACAATGCAATCTTTGACACAACTTGACTGGCGTGGTATTACTTTCTTTCACGAGTTAGCACAGCAGTGAGTGCAACAAATGAAGGATTTGTACAGAATGAAATCCTGACATACATGCAAAAGACTTGTTATAACAGAAGACAAAAGAACTAAAAGAAAAAAAACAAACAAACAATAAGGCAGACTTAATTCATGTAGGAAATGATGCAAATTATGACAAAAAGAGGAATACACCTCCTTAAAAGGGAAATCGTGAGACTATCCCCACATGAAAGGACCTATCAAGGAGTCCCTTGCCCGAGTTGAATACAAAAAAAGAGAGTGGACCATTCCCCTCGTTCTAAAAGCTAAGAAGCTAGTGGGGTCGTTTTACTAGAAACAAAAATACGTATAGCTATAAACCGTATGACTAAAAAACTGCAATGAAAATCAAAAAATCTAAAATCAAGTACATACAAACTCTTGAAATCTAAAGATTTCTGAAATAAAATCTTAAAAATCCAAATTCACATTTTGACATATCATGATAAAAAAAGAAAAACTACACCTCCTTACAACAGCCACCTCTCTACAGCGGCCACCTCCCTTCAACGGCCACCTCCCTACAACAGCCACCTCCCTACAACGACCACCTCTCTACAACGGCAAAATCACTTCAACGACCACCTCCCTACCACGATCACCTCTCTACAACGGCCACATCTCTTCAACGGCCACCTCTCTAAAACGGCCACCTCCCTACAACAACCACCTGCCTACAACGGCCACCCCTCTACAACGGCCAC
>Ga0126338_10004331_pt1 | contig 10063 bp, 2 predicted proteins | sample OrbCmetagenome_2_FD_92529 | JGI IMG/M metagenome (GOLD analysis project Ga0126338, IMG submission 92529) | Coral microbial communities from Petempiche,Puerto Morelos, Mexico - Orbicella C C metagenome | ecosystem: Host-associated > Invertebrates > Cnidaria > Coral | place: Petempiche,Puerto...
CGTGTGCCGCAGGCGATGGCGCAATTTGTTCTAAAAATAGAATTATTGTCCCATATCATAGGGACAACCCCAATACTAGAAATGGCGCGCGCTTACGGTCTCCGTCCCCGATTATGGCTCCTGATATTACTCGATTTTACGAACACACCACCTAGGTAGAAAAAAATATAAAAAATAAAGAAAAACATCAAAAAATTATCAAAATTATGCTGCATCGCAAATACAATTAAAATTTACGCGGTCCTAAATTGTCTTTTCGGTGAATATGTATTGCGATGATCTGACGATCATTTCTGCTTTTCACACATACATGCATCCATATTTTACTGAACTTTCCCACGATAATCACTGAAAACTGTATTTAAACAAAAGATTGCATACGCAATGAAAAACAACATAAGAGATGCAATATTCAAGTATGCTGTATTGGATATCTGTCGAATTCTATACCCCACTTGGAGTATATCGCGGCGAATGCTTTGCATTTGACGGACCAATTTGCCGCTAGGAAAATGTCTACTTCGACGGGTTTTTTTTTTTCTTTTGTTGCTGTTGTTTTTGATTCTCGATGGTGATTCCAAGAATTTACATTTTATACAATTTTTTTTCCGCAAAAAGAGAATGAGGTCTTGGTTGGTCGGGAGATGGGACATTTCCCAAAAGCCGAGGGTTATACGTGCGTGACCATGTTTGTGTCACTCTCAGGTTACTGTCGTGTGTCTGTATGTCTTGAAGAAAAGCAGATGCGCAGTAAACAGTGCTAGTGCTAGAGATACTGAAAGATTTCTCGTGCAAGGGTTAAGATACCTTGCAGTAGTGTGTCAAGCAGCCAACGCTGAGATGTCACCGATATTCTCTTTCGTTGTCTGTCTAATTCTAAAATCAACAAGAGGGGGCATTAAGGGCTTGCAATATTTCGGTAACTTTAACTAACTCTGCCTAACTGCAGTATTGCGTTAGTTTCGTAAAAACCTGAAAAATGCATCTTTTTAACGTGTTGGTTGATCATAATGAGATCTGTCCTTCTTTTTCGGGGATTCTAATCGTTTTGGAAACAAGCTGATACAGGGTCATTTCGTCGCGTGAGTTAGTGTAATTAGCGTAAGAAAAAATGTCGCGAAAAGTTGTTGTGAGACGGGCTCAGGCTTTTTCATTCGCGCGTTATTCAGTTAAGTGTTTCACCCAAATTTCTAGAGTTTTGTATGAAGAAGCCATGTTGGTGCCCTTCCGAGGGGCACGAACATGGCGGCCGTAAAGTAACAGAAACATCTTACATTTAGTTTTGCTAATGAAGCGAAAAGTTATTACTCTAGAATTCCGACACATTGAAAGTAATAATTCTTCTAGAGCAAGAACTGCTCAGTCAGTAGCAAAAACATAAAAGATAACTCCCCTTTTGACCGACGCGAAAGCCTGTTTTAATGTCACGCAATGCATACACTTGGAAATTCAAACGTCCTCTATAACTGAGGAACCCTGTCGAGCTTAAACGTTGTAAAGCATCAAGTTCTTAGAGGGTCTTATATCTGATGGAACTAAGACTTCAGAAGAATTGGTAATTTTCAATTTTGGGAAATGATGACGTCACATGAAGACCGGCAATACCTCCTTAAATTTCAGATTCGCATTTTTTTCACCTCTTCCTTCCCAATTGCAATTTTAAAGCAAAAAACATAAAACAAAACAAAACAAAAACAGGCGGAGGACTGTAAACTGCAGGATTCATCTGTCGTCCTCTTCACTATGTCTTTTTTTATTCTGCATTCCTTTGTAAGTCCCCTTGCCATTCACTTTTCTAATTAAATCAGTTGCCAAAAGAATTCCAATTTGTGCAAGCATTGCAAGGAATCGATCGTCCGTTTTGCTGGCTACTTGCAATGACAAATCAGTTTCCAACCAACACTTTTTATGCTCCTACAGAAAAGCTGTAGTTTCCAAAATTGACCGAACAGGTTTTCACTGTGGCTTTCCAAACAAAACAAACTTGACCACAAACTTCCTCAAGTTGAAATTATTTTCTCTGGCTTTGTGTCATTTAGATCCTTTCCTTTTTTCTTGCCGGAACTGATATTTCTGAGTTTATTAAGTCGACACTCTTTGATTTAAAGAAAACTCTCCTTCAAAATGGTTACCCGCGAGACGCTCATTGTTATAACATTAATGATGTTTTGAACAGACAAACAGATTTGCTGAACCTGCCCCACTGTTCAAAATAAAGATGTCATCCTAGTCTTGTTAAAGAAACGGTATTGATCAGTGACCACTTCTACGTCATCAACTCTGACCAAAATTGGCATCATCTATACTCAAGTTCTGCAAGAGGAAAAGATCTTTCTAATGATACCCAGGTCAGAATGACCTGCTCAGTGGAGCCTGAAATATGCATGAAAATGCTCAGAAATGTGAGTGAAAAACTCGCAGCAAAATTTCCTGCTACTCCATGGTAAACATTGCCCGTCTCGATGATGCTTTCTCGGAAATTTTTGAACTGGAAGCAAGCCCAGTAGAAGGTCAATCACTGCAGCAAAAAGATATGAAATGGCAGGAGAAAATGGAAAGGCGAAAAAAAAAAAAAAAAAAATTAAAAAAACCAAAAAGCCTAAACACGTAGGTCACTTTCTCATCCAAGATTTCTGCGCATGCCCGAGCAGAAATGTTGTAAAACGCGATGCTAGTGGAAAGAAAGGCATGCTGTCATGTTGCAAATGCCTTTTTGATTAGATTGGAGCTAGTTTGGCCCATATCCAGCCTGAAAATCTCCAAAATGTCCAAAATATGGGTTTTGGTAAAAAGCGTCTGGAGTCAATGGGTTAATAAAACAACCAGACCCAGGAGCTCCTCCTTTAGGTTTGGCTACATCTATATATTATTGGCTTTTAAACAAAAGCCCTCTAACAGGACATGTGGTTACTGGATAGCGATTAACCACTATAGTGCAAAAAAGAGTTGCGGCGTTTTGGTCTTATTGCAAAGTGTTGTTTAAAATTTGAGTGCTTGACATTAATGTCCTCTGCATCATTATGAGCAACATTAGGGACCTTTATGCGATGCAAGCACGGGAAGGCCAAGACGAGAACGGGAGTGGACGCGGGAAACTCTCACGTGTCCCGTCGTGTCGCCAAAGACAAAATGGTTAAAGTTGTGTAATTTTCGTATAGGACGGCGACTTGAATAACTCTACCTTCATAAGAGCTTTTCATAAAACCAATGACATCCCTTAGTGATAGCATAGAAATATTATCCTGTTAAGCGTAAAGTGCCACTATGATCAAATTCTCGATACTTAATTTTTTACATTTTCGTACATAATAGGTCTTTCCTAATATCTTAGCAAACTTCAATCTATTACGAACATTGGAACTCAGTTTTTTTTTGTTTTTTTTTTTGTACCTTTATTTCCGAGAATTTACGGCCGCCATTAATTTTCCTTGTTCCAAGTCTTGGTTTAGATTTGGAGAAAATGACGTCATTTTCTAAAAATACCACACGGGTTGAAATTATGATAACAATTAGCACAGCAGTTCGCATAAAGAATAACAAAAACTTTGGCTCATATATTCGTGCAATTTTCTACATCAATTGTTATTATAATTTCAACCCGTGCGGTATTTTTGAGAAAATGACGTCATTTTCTCAAATTCTCAACCAAGACTTGGAACAAGGAAAATTAATGGCGGCCGTAAATTCTCTGAAATAGAGGTCCGCGAGTTCTTATGTTCGTAATAGATTGAAATTTAGCAAGATATCTAGGAAAGACCTATTGTGTACGAAAATGTAAAAAAAATGGATATCGAGAATTTTATCATAGTGGCACTTTAAACGATGGTGAACAGACGACACGGAACTTACTCTTCTTTCTATATGTGAAACAAACATGCTTGATCTGTCGGTATTTAACATTGAAAGAATCCAGAATTTCCGAATGAAGAAATTATGTGAACGATCTTTATTTTTACGATAACTGCAGAAATTTCCCCGCGCTCATTGGCTAACTTTCATTGTCAATAGGCCGACAGACACAGCAATTTATCATTTATGCGATGCATCAACGAGCGAGAGCGAACAATAGGCGATTTGCATGATGGCGTCATTTGGCTACAGCTACCAGAATCCTTCAGTTTTTCTGTTTCTTATGCTAATTATGGCTATTGTTATTTAAACCCCACTGGGGTTTCAAAATTTAAATAATAAAAAAAAAATCGAAAGGAATTGTGGTAGTTGTAGTCAAATGACGACAACGTGCACATCTGCTATTTGACAACTTGTTACTGTAAAAAAAAAAATGCGTCTGTCCTCTAACAGGACAGACGCATGAAAAACTGACGTCAATTTGTTAAATCGACCCAGTTCAGATAGCTTTTGCCAGCAGAGCGTTTTAGAATCAATCCTGTCTGGAACTAGAACAAATATCTATAATAAAACAAACATTACATTAAGTTCCAGGTAGTATGACAACATGAAACAAACATCAATTTGCAAATATGCAGTTTATTTGCTCGATCGCTGCTTTCAAGGCACGTAACAATCATATTTCCAAACAAAACCTTTCGGAAACTGCTCAAAATCCTGCAAGATTCTTCGAGAACAATATTGTGGCACATTCGGCGATAGCTGTGCTTGGTTATATGAGAAAAAAAAAAAATAGAAAACCGTGTGTACTTACAAAGCCGCGTCACCTCGAAGAGCGTGGGAAAACGAGTTTGCAGTGTCCTACGTGCGGTCAGCGGTTAGAGATCGTAGTCATTCGTAATGCTCCGTAACGCTACTAGCAAATTCGTAATTTTTTCACTCCAATAGTGATATCGAATCAAACGGAACCAATTTTAAACAGTAAAAGTCGTTACTTTCATTGCGTTTTAAAGGTTAAAATCAATCAAAAGAACTCGAGCAAATCTCGAGGTATTTTCAGCCTCGCTTTGTGATAATCTTCCGAGAGGGTCTTCCGAAAGCTTCCGAAACGTCACGGACTATCTTACTACTTACTAACGGACCTGGACCACATTTCTCGAAGGTCCCGAAAAGTTTTCGCACCCGGAAAGCCGTAGCAAAAACTCGAACCTTACAATTACGGATCTGTTTTATTCACATATTTTTAATATAAACAGAGGTTCCTTTCGTACAAGAAGTTTCAGGCGCACACACCTCTCCGTTTTTAGATCAGTACAGATGAACTAAAAATGGCTTTACGGGCCCGAAAAGTTTCCGGGCCTTTCGAGAAACGGGCCCCTGATGACATTATGGTTAAAAGCCAGTAACCACAAAAAGGAAAGTCCTTAAAAGATATCCACGTTAGAATGAAAATATAATAGGACCGGTTTCAAAATTTCCACTCCGGGGGGAGATTGTGTAGTCTGTCACGCCTTGCCATTACTTACTTCTAGAAGTTGTCTGCCATCTTAGATCTGTATAGTTGGATTTCAAAAAAGTTTCAATAATTGACAAAAAGGCTCCAAGTATAAACAACTCCCCCCTCCCTCGCCCCAAAAAAGGAAAGAAAATGATTCAGGAAATTAGAATAAAGAGAGAGTACAACAACTGAAAAGATTTGGTATTAAGAAATTTATTAGTCCAAATCTCTCTTAAATATAAAATGCACAAATTTGGATAAATCAGTTAAGTTAAAGTCACAAAGTCTAACCGTTAAAATTTTAACGATGTTTGAATTAGAAGCGTTTAAAATCAACCAGGGAAGTGTGCATTAAATTTGAAAGATGTGAGAGCTTTTGTTATGCAATATTTTGCATTGTTTGAATTTTTTTTTTTGTACTTACGTATGTTGAGCCACTAGTCTTCAAGCAGACTTTCAGTAACTTACCCGAGCAATCTTAGAAAGCTTTCGTAGCACGAGTTGCAGTTTGGAACAGATCTTAGTCAAGTCTACGTGGAGTAATACGTGGATGTTATTGTCCCAGTCATAAGGAAACCTAGCTATATTGTCGTTAGCGTGCACGCAAACTTCTCCAATATAATTTGCTTTACGGTTCTATTTTTGTATAACTTTGCTCTCGTTTTGTTCCCAGAAGGTACTACTGGTATAGATTTACGTGGTTTGGAATATACCATGGCTTCTGCCTCTGTAAATGCCCACGCTTCTACCAAAGAAACTACAAATTATGCCCGACTGTGTCGGCTTATGGTGGACGTGGGAAGCCAGGCTCTTCGAGACAGGTTTGATAAAATAAACCCTCCAGCAAGTCTTCACGATAAGTTATCAAGGCATCCGGTACGAGCCTCCCTTGAAATGCTTTACAAAGGGAAGCATAAAATTCTTAATCCAATACAATGGGTAAAGTTGTACCCTTCCTGTCCTTCGTCTGTGTCGTCGCAAAACTTTGACGTTACCCTGTTGATGGTGCTGTTGAGGAACTTTTCAGGCTTGAAACCACCCGCCACTGGCTGGAATAGTCCTCCTCCTGCAACGGACACGAGCACTGAAGCTGACATCATCCGAGTGAAGGTTTTCAGAGACGAAATATACAATCATGCCAGCAAAGCCTATGTTGACGACCACACGTTTCATGAATACTGGCAGGATATTCAACAAACACTGATGCGACTTGGAGGAGAGCGTTACGGACCTCACATAGACAAACTGAAGGTTGATCGTATGGACCCTGATATCGGGCTACATTATCAAGAACTTCTGAAGCACTGGATAGAGGACGAAGGCAAAGTCGATCAAACTGAAGGTAGAATATTGCATAAACAGTACCTCCATAGAAGTGCGCTCTTAAGGTTGTACCGTATACCTCAAGAGGTGTCTCACGTCCAAGCGACGTAGCGCGCTCCTTTTAAACTGAAGATACCTCAACCCATATATCAAATTAAAGCTTAAAGAGCTGGTCATCAAACTACACCAAGATAAAATGAATTGAAATAAAATGAATTGTCGAATTTTTGATGATTCGTCTTCCTTTAATCAAAGGGATATCGATGTATACTTTGCAGGTAACGTGGGCTGTTTGTATGCAGATTCAGTGGATATTTCTCTCCTCGAGCCCGCTGTGGACTTCAAATCGACGACAAAACATGGCACAGCAAGAGCAGCACTGAGGACAGTCATTAAATATTTACAATCTTGGAGGAAACGCAAAGCTCCTGTCTGTTCAAGAGCTGCTGGTATGAAAAGAAAACATTTGTTTGTGCTTTAGAATTTGCAAGGTTATATAACATGTAGATTAAAAATACAGCCAGTAGCTTGGCACCCAAAATAACTGTAGAGCTAAACTAATTGAATGACCACCATTTATTGATTAAAAATAAACACGTCAGTGTAAATGTAAACATCTTAATCAAGTAAGCCTGGAATAATGAAGCGCTTTATCGTTACTTCTACATTTCCAAAATGGTATGATGTCTCACTTTTCTTCTGGTTCTCTCCACGATGTTCCTCTGTAATTCAAAGGCCAATAAAAACTATACCAATTTCAAAGTCGTCTTATTCGTCCACTACTCGACGTAAGTTAATGTTAGAAGAATGTCGAGGAGTTTTTTTCTTGTGCCAGGTATTTTTTTTTTCTTTTGTTTGTTTGTCTGTTTTTTGTTTGTTTGTTTGTTTGTTTGTTTTTTTTCATGAGACATTTAATGTGGAGTGAAATAACTGACATCAGAGTACCTTTAATTGTTGCATCTGCATTTTGTCACTCACTAGTGTAGCTGGCTAGTCCTTTAATTTTCGTCCAGGGCCAGACTAAGCGATTTTTGTGAACGTCACATAGCATATTTTAATACCGTTCAGCTCAGCCATTAATCTTAACTACGAGCAAAGCAAAAGAAGAACGATGGAGTGGCGACAAGCGCGGGCGCGGAAAAATAGGAATTGCCTTATTCTCTTCTTACTTCTTTCCGTAATTTTCATGATTTTAACTTTTCCTATGACGCGGAGGATATCAGGAACAACGCCGGACTGCTCGTGGTCTACTAGCAAACAGATAATGGATAGTTTCCTAGAAAGCAGTCTAGTGTAAATTATCAAATTCGTTACCCCGTAAAAAATGATGGAATCTGCCTGAAATTTCCTAATCAACAGAGAGGTAGTCCAATCTTCACATGTATTTTATTTCTATTGTATTTTAACAGCACGTGGAACGAAAGAAATTCCGTTGAATAAAGAGATCAATTCACACGGGGTTTCGGCCAAAAACGGCGTAAATCGAATAACGTCAGAAATGTTTTACACCGAGGAGACACGAAAGGGGAACGAAATTGTCGTGGCACTGCTTGACGAGGCTATTAACCTCCAGCAAAGCGATCACATAGCAGGTGCTCGAGAGAAACTTCAGCGTGTCTTTCAAACCGTTAAGAACCTTGGTCAGCGTTTTTTCGGTAATCCAACTAAAGATGGTCTGAGAGTATTAAGTCGTGGGAAAGAGCTTTTTCTTGAGGACAGCGTGAGTTGTTCTGTGAAGCACGGAACTTTATTGTTGGACTCAAGTAATTCCGGAACACAGTTTTACAGTAGTTTGCTTAACGTCATTGGTGCCTTTGCTGTGGTAATCTCCGAGTTCAAAATGGCTAAAGAAACATTTTCATTGCTTATCGATTTCCATCGACAGTCAGCTGTAACTTGCCGTAAGCGCGACTTGGGGGCAGCTTACAACAACACAGGCTGCATATCACTGATACTAGGGGATTTCAAACAGGCAGAGTACGATTTTAAAACGTCGTTGAAGCATTTGGATTCGGCCAAAGAACGCCATCAGCTGCACAGTCCGTTACTGAAGACAATGTCCATTGCAATAAATAGCAACATTGGTCGGTTACATCTGATTTATAGGAATTATTCCAAGGCCATTGAGAAGCAAGTGCAGTTGGTCGAAAGCTGTAAAACTAACGAAGTAAATGAGTTACCTCTTCAAATTGTATTTACACTGCTGAATAACCTGGCAGTGTCGTATACCACCCTCGGAAAATTCAGCAAAGCAGAGCATGAGTTGAAATGGATGGTATCGTACTGCTACGGCAGAGAAGACTGCGATTTTCTTCTGAATTTCGTAGCACTGCATCTTTCTGAAGTCCTCTTGTTTCATGGAAAACCAAAGGAAGCAGAAAAGGCGTTTATCCTTGATGTAGATGACATAGACCTTGTAGAGTTGTTTGGAGGACTGCACATCAATGTACGTATTGAAACAGTTGAGAAATTGGTGGACGTGATTGTTCTAAAGGGCAAAATCAGATTTGCCTGCGAACTTCTGGAAACAGGTGTAAACATTCTCAAGAGCACATTTGGACCTGATCATGTTAATGTCGCCTCACTGCTGCACAAGCAAGGAACGATTCTAACTCTCGCTGGTAAGGTCTCGAGCGCGGTGGAGAAATTCAAATGCTCTATTGGAATCTTGGAAGAGATATTCGGAATAAAGCATCCGCTTCTTCTCAAGTGCTACATGTCTCTTGGTGAACTGGCTTTACGATCGAAACGAGCAGATGAATCGTATTTCTACTTTCAGCGAGCCATGGAAAACATAGAGGCTATATACCAAGTGTCATTTGTCAATCAGTTGTCCAGGAAGTATTTGGAAATGACGAGTTCCAACACCTTTCATCAGAGCAAGATGCTAGAGGATACCTGTAAGATTGAAGGTCTAGCTGCTGAGCATGGTGTGGTATTGGCAGTGTTGCTATCACGACCGGTTGTCCAGGACGACATCCCTCCTCTAAGAAGAACTAAAACCAAACTAAAGCAGCCCCGTTCTGCAAACAACGTGCAATGCCAAGAATCCAAAGAGATAGTTTCATTCAAATACACAAATGATTTCTTGCAGAGTGGTCAGATATTCCTTCGTCAAGGAATGAAAAAAGAAGCTGCTGTCTTTTTTCAGCAAGCAAGGAAGTATTCTATGGCGTTAGACGCCACCCGAGGTCCTACTTATGCATGTGTTACACGCCTGTACGACGTTCTCACCGAGAAACGACTCGGAAACCGAGAAACATTGGAAAATAAACGTGAGATGTTTGATTGTTTGAAGGAGCTTAATGAAGTCAGCGCAAAGATCAGCAGTGAGAGTAGCTCCAAAAGATCAACTGTAGAGGCAACAACAACAACAACAACAACAACAACAAC
>Ga0126338_10004332_pt1 | contig 10062 bp, 4 predicted proteins | sample OrbCmetagenome_2_FD_92529 | JGI IMG/M metagenome (GOLD analysis project Ga0126338, IMG submission 92529) | Coral microbial communities from Petempiche,Puerto Morelos, Mexico - Orbicella C C metagenome | ecosystem: Host-associated > Invertebrates > Cnidaria > Coral | place: Petempiche,Puerto...
GAGCGAAAATTTGTATGAATATTAGTTTTCAGCTGCTCTTATACATCATTTAAGTAAAATCTCAGGAAGATCAATAGTTTTGTAGTTCGAATTTTAGTGACGTCATGTGAAAACCAGCTATTGCACATGCCTAGCTATCAAACTCAATCGAGTTCCTTGCTGTTTTTCTTCAGTGTCATATACTATTGTTAAAAGCAATCAAAATCGATCCTGCTACAGAACTCTCGAAATGTCTCGAGAACTCTCATTTTGCCAAGCTTGCACAGTATTAAAGAAATTAAGCAAACGAGATTGGCAACACGACATCATAACGCGACGCGGAGTGAATTACGTGACATAAAATGCTTATCATGACTTTTTTTAAAAAAAAGTCTTAGAGATAATTTTGAATAATCGAACAAAAGGGCTTTATTAACTGTATTGAAAAGTGTTAGGTTAATGATTAACTTTATTTAATAATTTATTGGAAGTTAGTCTTTGCTCCTGCCCAAAGTACAATCCAGCGTCCAGACCCTAGAGTCCAGAGTCCTGTCTGAATTTTCCAGGTAATTTTTATCCTTTCGGTGAATTGGGTCACTTCATGACCTGCCCTCGGATTAATAGCTATTAATGTCTCAACAAAATCAAATCCTTCCCGATCTCGTACAACGAGGCTTCGTTGGAGCTTCTCACTATGAGAATACACGGCAAGATTATCCTGTGGAGGCCGTGGAGTTCTTTTTGAATAATCTTGCCGTGAATGAGATCGTAACCCGGGATCGTCCTTTCACAATTTTGGAAGTCGGCTGTGGTACGGGAAAGTTCACTCGGGTGATGTTAAAAATCTTAGAGCTAAAAGACGTCAAAGATATCAAAGTGATTGCCAGCGAACCACATCACAACATGTACGAAGAATTTAAAGTGGTTATGCCTGATACTGAAATTATCCAATGCTCTGCCGAGAAAATACGTAAGTAGATTTATGTCAGTTATTTCAATTCTGCACGAGCACGATCTTCATATCGTTGTACTATTTATTATTGGTCATTACTGGTGCAGTTGAGCTAATCTAGTTAAATTCGCACTTTCTGTTTGGAACGTCACATTTTAGTTACAAGTTTTCTCGGTTTTTTTCAACTTTATATTCGAAATGAACATGATTATTTCAGAAACTAGTGTCACGCAACGCTCTTTGGACTAGTCACGTGACGTAGAAAGATTGCATGACGAACCCCAGAGAATGTCTCCATTCATGTAAACTTTTGCCACTCCTGCACTCTGGCGTTTTTCAGACCTATTTCACATCGCTTGTATCGATGTTTCCCGTGCGTAATAAGAAGACAACATTTCAAGTAGAAAGTCCTGTTTTATTTTTACCGTCAGCGCTGTATTTTAATTTTCAGCCCTCCCTGACGCAAGTGTGGACGTGGTTATTGCGGCCCAAAGTTTTCACTGGTTTGCAAACCGCGCAGCTGTTGAGGAGATTCACAGAGTTCTTGCTCCAAGTGGATCCTTTGGAATGATTTGGTCAATCGAAGACACTTCTGTTCCGTGGGTGAAAGATCTGTACGAATTTATGTGGCCCATTTTTGAGCAAAAATCCATAGTTTTTCCTTACCAAGAAAGTTGGAAAACTCTTTTTGGCGGACTCTGCCAGCAGTTATTTCGCGCTCCAAAAGAAAATCTAAGCTTTAGGCATCGTTTCCCTTTCTCTGTTGAAAAGGCGTACGAGTTTTTCTCTTCGTATTCTGTAATAGCTGGTGGTAGCGAACAAACTAAGAAAGCTTTCAAAGAGAGTTTTGATAATGCTATGGAAAAACATTTCAAAGGAAATGGAATTCCTTTGCATCATATTTCCTTTCAAATCTATATGTACTGGTGTACTAAGACAACTTCAAATTAGTGGAGGTTACGCACTATGGGTTTGCTGTGGCTTTGTGCGGGTTTCTATTTGACATTTTCATTCGATTACTCGGGGAAATCTTCGCTGACGTCATGGTTTGCTTTCTTCCTTGTCAGCATTTGACTTTACATAGAGAAGACGCACTGCTAGCTAAATACGAATTGATTCCAAACATTGAAAGAGCTTGTAAAAACTTATGTTTAACTATTTGGGTGTAGTATTGCAAGGGATATTGACTTTCAAAAACGGTAAAATTTCTGGGTTGCAAAAACGCAAACGAGTGTTAACATCCTAGTTTAATCCTGCCTACATTATTTACACTATAATTTACCGAATTTCATTTTGATTATTTGTAACATTTTCGCTATGTATAATTAACTGTTTTACAGGAGTTAAGTGTAAACTGTTTCCAGGCTTTTGTGTTGCTGAAATTAAAGGCGAGTAAATAGTCACCTGCGATCAAGCCGAGGTTTAACCCTTTGGTGCCTTCCCCCTCCCTACAAATGGTCAAAGGGGGTCGCGCGAAAAAAAAGAAACAAAAACAAAAACAAAAACAAAAACAAAAACAAAAACAAAAACTGGGCCAGATATAAGCCATTCCAGGTCGGACAACCGGAGTTGCAATATCATTTTCTTCGGGTCCCCTCCCTAAGATTTCTGCCGCTTGATTTTTTACGATAAGATTAGAGCCTCCCTACCTGCGGCAGCAAAACACAACACGCTATGATTGCCAGACTGTCACTACGCAATCTAGAAGCCAGTTTTGCCTCGGCCAAACAGAATGAGGTCTGGGTTCCAGATTAGCCCCAAGTGTCCTAACTTTGAATCACAACTAATGTGCTGCTCAAGCGAGAGAGCATGAAGGGTGAGAGAGTTCATTTCAAATATAGGCCTTACGTTCAAGGTTAAACCCTCTCAAGTAATTTGTAGACATGTTATCAAGTTCTTTTACGCGTAATGCTATTGGAATTATCCCTGTCAGTCTGCCATGCACGAGTATCTCTCCTCCCCAGAGGATCAAAACTTTCGTTATAGAGCCGCTGTGCGAGGTGAGTGCGGGCGCAAAGTCGTATTTACGTCAACCTGCACTCATATCGTTCATTGAATTCTCCCCGCCCGGAAAGAAACCTTCCAGCCTCTGCGGAGGAGAGAGATATTATCCCAAGACAAAATGTGCCCATCTGTATCGATATGTACAGCAAGCACCGTCCGGGTCACTGATGTCGAAATGTGAAATGCGAGACACCGAGTGGTTTAGGACGCTGGTGTTGTAATCCGGAGGTCCCGGATTCAAGGCCTTCACCCTGCCATTGGCGGGATTTGTTTCTCGGTAGTCCCGAGTTCAAATCCTCGGTCACGCTTTGTAAATAGCCAACTGGTCTGCCTCCTGCCAGTTGCGACTTCTAACTGTTACGTTTGTTTGAAATATTTGTTTCCTTTGTTTCAGTGGCATGCCTGTAAACTAGCTAAGCTTAGTGCTTGTATAGCTAAGTGTATGACCACTATAAATAAGATTTACATTTTACATTTTAGCACCCACCAATAGAGTGGTTTTGACTTGAGCGTCGAGAGTAATTCTCACTTGCTTCGGTTTTACATTATTACGTTGAGCTATTGACTCAGAAATTTGTCATCCAATCAGGAGTAAAACGAAAACCCGTTGTGACTCGCTTACACAAGTTTGTCCGCGCTTTGCGTCAACTGCATGCATTTGCTTAGAGTTTCGACCTGTTCGCTGGATCGTGTCCCTTCTGATTGGCTAGCGTGATTACTTTGGTTAAGGTTCAATACGTTAAAAATGCTCTAAATATCCGGGCTAAATATAAACTGGTCATCAAATCACATTTGTAATAACAGTTTAATTCACGTCACCAACCTACCAGGAAATTGAATTGTATGGATAGAAAAATATCAAGCATTTCAAAATAATCTTAGCAGATCCAAGTCCTGTGTTGTACAGGAATCGTATCTCGTATATGTTTAAATAAATAACTTGGCTTACTTAAACATGTCGCGATTCTTTGCAAGTCATGCTTTTCATAACTTTGCATCGATATATACAAGACCCTAATTATATTAACTTGGCTCGCAACGATTTTACAATCGTAGAAATGTGAGTGGGGAAGTCAACTTACGTTCCACCCCTAGTGGCCCCCAACACGATCGACTGCAGTCTTTTAACTCTAAAATTTCTGGCTAAAACGTTTCAAAAGAGAGATTTCCATTGTCTACTAAACTGTCTTAACTTAACCGCTGGAAAATTGCAGTCAGGCAGTCGAAATCTGTGTCGGTTTAAAAACGTTTCGCCACTGACCAACTACGCTTCAGCTAGAATTGTATTACAATGATTTACCACAATTGACAGGAAGTAACGCGAATCCACCAGATTTCTAACCGAATTGTCTGTTTATATTAGATTTTAAATATAAATTAAATAACTAGTGATTCTCCAAAACCTAAACTACCTTGAAATGAGGTAACAAGTATTTTGTCTATTATTTCACTATCTTCGTAATCGAAAGATCGCTGGCTTTTCTGGTGCACTCTTGAGTAGAGATGGAGAGTTTCACTCGACACAACAAATATCGAAAAAACCCTGTTAAGCTTCCTCATCTAGAAATTCAACTTTTTAATACTTTTCTTTGTATAGCCCCCTCCCCCACCCCCTTCCCACAATTTATAAACAGGAATTAATTAAAATGGCGCATTATGCCTCACTGCAGCTACTTGACTTGGACTGTGCTGATTACAGATTTTGGGCTTCGAGTTCTAGTTCCTTTACAGCCTTGTTTCTATCGATCGAGGCTTTACTTTAACGGCACTCGGCAAAAACCAACTAACATAACATTATTACACTACCTATTCCACCAGACCGATTAAGGGGCGAAGAGAAGAGAGGAAATTAAACAGAATTGAAAACGAACGCACTAGAATAAACCATGTGCTGTTGTCTTAGCGGAACTGAGAATTCACCATTAAAAATCAGTGCTAAATTGTGTTCATAAAAACACTATTATAAACAACAGTTACAACTCGGTAAAAATATTTACAACAAGTCAAGTTTCATAAACTTGATTGATACATTCCTAGGAGAGAACGTGATACGGGAATTCCCACTGAATAGAAACAGTACCAAAATATGACGACAAACCGCTGAAATGTTAGGTTGACGTTTTCCTTACTGTTTCTTGATACAAAAGTTCACGTTCAATTTCAAAAACAACACTATTATTATCGTAAAATATTTACGTCAAACTATGTTTTTTCCCGACGTCATGCACTGACGTCACGATGACGTCAACACGTCGAATCCGGGACAGCGCCTTCCAAGGTAGTCGTACTCCTGGACAGGCTCATGCACCTTTTCCCTGCCATGCGACCGACGGTGTTCGACTTAAATTGGGGGACTGGGCGCGACGAGAAGGACTTGTCGGCTTCAGAGTGTCGCCGAGGGAGGCCTGGTTCGAACTGGCACGAGATATCGTACAGCTCTTTTTCAGTGTGAATCTTCTCGTTTGCGAGGTAGTCACGAATCTCGGAGACCTGAAAAGGAAAGCAGCGATGAGTAGAACTGCAAACAAACTTGGGCTGACGTACGGTCGGGATGGGTGAGATAGGCAAGTAGTTAGTTCAAGGACAAAGTGAATGTCTCTCTTAACTGACGATGTTGAGTAAACGCAAAACTGACGATCACTTCTTCACTTGGCATTGTCTTTCACATATATAATTCATTCATATGACTCATTTTCCTCATACTCTGAGAACCTGCAGCAGGCTAAAATATGACTTTATTGCGAGACGACCTGCAGCAGCATTAAAGATTGCAACAAAGCTTGCACCAAGACTCTTTGGTCGGGGAACCGATGGAGAGGGAAGATGGTGGCGCCGGTTCACGGGCTTGTCGTAGCAGGATCATTTATCATGCAAGTTTACTTTTTCACTCGGCAAACTTGCAAAACAGGTATATGGTAGTTTTTTAATTAATGTTATATTTGTAGTTAGATATACTATTGTACTTATTGAAGATTTTAACCGAGTTTTTAAATAAAATGACTGATTGTTTGAAGAGGCCAAATATTCACGCAAAAAAATATATAATCAACAAACGGCCCACCTCCTGGAAATTATAAACGTCCTTTTGAAAACGTCTTATCTCGTCAATAACGAGGTAGATCTGTTAAAATAAAAAAAAGGTAAAATAAAAAAACAGAAATGCATGGAATTAGAGTCGTCAAACAAAAATTCATTTCTGAAAACATGATTTACTATCACAAGTGCGACGTTTTCACATAAAACAGCGCGCGGGAGTGAAACAGCGTCGCTTTGGCGGGAGAAACGGGCCATTTTAGTACAAGATCTAGGGAAAATTTCACACTGGTGAAACAGGTTCTCGACAGGTAAGCAAGCACAAGCGTTTTCACATCAGACATGACGTTAAGCGGCCATATTTGTCTTCCCAAACAATGAGATTTCTATTGTCTGGGAATGAATTCTTTTCTTCTGTAAACATTTTCTGTTTGGGAACATCAAAATGATAGCTATCCATGGACACGCTCTATCCTTTAACAGAGACATGCAGCCTTGGTTTACAGCGTACATCTTTGATATTGGACATCCATGTTATGGTCAATTAGCACCTGACAAAACAAGGTATCCGCTGACCAGTACGGCCTAGGGGCTCCGCATTTAGGTTTGGCCAAATCTATACATTATTGTAAAAAACGCCATTTACCTGTCTCCGTTTGGTCAAGTTGATGAGGCCACCTTTAAAAAAGTCAGGATTTCCTTCAGCGATGAAAGTGAGATCCTTCATGTAAATACCTTGATATATTAGAAAACAAACAAAAAAACAAGCAAAAAACATTTATATCTATGGCCAAATTAACAAAGAAGTACTTGTACTAAAAATACCGTGGATGGTCCTGGGACTCTCTGGAATGCCTACTGCCTTCAAACACTCGACAATTGATCGTAGGTGGGTACAACTGAAGTTCTTGTTGCTAACTGATCAAGTAGAATGAGAAGGTACAAACTAGCACAATCGACTTCAGTCATGGGACGGATGGATAAACCTCCAGGATAAAACGCCAAGAGGTACTTAGCTTACAAGATACGAGTGACATGTACGAGATTTGAGACGCAATACATCAAATACGAAAGACCGTGTTTGACCACATTTCCAAACACCGAGAAGCGAGTTGAAAATACGACGCCTAGCGGAGTATTTTTGACGAACTTCGAGGTGATTGGAAATGTGGTCAAACACTGTCTTAAGGGTTTGATATATCTTCTCAATCGTAACTTAGACTACGGAGAAAACGGAGAAAACGGAGAAATAAAATCGTAAAAATCTATACTAATTAAGATCAGATATCCAAACGCCGTCACAGTCATGATTTCCCTTGTTTAAACTTGATGAATTATGAATGAGTTTGGGAAATGTACTTCACAACACGAGTGGTTTTGTTTTTCTAAATTTTAAGCGGGTAATGTTTCTGGTCACAACGTAAAATGGGATCATTTTGACGCATGTTCACTCTTCGTCTTCAGTATTCTCAAGGTTAAGGCAATCTGGTTTTCCTCGCTCGTTGGTTTCTATAATAACTACCAACTTGCCAGTTGTACAAGGTGCGAATAACAATACATGTTTTAAACTTACCAAAGTAAGGAACTGACGGAGTGGGTGAGGAAGCAAGAGCTTGACGATATCTCTTGTAATTATCCTATCACGAAAGACATTTACAAACCACTTATTTCTTTCCATTCCTAACACTGATCAACGTGATTAGAACATAATTTCTCTTTGAATGCTTGTAAAAATCAGGCATACAATCCGTGAGAACAAACAAACTACTCACAAATGGAAATGGGGTTCAATGCTGTCGACAAACAGTCATGACTGGCAATCACCCGAAACTCAAAACGGGGTACTTCACTTCCACGACATAAAATACTGACTGAATGGCTGATGTTACGGTTGAGCTTGAATAGACTCTTCTGTATTTATACCTATCATTGTTGTATCTCTTCTCAAGCCATGTACAAGTAAATTCTTATCTTACCTGAAAACTACAGAACAGTTACTTCTATAACGTCTCCGAGTGGCTCATCAATATAGGTTGTGCGAATTGTATTAACTTAAAATTTAATTTGTTCATGCAGTTGAATTTTTTTCTCGATTCTTTTACTTCCCCTAGCTACAAGTAGCTACCCTGCAAATTTGAGTATAAATAAAGTTATGCATTTATACATAGATATGTATCTTTCTTCAAGCGATGACCTACCTTTGTATCCATGAGGATTTCCATCTTAGCATACTGTTCAAGGAAGTCCTTAGGAACAAGCTGTAAGTAAATAATGCCCAGCGTGAAAAACTAAATGGGCACACTATACAAATTCCTTGATACTTTAGTCGCCTACAGTTGGTAGAGATAAACTCCTTTTAATTAGTAAGTCTTCCTCGTAACATAAAAAAAAGATGGGATTTCTGAGGTCACAGTGGCCGCATGGAATCACAGGAGAGACCACTGACTCATATGGAGGGGGCGTGACCTGGTTTTCAGTCCGATTTAGCTAACACAGGATTAGCTAGCGAGAATTTTGATTTCAGTTTTGTAACTTTTCGGTGAGGTTTTCTGTTTATACTGTTTTTTCTTCTGTTCCCGTGTTCAAATCGTCTTCCCTGCCACTAAGATGGATTGTCTGATCAACCTCCAAACAGTTGAGATTTCTAACAAGTTTTCAATTTTATTTACAACACTTGTTTCTTCATTTTTAGTGTCCCCATGACACTTAAAAAGGTTATTTTTTTAATTTTATTTTGAGGGAGAAAAAGTAAACCTTAGATTCCTGTGCATATTCTCACCTCTTTTGTTTTATGCAGTCTCCTGACTGGTGCACTGCCCAGAGCCGCCACCACAATGGCCATTACCGCATTAAAGTTCCTCAGTTCAAGACATAACTGCCAAACCAACAAACACAGTAAGATATGTGTTTATAAAATGGTTGAGATACTACGCGCATTCTCATTGGTCGATAGGTGTGTTTGGATGAGAGTATGTAAAACACGGTTGTGACGTTTTAAATTCGCGCGTATTCTTATAAAAGCAATAGAGTACTTTTTCCGTATTTATACAGCCCACTTAAGGGGTTGGGAGAATTCTAGAAAGTTATGCAAACCCTCGATTACGTCTTGGGGTTTGCACAACTGTCTCGGATTCTCCAACCCCCCCTCGTGTTTAGATGAGGCAATGCAAACTCGGAAAAAGTGCTCTATTGCTTAAATACAAACACTGTTTTTGGCGTTCAATTTCCGTACCACGCACTCAATAGGTCTCTGGCAGGCCCATTAATGATCATAGGTGACATCACCAATATCTTCGCTTTTAGACAGAAAAATGCTCGATAGCGTTAACCCTGGCCTGTGTAACAGGGGATAAAACACCATATGTACACATTAGTTTTCATTACCTTGGCAGTTTCGATGAAGTTGATGAACATATTGGCACGTTTCTCCACTGATTTTTCCGTGACAATAGTGGCCGCAACCCACGTGCTCAGCTGAAAGAGAGTAATAAAAGTAAAAGAAGTTAATTCGTTCAGTGCTAAGTTTAAATTATTATCTTTATTTATTACGAGCTGCCGAATTGCCACCCGTCGGGCGACATTTAGATTTGACAATAAATCAGCTAACGAGAGTGCGCTTAGAGTCAACAAAACTCCGGCTATATAACAACATCACTTATTTAATTCCTTAACAATTTTTTTTTTTTTTTGTATTTTATTGATATTTATACAAGTTTACAAATAAGAGTGACAATAACAATTGAAATTACATTTGCAGATAAAAGAAAGAAAAACTAAATAAACTAACGTGAGTACCGATGGAAAAAAAAACGAGGAATACTATTACTAATAAGACTACTTAAGAGGAAAATACTAATACACCCAAAATACTTACTAACTATTTATATTAATGAATAAAAACTACGCTAATTTTTACTTTTTTTTAAGAAGAAACTACATAGACTAACGCTAGTATAGATGAAAAAACAAAACAAAACAAGAAATACTGTTACTAATAACACTACTTGTAAGGAAAATACTAATATACCAAAAATACTTACTAATATATTAATAAAACTACGTCAATTGTTACATTTTTTAGGCTGCCGGCCTAA
>Ga0126338_10004333_pt1 | contig 10060 bp, 10 predicted proteins | sample OrbCmetagenome_2_FD_92529 | JGI IMG/M metagenome (GOLD analysis project Ga0126338, IMG submission 92529) | Coral microbial communities from Petempiche,Puerto Morelos, Mexico - Orbicella C C metagenome | ecosystem: Host-associated > Invertebrates > Cnidaria > Coral | place: Petempiche,Puerto...
AAATCACGTTCCGACTAGGGTGTGAACAGCAAAAAACACCTACAAAATTGCGTGCAGGATATGACTAAAATCCTGCGAATGTGCAATGTTTAATTTTGGGGCTCACGGATTTAACGTTAAATCTGTTGCTGAAGTGCTGCTCACTAGTATTATTTAAAAAAAATTGTGATCTGTGAAACAAAATGGCGTCGACATGCGAAGGGCTGAATCCTCACAGTTACGGAGGCCGTAGAAACAGCTCTGGCCGTAATAAGATTTTTAATTCGAGTAGCAGCAGGACACGTGAACGGGAGAAGTCGAGAAGAAGAATTCGGCTCGAAGAAAATACCTACCAGTCGTGGTTACAGGCCGAACTTGAAGCCGGCTACAGTTCTTTTAGTGACGGCGAGTTCGCGGTGCATTCACTGTCGTCAGGATATCGTAGACGGTAAGCTTACATTAGCTTGGTTCAATTTTTATTGCTTTACTATTATTTAAACGTATTTACAACTTTTATAATATGTTATTTTTGTCTGTAGGGTATCAATAGCTAGTGTTGAATCGCGGAAAAGGGAGCGATTCCACGTGGCAGCAGAACTGGACGAATCGGGACAACAGTAGAGGATCCCTTCTGGAAATGTACCAGGTAGGAAACTGAACAAGGTAACATCCCAAAACACTTAAAAGTTCGGAGGTGAAGAATTGCTTGAAATCAATCAATTCGTATCTTTTACACAGGACCTTCGACCTCTACTCCTGCACAGTCTCCCAGTTCCTTTCACCTTTGGCCATCTCTAGTGAATCTCGCCAGTGAATCTCGCCAGTGAATCTCCCATCCGTGATCTCACTACGTCGAAAATGTAAGCTCATACAGTTGTTTTACAATACATATATAAGCTAAGTTCGTGATTCTTGGCTTAGGTATCGAGTCGGTGATAATTAAATAACCTGAAATAACAGATAGCAAATTAGACTTTTTGGGTATTGAATTGTAAATAATCGCTGTAAAAGCATTGTGGCTTTAGGACTTATTTTTGTTTTCATTGTATTAGTGTAAGTAGGGGAAACATATTTTAACTTTTTTTTTTCACTACTTTCAGTTCGAACTCATCATTATTTTCCGACAATGAACCATCCGACGAGCTCTGAACCTGACATGAGGTACCTTTTGCATGTTTCCTGAGTAGTTTTTGTGTCACATACCTTTTATAAGAACGGTCCTTACAAGACAAAATATTAATCCTGATCATTGTCTTACCTTTGTTGTTATACTCACCAATGTACAAGTATGAACTTCGGGATTGCTCTGAACACAATTTTCTTCCATAAAATAAACTTACAATTTTTCAATAGAAGGACAGTGTATTGCCCCAAGTTATTTGCTAGAAATTGTGTTTCATCAAACCTAATTGCTTCTGTGCTCGCCTTTTTAGTTACCAAGAACTTTACAGTTGTGCAATTCAGCAGTTCAACAAAGAGCGGTCTCTTGACGGATACTACAATGATGATCCACAATTTGAGTAATTACATATAGATTTTCTTCTTATTATACCTTGGAGCTGTTCAATAATGTCTCTTGATAACTAGCTGCTGCTGAGCATAACAATTTCATGATAAGCGTGTCCGAAATCATATTATGCAAATTTTAGGTCACGTGATATGTAACTCGAAGACCTCATGGTTAATGGCGAAGACCTTTCTGTAAGCTGAAGGTGGTTTATGAAATCGAGGAAGTGCTAAATTTGTGAATTTTATTTGATGTACGGGTGAAACTTTAGATTTAATAATAATTATTATTATTGTTTTCTCCTGCTGTATAGTTTAATATATTTTTTCCTAACTACTTACACTTTAAGTCATAGAGATGGTAATATTTCTACATGTATCATGTTATAATTAGAATTTTTTAATTTTTTTTTTAGATTGAACATGAGTGTAGAATCCTCAGATGAAGAGGATGTTGAGTACGAGGATCTTGAGTTTGACAATGATGCTGTTGATTCTGAGGGTGTGGGTTCTGAGGGTGTTGCTCTTGAAGATGCTGTTGAGTAGGGGGCAGCTGAAGTAGAAGTAGAAAAAGAAAAAGAAAACGACAAGGCAGATGTGAAGAAATCCCCTGATGTGCCTGATGGTCCCGAACATGTTGGTCCTCATCTTAAATTGAGTAGAGGTAACGAGCAGCACTCCCTCCAAAAGGAGATGAAATATGTTAAGGAGAGGAAATTTATATGTTCTATCGATTTGTTTCTAGAGTTGTTTGTAGGTTGCTGCAGGACACCTGGATGCCAGGAAGTCCCCAAAGTAAAACATCAATTTGTGGGGGCAACAGTTGTTGTTTATACTTTGTGTTCTCATGACTATGCATTCAGGTTTTGCTCATCTCATGAAGTTACTGGTATGTATGCAAACAATCTTCAGGCAGCAGCAGCGATTGTGTTGTCAGGGCACAACATTGGAAAGATAAGAAGAATGGCACAATTTCTTGGTCTTGCTTTACCCTCCAAGGCAACTTTCTTTCGATTTCAAAGTTTGCACATATTCCCGGCAGTTGAAGAGTGGTGGTCATGGATGCGCAGCGAGTTGATCAAAGAGTCACTGGTGTATACACCAAAGAGAATACCGCTAAGGTAGAGGTCACCCCCTGCATAAATCAGACATTATCATTGTAACAAATCCAACCTCTCATGTTATATATATTCATAATTTCTGTTTATTTAATTTATAACTGATTCAATTATGCATTCTCCATATATTGTAAGTCAAAATTATTATAAGATACTAGTGATGGTTATAATTCTGAAATAACTGATCACTGCTGTAGAGTAAAATACCTGTGACCTCATATAGTTATATAGTTCATGTGTCCACAGATGTATAATCTAAAAAGGCAATTTTCCTGTTTATAGTTACAGGGCTTACAAAGTCAGAAAGCACTTGGCAGCAGTTGACTGGAATTACCACCTTCACCTTCCTATGGCTACCAAAACTACAGGTGAACAGATTTTCAGTCGAAAGTACAACCAACGTACACAACAATGGGATGAGAAAATTGCCAAAGCTAACAAGGGGAATGAGTATTTCCCTCTCCTCATTACCAAAATGTTTCATGCCAGGATGGAGAATGTTGATCTGGTTGCACGGCATGTATCACTCAACGAAAGTGATCCACGTTTGTTGGCACCAACTATTGCTGTAAAGCCACCACCTCCCACAGCAAAGTAGTCGTGGTTTTTGCACCTTGGTCTTTTTATTAAAGGCGCTCAGTCATATTCTGTAGCTATATTTGTACAGTATTGTAAAATGAATTTAATGGTGGTGGTGGTGTGAGCACCATCCGTTTTTGGTGATAGTAAGGATCCTTTAATATTGTTACATGTAGATGGAATGGAGTGAATCTCTATTATTTTGGCTTATACTGTATCTGTAGCGTAAATGTGAGTATGTGACAAACGAATCACTGCTCTCATCTAAAATACCCTTCCTTTACTATTGTGATGTAACTTCACTTTGTAAATATCTAATGACTAACCTCTTCCTAACCGAGCAAGTGGGTCGTACTGGGAAATATTGGTCCGAGGTCGTGGCAGTACGGACCAAGCGCAGCGAGGTCCGTACAAAAACGACTAAGGGCCAATATTCCCCAGTACGGCTCGAGCTAGCTAGGTTAGTAAGTCATTTATTATATGGCACTCGGGTCATGCTTGTTTGTTTTCTGTTAAAACGCACTTCCGGTCACTTAAATTCAAAGGGCTTCCGCCGTAACGTGTTTTTGATGACGCGAGCAACTCAGAAAGAACATGCTACCGCGAGTTTGAAGACAAATTTATTGAACTAAATCAGTTGAATATAAACAGGACTTCAAGAACTATTTGTGACGGAATTTGACAAAATTCTCAACGGCTGGAGGTTGTTGAAATTCGCAAAAGGGTTTTTGTCAATCCTGGAATATTTTAACTAGCACATCACAAAATATCGATCAAGAAAAGTCAAAGTTGGTTGCTGTGAAAATCTTTCAAAATTATACACAGCTGATGAAGAAGCAGTGTTAAAGTCAATCGTCCTCATCACTCTCGATTACAATTCGACGCTTTTTTTCATTCTGGACAATTTTCACATTACCATGAAATATTTGGAAGGTAAATCCACTGATGGATCCTATGCTTGCATCTGCAAAAACTGCAGCGGTAGAACACAGTAAGGGATCGTTAGACTGATCAATGAATGAATTTTAGGTCGTGCTTGTGGCGATTTCCGCAGTCGAGCGAGTGGCTACTTGAAGATCTTGATTATGCACACTTGAGATAGGTTCATCTCCGGATCCAGAACGGTCAATTCTGCTGAGGGTCAAGGACATCCTCCTTTGGTGTTTCGAACTAGCTGACTTGTAATATTGCAAACTCCCCGTGCTTTTGTGGCCACTCGGTTGGGCTGCAAAGTTCTCCCGTAACACCTGCATCGAGGAGCCTTGAAATACAGGTTTTCCTGACGGAATGATTGGTTACTTTTTTTCCTTCTTGCTGAAGGCCAGCATTCTTCGCTGCAGTAGATAAAACTTAAGCTTTCCGATTTTATTTTCACCGAGGGGTGCCTTCATATACCAAACCTCGCCATTTGAGCGTTGATTATGCCGGTCCGCCAAGTAAAACGGTGATTCTGGTGCATTCATCTCCACTGGCCGATGACTGCGGAATTTCTTGTAGAAGCTGACTGGACATCTCTCCGTATTGGTGGCATACGGCTCAGGTTGGAATGCTCTTTGGTGTCCTTGTCCCTTACCATGTCGAGTCTTCGTACCTCGTTCGGCTAACCAGACCAAGATTTCTTGGCCATCATTCTGCTGTTGAAGCTGAACGTCCAACCCAGCGCACCTTGGGGCTTTCATCTCTTGCTCGGAAACCAAAGTGTAGTGAAAAACCCCCATACAGTTCTTTGAAGTGCAACTGGATTGGAGTCACCGAATTCTCCCTCTTCAAAAAGAGCATCTTCTTCGTTTTCGTCAATCACCTGAGCAGCTTGCGGCTTGTTTCCTTTGCCGTGCTCGTGAACCAGTGACTTGCGCTTCGCAGCTAGTACGCTTCTCGATTTTTCAAACTCATTGTCCTTGAGTATGTTAAATGGATATTTCTTTTCAGTTAAGTATCGCTGTATACTGCGCTGAAAACTGGAAATTGTTGCTGGCTCGTACTCTTCTCCATTTTTCCTGTGTGTGTTCATAAAAAAATTGGACAAAAGGTGGTCGAGCTCAGACGCAGTTAGGCTTTCAATTCTATCATTTGTCATACCGTTAGCTTCCATGTAGCGAAGAAGAGTGTTCATATCAGTAGCCGTCTTCTTATTTGTGTTTGCACTTTTCTGTTTGTTTATAAAATCATCTAAGGACTCCTGACTTTCGCTGATGCCTGTTTCAGTTTCTACATCAGACGTTTCCAGATCTTCACGATAATAAAATTCGCTTGGTGAATATTCATCTTCCTCGTCCATGTTGTAAGCTCTGTAAAATATCAGATTTTTAGGTAGTTTCTTTGCGAAGAATGAGAATATTTACACGTTTTCTTTCAGTAGTTTTAATTGCAAATTTTGAATTTGCCGACTCTCGAAAACGGAAAATACACCAACTTATGACCGTTTCCCTGGAAACGGTCCGTATGGCAAAATCTCGACCAAGAAAGAACCAATCAGAACGTTTGAAATTACCTCGAGACTACCTTCCCATATAATAATGTTTGTTAGTATCACCCAACTAGTGGACTAATGCAAATCCCGCATTTTAATTGGCTACGCTACTAGAGGACTATTAGTAATAGTCCTCGAGTAGCGAAATTGGCGCAATCGAGCGTGACGCTTTCTTTCGTTTTATTCCCAAATAAATTTTTTTTCAACTTGCATTTGCTAACTTTATTATTAGGGAGTTTTAGATTGGATTACGAGTACGAGATTGAGTACGAGTACCATTTTTGAATTTCAAATCAGTGACGTTTCCAGAGCCCTAGTTCTTCATGTTGGTTTTAGGCAGAGAGGGTAGCTCATGGGATAAGATGGGTATGTATTGTGATAATGTGAAGCCTGAAAACTAGAACTAAAAAGTTGTTCTCGTACTCGATCTCGTACTCGTACTCAAATCTAAAGTCCCCTATTGCCTTTTCTCTGCGACTAGTTAGCTGATACTAAAACAATTAGACCCTTCGCCCTCAAGGGCCACGGGTGAATAGCCCATTCGGCTTCGCCTCATAGGCTATTAACCCGTAAGCCTTGCGGGCTACGGGTCTGATTGTTAATTATTAATCTGATGTCAACTGACACTAGATTTCTGTGTACATATATACAGAGGATCATAACAAACATGCAACTTTTATTTATAGGGTAAGCAGGTAGCATCTGTATCTCTTTCAATTACAATAATACCAGAAATTCATTCATATTTACATTCATGACATTGCTTCCAGGAACTCTTACTGTACTTGTTTTCATATAACATGACAAAGGAAACATGAATTAAAACTGAAAAGGAAATGTATCACTCTTGCTCAGTTGCAGGTGCATTTCTCAAAGTTAGCTCTCGAAAGGTTGGGAGTCTAATGTTGCTTCAACAAAACATATGGACATGTGCATTGTTACTTTTTTGAGAAAGAATTCCCTTTGTCAAGATTCCACACAGCACAAATTCAGTGAAAAATAGACAGTTACGTGTACATGGCTTACAATGTGATTTCTTCCCCATGTATTGCTGATCCCTCTCTCTTGGTTTCAGCAATCTTCTGGGCACATATGAATGTAACAACAATAATTTAGGGCAAAAAGGGCAATAAGGAGACCTTTTGAATTCAAAACTTACAAAAATTAAAAAGCCAAGATGCTGATGGGGGTACTAATTACTGTTGTATGAAAAGACTTCACTTACACATATATATGCACTTTGTCATGGCTAAGTTTTACTTTTATTTCTGTCTGTTTTTGTTGCATTTACTCCAGCCATTTTAACATTAGGAGTAATTTTTTTAATGTAGCTGGTCTTTCCAAAATGAATTTGCCTCTTGAAATATTTTGAAAATAAAAAATGTTTGAAGGAAGAAAGGTATCTTCTATGACAGAACCAAAAACTATTCTTCCGGCTTGTCAAGCCCTGGTTTGGCTCAACCAATCATATGATTTGTACCAAACAATGGAAATCACAATTCTTATACCAAAGTAATCAAAATCCAGAGTAAACCCAGGTCAAAGTGGTAACTTAAGGAGGCTTTTGGCCACAATGTCAAGTTTAGGAGCACCTAGACTGCTTTGCTTACAAAATTTTATTTGTAAAATAAAACACTAGAACAATATATTACTATTAACGTTCGCGATCACCCACGTAGAGACCGGTAAGTGAGGGATATTGCCTTCTTATTCGTAAAACCACACAATAAGGACAGACCCTTCTATTTCCTTTGCCTAAAAGTCCATGCCTGGCCAAGTTAAACTGTCTGTATGCAGCCTTGCGAAAAGATCTTGTGCTATTGTCTTTTCTATCATTGCGAATTTCTCCCATATTTCGCAGCATAGCTCTAACACGTCCTGATCTAAACAGAGCTTAGCAAATCGATCAGTTGTTGTGATGCAACCTTTCAGTTTACAACATTTATTTTCTACCTCTTGCGGCATTGGTTTGCAATGCCCACACACGTACCAATCAACCACATGTTGGCCTCCAGAGGGACCTGGTTTGGATGAAACATGCACAGTCGTTGCTCCATCAGGTACATTGGAATTACATTCTATGGACAACACATCAGGAGAAGGCTCGTCATTCAGGTCATCTTCCATAATAAGGAGAGTATGGATGTTGTCCACACTCCCAACTCCTCTTCTAAGTGACGAATAGCCAGTTTCCGTATCATTTGGGCATCAAATGTATCCTTAGATTCTTATTAGATGAATGAAACAAAACAAAGATAGATCAAACAAAAAGTCCTCCAAACAAATAGTCTTCCAAACAAATTAGGAATGATCTTCCTACAAGCTGAAGGAAATACGAAGAGCGCAATCATAAGCAGGTTCAAAAAAAATGAAAATCGACAGAATTGTAGTGAAACAAACGTAACTTATCGATATATACCGACTCTCCATGCTCTGTATGTAGATTATGGGAAATCAGTAAGTGACCAGTCGCTGCATTTCTTAGAGTATGATTTCAACGTTACCTTTACGTTGTTGTTTTCTTTAATTCTCTCCGCTTCTTCGGTTAGGCGATCGTTAGCACCGTTAGCACTCGGAAGCTGAAAACCATGATCGCTTCGAGCGCGCACATTTCTCACACGTGGTAAAGTAGCGTTTGTATCTTGCGATTCCTAAAAGCACAGAAAGAACAGGAATAGTTTCAGACTTAAACTGAACTACTAATAAAACGTCAGAAACCAAACTATAAACAGATTTATAGTTTATAAACTTACCTTGTTTTTGCACGGCTTCTCTTTTCCGCCACATCGACAATGGTCTCCACTGTGCATATTACGGCCTTTACATGGACAACCACGCTTACGCGTAACTTTGCGCTTGATGCTGCAAGAACTTTTGTATTTACAGCATTCTGGTAGAGTTTCCTAAACGGAAAACATTCGATTTTGCGGGTTCTGATTTAAAAAATACTAGTCCGGGGCAAGTTTAATATTTAGACTTACCGGCGAATCCATACCTGTAATGGCGGCAAGTTACTGCGTGAGCGCTTCGAGAGGCAGATAGTCGCGCATGCGTAGTCCGTGAGACTGTCCCTTTAGTCACTCTGCTGAACAGTATGCGTGGCTCACTAGACTGGGAGAAACGAGGCAACAATTGCAACTTGTATGTGTACGCGACATTTACAAAACAACGGACGAGAAATGCAAAATGTACTGGGCTTAACTCTCATTTCCTCTTAGGAAACACCAAGGGAACAAGATTGTGATGGAAAATTAAAGGAAATACTCGGATCAATCGAGTGGACACAAACTTCATTCCCACTGTCCTGCCCAAGAGGAATGACTCGAATGAATGTCAGCGTCCTTGTGCAAGCTGTTTTAGAGTACTTGAAAGACAACCCTCCTATTACTCCTCAAGAAAGCAACTTTCAGGCTGAACTGAAAGCAGCAAGCCATTGGTACTGGTTCGAAGAAAATGAGCGAATGCAGTTTGTGTCGCGCCATTTTGATGATATGCAGCTTAAAAAGATTGCAAAACTTGCTTTAGAAAGGTGGACTGAGAAACTGAATGAAATAGAAAGTGAAGCTCAAAAATTGCTGTCCGCAAAGCAAGGGGATAGTGATGACAGTGATTCATCTGGCGGCATTGAAGATGAAATCTCAGGTGATTGCAAATTGCTTTGGGTTGTTAAGCTACTGATATAATGCATTATTACATGGCTTGTGTTTGTAGGCGATATAACGAGCTCTCATTGGCTAATAACAGGGAATTATTCTCCCGTGATATCCACGGGCCGATTACGGGCCTGCCAAAGTAAAGCAAAAAGCCTTTTAATTAACAACAATACGTCAAGGTCTCGGTTTGAGATTTTCCCGTGAAGACCTCACTCTCGGTTCACAAGTAGTTAGTAATCATGATTTAGAGCATGCCTTCCTGGAAAGGCTCCTGTTATATTCAATTCTAACTTACTCTTCTTTGGGAAAAACGCTTAGTGACTGTAAAGTGTAGTTTTAATTTATAGAAGTTAACTGGTATAATGTACTGGTTTTGTGACAAATGTCTGCTCCCTTGGAAAGAAAACTTTGTAAAGCTACCCTGACGGTGATGTATTAGCCATTCAAGACAGACTAAATGTTCATGTCTCTTTTAGATCTCGAGGAGAGCATTTTCTCCCTGAGGATGTATTACGGCAAGGCGCTGGAAGGTGAGGTCTAAAGTAAAAGTTAATGCTGCCAATATGAAACCTTGAAGGTAGCAAATGTTTTGTTCATGTAAAGGTGATATCTCTCTACACACAAACTGACATCTTTTAAGAGCAGCTTCGCCTAAATATCAACTAGACTTGGAAATAGCGAAAAAATCGAATTTCTTCAAACTCGCCCAGAATGAAGCCCTACGGGCACTAGTTACAAAAATATCGTTTTAAGTT
>Ga0126338_10004334_pt1 | contig 10059 bp, 3 predicted proteins | sample OrbCmetagenome_2_FD_92529 | JGI IMG/M metagenome (GOLD analysis project Ga0126338, IMG submission 92529) | Coral microbial communities from Petempiche,Puerto Morelos, Mexico - Orbicella C C metagenome | ecosystem: Host-associated > Invertebrates > Cnidaria > Coral | place: Petempiche,Puerto...
AAAACTCAAGAGAAAACAGAGGAATGAGAATTGAAAAAAAAAATAAATGAAAAAAAAATGAATGAATAAATAAATAAATAAATAAATAAATAAATAAATAAATAAATAAATAAATAAATAAAAAATCTGTGCTAGATATCCATGGCAAGCACTGTTGTGGTCATGATTTCCTGTAGTTAAGGTTGCTGTATACCTTAAGATCAGCAATTTTCCTCAAATTTGGATTTTTGGGTCAAAGCTAATGGTCAAAGTATAATCTCTAATTTCTGTAAAAGAAGTTGAAAAAAACTAAATATTGGCGGAGAAGTGGCTGGGAGTCTGGGTACAGGTGTGTGGAGGGTTTCAGGTCACGTGGCTTGTGTAAGGTTTCAGTTTTTGTTTTGCCATGCGCCATTGCTTGACATACCCCACCCACCCACCCGTGAAGTACTTGGAGAATGTGTTAAGTGAATGTGAGGTGAAATTATTCTCCAGCCACTTTTTGTGTCATTGTAAGACAATTATGTTCTTATGTTAATAAAGGTCAGGCTGTGTGGTTTGGCATGGCATGGCTCCTAGTGGTGTGTGAGAAATGGAGGTTTTATGTTATGGCCAGAAGTAAAAGTTCCCTCTTGATTGACAGCCCTATAACATGTATGTAATCAACCGAGACGACTTTCGCGGTAATATTACCTAATATATGGATACCACAAATTGGCTGGCTACTCAGTTGACCAACATTTTTAATCCAAGCATTTTATTAAGTTAGAAGTAAACATGGACCACAGAAAACTCTGTGGGCCAGTTGGAAAAAGTAAAAAACAGCGAAGAATGAATGAAAATACATCAGTGAGTGAACAAGTGAAAGTTGGCCTTGTAGATGAAGCTATAGTTATCGTATCAAGTGGGTAAAAAAGATCGAGTCAAGAGAAGAGAAAGGTTCTGTAAAAATTTGGGAACTTGACAGCGATAACAGTGATGTTTACAACTGTGACTCTTCTCCAACTCCGATACTGATGAATCGTTGGACTCATTGAGATCCATTGGAATGTTATCCTTGCACATTTGCTCCTCCATGCTTTCTTTTGTTTGTTTTCTTCGCCCAGCCACTCTGGTGTTTGTATCCTTTTTTGTCTTTCCCATTTTGCCAGACCAAGAAAAACCGAGCTACAGAAAAATCATCTCTCTGCCTTGGGCACATTGCAAAACACAAGGGTTCTTTGGAGATTCGCATATAAATTTCAATGTAAGGTTAATGGTAGTAAACTTTCCAAGCACTGATTGGGTCAGTAATCTGACAACCCAGTTGAAGGTGTTTGTGGGCAGAGTTTTTCTTAGGGCTGTTTTCTTGAATAAATTTTTTTCACTTGAAGCAGACACTGAAAAGAGTTAGAACTCAAAGGGAATTTGTTCAATTGCCCTCAAATTTGGACAGTAGCTAGATTAACATATAAAAAAACAAAAACGTGTCTGTGAATTGTTTTTTGCAAAATTTTTCTTGGAGAGCAATTTTTGTACAATCGCTTTGCATTTTTAAAATCCTATTTCGAAAATGTTCTGTAACTTTTTACAGCAATTGAACATGGCAAAACGCAGACACATTTTTTAATTGTTTTTCGTCCTGAAACTGTGGGAAACAAAATTTGCTTTGGCTTGTAGCTTCCAAATGCTCGCATTTAGTGGTCGTGAAAAAATCGGCAATTCATTTTATTTCAAGATTCTTGATAGTCAGCTCTATAAGCTTTAATTTGATATAGGGGTTTAGGTATCTACAGCTTAAACCAGAAGTGCTACATCGCTCGGACGTGAGACACCCCTGAAGGTATATGGTAACCTTAAACTTAATGAATACATAATTTATGTATGTTTTTGAGATGTAAGCAGCCTACATCATAGTCATGATCATGAACTTCCCTTTTTGGCTACTGACATTTCAATTTCCAGTAACTTTTGCCATGGTTTGCATCCTAAAAACTTTCTTCAGCTCACTTTGCACTTAAGGCTCATGAAAGACCATTACATGCAGAAGTATTTGCTCATCATGTGATCCAGACAACTTGAGCATTTGCTACCTGTGAATGCTTCTAAGTATCATTTCTATAAAATGGAGGGCTGATTTTTTTTGAACATTGAAATTGATGTAGGAAGGTGATAGATTATTTTTCAGAATTTGATCTTTATGCACGATTTTATTTAAAAATTTTCAGCTTATTGTTCTTCACTTCTGTTCCACGAGGAGACAGGCATCGTGAGTTTCTTGAGAAAAGCAATTGCCCTGGATGAGGTAAGTTCTCCAGATTGTGAATGATTTTGCTTATAAATTGACACATCTGAGAGAAAATGTGATATCAATGCTTCTTTGTTTCTGTTGTAAGTATCATTACATTTATTTTGATTTTATTGCTGCCTTGTGGTGGATGAGCTCTTCCTGTCTAGACCATGGTTTTTTATTTCCTTTTACTCAAGGATTTACGAGAACTCAGTTACAAACTGAATACTGTGTGCACAGTAAAGCAACAAAGCATGTGTAATTATAAAAATTGAGATTAATATGGGTAATCAAATGGTGATGAGTGAAATTAGGAAATAATTAGACGTACGTTTTATCAAGCTCGCAATAAGTTTTTTCCTGCCTCAAAGTTGGCCAATTTGAGTAAAGAAGGTGTGACATTCCACACACAGTCAAAATCTGCAAATTAGGACTGTTGATGTCATAAGGTGTGTAAAACCTTTTAGCCATCACAGCAGCTGAGAGCAACAAGCAAAAGAGTGAGAATGTTTGTGTTACCGGAGGGCCTGGTTTGGTGAGCTGTAAAAACACCACTTACGTGAAAGGTATTGTCATGCATATGCTTCTGAATGATGAAGTCAGAGGGGCACTTAGACTATATTAGGGATTTGTTCGGAGACACTGGCCCATCTTCAAAGTGATGAATGCGTCCGTGAAAGTTATGTTCCGTCCGTTTTGGACAAAGTTGCTATCAATGGCTTTTAAACATTAGAGATATGCTGCAAAGGCGATGTCTAAATAAAGATTTGGTTGTCGCACTATCAAGTCTTCACAGGGACAGGAACAAAGTGAAAGGGAGAGAAGATTCCAATTGACATAATATTGGCCTTGCATTATTGTGATCTGTGTGATTTTGCAGGCACGCATTATTTCTTGTAGTCTTATAATATAACCTTAATGTTATAAGGATAATTTTATGTTACTGCAATACTCCTGTAGCTACTAGAATTTTCTTTGTTTTTATTTCATGTTTTGGCATTACCTCTTGGGATTACATTATCTACTCATTAGTACTTACCTATCATCATTATGTGTAGTTTGTTATTCAGTTTTCGCCAGTGCTTTTTAGCGGCTGGTAGTTAAATTTCTCCAGTTTCTACCACGTGTTGGCTAGCATTTCACTTGTTGTGAACTTCTGAATTATTATTCTGAAGAGTTTTATCAAAAGCCATTTGAGCCAAGTTTAGTTAGCGTGAGGTGTGTTGCGTTACGGTTTTGCAATACAAAAGTTAACAGAGTCATGTTGCAGAACCGGATATTCGCCTTTTGCAAACGTATAGGTTCTTTGGATACCTAGGACATTGTATTGGTGAACAGTAAAAAAGACGTCTTGAAGCAATCCGTGGCAAACACAGAATTGTTTTATTTTTTGGGTCTGAGTTTTCGAGACACCCAATGAGCAGGCAAGTATTGATCATGAGCAGGCGAGTGTTGATCATGAGCGAGTGAGCATGTGAACAAGAGTATCTTCTATCAGCTTTGATGCAAACTGCTACAACACAGCAAGAATTACTGCCAATGGATTTAATAAAAGAATATTATCATATATATTCTCCCCTCCAAGCAAAAAAAGTGACAATGTTTGAGGTAACAAGAACATGCATTTGGTTGAAGCTTGATATTTGTAGTGTATGTGTGAGATTTGCAAACAACCGTAACTAAAGTGGTTAAATCAGATTAAATTTTTGAAAGCCAAAGGCGCTCTCTCCATTTTCTTTTATTGAAGCATGACAGTTTTATAGTTAACCATTTATGGCCTGTATCCTCGTTTTCAAATCAAGATTCTATGGATGCAAAGTGTATATCATCTTCGTTCTCCTCATCTTCCTCCATCAAGTCTCGTTCTTCCACATCAGCAATGCAATAGGCTCGACTTGACAGGGCTGAATGACTGAATTTAAAGAGCCCTCGTCTTCTCCTGTGGACTGCAGCCACTCATCACCAGACAAGTATAATGTATTATTGGAAGATTCATCATCAGAGGGCATTTTCCACTGAATTAAAACTGGTTCTAGAAAAACGACAATTACCTTTTTGGCAACTTTGGAGTGATAAAAATTGTTTTACGTGCTGAACCAGAGCTTAAATTGGGAAATTATGAATTAGTGCAACATAGACTTCAATTTTCTGGAATAAAAAAAGGAGGCTAAAATTTTATTTTTTAGGTACTAACTGCATTCACATGTAGGTATGGGATATAATTATATGTAGTTATGGGAACCATAGTAAGTTTTAGACACCTTATTTTTGTCAAATTGTGGAAAAAGTTTGAAAGTTTAACCAAATATAGAAGTTTTGACCCTGCTAAAATGACTAAATCATAGATAGATACATACTGTACATAACTACATTAATTTATGACTACCAAATATGGGCCCATCATCTTGTTCTACAGAGATTTTTACTCTAAGGAGAGGTTGATAGTCAAAACTAAATATACGTAATGAGACAGAAAATAGAGATAGATGGTATGTCAAGTTTAAGGAATCTTTGTGGACTTGTCACCCTGTGGGTTGCATTTACCAATAAATTATTGAAGGAAAATGATGATTGTTTGCCTCTAACTGTCCTTTTAACGCACCTTTTAATGCATTTTCCCCCAAATTCAGGGCTAAAACTAGGCAATTACTAGGTTGCCAGTGGCAACTTAAAACCTACCAGGGCGAGTAATAATAATTATTGAGGTTTAATCGCCCAATATACGATTACAGTAGAAAACACTTGTGCATTGTATTGCAAAGTATGAAGTGAAAATAAAAAATATGTATAAAGTTTAGTACTTCAAGTTAACCAATCTAATTCCACCACTGTCTGTGAATGTTAAGTTCGTAGACCTGTGGAAGATTCTAAAGGGATTTAATCCATAGATACTTCCAAGCCGTCATAATGTGGACTGTTTTCCTTGCACGTGTTATTGCTTCCATGATGTGTTTGGAACATTACACAACAAAATGTGGAGATTTCTCTGGCTGCGAGCCTCTGACTAAAAAACTGAGGAATAAGGAAAACATTCAGGAATCAAACAGAAATTACAACAACAACAAAAGATCATGAACATTTCAATCCAGTTGGATGAAAGGGAGGCCATTGTTGGTTTTCCAAGAAGACTCTATGTTTTGTCCCATTTGTTAATTTTCAAAATTCAGATATATAAATATTAATGAGTAATCAATTTTTGGGAGCTGGGTATTGTTCAACTTTTTGAGTTCTTTCTCTTATTATTAATAAGTTAAATCCCTGTTGAAATCCTCGAGACATATATATATGTAAATACAACTATGTGTACAAGAAATGCAGGGCCACCTTATTTGATCCTGGGCAACTAAGTTTTAGCCCTGCAAATTTGTTACTAAACTAAGAAATTTCCAAACTCACTCACTCACTTGTTTACTTGGAATCTAATGTCACTGGTCTATATCTGCATCACAGAGAGAAGACTAAGGCAAATGGTGAAATAAAATACCACAAATTTTAAAAAATTATTTTAAAATCAATTTTTTTTGCAGAATCATTCTGCAAAAGGAACTCAATTAGGGACCAATGAGACATAATTATTTCCCCTCATATTGGTCCTATGTTGCAAAAAAAAAGTGAAAAGGTTTTTTAAAGAATTTGTCAAATTTTAATTGATCTTTATATTTCAATTAAGTTTTTAGATGCCAAGGTTGAGCTGCTTAAATTTCTTAAATCCTATGTCATGGTGCTTGGGAAGAAAGTAAATCCTTATGTTGTGGATATAAAGGTAACGTATATACAAGTAAGGAAGTCTGTGAACAGTGGTATAGTAGTCAAAATGAAACAATGTCACTGTTATTATTTCCTATTATTTCTGATGCTGATATTTTTAACCAGGCTATAAGAAATTTGTTGTCAAGGGTCAGGGTTGGAAATAATGGACAGTCATCAGACAGTGGAGTCCGAGTTACAAGTCAGCAGCAGTGTTGTCCTGAAGGAATTACGCTTTCTCTTTTGGGAGGGGGACAGGTGCAAATTTTGTGTATTAAGGGAAAACTACATGTACATGGTATATTTTACTGGTCAGAAACAACTTATGACAGAGCTAAAATTTTGACCGGCAATGATGCTGCTGATATTTGCAGCCTTGATGTGATTTCCAGAATATTCTTCAAGAGTTATTGGTATTAAAGTGGTAATAAATTCAGCCAAAGCTTAACTGTATGTTTAGCTAATGACTCTTGCTTTGAACTTGCACTGTACGTTGAAATAATTATGATTTAAAGGAATAATACCTTGGCTTCAGTGTATGGATCATTCAAGTATGGTAGAGTACTGTGAAAGAGGAATGAAGGCGAAATTTGACCAATTTTGTTGCTTTTCAGCACTTTTTGACGAAATTAATTGAGTTTTCAAATGAAATGATATTTGGTCAAAAAATTTGTGAAATATTGTGACTACTATTGTTCTTTCCCGGAGCAAATTTTCAGACTGCACAAGGAAAAGTTGTTCTGCTGGCTGTCATGAATTTTTGAACAAAGCGTCAAAGGATATACATGTAAAGCAAATTTTCATTTTAGCTTTGGTAAAGTTCAAGCGATATTTGGAATTCTCTCGGCATTCTGACAAGTCCCACTGCTATTCAGTAGACATGGGAACTGTGTTTATTTATGGTTCGATTTTGAAGATTGCACTGTTACACAATGTAGTTTGTTCCGAAGCAATCGTGCTGAAGGTTTCAACTTATACACATTTATTGGAACACAGATGCCTTAAGATTTTATGCATCAATTGTCCGACTTTCAGCTGAAGTGTTCAGATCCTTTGGATAAATGTGGTAGCGATGCAAAATAAGTATAGGCAAGCGCTGCCAAAATTTGCAAATGAAAGGCAAGGACACCATAGTAGATTAGCTTTTTGTTTAAGGCCAATTTTAATTACATTCAAGTTTTGTTTAGAGTAAGTCGATGTGTGTAATGTTATAGGCACAATGTTTGTTTATCCAGGTTTATATGTACGGAAGTGTCCATTAGTAGAGGGTCTAAGTGAATGAGCATGTAATGCTGTCCTTCTCTTTAGTAGAGAGGTACTGGTATTAGTCTCTTATTGTGGTTTTTTTTTCCAGGACATTTGTGTAAAAATCTTCTCCCAAGATCGCAGCAACAAGGCAAAAGTGGAAACTTTCCCTCTCCTTGCCCAGGTATATGCCAAGTCGCCACATTATTATGCCCTGCTATACCACTTAGAGATAAGTACACTTGCACATGCATTTTAAAGACAACCTTAACCTGAAGAAAATTTGTCTACACATCATCTTTAACATGTTGAGTACATGCTTTTTTAATCATGTGACCAAATTTTTCAAAAGAGGAGTCCCTTGGTGATAAATTTGGGAAATCTATCCAAAGCAAGCTCAAAAATGCCAGGAATTCCACAAAATTTTGATTTTTAGGGTTTTTGTGAAATCTTGCATTTTCTTTGTTATTCCTATGCAGTATTTCTAGTGTGATAAGTAGAGCTCAAACAAAGGCACAGTAGGCCGTATGTATGACCCAGTCACATTTTACAAAATCAGCCATTCTGGGACACATGTTACTCAATAGGACATTTCCCTTTGTTATTCTTACCCAGTATTTCTAGTGTGATAAGTGGAGTTCAAATAAAAGCACAATAGGCCCTTTGCATGACCCAGTCAAATGGTACAAAATGAGCCATTCTGGGACACAAGTACAATAGGCAATAAAAATCGTAGGGATGACCAAAACAATATGGAAACTCGTCCAGCGGATGACTTTAGTTTGACTTATGAATTTTCGTATGAGTTCCATGCATTCTGACCACTTGTTATCCATTTGGAACTTGTAGAAAAGAGAGAAAGATTTGCAGCTTTCTTTCGTGATAAAATCGTCCTTGTGGTCTCCATCTTGAATGACATGATGAATGAAATCATTGCAGGCTCAATTTTCATTTTGTCAACCGCTGATGCTCAGTACTGCATCTGCATCCGAAATCAGGATATGGCATTTAGTAATGTTAACAATTCAGAAAAACAAGCCAAATACGAGCAGGAAGAGCGAAAGAGTTCCTGTCAGTCTTCATGGCAGTTGAAGAGGTTGTACCTGGTTTTTCTGTGTCTGCCAACAGCTACAACTATGGACATGCTGTACTGGGAACATGCTGTTCTGTTGCAACCCCTAGGATTTCATGGTAATGATTGTTTCTGGTACTGTATCATTGCTGTGATTCAGAAATAACAGAACCGAAAACCATTTGCCACGGACATCTTCAGCCTTGCTGATCAAAATTTATTTGACAAAAGCTTTTTTCTTTTTTTAGTCTCAACAACAAGAGTAACTCCTTTGATAAGCACTCTCATCATATGTGAAACTAAAACATTGTTTTGCCATATTGTATCCACCCCAAAGTGCATCGCATGGTATGTCAATGGACAAGTAAAATTTTGTCAGGGCATACTTGCCCGGCTGAGACTTGGTGAAAAACCAATAAGGATCCCTGCAATAGGTCTTCCAAAATAAAGGCAGGTTAAGGTGGACTGGAACAAGTTGTTTTGTTTAGGAAGTCCTACGGTGCAACTTGCACCCCAGCATGACTGATTCTGTACCATGTGACCAGGTCATGCAAAGGGCCTATTAGTAAAACCAAATGTCAACACTCAAACTATTAGACTTGAAATTCATCTATTATCATTTGTCATATAACATACCGTAAATTCAGGCAGATAAGCAGCACCTTTTTACTCAAAATTTTCCTAAAAAATCGGGGACACGGCTTATCTGTGAGAACATCTGGATGATGTGCCAATCATTTGCATAAATCAACACTTTTCTTCAAAAAATAATAAGTTTGTATGAAAAACAAACAGAAGCGTATCACCTCGAACTAGGTCATATGCTTCTGAAGCAAACTAATAAGACTTCATAAAACTAATAATATCAGAGTACGCATCTATCATTGCTTTTTCAAGTTTGGTGGCTCCCAAAAGAGCCGTTCTTGTTCATAAGCATAAGCCTACATTTCTTGCTCTTAAACAATGTTAAACCTTCATTAAAAAATATTTTAGCCAGTTTAGGGTTGCCACTTTAGACCAACTTAAGGCCCCGCAGCAGAGAGTCTCCATGCCGGTTCAAAGCTGTTCTTTTCACTGTTTCAATGAGCTGTGATCAAAAACTACTTTTGTCCCGTACTCCATCTCTTGGTGAAATACCTGGCTACTAAGCTACAAACAAATGAACAAAAGCACTGTAAGTTGTAGGTAAAACAGGAATGACAGGAATGAAAAAATACTGGTTGAAAAATACCAGAGAAAGATTAAACATATGTCAAAGTCGGTAGACATCATGTCTATACTATTGGAGAACTAAAATTATTGGTAAGGGTTTCGGTTTGAAGTATTCTATGTTTTCAATGTTAGTGAGTTTTTGATAAATCAAGAAATGTACATGAAAAGAATCTTTCTCAAGACTCCACATGTAAATAAGTTTGATTTCTTTCCAAAAACTTTCCAAAATTTGAGTTACCAAACTTGGGGTTCGGCTTATCTGCGAGTGGGACTTACAAATGACATAGTTTTTAAGGAAAATGAAGTTCCCATCACAAATAAGAAACAGATTGCAGAGTTGATGAACAATCACTTCGTCAAGGTGATGGAAAATGCTGATGATGTAAAGGAAAGTGATTTTGGAGAAGACTTTGTGAATCATCCGAGTATTTTGGCAATTCGTAATGCGCAAAGACATGCACCAGAACAGTTTAGCTTTCATCACACGAACATGGTGTTGGTAGAAGAAATGCTTAAACACATGAATACGCGCAAA
>Ga0126338_10004335_pt1 | contig 10059 bp, 7 predicted proteins | sample OrbCmetagenome_2_FD_92529 | JGI IMG/M metagenome (GOLD analysis project Ga0126338, IMG submission 92529) | Coral microbial communities from Petempiche,Puerto Morelos, Mexico - Orbicella C C metagenome | ecosystem: Host-associated > Invertebrates > Cnidaria > Coral | place: Petempiche,Puerto...
AAGTTCTCTTTTTTTTATAACTTCGTGAAAGGCTGACTCAGAGGGTGTCTTACTGGAAACAATAGCCTCGAGCAGTCCTGTCATAATGCACCACGTCTCATGGCTTGCAGTGGTTTCCCGCCACAATGTCGCGCACTCGTCACAGCTTTCATTTTTCCCGCCATACCTAAGGTGTCGCGTTTTGTCACAGTTTTCAGTTGTCTCCCGCCATTCTCTTGCGTATCAGTCCCAGTTCCCAGTTTTCGCGCCACAACTGAGCATGAACATTTCCAGTCATGCACTACTTTTGAGTGGTCTCCCGTGAAATATGCTTAAGTGACTCTTTACTCCTTTAAACTGATAAAATGTCATTTTGCTCTCGAAATTCAGGTTTGTCGAGCCTCCAGTGTTAGACATGGCATCGGTGGTGGAAGACTCGTCAACGCGTACTCCACTAATTTTTGTGTTATCTCCCGGAGTGGTAAGTTCATTTTCTGAAACGAAATTGTTACTTCTGCTCCTGTGCGACTTTCTCGCATTGTTCTACGAAAAGATGGTGAATATTCCTCAACCTTTTGTTATAAAATTACTGGACTGACTTGTGGTTTAATTTCACCTTTGACTAAACGATTTTTACTAATTTTTTCAACCGCTTTTGTTTCATTTATCTCACAGGATCCCACCAGCGCCTTGTTACAGCTTGCTGAGAACTCTGGGATGTCAAATCGGTTCCATGCCCTCTCTTTGGGTCAGGGTCAGGCACCAATAGCCACGCGCATGATCAAAGAAGGAGTGAAAGACGTAAGTTTACTTCCGCCCCTACATCTAAAGACGTTCTCTATTTTTCCCCACCTGAACTACGTGGTTCTAACTTTTATGTCTCTGGATGAAACTTAAGTGTGCGACCATTCAAACGAAAGCTACTGAGCAGCACTTTGATGTTGTGCTGTTTATTATGCAGTATAAGGTGTTTCTTTTTTTATTTTACAGCGTGAAAACACATTGTGTCGGTGCCCTTTTAATTGATAGCTTTTTAGTATTTCTTTCACTTGGTGGTGTTTGTTTTTCGACAATTCAATTCAACAACTGTCGAAAGAGATACAACACAGCATGAAAGTTTACAGTTGCATAGCCTTATTTCTCAATTTCGTTCTTGAGCGCTCTTGAGACTGAAGGCGCCGTTGTTTAAATGTTCAATTACCACTTAACCTTCTGATTCTGACTACACTAAAACGAGACATTCAATGTGAAAAATTTATTGAGGATGCGTCCGCAGTCAGTCTGTCATCTGATGCAGATGTATTCCGTCTGATAAGATAGTCTCTATCCTTGCAAATTACAACTATTGCTTTTAACAATTTGAACCTGTGCTACGCCAGATACGAAAAATCACTAAAAAAACCACCCTTTAAATGTGGGCAAAAAATATGTGGGAATGTGTTCCTCATCTAATGCAGCAAAACGAGATCCCGATGAAGGGGTACAAAATCAGTAAGGTAGAACATTTTACAATTACACAGCTTGATAAAAAAAAGTGGACGAACACGAAGACTGACCTACCCAAAATGACCTACAATGAGCGACAAAAGTGTTCAGACACTTTGTAATAAAATTCGATTTTCGAGCGCCTTGGGAACATTTCCCCCCTTACCCCCTACCCCCTACCCCGCCCAAACAATGTTGATTTTTTTTATTTCTAGGAGTGCACAGACCACAGCGCCTACACAACATTGAATTGGGGGGCTGGGGATATCAGAGAATCAACGCTAGATGCAAATAAACTAGAACAAGAGGTTAAATATCGAATAGAGTCATTTTCTATAAGTGTCTCAATACTTTTGTCGCCCATTGTAGATCTCCCGCTCAAAGCCTAAAAAGTCCCAAACGTTCTACGACGGTATAATAATTTCTGACTAATTCGTCCCTCAATCGTCAGAAATTACAATACTGATCTGTACCTATTGTTTCAGGGTAACTGGGTATTCTTGGCCAACTGTCACTTATCCTTGAGCTGGATGCCTCAGCTTGACAAGTTAGTGGAGCAGCTACAGGTGGAGGAGCCGCACCCTGACTTCAGACTGTGGCTCAGCAGCAGCCCTCATCCAGAGTTCCCTATCTCCATCCTGCAGGTCGGCATCAAGATGACTACAGAGCCGCCCAAGGTCAGTACAGCGTTACAGTTTTCATAATTCGTCTTATGCAAAGGACTAGGTTTTTAAAGGAGCTCAGTCACAATATTTTGAGTTATTTTGGCCACGTACAAAATTACCTTTCTATTAAAGAAAACCTGAAAATAGTAGTTTACTAAGATAGAAAAACACCCAAGAGATATTAATAAACCATAGAGGAACAAGGATGGTTAAGGATGGAGAAGATTAACAAGGATTTAAACAACGAACTTCACAAATTTAGGCCTAACTTTTAAAGATGCACAAACCGTGACGTAGCTCCTCTGACTTGAAGTCGAGTGATTTAACTGCGCGTGTTTCTAAGGAAAAATTCCTGCCATGTACTTGAGAGGCAATGAAATCGTTGGATAGTCTTTGGTGATGCTAGTATATTTAAACAACAACTCCAACAACTCCAGCTAAGTGGTCAGAGCGGGACTTGAACCCGGAACCTCCGGATTTCAAATCCGACGCTCTAACCACTCGACTACGCTGCCTCCGTTTTCAGCTTATACAAATCATTCCGCAGACCGATGTCTAACCTTTGCAGTGACTTGTCTCCACAGGGCTTGAAGGCAAACATGAAGCGATTGTACCAGCTGATCACAGAACAACAATTCAGCCGCTGTCACAAGCAGGAAAAATACAAGAAGCTGTTGTTCTCGCTGTGTTTCTTTCACAGCGTGTTATTGGAGAGGAGGAAGTTTCTTATGCTTGGCTGGAACATCCAATACGGCTTCAATGATTCTGATTTCGAGGTCTCAGAGAATTTGCTGAGTATATACTTGGACGAATACGAGGAGACACCTTGGGACGCCTTGAAGTATCTGGTAAGTCTCGTTTTATGTGGTCAGTCTGGTTTAACAGGGTTGCTTCAGGTCAGGAAATGGTCTCCGAAAAAAAAAAGGTCTTAAAGATCAGGAAATTGTCAGGGAATTTTATTTTAAGTCAGAGAAAGTTGACGTTTTGAAGAAAAGTCAGGGAAATTTGAAATTGTAACACCGCTAAGACCAATATACCATTATAATTCCATTGAAGGCTGGAAGAAACACTTCAGGTCATTGTGATCTCAACGATGTTTTTTTCTTAATGATGAAAGCGAATTTGTGGAAAACTTATCAGTCTTATAATGAACGGCTCTATGCGGTATTCTGGAGACCGCTGCTATATCTGACATTCTGTATATATTTGGCCAGGGAAATTCTATTTTCAGCAGCCGAAAGTGAGAGAATTTTGAAAACTGATGGTCTCGCTTAAACCTATACCGTATTTATTTTCATCAGCTTAGTTAACCAAAAAAGAGAGAGGGGAACCGGGTTTTGACAGGTTCTACAACATCAAAATGTGCGAGTGGTCCTAAGTTACATGTACATTTCATTCTCTGTGGATGATTGACAATCAAATTGACATGTGTTTAGGTGGCAGGTGTCAACTATGGTGGTCACGTGACAGACGACTTTGACAGGCGTCTTCTTCATTCTTACATCAATGAGCAGTTCTGTGACGTAGCCATTCAGACACAGTACTACAAGTAAGTCTGGGAGATTTTAAAACAGATTTTTTTTTTTGTTGCTGTTAGAGCATTTTTCTCTTGAGTGTTGAAGAGTGATTCCTTTTGCATCGCTACGCTACGCTCTTGGCTTAGAAAACTCGCGCCACTTGTTCATCCAATCAGAAGTAAAACCAAAATCAATCGTGAATCGCTCGCACACGTTTTCCCGCGCTTCGCGTCAGCAACACGCATGTACTTCAAATTTTGATTGGCTCATTGTTTTTTTGTGTCCCTTGTTATTGGCTAGAGTGATTACTTTGATTTTGGTTTTACGACACTCAATGGAAAACCGCTCTATAATGTTTGTATTACAATCCATGTTCATCCCAGATATCGGTAGCCTTACGTATTGTTTAAATGTTTTGTGTATCAAGGCTGAGTTTGGTTTATTTTATCAAGTTTTGCCAAATACTAGTCTCCTCCGCAGCCGTTTTTTGGGATGTCACGCAACGGGGAGAGCGTTGCGTGACATTCCAAAAAAAAAAAACGGCCGCGGAGGAGACTAGCCAAATACTTGCTATGATAAATAAAATAATTCTATGGATCTAAATGACAAAACCATAACTTCCTTACAAACAAGTACGCGCAAACGAGGAGAGGGCAGTACCCTAAATATCTCGGTGCTTTCCGAATTTTTTTGTTCATTCTCTGTTGCTAAAAATAACACACTGGATGAATGTGATGTCATGATTGTAGTTGTATGATGACTTAAGTTGACGATCGTGTGTTTTTTTCCTTTTAGGTTGTCTTCTCTGCCAACCTATTACATCCCAAAAGACGGTCCTCTCACTACCTACAGGGTAAGATAATCAGTGAACTCCTCGTTCCTGCGTTGTTTAGGAACCCACGACATATAAGTGACTTTTTCTTTGACTGTGATCTCCAGTGAAGTTCGAAACGCGCTATTCGCTAGCTCTTTGTTTTTGCGTTGGTTAAGGACCTGAGAGAAAAAGATGAAAATTATTTAAAAAATGCCATTGGTTGCTCCCTTTTCCTTAATGATAACATCAATTAAGATTGATAACGTGGTACTGGGTATCTCATTGCTCCTGGGTTGGTTAAGGTCCTGAGAGAAAGCGACGTGTTTGACTCTGACTTTGACTGGATGCCAACTGATGTTCAAAACCTGCTACTCGTTAGTTCTTTTTTACTGCGTTGTTTAAGGAGCAGAGAGGAAGAGATGAGACCTTTTCTAAAATGCCATTGCTTGCTCTTTCTCTTCCTTAACGACGACGTATATGACTGATTTTGGCTCTGATGTAAATTGAGTCTGAAAACGCGCAATTCGTTAACTCTTTGTTTCTTCTTGTTTAATAACATGGAAGCAAGGAATGGGGTTTTTTAAAATGCGTTCGCTTGCTTCCCTGTTCTTAGACGACGGCTTATACGTAGCAATGATTTTGACTTTGATTCTACTGTTAAGTTAGGCAGAGAGCGCTCATCAAGTCGACCAAACAGACAGTCCTGGATGCACCTCAAAACGATAATAAATCGGAGAAAATTCTATTTACTGTTACCTACCATCAACATAGCCACGAATAACATAATTTTATCTTGCTTCGGCACTGCTCAAACGTGGAACCGACTTCCCATGAGTGGAACCTAATGCGGATAAGAAAAAGAAGAGCAAAAACAGTAGCCTTTGTTCCAACCACTGCCAAGCGCGGGAAAACATGCAATCAACCCCCAAGAGCGGCAAAACGCGCGCAAGGCAATGTTGCCTCTGATTGGTTGAAAACATAGCAGGTTTGCTGTGATAGGTTTCGGGAAGACGCACGATTTTTTGAACAAATTGTAGCGATTGGCCAGTGATCTGCAAATGCAAAACCAATGAGTACATGATAACATCCGACAGTCGATATAAAAAGCCGCTCTAACAGCTGAAGCGATTTCCATTTGCAGGAATACATCAGCATGCTGCCTAATGTGGACCATCCAGAGGCGTTCGGTCAGCATCCCAATGCAGACATCGCCAGTCAGATCATTGAAACAAAGTAAGGCATAATAAACAATGTAGCATTGCAAGACGTGCATTATATTATCATTCAAAGTTGAACTAAGGGTAGGACAGCCGAGAATTTTTAATGATCTTCCGATATAGTGAAAAAAAGGTTTGCGGAAATTTTCGGGTAGCCGATGGTAATCTTCGGAAGTTTTCAGGGCTTGCAAGTGAAAAGTAGAAGCCACTGCTTACACTGCATCAGAAAGGCACTTGTCCGTGAATTTACTTGAAGTGATTTAGCCGTGAAGTGCAAAATATGTGCTACGTACCAAATTATAATTTTCGTAAGTAACCTTGTAATCCATCTTGCTAAGGCATCATTTCTTTTTGCGTGTTCTACTTTTTTTAAATTAAATCGACATTTTTTAACCCTGTAATTTTTTACTGTGTTATCAGTCTCTTCAGGGATACCGAGTCTTGTTTACTTACTTCTGCTTTTATTTGCTTTTCATAGAAACCTGTTTGGCACGTTACTTTCGCTTCAACCCCAGATCCCCTCCGTTGGACAAGGAGAAAGCAGAGAGGAAAAGGTGATAAAACAGGCCTTAACCTGATTCTTAATGATATGAATGGTGCATATACGTGTGATTGACCAAGCCTGAGGAAAATATCCCGCCATCTTGACCAAACAAGCTTAGACAATAAAAGATTTATTGTATGGAAAAAGAACGCTATTTTCTTGTGGGACACAGTGGGTAGTCCCGAGGGAGCAAGTTAGCGCCATCTTGCCCGCTCGTGTAGCCAATCACAGCACAGGTTTCAATTCATTTTGCACGCTTTACGGGCAAATGTAATAATGCCTGACGATATAATCACTTATGTCGGTAATGTGAACATCGACGTAAAGACATCAGGAAAAGATCTTGCTACACCCATTTAAGGCTCTGATTCTCTAAGAGTAAGAGTACTTACATTACAGGTTATTATTATATGGCTAGCTGCGTGGTTTTTATTCATTAAAAAAACAACAAAAAGACGTAACACCAAGCTACAGGCTTAACAACAAGATGCACAACATGAGAGTTGTCACAAGGTTCTGATTTCGCTCTGTTTGTTTGGCAGGTTCTGGAGCTTGCTGCTGATGTACTCAAGAGAGTTCCTGAGGAGATCGATTACGAACAGACAGCGAAAATCATGTCGGACGATCCGTCTCCTCTCAACGTTGTATTACTGCAAGAAGTAAGCGATATTATTTATCCCACGTGAACGATTTGAGAGATTTGCGCGAAAGATTTCTACCACTCTGATCGACTATCACCTACACGTAATCAACCAAGCTGAAACTACCCTAGGACTGGCATCATCTGCGTATCAAACAAGCAGCAAAATTCACTCCGTTCGCAATGTAAACATGCTCGTTTGACCAGTGGACCTTCTACGATCTCTAGCCTGGATATGTCCAAGACTGCACGCTCCCTATGATAAGCATCACAAAGTGTCCTCATTCATAAAAGGTCACCAAAACACACATAATTGTGAAGAAATGTGGAAACGACGCTTTGTGATGCTTACTTAGAGTATGCATCTCATTAGCGTGCAGTCCTGGGCATAATAGTATAGCCTCGCTTCACTCGCCATTCGCACTGTCGACTTGCTTCGCTGACCGAATTTTTTTCGCCCTCGAAGGGAGCTTGTTCACAGGCTATCTCCAGCCATTAATCTCGTCTTTGTTTTACCTTTGTAGATTGAGCGTTTCAACGCCCTGTTGCGGATCATCAAATCATCCCTAATCGACCTGGAAAAGGGAATCAAAGGTCTTGTTGTCATGTCCTCCGATCTGGAAGAAACATTCAATTGTATCTTCGATGCCAAAGTTCCTCCTCTCTGGGGAAAGGCGAGTGACCTTATACAACCTACATGATTACTACAGTCGCTATATGACAAACCTGATGAGCGCTAAACCGTTTGTTCGTTGATCGAAGGTTCATTGTAACCATAACTCGGGTATGATGAACTATCGATCTTAAACGAAGCACCATAGACTTCTGGAAATAAGCGCCTTCGTCGTAGAGGGAAAGGCACTTAATGAAAATAACCCTTCAAATTAGATGGAGCTATCAAAAAATTATGTTACATGTACTTCTTTCGATGTTAAGTCCGGCAAACTGGTTGAATCTGGACAAGGGGTAATCGCGAGATGCTAACTGAAAATGCAAATTTATTTTTGTTTTGCTTGGCTTTTGTTTATGGTGACCAAAAGGGTACCATGCCACGGATTTCCCATCTTGAAAATTTGACCTAACGTTTTTAAAGCTGGTCATTTACTATACGTGTCAACCTTACCTTGATCCGAGTCAGCCATCTTTGTTCCTTTTTGGTTTAATATCACCGCTACTGTTTCTTTACCTTGGTTAAGTATCATTTTGAGATTTCTTTCGATCTTAAGAAATTTTGTTCCAAAATACGACCTAACACGACTTACACGACTCCTATCAACTCCCCGATTTTTTCCAGGCCTACCCGTCCAACAAACCGCTGGGTAACTGGACACGTGACCTGGTGCTGCGGGTGGAACAGTTTGCCAAGTGGGCGACCACAGCTCACCAGCCTGTGATATTCTGGATGTCTGGCTTCACCTTCCCCACAGGCTTCCTAACCGCTGTGCTGCAGACATGCGCACGACAGAACAACGTGTCGGTGGATTCGCTGTCGTGGGAGTTTGTTGTGTCAACTGTGGACGACAGTAACATTACACAACAACCAAAGGTAGGAGGGACTGGATAGGGGAGCGTACCCTGGCCATGTCCGAGGTACCTTGTACCTCTGTTTCAAAATGAGTCCTCATGCAGAACCTTTCATATGAAGATGAGTTTGAATTGTATAGTCATTGTGTTAACTGACAATCTGGAATTTGTAACCTAGTGGTCATTTTTGGTTGCCAGCACCCTTGTTTTTCAAAGCTGTATTTATGTAATCTAGCAGCTAATTTAAAGGCGATGAAAGAAGATGTTGTGTATAACATCAGTGAAAATGAACCTGAGGGGAAACACACTCGTTTTAACAGAGGCAAAAGGCACCTCGAAGATGGCCTATAACTACAGGCATTTTTACTTGTACGATTGCAGAAAGTTGATTTTAACGAAGAATTTGCCAATGCTCAAGCTCTCTTGTTATCGAACAGATTGTGAAAACTTAACTTAAGTGAAAAAAATTAGCCCCACAAGCAACCTAACATCAGAAATAAAAAGTCGATTCAGCGTTTTTGCAGAGCTTGTTTGTTGAAAGTAAAAGTAATTAATGATTTCGTAACTGTCCAGTGAAATTGTTTTTTAGAGTTTGTGCGAGACTTTTCTTTGTTCAGTGCTGCCTTCGTCATTTTCTCATATTTTACAAAATCTTGTATTAGTGCAGTTAAGTTTGTTGGAAATGCAAGCCACCATGTCCTTGATTGAGAATCAGAGTGAGGATAGGCGTTCGAGAATTTCATTCCATTCTCGTCCAGTTTGCGGACGATGCCATCAACCTCAAGACATTGCGCAGTCAGTTTGACAAAGTTATTTGTTTTGGGTGCTGTGGTAGTTTTGATGATTGCCTCTGACGGGCAGCCTTAATTTCCCACTAGCACTAATCCATAGTTTAGCAAACACAACGTTAAATATAACGCGAACAAAGTTTAACGAAGACTTTTTTCTTCTTTTCATTTTCAGGATGGCGTGTGGATCCGTGGGCTCTTTTTGGAAGGAGCTGGCTGGGACAAGAAGAATGCGTGCCTCATAGAAGCAGAGCCCATGCAGCTCGTTAGCGCCATGCCCACAATTCATTTCAAGCCTGTTGAAAACAAGAAGAAAAGTGGCAAGGGTAGGTCTTTCCTATAAGTATTAAGAGAGTCAACAAGGTGTCATAACTACCTTGTAGCTAAATACGAAGAGACGTCAAATAGAAACATAGATTTACAGAAAATTCAACGACGTGGTCATTTTACCGGCGTCGTCAATTTGTAGCAGACGGTTTAGAGATGCACCAAGATGTAAAGCGTATTTGTAGAGCCATTATACCTCTTTGTACTTCAATTATAACACGAATTTATATTTTAGCTAACTCAGAAATCTCCAGTGCAATTATTCAAGTCTGTCTGGTGTGTCTATCGTTGACAGAACTACCCTTCAGCAGGATACGTTGATAGAATAGAATCGTGATAAGTTATCCTTCGCGGTTCTCCTCCAAAAAATGTAGAATTTGTTGAATTAACGCTGCTTTTTCACGTTGTTCTTTTCACGCAAACGCCGACCAAGACCTGCTCAGATTTTAGATATAGCGGACGTGTAAAAGTATCGAGGGGTTGTTGTTACACCTGATCTTTAGCGACGTAAGATAAACGCTGGAAATCTGTCTGTGTTCGCGGGCTATGTTCTCGTTGG
>Ga0126338_10004336_pt1 | contig 10056 bp, 4 predicted proteins | sample OrbCmetagenome_2_FD_92529 | JGI IMG/M metagenome (GOLD analysis project Ga0126338, IMG submission 92529) | Coral microbial communities from Petempiche,Puerto Morelos, Mexico - Orbicella C C metagenome | ecosystem: Host-associated > Invertebrates > Cnidaria > Coral | place: Petempiche,Puerto...
GTAGCTTTCGAAAGGTGATTCGGGCGCTCGCATTTAGTGGTCGTGAAAAATTCGACAATTCATTTTCTTTCAAAATTCTTGGTATAGTTTGATAGCCAGCCCCATAAGCTTTAATTTGATATATGGGTTTAGGTATCTACAGCTTAAACTGCACGCGCTACATCGCTTGCACGCGAGACACCCCTGAAGGTATACTGTAACCTTAAAACGACTTTCAGAGAAAGCGACCAAAATCTCTGTGATATATACCGGAGTTTATGGTTAATAAGTATTCGACTTAAAATTAAACACCGTTATGTTGCATCTCACAGCATTTAAATAACCTCTAGAAGTCCCTTTCTATGGAACATAATAAGATTTAACTCATGGTATTGTTTGGCATTACTCAGTGGGTTTAACATTGCACTGGTAGAAGGCTTAATTTACTAAGAGCGGTATTGAAATGACTCACTGTAAGGTGGACCACCTATAACACCAGCGTCTGACTTTCCATCACAAAGGAATCTGTCTGTATTACCCCACCCTCTGTGTGGACATTCTGTTGTACTGTACTCGTTACCAATGCATTCTAAATTTCCAAGCCAGGGTTTGTCCCCGGAGTTGCCAAACACGGTTTCTCCTTGCGCCACCGATGCAGGGGGTAATCCAAACATTTGACAAACCACTGCAATGTCTCGTAAGTCCCACTCAAGGGAACATACTCCTCCCCAGACGCCGCCGATACCCAGTTCAACACGGCCGTCTTTGTCCGAGCCTGACGGGCTGTCGACTAACCGCAACTGAACTACGGATGTAAAAAAAATACAGCAATGTTTAATGAAGATTTAATCGATGGTCACTCTTAGTAACAATTACTGCTCTATCCTCTTGACAATTCCTTGTATTTTGAGATACCAAGTACTTGCTGAAACGAGAAATGAAGGTGGCGCTTGTTATCGTTATTTTGCTCATGGTAGACCGCTAAATAATATTTGTAAAGGCCTGTTTCATTTGTTGGTTGTCCTGTGTGATAGGACCAGTCCGTCCGAGCGTTGAGGACACGTGATTTGACCGAGGTTCATTCCAGTTTAGGTCAAACCTTGACGATGCACGTTTCCGTTGATTGTGTTGCTATTTCGGTTGTGTATAGAAGAATGAACGCTAACCGGACTGTCATTTTGTAAATGAACTTTCGGAGAAACAAGAGGATTGAATATTACGATCACTCGTGAATTAAGGTTACGGTAGCATGGATTTTCGTATTGTAAACAGGACAGTGTCGAGCGCTTCCCTGGTCGATGTAGACAGATAAACGATGGTCTTTGGGGCTGTTGCAACATTTGAATCCAATTTTAGCTTAATAATCTTTTCTTCTGAATATAGCTTACCATTCGGCTCTCCACATATTACACCCGCGTCATTTGCGTGTTCGTTGTAACTGTACAATCTTCCAGTCTCCCAGCCACCATCATTGCCACAGTCAGTTGTTGAAGTTTCATTTCCCAAGCAGTAGACATGCGATAGCCATACTATTCCAGTTCCCTGGCCGAAAATAGCCCCACCCGGAGTACCTGAGGCAGGTAGAAGGCCGAGCATTCGACGGACGACGTCACCATCTTTTCTGTCCCATTCTGGATCAGCCACTGTCCCCCAGAGGTCGTTGACGTTCAGTTCAACCCTTCCCTGATTATGAGCTCCTCCATCAGACAGACGCGCTGTAACTTAATTCAGATTTTTTGTTCACGATATCAGCAAAAGAACTGTAAAATTGCCCACCAAGAAGCGGTAACAGGAGATGAAAGTCAAGGTTGCAAGACCAGCAACAACAACAGCAACACCAACAGCGACCACGACGACAATAGCAGCAGCAAACAGAACTGTATTCTTATTTTCAACACTGTATATGACCGTTTAAGAATTGTGTTCTTCTCGCAGGGTCTACCATAGCATACTGTCTTAAACTATAATTATCATGTTTCATATCCCTCATCGTAAATTTAGCGGTTTTTCTGTAATCGTAACTGGCGATGGATGGGGGTCATCTGAAACATGTGTTTTAAAACTATTTACATTTACTTGAAAATTTAGAGACAGTAAGAGGCAGAGAGAGACAGTGTCTCGTTGGGATTTCCAAACATCGAGAAGACAGTTGAAAATAAGACGCGCAGCGGTGTATTTTGGGCGAAATTGAGGTGTTTGGATAGCCGATGAAACACTGTCTCGAGGATTTGATATATAGTCTCAATCGAAACAAAAACTAAGGAGTAAACGGAGAGGTAAAATTGTCAAAATTTTTGCTAATTAAGACTGGGTATCCAAAACCTCCTTCACGGGTGTGATTTTCTTTCTTTTAACTTGACGAATTATTAATGAGTGTGAGAAATATTACATCAACATGTGCGTCATAAAAACAATTAAACAGGAAAACAATACTTACCATTAGGGGTTCCACAAACAACTCCTGCTTCTTCGTTGTCGTCACAAAAATATAGCAACCCTTCATACGAGGATGTTGTATCCATGGAACACTCCGCTAACTGATGGTCAGTGCCGTGGTAGGAAAATTCATGCAGCCGCATTGAAACACTTCCAACCCCGAAGGCGGATTTTTCAGGAGCTCCAGTGGCAGGAGGAAAGCCCAGCATTCTGCACACAACTGTAGCCGCCGCACTACTCCATCCAAAGCCACACAAGCTTTGCCATTGGCATGATAATACTATGTAAATGTAGAACCCATCATCTGAAAATTTGAAGTACAAATAAACAAACATAAAACCTTTTTTCACGTTATTTTTATAACAATAATAGTTTATTGGCTAAGTAAACCTGGGTATCTTGTTTCAAAGTGCTTTTTATCTTTTTTCTTCCTTTTTTCTCTTTTGTCCCAATAGGGCGATGGAAAGTTGCAAAAACCCTATTTTAAATAGGAAGTAATATATGGACAGAATGAGTGAAAAAAGAAAAGGAAGGAAAAAAGTGGCTAAGGTTTTTTTTTATTATTGCTATTTAGCTTTGATTTGCCAGGTTTCGAAATACCTGTTCCTGTAGTGTGATCCTCGCTCGGCCCAGTTCATCAGGTAGGTGTTGAGCCACTGCCTCGAGTTCAATCGAAGGAATCTATATCTCCTTGCTTCCAATCACAAAATCCAGCTTCAAAGTTACAAGAGACTTGCTCTGATGAAATTACAAAGGTTGTGCACTAAAACTTAGAATCATAACTCAGTGAGTTGTCTTTTAAAAAAATTGTTTCCTAGGTTTCTACTAAAAACTTAAACATATTTTGATGTTCTTACCTTTATGAAGACGCTTTATACTTCTTTACTTGATTTGTTCGTTTATTTTTAATAATTTTGAAAAAAATTGATCATTGAAAGGAGGCGAGAGAATGAATTTCTGCTGTCAGAACTGAAGCAGGGTGAGGATCTACTCACTCTGCTCTGAGTTCTTCGCTCTGTTATTTTATCATGCTGTGATACTAGGCATGGTAAAATCGCTCGATAAATCATAAAAATAAATGATTTGGTATATTTATACATACGTGAACAAGTGTAGTCCGCCAATAAAATAAACACGAACAACGTAAATCTGACCACTGTTCCCTCTTTACTTCCTGAAAGACAGAAGGTTCACAAGATGGAGAAAAACGTTGTACCAATAATTTAGTAACATCTTTTTCAAATTTGCGCAAGCATCACTGTCCTTTCTTTTTAAAAATTCTCTCTCATCACAAAAACTTCTGGAAGCAAAGTGTGTGACGTCCACTGTAGCTTAAAGGTAAAGAGTTTTGTGATAGCCCGGATCATCCATTTTTTTTTTCGAGCAGCACGTGTCATTGTCTTTCGCGGGCATGTATTTCTACACACTGTCACATATATACTCCATTCATTCTTTTCCTTAAATGTAGAAATGCACATTTATAGATATAATGTAGCCTTTACAAACATGATTTCGTCAAAAGCAGAGGATTACTTACTTTTTGCTAGCTTCATCTGTAAGATCGTCTCGAACAATAACAAAAGCGAAATCAAGAAATCGAGCGGCCAAGCTGAAGTTTCTCTTTTCATTATTTATATTGCCAGGTCGGCAGGTGTTAAGACCCAAGCTAACCTAACCCAAAAAACATTTCATTCGTTTGCGATGAATTTATTCCATCATTTGAGGTTAGTAATTATAAAACGATAATACTTTATTTGCTTTTCTTTTTCTAAGTTACGTAAGGTGACAAAGAAGAGTATTTGTTTCACGCAAAAAGGCGAAAGGAATAGATAAATTTTAGCACTATGAAAAAACAATCCGAGTTACAGATTGTAGCGTACAATTTGAACCAGCTCAACACAGAAGTGACCTGAAATACTAAGACGAAATATCATATTAGGTTATGAACAGATTGCATTGCAGGATTTCATCTCATTTGACAACGCTGTAAGACTCTATCCTATCAGAATATCACATTTTACCATATCTCTGCCAGCGTCTCATATGGCCGAAAATAATGTCAAATCTTCAGTAGGGCAGCGCTTTGCTACGCCAATTGCGATCGTTTTTTGTTTAAAACCTACAATTTAACCTTTACTAGTAACGTAACATGTCAAGGTCACCCCACACGAATTTCCAATTTGCGCACCCTTTTGATGTGCCTATCTGAATAGATGAAATCCCAAAATCTGAAGCTGTGGGTAACGTCAAAGGTCATTAACAAAGTTATCTTAAGAAATTAAAACTTTTTAACCAGATGGACAGAACAACGGCCTTTGTTTCCATCAGTAGGCGTGCGAGAACTAAGAATTGATTTAAAATGACTTCTTTGTTGTAAGTGCTTATGGAAAATAGTGGTTAACAATTGGTTTAACGGTTACAGTAGGTGTCGCAAACTTGAGAAAAAACATAAATAAAGCTTTTATCAGCTTACAACAGTGTTTTATTTCTATTTTTGAGATTGCTTTGGAAAAACATCATTCGGCTTGTGTACTACTGTTTCGGAAAGTTAAACACAATTAGGTTTCTCAGCTGTACTCGAGCCAACTGTATAACTCAGTTCGAAGCTCCAAGGACCGTACGGGAACGGGGTATCACATAAATCTGCAATCATCAGTAAACAAGATATGGTCATCTTCATGGCGTAATAAGTTACAACCTTTTAAAAAACCTCTTAATTATAGCTTCAAGTGCTTATAACTCAAAACGAGCTCGTTTACTCTCTTTCAACTTCTTTCTTATCGATTCGTGACAAACATTCTACGAGATAAACGCTTTCGCAAATTTCCAAAAAAAAAAACCTTCTGTAGAGAAGAAGGTAATGTGGCTTTGAACTTCATACACAGAATTTTTGAAAAATTAGCAAAACGTTGTACTTTATCAGTCTAATGACAATGCCATATTAAAATAAAAGTAGGAGTCACCAAACTTGTTTTTTAGTTATAAGCATTTTAAGCTAATTTAAGGGTGCTTTGTTAAAAAAGGATGCTCAGAACTTGTTTATCAATCACTGGCCATCGGTGTGATACCATTATTGTAGCATGACCTGATAAAGAGTGATAGTATCGATAAATCAAAGCCCAAGTGATGAAAAGAATTGGGAAGTCTTGTCATCGACACAATCACGGGCCATTGTTACCTTTATGCGTTTGTCGTTTTATGTTTTGATGTAGACATTATTCTTAAAATTAGTACTAAGATTAATGCATATATTGAAAACCTTTTGAAGCCTTATGTGACACCTAGTCACAAAAGAACGTAAGAGATAGATACAGGTAGGCAGGTGCAGATGGAAATCCTGATGTAGCTTACGATACACCTCGACGGCCAGGTGAGTTTGGTCGTGCCTTGATTTGTACTGATTTTTGGCGAGAGGCTTCAAGCCCAAATATCTATGGCGAGACCAAAAGACAGGTTAACGAGCCTGAAGATCTGTCGAAGAGCATAAAAAAAATACGATGAGGATGTTATAATGTCCAAATTTGGCCAAAAACCAAAAACAAATCAGTGAACTTATATCGCAAGAAATCAGGGCAGTAGACAAGGGTTCTGATTGACTTATAACCAACAGGCCAACTTTGATAGATTAAAATTCTAACTTGGCTCCGAGGCTTGGGGAAACAAAACAAAACAATTCACATCGAGGTCGAGGGATGAGTAATTGATTTCTTCTGTTATTCTCCTAGGCCTCGAGAGCCAAGTTAGAATTTTAATATATTGAAATCGGTCTATTTGAGCACCCTAAAATAGAAAAGTTGGCAATGTAAAGCAAGAGCTATTTTTGTGGCATTCAAACAGGTTCAACCTAACATATTTTAATTCCCTTGATCGAGAAGAATCGCTGAGAAATCACCTCTTAAGTTTGTCGTTGGCAAGAAGGCTCTTTCAAAATTCGCCAGTTTCCTCCTCTACAAAAAGCAATGACAACTTGAATCACAGTGCCACTGTAGTAGTAATACTAGCTCGGCAGATTTTAGTGTGGTTCCGGAAAGTCGAAAGAAAGCAATCACGCGTTTTATGAATTCATGATAAACAGAAATGAACTGTGATATGGCGATTCGAGACAATAGTAAACCATAATGGAGACAACAAACTACACCCATGAAAATAAGCGCAACATTTTCCTTCAGTTAAGGATAAAATTTAGCGGTGTTAAAATGTTTCAATGAATTTGAAACTCAATGATTGCATTGAATAATGCTTGATCTCCTTGAGATCAAAGTCAAAAACACCGTGATCAAAAACAAATACGAGAATTTTTTTAATTCCCGACGAATTCAATAATTGTAGAATCGATTTTTGAGTAAATAAGCAAAATAACACCTTTACATGTAAGCAGCTGACATTCAAGCCAACGTTTCTAAAAATCAAACAGAACGATTTCTTTGAGATTTTTCACTTAAATTAAGGGTGTTATATTTTAACATTCATTTAAGAACAAAGTACCATGCCATTTATTCAGAATTTCTGGATAAAGTTTTCAATGACATTTTGTAATAGTTTTGTTTTTGTCGCATTTTGACACCTTGAAATGACTTCACACGCAGTTCTCAAGAAATCGTTCTGGTATTTTTTTTTTTTTTTTTTGCGCATATTTTGCCATCGTCAAGACCACCTCGTCAGGTTGAAGATTCTAAAATTATACCTCAATGATAAGTTCTTCGGTGTCATATAAAATGGCTTATGATATCATTTTGTTGCTATGGTAACTAAGATCTTCATTAAACGTACCTGATCTGAAATTTTTATCTTTCTCTAGTACACCAGTAACGTTTGATTTTCTGTTGCATTGATTAGGGTTGTGCTCTAGTTGCTCAAAGTTGAGAGGTACGATAACCTTTTTCTAATATCCGATCAAGCCTACTTGGCCCCTCCCTCCACTCCTCTCTCCCTTCCTGCCTTAGAACTTTTCAGTTATCCATTATGGAGCTGCTGGCTGGTGTGCACCATGTGTTTGAGCTTGTGATTATGTTAACTTTCCAGTGAACCGCGAAAGAAATCCTTAGAGATTCTCAATTTATATATAAAGTTCTAGCACACATTAGCACTGTGTTCTAAATTTTTATCAAAATAGAACCCAGGATGGAACTGTTATGGTTCGTGGAAATTGACAGCATGTCTATTGTTTCTATTGTGGAGCAAAATAATTACATGACAAAACCTATTTTGTTGCTACCATAAAAGTTATTTTATGCTTCACTGGATTGAATGTTTACTGTCGAACTGAAATCTGACCTAAAATTAAACGGATCTGAATGTTAATTTATACGTTCCACATAACCATCCTTTTGTTCCCGCTTACTCGAGAACACGAAACTTGACGCCGCTTTGTGAACCTGTTCAAAAATAGCTGCGCGTTCCATAATGGAAGAGCAGCAACGGGAAGCAACTGTCTGTTTTGTTTCATGTGGCTAACTTAGCCGAGAGTCAAAAACCAAATTATCAAACTGAAATCACTACCGTGTACAACGAGTTAAAAAGAGCTCAGGCAAAATTCAAATTGTCCTGGGAAAACCACTGAGACATTTCACAAGTGGAAACAAAAAAAGGAGGTAAACAGAAAGATTATACATATTTTTACACTTTAGTGTTCTGTAACCTTTGATGGACCCTATATGTTATCTTTCGTTTGAGTTTCTCCCGCCAAAAATCAAATAACGTTGCTGGTGGATTCATTTTAGAGAATAAAACACTTGCTGTGACTGGTTCGTTTTGATTCCAAATTAGCCGGATACCCGCTTTGCACAGCGCCTTCCAAAAACAGTTATCCATAAATCATGAGCAGTCAGGCCAAAGAAGGTAGAATTTTAATGAGTTACAGCGCGGGCGAACAAAAAGACAACCGGCGAATGGTTCGCCTCTTTTAACTGTAAAATGGTTCATATCTTCACCAAATTTCAACTTGATAACTGAAGGTCTGGCCGGAACGTTTTCACGATTTACCGCCTGTTAAAGTTACCATGAAGCTCTATAGATCCACACTGACTGCAAGAACGGTGAAAAGAATTCTCTACACTTATGATGTGGCTATCGCAAGATGAGTGATCAATAACGCTATATTTGCGTTGCCAGTGAAAACGAAAAGACCCTTTTGAGAGCAGCAATACGCTTTGGGTGTCGAGTTGAATCGATTCTCAGAGAAACGTTAACGACGAACGTGTTTTAACTTTAAAATCACTGTGTTATTGTGGCTAAGGATGCTATGACACTCGCTCTGGTTTTTCTGGTACTATTGTCTTTTGCAGTCCGTGGGACACAAGCGGCCGGTAAGTCAATGCTGCAGATTTGATCTCTTGTAAAATAGCCTTTTTACTATTATTAAATGTAAAGAACTGCTAAGAACGTGGTTGTAGTCCGGATAGCCTAGCTATTCTTGACAGAACCACTTTCGCCTTCCCGTCCGCCCATTTTTGTAGGATTTCAATTGTATTGTCAATGAATAGCATTTAAGTCAAACAAATGTAAAATTTAAACAAATTTGTTTCAACTTTAGCCAGAGACTACATTGGGAAATCACTTCATTATCTCAGATAATCGACGAAGTTATCCCTATTTGTAATTAAGGAACTGCCAAATTATTGGGATCCGAAAGCAAAAACATTTAATCAAAATCTTAACGTATCTTAAGAAGAATTCAGTTTTTGCGATCAAAGAAAAGAAACAAATCACGTCACGCTGCGTCTTATAGCGCCTTCAAAACAAATCAGTGAAATACGAATGATTAATCAAATGATGACAAGTGAAATTAAGAAAAAAATTAAAGCACATTCTGTCAAGATTCTAATATTAATCCTGAGATTTCGGTAGATTGCTGACGAAACTCTTTCTTCACTGCCCACTTTATTACAATTTAGTATAAAAGGAAAACAAATTACTAGTTATTAGTCAGCGACTCGACGAGTCTTCTTTCCACATTTCTAGGATCTAGAGTTGTCATGATCATGGCCTTTCTATTCAGACTTTGCAGATGAATTTGAATAAAACACTTTCAAAACGTGGTTATTTATTTTTGTTGCTCCTGTGCTTCTTTTCGTTTTCACCGAAATTATTTCGACATCAGTCACTCCCGATACCACATTGTTTCAAAGAATTTGGAAGAAGATATAGAGCTTCTCGAAAAATTTGAAACTTTTTTATGTAATATTACAAGCAAATGATGGAATGTCCCTCCGAAAACAGGGAGTACTTGTCACTGAGTTAATGAACTTACAAAACGTACCTTGTTTTTGTACTTACCGCACTTAAATACGCAATTAGCCAATCAGAAGACATGTCTTCTGTCCTGAAATCCTGCGGTATCAAATCACTGACCTGACATGACTACGACATCATGGTCACTTGGCCGAATTTTGGTACGGCCCGTTTGGTTTCGCCATGGGTATTTTGGTTCGACTACGGCTTCGCCAAAATACGAACCATGGCTCGACCAAACTCGCCTGATATGCCGCGGAAACGTTCCAAAAAGGTACGATTAGGTATAAGCAGGAGCCATAATCGGGGACGGAGACCGTAAGCGCGCGCCATTTCAAGTATTGGGGTTGTCCCCATGATATGGGACAATAATTCTATTTTTAGAACAAATTGCGCCATCACCTGCGGCAC
>Ga0126338_10004337_pt1 | contig 10054 bp, 8 predicted proteins | sample OrbCmetagenome_2_FD_92529 | JGI IMG/M metagenome (GOLD analysis project Ga0126338, IMG submission 92529) | Coral microbial communities from Petempiche,Puerto Morelos, Mexico - Orbicella C C metagenome | ecosystem: Host-associated > Invertebrates > Cnidaria > Coral | place: Petempiche,Puerto...
ACTATGACCAAAATTCACTTGTATTATAGTAAATACCTTGTTTTTTAAAAGGCATTGAGATTCAAAAGTCAATTGACAAAATAGTGAAAAAAGGCCATTTTAATTTTAAAACAAAGCTAAAAACGTGTTTTGTGCATGAAATGAAATCTCATCAGGTGGCATTTTAGGGTGCTGGAACCTCGTTCTGGCCAAGCATTAGAAACAGGCATTGATAAACAGACTTAAGCAATGTTTGCAAGAATAGGAAAAACCATGCTTTACGATGTCTTGAGTGAGACCATTCGTTTGAGACACCACTCTGTTGCTGTTTCAAGGTGGCTCTCTCCTTCACCTCTTCTAAGAAGATTGGAAAGTTGATTTTCTGTTGTGGTTGTCAAGTTTACCCCAGAGATAGGCAGTCGTCCATCTAGGTCTGCCTTCAGGGCTGTTATTTGAGACTTGGAATCTTCAGTTTTAGTCAGCTTCTTCAAGGTATCACTCTACCACGTGCACCAGTCATCACAGCTTCAGCATCTGAACCAATGAGCTGTACTTCTGTAACTCTGGATCAAACTTCGTTCAAACTTCGTTAGCTGGGTTTTGAGGACTGCAAAGATGGTTTCTAATAATCCCCTAGAATCCCCTTTCTCTCCAGTGTCCTTCCTTTTTGTTTTCGCTGTAAAATAATCACTTAGTGATTGCAATCGTTGTTGCCCTCACTCCATCTTCCACCTTCCATGTGCAAGCATGTTTCATGCAATTCACTGTGAAAGGGGACCTGACACTGCTAGCTATTTTTATCTAAAGGTAGTTGATCCTACTTTACAAGTAATAATTTTTATTCAGAATGTTTTGTGGATTAAATGGCCTACATGTAGAATATATCACACATTTTGACCAGGAAAAAGAAAACATGATTTTACGCAATATGATTTTCAGGCTTTTAGTTGAGGCCACCTCGTACGTAACAGTACAATTACATTAATAGTGCAACAGTGTTCAGCTTTGCCAGTTCAGTAATTATTTTACTAAAAACAAACTAAACAGTTGTTAACATAAGGAAATGTGGCTGTCAAAAAATATTTCTGTCCATTGATTAACATGGAAATATACCCGCAAAAAACACATAAATTCAAGTTTGACTTCATTTGGTTCTTGCTGATACGAAAACTTTGTCTGATAACACATGGTCACTTTTCCTCTCAATTTTAAAATTATGACAAATAATAACTATTTAATAATGACGGACATAGGCGACTACCCGTATTGAAATAAAAAAGCTTACCATTTGACCATTCTGTGTCATACCCGCAGTAAATTTTACCACGTGAGAATGAAGGTTCCCGAATACACAAATCAAAATCCTCTTGAACAACAGATTCTCCCTGAAGTGAGATTAAATGTTGAACTGATTCAGTTTACAGCACTATCTTGTTTCTAGCTAGAAGCTATTCATAGATCCGAAAAACACATGACTTTAGTATGGTTTGAAATCTTCACACCTAAAGCTAAGTGATACACATCATCTGAAATGTAAGCCAAAATTTCTTGGTAATTTTGGCATTTGATATTTTCATAGTTATGTGTCTCCAGCTTGAAAGGGCTATTTTGGTGGCATTGCCCTGAAAACAAAACCAACAGTACAGCACTAAATTACAAAATATTTAGCACTGGTTGACGAACAGAAATATTCTTGTTCCACATGTTTTGACTTTTGATAGCAATCTAATATGGAGGCTGTCGAGTCCAATCTCTTGAGAAATTGTTTCAACTGTTTCCACGATGGATATCCCTTGAAATTCTTTGAAACAATGGATATGACGTAGACAAAAGATTTGGTTTTTGCTGGGCATTTTTGTAAAGAAGTCAGAAAAAATGGTAATTCAACCAATCCCACAGCTTGAATTAACTGATTTGGTAATCAAAATATAGAGCACTACTGCACATGCATTGCCACAGATTATATCGCTCCAGTGGTAACCATCACTTACCATAAAGCTAAGGCAAGAAGAGGATCTACAGAAGATTGTTTTTTAACAGCCAAGACTGTTTAATAGTTTGGCTGGTACTTCAAATCACTGCTTTATCAGATTCTACCTTCACTATTTGATTGTGTTGCCAGCAGTAGGGAAGATGCAAAGGACAAATGATTTGTGGTTGTAGTCTCCCCTCTAAATGCACCGATCAATGATCAAATAAGTAAATGTAATGCACTTGGAGTGTGTTGTGCCAGTTTGTGCCTTTGTGGAGAAGAGACTGATGGCAGATTTCAAGGAAGCTTTCAAGAAAGCCTTCAGACAAAAATTTCAGCTCATTCTTTCCCACCCAGAGGTAGCAGTAAACAACAGGCACTGTAGAGAGCTATTTCTGTCAAATTACTATCAGAGAAATGTTGTATTAGTGTTGGCGATGAGGTGCATTGCATCGTAGAGTTGTTTTAATGTTTGCTAATCTTTATTTTTGATACATTGTCTAAGCCCTTTTTATTTTGTTTCACAAATTGAGTGGAGGAGATAAATAGTACTCAGACCCTTTGGATTTGGAATTCCCAATGTTCAGGAAAAACCACACAGTTGTTTTGACTCAGTCAAAATTGTTTCCGTCTGAATTTCACGAAGACCCTTTTTACCAGGGTCATTCACAGGCAACTGCTGACCTGGCTGTCTGAAAATTAAGTGCAAGAAATCAAGTCAAAGAGAGTCAAATTAAAGTAAGAAACTGAGGCCAAGGAAAATAACTTTTATTTGGGCATTTGCTCAGGATTAACTATATCCATCACTCTCATGAACTGTGTCATTTGGTTGCATTAGAACAACAAAAAGCTTATCAGATATGGGCCATAATTCTGCACCTTCTCATTAACAGCGACTTCCAAATGAAAACGTGGCAATTAACAAACTGTTCAAGCATTTTGTTAAAGTCTTACTTTTAAACTCCATGCTTGCATTCTGTTGTGGCATGTTACTGGTTTGCTCACTCATGTATCACCCATAAATGTAATAAAAACCAGAGGTGTAATACCAACCATAAATGTAATAAGAATTAACCATAAATGTAATACTGACTATAAATTTAATCAGTTTTAACCACAAATGTAATAAATCCACCAACCGTAAATGTAATAAGATATGACCATAAATGTAATAAACTGACCAACCATAAATGCAGTATGGCTTAACCATAAATGTAATAAACTGCTTATCACCCAAGTCAAGGGGCCAGAAACCCTGCCATTCTCTTATTTCTTTTTTTTCAAGTTCGTTTATAGCCATGATTATCGCCGCAACGTGTTTAACATCGCAAATGATTCGTTACACATTGCCTTTCAAAAGTGTCTCTGATTTCTCAAAGATTGCTTTGTTTTCTTTTTATACCACCCTAAAGTTTGATGTTCGAAAGCTTGTGATATCCTTATAGTGACGTAAATGACTATGCAATGTTTCATTTATACTACCTTTGGTGTTTTTAGAACGAGTAATATTATGTGTTTATGTCCTCTTTCACCGGTGTTTTTAGAATGAGGAATATCCATGTGTTTATGTACTCTTTCACTGTGCTTTTCTCATAGTGGCGTAGATGACTATGCAATGTTTCGTTTATACTACTTTTGGTGTTGTTAGAACGAGGAATGTTCATGTGTTTGTCCTCTTTCACAGTGCTTTTGTTATAATAGCCTGTGAACGAATCAACAAGGTTGGACCAGTGTGTTTGTTGTTACTAATGAGATGCGATTTTCCGATCGACAACATCCTCACTGAGCGGGAGCCGGGCGCTTTCTTCCCAACATTTTCCCAGCAGATTGAGAACAATCTCGTACCTTGAATCTTTGTTCCTTACTGCGCATGCTGGCTTGACGAAACAATCGTAGAATGGAATTTACATTGATGGAAGATGTTTCAGTCAATTAGTGGGTTTTCTTGAGATTTCGAACCAATATAGCTACAAGAAATAGCCCAGCAAAATCAAACACTATGTAAAAAAACATTTAGTTTTCCTGGCAGGGACAACTGCCCCCCCCTGCCCCTCACTATGTACGTCCCTGCTGTCGCTTACTTGTTTCTGGACAATTAACTGGTGTGCTAATTTTTCCATAGAGTACTTGAATATGTGGCCTCAGGTCGTGATAGAGATGTGGATCCGGATGGGAACCTTTTTTATACTCATCGAAAGGAGAGACAAGAAAAATTACAAACTTGGAATGATCCATTGCTAAAGGAAAGTACTGTGAGATTTCCATTGACTGGGTGGTCAACAAGTTTGCAACGAATGCCATTGTTTATGAAGGCAGAAATGGATTTACATGTCTCTCAGTCTGGAAAAAACATTAATGGAAGTAATTAGAGCCATGCAGTTCTAACAAGCAGGAGAAAAGCCAAGACATTCCTTGAGGACGAATACCTGAAGGACATAGTTGCTGCTAGTGATGACTATTTCTTTTTTCAATGTTTGTATCATCATAGCTTTAAAAATAGTGAAGCCCCTCATAGATTAAAAGTTGCACTTTGTTTAGGGAGTGGAGGTGTAAAGTATGCTTCATGCACGTGCACAGTGGGATCTGTTGGCTTTTGTAATCATGTACTTGCACTTATGAAACTTTGTAAGTCTAGCTTGTATAGCTGTCAAGATATTAAGGAGTTTGACCATGAATCTGACATGGCACCACCTAAGGCATGAACCTCAAGTTTACAGCTATGGCACAGACCTGCAAGAGGGGAAAAAATCAAGCCCCAACCTGTCATGGAACTCAATGTAAAAAGGTCCAAATAAGATAGCAATTATAATCCTGATAGTGGTGTGAGGTGTTTATTGTATGAAGGCTAGGAAAAACTTGAGGACACAAACAGATGAAGTTATGTTGAAAGACAAGCTTCAAAAGATCAATCCTAAATTTGCCCTGTCTCAGATCATGTCTCCAGGTGGTACCAACTTACAGGAAACAAAATTTGGAAAATCTCCAAGTGGTTCATATGCAAGTTATCAGTTACAGTTCTCCAAGTCCAATTTGCAAGTTTTCTGTAATATTGACTCAGTGCCTAGAGCAGACTGTAATGATGGTAATGATGACGAAAATGCTATATCTGCATTTCCTACATTTCCTTTGCAACATTCTGAACAGTAAAAAAAGCCAGATTGTTTGAGCAGTAACCAAGAAGCACTCCTGGATTATTTGATTGTTGATGAGGCAAGGTTCAATAATATAGAGAAGACTACAAGAGAACAAGGAGCATCCCAAGAATGGAATGCTTAAAGGAAATTTCGGTTTACGGCTTCTAATTTCCATACCATTGCAAAAAGGAAAAGGAATCATGCCTCTTTAGTACACAATGTGCTTCATCCCAAGCCATTTACTTCCAGGCAGACAGAACCTATGAACCTGTAGCCTTAAATGAATATGAAAAGTATATGTTTGCAACTAGGAATCCAGTTACAGTGTTTAAAAGAAAGTTTCTTTGCAGAAAATGTACATGGACAGCCAAGACTGAAAAGGGACGTCAGTGCTACTTGCAAATACGGTGTCAACTTGCTGTTACAGGGGCTAGCTGGTGTGATTTTGTAAATTACACCAGCAAAGGCATGTGTAGAGAGGATCACATTTGATCCTCAGTTCTGGGACACATTGAATGAATGCCTCAAGAACTGCTATTTAAATCGCTTTATAGAGCCAGCTGCTTTAGAATTCTGTAAACATGAGAAAAGTCATGTCATTGTTGTGCCAAAACACTAGTTTACCAAATCTGTGCTCTTTCTGAGACATAACATTAGGGTCACTCTTTTATTAAATGATGTTGTTTTCTGTAGACTGCCTTATTGCTTTGTCTAAATGTTATGTGGAAATAAGTGAAAGGCACAGACATTCCACATTTGATTCACTACCCCAAATAGACTAAGTGGTACGGCATTATCCAAATGTGGAAGTTCTTGATTTTGTTAATAGCTCATTCGATATGTATTCTAACTGAGGCAATTTCCTGGGTCTTGATAACATCTTGTGCTGTCATTTGGGTATACAACCGTAGAAAAGGTGGAATGTTTAGGTTCACACCCAGTGGAAGGAGATCTTCAATTGTAAAGCCTTTATCAGCCATGACAGTGTCACCTTTATCAAACTCTAACTTCAGACAGGCACTTCTCTCAACAATTTTGCAATCAGAAATACTTCCACTGTACAGTTGACTGATAAAAATTCTAGCTCCACTGGGAGCAATTCCAACTAAGCCTTTCAGAGTTACATGGTCCATATACAAGCTGAACAGTTTGGAATTCAACAGAAGGCTGGATGGCATCTGCCATCTAATCTCTGTGCAATCTATTATTACATGGGTGGAAGAGTACTTGTCTTTAAAGCTGTCTGGCATAGTAGCTCTAACAACCTCCTTATTTGCCCATAGAGATTCCCGACCAAATTTAAGATACATGTAATTTATCCAGGACTGGAATATCCTGCTCACTGTTGACTGAGAGATATGAAACAAGTGAACCAGATGTTTTTCTGCAAATCCCATTCTCATTCTGCAGAGTACTAGGAAAAACTCTTCTCTTGCTTCTAAGCTCCTTTTTCTACCTTTGTTAGTACATTCCTCTGGTTCCTCAGTTTCCTTTTCATTCTCATCATAAAATCACTTTGGATACTTCTTCCTTTTAATGAGGAGTACCTAATGTTCTCCCCTTTCGTTCCAGTGTTTAAAACTTCATATACAGCATTAAATGTAGGTAAGTTAGGAAAGCCGGTGTAAAAGGTAATGTCCTCGTCAGAGGTAAAATTTCGCAACTGAAAAACTTGAGAATCTGCAAGACCCTTCTGATGTTTTAAAACCTCTTTTTCAGCCTTTAGTAGAGCATTTTCAAGCTCCAAACTCTTCAGTTTTTCAAGAAGTTCTTTGACATCTTCTGTTGTATCTCCCTGCATATCTGTGTCGTTTTGAATGTTATGATCAGGAGAGCTACCAGCCGCTGGTGTAGTGCAGTTGTCAGCATTGGTTTCAGTTGCACTGTTTGTTTCAGATACTAGCAACTTGGTGTCTGTATTTGATGTAAACAAGTGTCCCTTAGGAGGCTTTCCCTTTAGCAGAGAACTTTGTGACCAAGAAAAATGTGATGGCACAACCCCTTCCCTGACATAAATACGCTGGCTTCTGATAGACTTAACAAAGTCCTCAGGTTTGAAGCGACAAGAGCAAATCTTTGTGTTTTGGTTGACTCTAAATTCTTTACCTTCATTGCAATGAATAGTGTGCAGCCAACGTTTCTTGAGGTTCATATCACCTGGAAACTTGAAATAGGAAATTTTCTTCCCATTTTCAGTCCTGTACAGCTTTTTGGTGCAGTTGGGAACACATCAATTTACTGGCATATTTAAAATTTGGCGCCCTTGGCATCAGGCGGCCATTTTCGCATGTGTCACTCCCAGTCCCTTTTCATTCTGCATAGGGTGTATCATTACAGTCCGTGCAAACATTTAGAAAGTACTTACAGTATGAGTATAAAGTCTATATACCAGACGAGATCTCAAGTGGTCTACAATAAGTGCATTTGAGGTGCTGGGTTGACAATATTCAAGTGCACTCAATTGAAGTGCTAGGAGTTGATTAATTTTTATCTCTGCTAAGTTGATTCGTGAGTGTGCTGATATTATTTCAGGCCCGTTAAGCGATCTGTTTAATAAATCCTTGATGTCTGGCATATTTTCTGTCGACTGGAAATGTGCTAGAGTGACTCTGTTAATTAAACAGGGTGAGTCACCTGATTTAAACAATTGCCGACCTATCGCAGTCATTTCCATAGTCACCAAAGTGTTGGAGAGGATTGTGTACAATCAGTTATACAACTTGTTAAACAGTGAAGAAATCATCTCTAAATAACAGTCTGGTTTCCAGTCTTTACACTCAACTGTTACTGCTTTTCTAGAAGCCACTGACAGTTCGGCGTTAAATATCGATTGTGACTATGTGAATGCTGTAGTGTTTCTCGACTTGCTGTTGATCATGAGATACTATTAATTAAAATGAATTGGTGTGGAATTCAAGGGAAAACTCTTGATTGGTTTAAATCATATTTAACTAATCGCGCACAACCATGCTCCGTTAATGGCTGTCTCACTGACTTCACCATTCTTGAATGTGGTGTGCCACACTTAAGAGTGGCACACAGACAGCAGATTTACCTTGAACGCTACAAAAATGGAATTTGTGTTGATCTGTGTAAAAAGATTGTTTCTGCAATAAGAGTCATAAAGCGAGCTATGCCATTTGTGTCTCAATCTACCCTACTCTGCATATACAACTCACTAGTTCAACTTCACTTTGATTACTGCAGCCTAGTTTAGGGTAATTATGGAAAAACATGTAACAAGCTACAAAAACTACAAAACTGTGCTGCACGAGTAATAACTTCATCGGGCTATGATGCTGATGTTGATTCCTTGTTTCAAACTCAGCTGGAAAGACTGACTGGAAAGACTGGAAAGAAATCTCAAGGTCAAATTCAGAAAGCCCTTGTGGTTTGCAAGTCTTTAAACAGTCTGGGTCCAGAATATCTTGAGTCTAAATTTGTAATGCAAAATGAATTAAATTATGCTTTTTGAGACTTGGTTAACAAACTTGTTGTTCCCTTTCCAAGAACTAACTACATGAAAAATAGTTTTAGCAACAGGGGTGCAACTCTTTGAAACAGCTTACCCTGTAATATTAGAGAGTTTGGTTCATTAAATCAATTTAAATGCTTTCTCTATCATAATTTTTACACACATGGCATTCATGGAAATCAGGTTTAAAAGTAGAATATTTCTGTAAGTTGATATAGTATTAGAATTAGAATTTTAGGTTAAGGATCTTAAAGATAAATAATGATTAAAGATTAAAGATGCATTTGAAGAAGATTGAGGTTGGGTAACAACTTTGGGACACCCTGGCTCCAAGCGGAAATAAAACTGAATATTATCCCTTCCGGTTCAAACTTCTACAGGCATTTTTTCGACCTGCTTGAGACTTGATCATTCCTTTAGAATTCATTTGTCAGGGGTGGATTGGGTGGCTAGCCACCCACATTTTAAAGAAGAAAATAATTGCGTTTGACAGAATGCAGTTCTAATCGTGTAATGCAGAAAAATTCAAGATCTGTGAATCTACCTATATATCTGGGGACACCAATTTGGCCCCCCCCCGCCCCCCCCCCCCAAAAAAACTTCTTCAGGGGTGAATGATGTCATGTCCATGTTTGTCTATGTGCTTTCTTTTGAGTGTTACCAATATTGTGGACTTTCGAGAGTCAAGGAAGCTTATTGTGGACTCTAGCGGATACTGAAGTTGTTTATTTAAAGTTCGAAGTCAGTATTAATGGCATTAAAAACCCTTGTAGACATGTCTTAACGAAATGTGTACGACTTTTCGAGGCAGCTTATTGAAGACTGTAGCGGATAAGTTGGTTATTTAAAGTTCGAAGTCAAGGTTAATGGCATTTAAGAACCTTGCAGACATGTCTTCACGAAATGTGTACAACTCTTTGTACGAACAAAAAGCTGTAGTTTGGCTGCGTGTTGCGTACCCTCTTCTCTTTGTCCAAAACCAATGCTGCTTTCTGCTGAATAAATCAAAGGAGGAAAAGATTTTCACTTTGCTGGCCTAGATTTCTGTGCGCAAACTATGTGACGTAAACCCAACAGAAGTGTTTACTTAGGAAATGAGTTCAACTCCCAAAGGGTTCCTTTGGTACACCAACATGTCCTCCGTTTCATTGTTTCAGAAGTGAAAATGCCCTGTACCTGTTACCTCAAAGCCAAGGCGATTCAAAGTCGTGTTTGTAAACAAAATAATTGTCCTAGTTTTGGCAATAAAATATGTTGTCTCGCATACCAACAGAACAAACATGGTTGGTGTCAATTTACATGGTCGGTATAAAACACACACTGTGGACTGCGGACTGCAGGCTATGGACTACGGACTGGGTATAAAACACAAACTGATGTATAAAACGCAGACTAAGCATTACGGACTGGGCATAAAACGTGTGTGGACTCAGGTATAAAATGGGGACTGCAGACTACCTTATTATAGGAAATTAACGCGTCATGAAATTAACG
>Ga0126338_10004339_pt1 | contig 10049 bp, 4 predicted proteins | sample OrbCmetagenome_2_FD_92529 | JGI IMG/M metagenome (GOLD analysis project Ga0126338, IMG submission 92529) | Coral microbial communities from Petempiche,Puerto Morelos, Mexico - Orbicella C C metagenome | ecosystem: Host-associated > Invertebrates > Cnidaria > Coral | place: Petempiche,Puerto...
ATAGAATGATCAAGTGACATAAGAAGAGCTGTAAAGTTCTTCTGTAACTGCGTAATCTGCTAATCCCAAGAGTATGACCTGTGGAGCTCAAGAAACTAAATAGTAATTGCTGACTGTTGACCGTGATGTGTTTCATCCTCAGGCCTCAGGATGTCAAATCCTGGACATTTTGCACCAAAGTTGTAATTGTGGTATCCCTGATGTGAGGGATGCTTTAGAAAGGTAACTCAGATCTAAATTCTGAGGATATAGTATTCCAAATTTTATTATAAAATGCACATGCTTAGAGTCAAGTCTGACAAATCTGACTGGCTGAGAATACAAAACGATTACTCTGCACATGCTAAAAAAATTGGACCTTCCCAGAGGTCGCGATTCTTGGAGCTGACCAAAAGGAGCATGGCCTCTGGGGACGAGAATGCTAAGATATAGTCAACTTTGACGCTAACTAATCTGTGCATGCGTTTGGAGCGAATTTCTTTTGTTCTTAAGAGAATAGCACCACAGTGATAGCATGAGATTTGCAAAACCATATACATATTTTTGTCAAGTTATCAAAGAAAGCAATGTAAGTATGTCACATTTTGCGTAATGCACACGGGTACCTATAGTTACCCCACCCAACCCCCTTCCCGCAAGGCTAACTGATTACTTGAAATTAATTAAACAAACATTAAAGTTTACACCTTATTGTGTTAGTGCCTTACTGAACAGTAGCCCCCTAAACCATCCCAATAGTGCACTCTGCACTACAAATGATATGGTACCACAAATGTGCAAACTAACTTGATGAGCTTTTTGGTTTCATTTTCTTTTGTTCAGAATCCTTTTTGTGTGTCATGGTGTAATGTATAAACAACTCAGTGCCTGGGTCCTCTATGGAATTCACATTGATAAACACAATGAGTTCTTTATCAAGGAGGTCACTGCTGCTGACGACCAGACAGTGAATACGACAGATGATGATGTGTCAAGTAGCAGCAATGACCTGGGAATACCTGGAATAACAGGAAGGCAGCTAGCAGAAATATTGGTAAGGAATTGATGTGAACTGGTCAGGAAATGAGAAACTGGCATCTTAACAATGTTATTATTTACTTACTTACTTACTTACTTACTTACTTACTTACTTGCTTATTTATTTATTTATTTATTTATTTATTTATTTATTTATTTATTTATTTATTTATCTTAACTTAAGAGAGTGGTCTACATAACCAACATGTAACAAACATTGCATTTTTGGCAGCCAAAAAGTGCAATTATGGCAACAACCAATGAACATAGAAGTAAGGCACCAAAAAATGGATCAAAATCTACCAGTCACACACCCACAGATGTGACCTTTTGAACCCCTTGATGTAAAGTTCTGTTTCCTGAGAGGTTTTGTAAGATATTGACAGCAACAAAACACAAAACTGTTGATTGTGCAGCATTTGCATGTCATTGAAAGTCTCAGTAACTCATGAGAATTGAAATTTCTCTCATTTTTTTGCAGGAAGGTGAAGCAAAGAAGCAAACACCTGCTCAATGGCAGTTTAGAATAAATGCAGAAATGCTGCCATCTTATATTCCCACAAGAGTGGCTGATAAGGTAACAAATTTTGTGTGGGAACTAGTGTTCCACTGGCTTACAAAATCACGATTTAGTTATTTTCTCAGGGCTACTAACCTAAACTTTTGCTGGTTGATATTCCTTATTATCTTTGTTAATTTCAATCACAAGCTTGATTTTTAATTTTCCTCACTGCAAAAATTTGTTTTTAAAGTTTCATTGGCATGTGGGTTGTGGGGGCAGGGGGCATGGCAGCTTGTCAAGTTTTGGAAATTGTGTGATTTTGCAGGGAAAAATTTTCATGATTCAGGCAACACCACTTAGGAGAAAACATTCCAAAATAATGCTGTAGGCATGATTTCCAAAACCTGTAAAAAATACAGTCCTTGTATGATTAGACTGCCCAGTTGTTTCTTCAGAGAGTTGGTACTTTGAGCGTCTCGAGTATATTGAGATGCTCGTCTTGAGTAGTCTAACTTCTGCAGCACATTTATTTAAAAACACTTGAATGACTCTGCTTTTGATCTGCCAATCACTGGCATCTGCTGCAGTTTGCACCTAACTTTCATGCCTATTCATGGTTACTGATTTTACAAGATTGGTTAGACCGTTTATAGAGGTCATAAAGTATGCGAGGTTTCAAAATAACTATTTTTGGAATTATAAGAGTTTCATTAGATGTGAGAAGTGTGCCATTATTGTTTTTCAGCAATTTAAATGGGGTTGTTTCATGATTTCAACACTGACACATTGAGGTTTACGCTATTTTTTCAGGCAAGTAGGTCACCATCCCCCAAGTCCATAGGTGCCCATACACATAAATTATGTGAAGTTTTTTTACTGTAGCTGCCATTTTTGTCTGGATAAACTTTTAAATTTGTGTTAATTTTGTTTCCTTGTAGGTTTTGTTTATTGGTGAATCAGTTGGAATGTTTAAAGGATCCAAGAAAACAAAAAATTCTGTTTACAGCAGTATGTTCATTCTAATTCAAATGTTTCATTTACTTGTAATCTTTTGGTAGCTTATTTAAATAACTCAGCAGACACCCTCTGCTTATTCTGCAGGTTCTGTTATTCAGGATAAAGAACTTGAGTTCACCAAGTCTTTATATTCACTTCAACAACAGCCTAAGTTTAACTTAATGTTGTTTGAAAATGAAATTGACAAGATCAGGTTGTGTGTTGCTGAGGTAAGTATCCTATGGTTTATCTTAGTTTATAGCTAAGATCCAGGTTGGGCTTGTTATTGGGGCATTGGCCAGGGGGAGCAGCACTTATCAGAATTTTATGGTATACAAATCATGTTAAAATTATCATGTCATATCTAACAATACTGCAGTAATACACTCTGCTGACAAGGTGGCTTGAAGTATTAACCAAAATAGATAAGCTTGTCAGACATACCTTGTTCTTTTTGGTCAATATTCTGAAGATCTAATCTGTTCTGTCTACATATGCTGTTAATTTCTGGTTTATATATCAGAAGGCTGAATCAAATTATTTATTTCATTTACTGGATTTCCTTAGTGTTTTGTTGAGTACTAAAACAGGTAAGTGACAGCCAAGTATACAATTACAGGGTTGTAGCTAAGTAAAGAATCTCTTGGCTGAGGTTTTTATTGAGCTGGTCACCATTTTTTGCAAAGAGACCTGAAACAAAATTTTTGTTCCCAATCTTTTGCAACACCTTGAATGCGGCGCTACCAAGTTTCGTGTTTACAAGATGGTGGACACAGTACGCAGAAAGATATATTGAATGATTGTATTTGCATAACCTAAAAACTGTTTGCTGTCCTTTACCAAGTGATTGCCCACCAAAATCCAGCCGGTGATCACATCTTTCTCAGCCAGCAAATTTCACTGGCTGCTGGCGCTTAGCGACAACCCGCTATTGTTATAGTAAACATACAGTAACTGTTGTAATGTACTACAAACTTATATTCAGGTTTTTTTCTGTTACCTCTCCTTATATTTAGCATCTTTGGAAGCTTGTTGTTGAGGAGGTGAACCTACTGAAACATTTACAGGTGATACACGATGAATAGATAGCTTGTAACTGAATAGGTAATAAAATAAATGTAATAATTACAGTTATCTCGGTGTTTTTTACACCATCAGTAACGGATAAATGTGAAACAGAATGAGAACTTTATAGTAACAAGGTGTTAGACTTCCTCAGACAGACAAACAGATGGACAGACAGACAGACATCTTCACGGCTTCATGGAATCTATAAATAACTGGTCAATATAAGTGTAATTTAACTTCTCTTGCAGATTTTGAAAGACTTTTTCTTACTGGGAAGAGGAGAACTGTTCTCAGCATTCATAGAACATGCCAGAGGTTTACTTAAACTGCCTCCATCAGATAACACCTCTCATGGTGGGATATGTCTTTTAGCTACTTAAGCTGTGTCATGTTTTAAGACGTACTAATGTTCTGACATATATTTGCATATTTGTTCTTTTTTAGATACCAATGCAGCATTTCTGCAAGTTCTTAGCAAGGTATGTTCATTGTTGCATGAGATGTACGAGAACAGGCTGAACTGCACATGTTATCTTAGAGCAATGTTTGAACCTGACATCAATTCATGCCACCCATTATTTACTTTGAAGCAGATATATATGTTTGAATAAGAGGGAAGGGCTCTCGATATAAAACAAAACACTGTCTCTTTTCCCCCAGAAACACAAGTCTAAGTGTGGGAGAGTTCCTATTATTGTAACATTCTAGTAGCTTAGTTCCTATGTTGTAATGCTTAAACTTCCTGTAATTAGTCATGTTGTAACTTAGTTTCATATAGAGGGCCATAAGGGAAACTACAGTCTTGACTGTAATTACGCACCCTATTGAAATAAAGGGTCATCATGAACTTGAGAGGTGGGTGGGGGTTTGTTAGGGAAAGGACGCTTATTGTAAGAGTGCAAATCCTGGTTAAAATCTTTCTATGTTATTCCCTTTCTCAGTTTCTTCCTGATGATGATGAAGCTGCTTCTATGTTCACTGTAATGGTTGATAAAGAAATTACTCAACATGAGAAAAAGAAGAAAGCTACAACAACAGGTACATGTAGTGTATGTTTTTGTTGCAAGGACATCTCTCCACAACACAGGACATCTGGCTATGTTGGAAAAGGATTTCAGAGCACACCAAATGTGTGCACAGCTAATATTGATGAGGACATTTTATGTTTACTTTTGAGTTAGTTTCTCCTGTTTTACTACCGTGGTAAATTCTATGTCACTATATCTTGTTAACAACAATTCACTCTCTAATAATATTGTATGAATAAAAACGAGACAAATCTGGCAGTAAATGGGACTAAGGACACTGGGTGCTCCCTGGGATAGCAACAAGAGTGGGTGGTAGCGACACACCCTGGACAGGTAATTGGGTGGTTAGCGGACACACCCTGCGAGCAAAGTGGGGTAGTAAGCGGACTCGAACCCTAAAGCACGGTTAGCAGACACAAACCAAAAACTGTTAGCGTCAGATAAGGATACAATTGATAAAGATACCAAGTCAACGTAGTTAATAGTGTCCATTGTTTATGGTATCAAGTTCCTTGGCATGTTTGTAATGCACTTACGCAATAAAGAAATAGCATCTCTGTGGCTGAGACATATTGATGGACAGTAATACAAAGCTCTTGTGGTTAACATTACTTTACAAGTAAAGTTTACATTAACATTCATACCACTGAATTACATGGTTCTAGAATTACTGTAATAATTCAATTAATTGGTGACATGTTAAGTGTATCAATTGAAACTAAAGCGTTTATTAAAATAGCGGAGCTTACTGCAAACTTATTACTGACTTAACTGAGGGGCAGTTTGTTAAGGGTTTGCTTACTGGAAGGACGGTGCTAAATCAAACCATTGCAGTATTGTTTTCGTTTTACAGAGCAGTCAGTTGTAGTGGTATGTGGATGGGACTGTGTTAAACTTCAGTATGATGTCCAGTGGCCATTACACATTCTATTCCACCCTGCTGTGCTAGAAAAGTAAGTCTCGTCGCGACACATGAACTACTGAGTAGAAATGACATAGCCTCTATCGACTCTATCCCTGGGTATCATGATTGTCTTTTATAATAAACTTACAACCAGCTGCTTTACCGGTAGTGATTAAACTCTTAGTGGGTGTTTATAAAACTCTTGTTTGAAGAAAGCTGAATTTTCAAGTTTATTCTTAGCCTCTGCCAGGCGTTCAGTTAGTTGGGGCGCAGTGCAAAAAGCGACGGGCGAAAAAATAGGGGAGAAGCTTTCTCTCGCCACGCTTCTCCCCGATTTTTTCGCGCTGCGCCACAACTAACTGAACGCTTAGCAGAGGCTAGTTTATACTAGGAGGGCAGTTTAAAGTTCATTATCAATTGGTATATTACAAATATTGAAAAATAACATTGACATCGATTTTATGCTCATTTTATTTTGTCTGTAGATATAACAACCTCTTTAGATTTTTGTTGAAAGTTAAACGGACTCAGCTGGATCTTCAGCGAGTCTGGGCTGCTTACATGGGTACTAAACACTTATCTACTGCTCAACTATCAAATATGACAAAGATCTGGCTTGCAAGGATGCATATGGCTTTCCTGGTAGATAATTTGCAGTATTACCTCCAGGTAAGTAATTTAAGAGACATCTGTGACTGCGTTTTAGCTATGCTATGCTGCCTTTCATTCGTGAGAGTTTTGTGTGCGTTATTTTGAATATTTTCAGGGGTCGTTTAACAATTTTTCCACCAAAAGAATGGTGAAAATTGACCGTGGATTCATCCTCATGCAAATTTTTCTCGCAAAAATTTAAGCCAGTCTATTTTTGAACTTTTGGCGACTTAAGTTGTAGTTTCTTGACACAGCATCTGGGACTTAGCTACCTACACAAAAAAGGAGTGGATTGTAATTGCAGAAACAAAATGCTGCAAATCTGGATCAGTGTTAGTACCTGCAAAGGACCAGGAACGTTCATACATATTTCTTATTCTAGCTTTGTGTGAGCGAGAAGAACTTACTGAAAGTGGGTATTTATTCCAGGAAATCTTGAAAAATTCATTGCATGCTTTACCAAACGTACTCTTTTGGTTGTGAGTTCGTTGATAACTCAAACCTCTTTGTAGCAAAATGATTTCTAGTCTTGATTTGATTACAACAGGTGGATGTACTAGAAGCACAGTACAGTCAGTTGGTGGAGAAGATCAACAGTACAAGAGACTTTGAATCAATCCGTTTGGCACATGATCACTTTATTACTACCATGATGGCGCAGTCATTCTTGCTCATGAAACCGGTAAAACCTGTTTACTAGTCTGTTCTTTACAAGGTGTAAACAATAACTGTTTACAAACAATTCTCGGAAAACACCTCTCTGATCTCTACCGGGAAAGAACGATATAAAAGGCTTCTAGGGTTCGCGACTAACTAAGGAACTGAACATATTAAGAAGGGAGCAAGAACAAAGAAAAATTGTATTTAAAATACTCTACTGTGATCGCAGCTTTCAGTTCATGTAAAATGTTTCTAGCCTCATAACTTGTTTCCTCTTACCGACTTCGAGGGCCTTACTGTTAGTTATGGACCGAGTTTTTTTCCCATCGATTTATGAACGAGGATCGGTAACTTACAGTACGGAACGAAAAGACGAGGTTAGTAAGATATTTGTTATATCTCTACTGTGTGTCTGACGGATCGGGAACGATTTCTATTTACGCGGAACGGTTTCAAATTTCTGACGCACGTTAAAAGCAAAACGAGTCAATTAGAAATCGTTGTTAAGTTACTCTTAAGCCGTTCGCACAATTTAAGAAGTAAAAAATTGTTTTGTTTAAACTTTTACTTGCATTAAAAGTTAAGAACACTTTGGCGATAAATCACGAAACATTTTGGCAACAAAAACAGCTTTAAATTTTAGCGGGCCGTACAGTAGAATACGGCCCGCTAAATTGACCAATCACAGCGCGCGTACTAACTGAGAGATGTAATAACGAGGATTGTGTTTAAAGACATGATACATATTATGCCCCAAGCAACTTAGGCAATTAGGCTGTACAGCAAATAACAAATATTTGTTAATGCGTAATTTGAAGTCATACCTCTCTCCATTAATGTATTAATAATATCCATCTTTTACTTACGATTGTTAGGTTTCACACTGCCTTGATGAAATCCTGAACTTGTGCCAGTCATTCAGCTCGCTTCTTCTTCAGACAGGCAGCGCTGGCCTAACACACAGAGAACTGACACAGATTGAGAATATTACTAAGGTAACGTGCTCGAAGACAAAGGTTCATTTGATGATACTTACATGAATGTGTTTCCGTATTAAAATGTCCCCTGTTAATTAAAATATTCTTACTGTATAATAGTTCTTTCCTAATTAGAAGCGTTGTTCCTTTTCTACAGACTTACGAAAGACAGACAATCCTGTTGTTTCAAATCTTGTCGAGTGTACGGAGTCATCAAGCAAGTCCTCACCTGGCTCAGCTGCTGCTAAGAATTGACTTCAATAAACACTTCTCGTCATCTTCATCGTCATTATCAACAACAGTTAGGTAAGTAAGAATGAGAAGGGAACGACGGAACTCCTCGGAAGGCGGATAATACAAAGTTAAATGACCAATGTCATCAGTGGCAATGGCTCTACACTAGAGTGGAGTGACCAGATGCCAGGCCTTTATAAAGAACGCCGGTGATCCAAAGCCTGCAGAGATTTGCTTGGAAGCTGGGCTGAAAGGAAAGGCGAGCCTTTCTTCCGACTGAATCTCTGTGGAAGGCCTGATCCACGAAGCGATCTTAGATGCTTATTTCATCAATGTTAAACTCCTCGCAGTACACGTTCTTTTTTTCAAAAATCTCTTTATCAAACATGTTCTGTACGTTTGATATGTGTTACTGGCAGCTTGCAAAAGCAAAATGAAACATTTGGCAAGTCAAAGCTGATGGCTGCAATATTCTGAAAAGATTGTTGCTGCCAAAAAATACACTGGCGTGTAGACTGACTTTGGGGGAGCACACGCACGCAAGACCGCTAGCTACCAACAGATGGGTGTAGGCGTCTTTCCCGGCTCTGTTTTTTCAAGCGGCGACGTCAGACAACCGCTGGGAATCCGTCTGCGTTTCCAGACTATCAACAAAATATTTGAATACGTCGAAGAATTTGCTGAGCCGGAAGCGTCTGTGTTGACTTAATTATTTAACACTTTCGGTGCATTTTAAGCCTTTGTCAGTACAAATGACTGTGAATAATAATAGCTTTTTCCCTCTGTTTAGTTCTTCAGAAGCCTCTGGTTGAGCGTGACAGTTGATGAAATCAGGAATGCACGTATGGACAGGACAAGACATTTCTTACAAACGCGAAAAGAGTGAAAGAATCTAGATACTCTAACGACGTTTAGAGTGGCTGGTTGCCAGACTTTGCAGCAGACATATCAATTGTTGGATTTCCATTTGTCTCAAGTGCTCTCCATGGTGTTATTTAGGGTGGGAATTGGAAAGGTTATTTTTGGGAGTTGTTATTACTGGAGATTAGAAATAAGCCCAGATTATAGAACGCACTTAACTGGAGATGATGTGCACGCTCTGATTCAATTAGTTAATAGCTATTGACTTTTGTATTGACAAACTAGGGGAAGATATAGAAAAGCAATGGATCATGGATTTCTTTGTTTTATATGGTTCAAATTTAGCCATGCGAGATGCTGGACGAGGATAAGAATCTAGAGCGGAAGGAGAGTCATTTCCAAGCTTTTTCGGTGTTCCTGATTTCCCCAAACGATAAAAAATACGAGATGTATTGCTCACGAGTAATAAAAACACTCGCAAAAGCGTTACTAAAGGTAATGTAATTAATTTAATATTTTGTAGAAACACGAAATAAAAGTTTCCAAGTATACTTAGCTCCAAAGAAATTCAAATGTAAAGACCGCGTCATACTTCGTCGTATGACGTATGCGTTTCTATTTAACAAATTGATGTCAGTTTTCTATGGGTCTGTCCTCTTAGTGATGATAAATTGCGTCATAACATTGTCAAAGTGGCTTTGGAACCACGAGCCGCAAAATGGTCAAATGCCGGGAATAACTGAGGGAAAAGACGCCATAAACTTGCCGTAAACAAAGACAAGTGAATTTTATTCAAAATGACGCGAACGTGTCAATAGCTCTTCTCGCTTTTTGATTGGCTATTTTAAAAAAGTCAATCAAATCTCATTGGTTAAAAGTTGACAGTTCGACAGCGGAAAGTTGAACTGGAAAGCTTGCATAAATCAAAATTTTATCCGTCTGTACTCTTATTGATGATAAAAATGAGCCAATCAGCGCGCGAGAAATTGGACAGTCATTGTAAAAATCATTCTTACTATGAATTGAAGGGTGGGGATTAAGGTGGTTTCTCAGAATTGCATTGCGCATCCCTACTGCGCACGATTTCGCGTCATAAGCGCGCTGTGCATATACACAACGTCATATACAAAATGGTGGCTTTTCTAAACGGC
>Ga0126338_10004341_pt1 | contig 10047 bp, 11 predicted proteins | sample OrbCmetagenome_2_FD_92529 | JGI IMG/M metagenome (GOLD analysis project Ga0126338, IMG submission 92529) | Coral microbial communities from Petempiche,Puerto Morelos, Mexico - Orbicella C C metagenome | ecosystem: Host-associated > Invertebrates > Cnidaria > Coral | place: Petempiche,Puerto...
CAAAAAATTTGAATTTTGACATAGGGAATTTTTAATAATACAGAACATGCAGTGAAAACGGTTAACGGCGAATTACGAAAATCGCCTATGTCAAAATTTTATTAGAACAGTGTTGACAGAAGGTATTTAATGTCAATTCGTAGTGTGCAAATGATGAAAAAAATCTAACGACTGAATTTTTTTTAAATAAACAAAAACCATTTTTTAAGCCTTGTTTTTAACCAGCCCCGTTGCCATGGCAACAGCACACACATGCGATAATAAACCCTTCTGTGGTTAACCTTGACGCTTGCAAAAAACGGGCGCCAAAGTATAAATAGCTTAAAAGTAATAGTGAACTAGGCATAGGCTCTTGAAAACTGTGTTCGGCCACCTTAAAAATATCGTAGCATTTCCCGGAATTACTCATGAAAACGAGGCCGTTGGGAAAGTCTCTTGAAAATGGAGGAGAGAGCGTCGTGGCTAATGTTCATGTGTACAAGTTATTCTGCTGCAGAGAACGCGAAATAGCTGCTACTGTACTTAGTCTGCAATACGGTATGGAAGAATCCAAGAATAAATATGTTCTTCTTGTCGATCGTGTGGGTCACAAGCTAATTAAGGGCTATCCTCTCCCGTTTGGTCCTTCCACGAACGCCACACCAACTCAAGTTCCAGTTGAAGTTCTACGAGGGGAATTATTGAAGGCTCTTCCTGAAGCTCAACAACCTTCAGATTTTCATAGAATGGTCCTGGCTGGAATTGAACGTAAATCATTGCGTCTTGAATGTCTTACGGCGGACTTAACTCGGCTTTCGGACGAAGAAGCGAACTTGCTTTTGGCGATTTCTTCCTTAGGAGGGAGATATAAAACGTTTATCGACCAAAAACGTTTGGATTTTGGGCAACGACTTTCACCAGGAAATCAGGTGTTTGTGTCGGTGAAAGGATCTGAACAGGATTTACCTGGTGTCGTACAGTACAAGGGTGAATTACCGCCTAGGCTTGGTACTGTGTTTGGAGTTGAACTGACCGTGGGTATCAATTCACTCATAGAGGGTTTCATGTATTTTTTCAGCAATTCTTCTTTGATGAATCAGTGCTACCAGTATTTTCAGTCGTTGCCACAATAATAGTACCAAGTGAATGCCCAATCATTTTTGTGAAGGAAAATATTACCATAGCAACACCTCCTAATTTTAGCTTTAAGTGCTCATAACTCAAAAACGAGTCCAGTGGCTTCATTTAATATCACACTGTTTTAATAAAACTTATCGCAAGGTTGGAAAAATGATTAAGTATGGGAGGGGGTTCGGAGCCACTCTAATTTTTCTTTAAGATTTAAGGTGGCTCTAAAACCACCCCCACAATTGTTTTTAAACTTAAAGTGGCTCAAAACAGTTTTCTGGGTTTTTTTGGACTTATAGAACTAGGTGTGATTTTCCAGGCTTCGAACTGTACTGTTTTGAATGGCTGTGCATTCTTTTTTAAGGTATCTCTCCACTGTGCCTTTCCTTGTGTTTAAGTCATAAATTAAGGTAGCACTGTCCTGTCGCATAGCAACAAACTTGACCCATTTTTTACCATCAGTTGCATCTATCTTAAAAACTGAGCCTGCGACCCCATATTTTTGTGATAAAAATCTTTTGATTACACACAGAAGAAGAAACAGAGAAAATAAGAAAAATTCTGCAGAGTACATTTTGCTTAATTAAAAAAAATGGAAATTTCCAAGTTGGAAAAATTCCACTCCACAGTTTGTTTTACAATTTTGCACACGCATTTCGCTTTCGCTGTTGAATAATTTTTTGCATGAAAAAAGTAGGGTCACTGGATCAGTTTTTGAGATATTAGCTTCGTGAATAAGGAATTTTTCGCGCGCGTTCCACGCGCAAATATGAAAACAATCTTGACTTTGCAAGATCACACTTTGCGCACACGTGAAGGTGGCCCGCCGATCAGTAAAGCCTGCAATTCCACGTGAATAAACACAAATAGTGTTTTCCTTTTCGCTGTTGTCGTTAGCAGCGTAAGCGGTAAAAAACAAGTACCATAAATACCTGGAGGTGAGACTAGCCAAGTACAAAGAACGAAGAAAACCCGAAAAGTAGTATTTTCCTGCTGTTTTTTAGATTGATAACCGGCGTGATCGATCGCAACATCAACATCACAATTGTCATTTACATTCCAGCACAGCGATTTAAAGGGATGTTTTTCTTCGAAACTACCTGAAGGATGGATGTTTTCAAAGTTGAAAATAACTGATAACGCGAACAGCTTACTAAACTTGGCAGAAATAAAGTTGTATGAAGTAGGCCTCGCTCCGCCATGTTTGTTTTGATTTTTGTAAACTTTAAACCTCACGCACTATCTCACCAACCCCCGGGTGATCGCCTAATGCCTCATGCTGAAGTGCGCGCCAGAACCCAGGCGTCTCACGGAAATATTACTGCTTTGAGCCATCTTAAGTTGAATCTTGATTAATTGTAATTTGTGTAACACATGATAAGGGCAAAAATTAGTGTGTGTTGAGTGAAAAGTTACTAAAAGAAGTACATGATGATTCATGAATACCATAAACTGCCGCTTATAAGCCCCCCTCTTATGAGTGCCCCCCCTCTCACCCCCGGTTACATGCCTATCCAGCTGTAAACCAAAAAAATGCATCTGCTTATAAACACCCCCAGATATAGTCCCCACTCTAGCTTTCCTTGTTTTGAGTTCATTTTTATTATGTTATTTTAAAGCTTAATTACTACTGAGTAAATGAAAAAACTTTTTTGAGAAACATGTGCAGAGCTCTATAGTTTGTTTCAAAACGGTTTTTTCTCCAGTTATAAGTGATAAAAGGATCTGTTTATATCACTGCAAGGCCAATAGTTTTAGGATACTTAAGAAAAAACTGTCACGTAGCGATAATCGAGAACAGAACAACCTAACACATGGCGATGCGAAGGTAAGAACAAACTTACTTCATCATATGAACTCACCCAATGATAAACAGTCCATTGTACAGCATACATTCAGTGTACATTATCATATCTTATTATTCAACTTTCATACACTGTACGAATTCCGATTTTCTGATCGGCTGGTTTGTACCACGTGACACTGGGTTGTGAGGAGACAAACACCTTTACATCATTATCATGGTGTAATGGCTGTGGGGAAAATTCAACACACCACTGTCATGACACCATGGCTTCAACTGACTCAAATATAGTGGTTTCAATGCAGCATTTCTTTGTGCAGTATATTCAGTTGAATAAAAGACATGTTAAAACACCCATTGCTCGTGAATTATTGGGATTTCCTTGTACTCGTTCACTAACAATGAACTTGAGATTTTCAATACCACACTCGGCAAAGCCTTGTGCAGTATTGAAATTTCTCATTCATTGTTAGTGAACTTGTGCCAGTAAATCCCGATAATTCACTCGCTGAGTGCGTTAACCTGTTATTAACAATAAGCCCCCTTGGATGTAAGCCCTTCCATTAATAAGCCCATCTTGAAGTCCTTATGAACTTGTATAAGTCCAGTTCTTATAGATGGCAGTTTATGGTATTTAAGAAAAAAAATGTTTAAAGCAGCTTTCAGATGTGTGAATTTTGTTCAGTTTTATTTGTGGAATTGAGAACTCCCTGTTTGCTACCGTCATAATGGAGGCCACTGAATTTGTTTTTGAGTTAAAAGCACTAAACCTTAAAATTAAGGGTGTTTTAATGATCATACCATTGCCATGGTAATTTGCACTGTCAGGAAAATGGTCATACCTTGTTCACTAATATCTGGCAATTTCTTCTCTGCTGTTATGCCAGCATTAACTGAAAAAAGAACGGTATTATTGACAAGTTAATGTAGAACTGCTGCAAAATGTTGGAAACTGTTGTTGTTGTTATTGTTGTTGTTGTCAGCCCCTTAAGCTCATGCTGGATATGAGAAAAATGCTGTCTTGTTGTCTGGGACAAGTAGATTTTACTGTTTGGCAAGGAACTTCTTTCCTCACTTCCCCGATGGACAAAAGACCCAGGCAAGCTGTCCACTGACTAAATTTTTGATAGTGATTTTGAAGCAATGAGCAGGTTTTAGACACATGGATAATCAAGGGTTTTAGATGAAGCTTGATGAAAATTACAAACTACAGTGTGGTTTTCCAGTAAAGATTGATTGTGTGACGTGCATTCACATCAAAATGGCTTTTCTTGGCAGTTTTAAATGCCCCAGTGCATCTGGACCTTGTTCTCTTTTAATCCACAAAGTCCTATAAAAGAGACAGTGACTTGTCAGTATAGTGCAATATAAAGCAAACAAAGATAATTATTTGCAATAGATGAATGGCCTCACAATAACCTATTGTATATGGGCCGATAGATAGCAATTAAATATTCCAGCTAGTTATAAATGGAAATGAACAACAGTTAAAACGGATTTTGGCACAGAAACAAATTCAACAGATCCATTTACAGATCCGAATGTTCCAGAGAATATCCATGATACTCCCCCAACAGAAGGGATTGGAATTTCCTGGGGGTTGGGGTGGGGTTTTGGTTTTAAAAGATCAAAATTTTCAAACAATGTATGAAGTCAATTGGAATTTCCAGGGAGATGTATATGGGGGCTCTTAGAAAAATTCCCTTCCATGGTAGATCGAGGTATGGATATTTTCTGGAAGTACACATTTTGAATTTATTAGCACTTTACTTTTTTCACAACTGGGGGGCAAATCGAACAAATATAAACACTGAGCTTAAATGTAATTGAATCAAGTGAAACCTTTTGCAGGAAAATTCCAATTGCATTGATAAATCTCTACTCTCATAAGTATATTTTACACAAATAATCAACGTTTTGACCAATGTATAGGAAGTGGAGGTCACTTTTGTCATTGCAGGATATGAAAAAGAAGATAGAAACAAATCCTTCATCTCGTTACCAAGCTAGCACATGATCAACATCTGCCTCGATCAATTTCTTTCTAATTTCCATGCTAAAAATGGCTGTGTTCTGCATGAAAACACTTGTTTTTTATTTTAACATGGCTTAAAATGTCAGCTATTTCTGTGAGCATTTTCCAGTTTCACTATGTAAAACCAAACTCAATGCCTATGTATTGAAGCTGTAGAAACTGTACGTGAAAAGAAGATGGGTTTATTACATTAAAACCTGGCAGTGTATGACTTCTTTTCTTTGATATTTCATGAATTATTAATGAGTTTGAAAACCTGGGTTAGAGTGGAAGTACTCCAGGTCAGCAAAATTTGGGAGTTACTTGCCCAAAGGGCAAGCTCAAATGCAAATTCTTTTCAAGCCCTGCCATGGTATTATTGAAGCTTACGTTTTTCAGAAGTTACCTTTAGGCTTAAGGTGGCTCAAAACAGTTTCCAACACTTAGATTATGATGGGTCGTTATAACCACTCTTTGTCACTTGATGCTACAATCATGGTATCAAAAAACTACCCAATCATTGCTGAACACGTTATCATTTTCATGACACAATAGGCTACCATAACAACAGTATGATCTCCTAAAAACACTCTTAATATTATTACAGTTTTAGGGGCGTATAATTCAAAAACGGGATGGTGAAATGTTTTTTTATATAATCAACCTTTGATAAGCATGATAAGACACAACTTTTGGAAAAGTCTAAAAAAATTCTGTAGGTAGCGTTCAGAGCTACCTTAACTCTGACTTGTATTTTTCAATGGTTAGTCAATTCGGATATGCCCACTTGTTTACTCTTTGCTTTTATAAAACACAAGGTAAAGCCATCCAGTGGCTGACTATTCAGTTTTGGCAAATCTGATTGACTATGTATATGGTACTATTTAACAGTAACTGAACAGCAAGCTCGTTTCTATTAGATGATACCAATAGGTGACAAGGGGGTAAATTTCTCACCCAACTATTAAGTCCATAGACACAAAGAGTGATCTGTCTTATTGTTTGAGAATTTTCCACTCCAAGAATTTTTCATGTAATATCATCAACACTGTGTATGTAAGTCTGCATCAATTAGTCCGCTTTTAGGATGTCCGTTGTGCTGTAGGTAAGGAAGATAACATGGGTCTGAAAGTGTTTTCTGTGCCATAATAAAGTGAAATATTAGTGTCATAGTAATGAACACCTTCATGTGATTAAGATGTTCACTTCTCTGCTGGGGGTCTTGAGGTGAATTATTGATCTGTTTTATTTTATTCCTTTAGGAAAATCCAGGGTACGGGACATCTGATGGAACATTCCGGGGCAAGCGTTACTTTACCTGTCCACGAGACTCTGGTGTCTTTGTTGGACTTGATAAATTAACACCTCGAGAGGATCTTGACTCTAAATCTCCAAAAAGAGATAAAAATGCTGAAGCTAACTCTAGATCAATACGAATGGATACAGTTATGCCATCCTTTATTAAAAGAAAAACTGAACAAAAGTCTCCTTCAGAAGGAATTAACCAGGCACTTGAAATTGGTTACAGAGTTGTCACATTCATCGAGGATCATCCAGCCAGAGGAATCGTACGTTATATTGGCAAAGAGCAAGATGCAAGTGGAAATATGCGTACGATTGCAGGGTTGGAACTGGTAGGTAATCCGCATTAGAATTTATGTACCGAAAACATTAAATTGCATTTCTCAGCTTTTTAGTTGCACCTCATGAAAAAAAAATCTGACAAATTTACAGTTCGTGTTTCATGCTAAATAAAGTTAATTTGATTCATGATAAACCTGTCGGGATTTGCCTGTCATCATATTATATTCAATCATAATCTCAAAGTGCGCATGGTTGTAGATGGAGACATGTTGTAGTGGGCATGTGATGTGGATGACTGGAAGTTGGTAATTGAGGTGATTTCGTAGAAATAAAGTTGGCGAACAATTTTTTTTTTAACTTTCCCTGAATGTTCCCTTCCAAGCACTGTTTCGAAAAATACATGTGCAATAAAAACGATAGCTCAGCATGCTCACTAAAGAGATATGATGGGCCAATCTTACCCCATTTATGACTAACCACGCGCGTTATTTCATCAATTCACGTTACACTTTGCGGTAGCTAGAAGCGAAGGTTATTAAAGCAATACTTGAAAAAAATCTTGATAGTAGAAAGTCTCGAGGGCATGGAACAATGTGATATATAATTTGTGGAAAAACCACACAATTCTAAACGACATTGACTTAAAACGTTCCTGGAATTGTTGTTTTCGAGATCATAATTCGCATCCTCGAGTAACCATTTTGTGTACTCTTTTAGCTATACCTTTTTTTAACCTGGAGATTGCTTTCGGTTAAAAAAGCTGGAGATTGACAGGTGCAGATTATGCAAATGATATGCAAATGATGTCCTTCCATCATCCGTAAAGTTTTTGGAGTAATTCTGCTGACCAGTAGATAAAAGCTCCTCAAATCACTGTATTAGTCAATATTGCAGGCACGTGTATCGCTTTACATTTCTTGGTCAAGGTATTACGTGACTGCGATTGTTGCACAAAAAATGGTAACTTGTTTTGTTTGCTTTCTGGATATAATTCATTTAACATTTCTGTTGAAATTCTAATCTTAAATTAACAGTTAACTACAAATAAGACCGAACATCGGCATTTGAAATGCGCATTGGGAATGTTTTCCTCCTTATATTAGTGGCAGTTCATTTGTGTTCTATGGGAGTTCAGTGCTACGGGGAACGTTTTCGGTCTAATATTGTAATCATCTTCGGATTGGTGGCAGTGTATTTGTGATCTATTTTAACATTTTGGAGTTCAGTACTATGGCTGATACTTGTGAAGTGTTTTAAAGGTTATTTGATGTCGAACAATGGGAATTACTGATATCCTAAAGAAGTTTTCGTGGGCAGTGGTTTCTTGCGTCGGGCTGGTCTTGGGATCAGAAAAGTACAAACTCGAGGTGAAAATCTCAAGGTATTCCAAGCCAAATTTGACTACAGAGGTGAAGTTGCTGGAAGCTGCTATTGTAAATTTTCGCTCCGAAGTTTAATAAAGATCAACAAGAAGCAATCCGCTCTACATATCAATAGTATTATCGTGCGTTGGAGGGTTGAGCTCCTAAAATATTGTATTTCGGAAACAGAGCGAACAATTTCGTTGAGGCCACCGTAGCATTTGTCGAAAAGGTCTCTAAGAACACCGCCGTCTTGCAAGCCTCAAGCTCTAAAGCTCTTGATAACGTCAGATTTTAAATTTCAACCGCGGGAGTGGAATCCGCCCCGAAATAAATTGTGCTCTTGAGGACAAACTCTTCATGTTTTGCAAGTAACAGTGAAAAAACATAAGTCGCATTGGAAGAAGAATCCCACAAAGCAGGAGCATTAAATTTTGCCCACAGACAAAGAGTTTTGGTCCTGCTCAACAACAACAACTTCGACATTTGTATGGTGAGCCATCATATCGCAAAGTCACACAACAGCTCTCGCGAAAAGCTCGAGTTTATAAGACTTTCACCATCAACAGGACACTGCTGTACTCCAGTCGCCAAACTGTTGCCCTGACTATCGTCCTGAATTTCTGCTTATCCCGGTTTGGACTGATTCGCCGATCGTGCACGCATAGTTCTCCGAAATAAATCTCTAGGTTTATAACCGCGCGAATTCATGTCATAGGAATTCGACAGTAATCTGATCGCCCTAAATTAGACCCTCCTAGAAGGGTAACGCTACCTTGAACTTTTACATGGCGCAGTTAAATAAACAAAAAGTTGACTTTCCTAGAAGGGTAACCTTTGCAAGCGAAAAGGGTTACCTTCCTCGTAGGGTAACCCTACCTCGCATGTAAATGAAACCGGAAAAAACAATAGAGGAGGGTAACCGTCCTATTAAAAAGGGTAACCGTTACCCTCCCCAGCATAGCCTGCGAAAGCATCCGGTTTTCGGCGGCTTTTGTTTCACGCGCACACTTAGCTCTGACCTGAGTTCCTATTCCAGGATCCGTCTGCTTTTTTTCGTTTTCATTAAGCCACTGGTCTTGTCTTTTTCTTTTCTTGTTTAACCCTAAAGGTAGAGTGGCTCAATCAAGAATAAGTAAATCCATCGGAGCAATGCAGTACCTGTGGTGCAGCTGTTCTTCTACGTCATGTAGTATGCATGGAAAGTCATTCGAGATTGACATACAAAAGAAAGTCATGTCGAGCTTAGCTTGAGGGAAATCACTCGCGTTCTGCACGTGCACGCGCTCATGTGCGCGTGCTAATGACGCAAAAATCGTACGTAGTAGGGATGCGCAATGCAATACTGGAGAATCACCTTGAGGTGGCAGAACACAGTTTTCGCGCGCGCTTTTGCTAATGTGATTCAGCGCACGCACAAGGATTGCAAAAGACAAACATGTCGTCAATAGAGCGATCATTTCATTTACTCAACATCTATTTTGCTCTACAATAGAGCGCAGGTTATTGATAGGTTTTATCTTTTATTGCAAAGATATGTTAGAAAAGGTAACGATGCAAAGAACCCAGCAATTCTCTGTTTTTCCGTTGTTACCGAAAGAACCCAGTTAAATGCAGCGCATGCGTAGTGAGTCAAAAAATTGCGATTGAATAAAAAATGCTTTCTCGGAAATACGCCTATTTGTCGGGAACCACTCATTAGAATTTCGCGAAATTTTGCACCAAAATACTTTAGAAAATAAGTAACTGGTATTTTGTAAAAAAACTGAACTTTAACAAAGGCAATTCCAGTGAATCTTCAACAAGAGATAATTAACTTGTAAGTAACGTTACAAGCTTGTTGCATGCAAATTATGAAGAAAATCTAATGACTAGAGTTTCTGCAAATATAAACAAAACTGATGTTAAAGGCCTGTTTATATTTATTCATGTTACCATGGCAACGGCACATACGTCAGCTTAACTATCAAACAACCACAGGCGGCCCAGACGTTGAATACGATTAATACGTGACATTATTCTGTTGGCGATTGCGTTACAATTTTAGCCGTTTGTAAGACAACGTATGCTAAATGCTACGTGTAGAAAATAAATTTGAATAAAATGGCTTACCTTGTGTTTGCATTGCGTTATGTTGATGTCTCTGGGTTCCTGGAAGTGGTTTATAGCCATTTAGG
>Ga0126338_10004342_pt1 | contig 10046 bp, 7 predicted proteins | sample OrbCmetagenome_2_FD_92529 | JGI IMG/M metagenome (GOLD analysis project Ga0126338, IMG submission 92529) | Coral microbial communities from Petempiche,Puerto Morelos, Mexico - Orbicella C C metagenome | ecosystem: Host-associated > Invertebrates > Cnidaria > Coral | place: Petempiche,Puerto...
CGTTCTCAGGTTCACGACCTATTACAAAATACGACAGGGTGTTGTTACAATTTACGACAGCTCGGATTATTACACTTCACGACAGCATGTTATTACAATTTACGACAGGTGCGTTATTACAATGCAATTCACAACACTTGTTGTTACATTTCACGACAGGTATTACAATACACGACAAGTGTAATTACAATTCACGACAGGTATTACAATTCACGACATTATTACATTTCACGACAGTACATGGGTCACGTTCGGAAAAATGGGTCACACTTGGAAAAATGGGTCACAGTCAGAAAAATGGGTCATACTAGGAAAAATGGGTCACACTTGGAAAAATTGGTCACACTTGAAAAAATGGGTCACACTTTGAAAAATGGGTCACACTTGGAAAAATGAGTCACACTTGGACAAAAAGGTAACCCTTGGAGAAGTGGTTGGCACTGAGAAAAGTGAGTCACACTTGAAAAAACAGATCATACTTATAAAAGGGTTCACACTTAGAAAAAGGTGCCACACTTGGAAAAATGGATCACACTTGGAAAAATGGGTGACATTGGAAAAAATAAGTCACACTTGGAAAAAAGGGTTATACTTAGAAAAGTGGGTCACACTTGAAAAACTTGGTCACACTTGGAAAATATTGGTTCACACTTGCAAAAATGGGTCACACTAGGAAAAATGGGTCACACTTGGAAAAAGGGCCACACCTTTAAAAATGGGTCACACTTGGAAATATGGGTCACACTTGAAAAAAAGGGGGTCACACTTGGAAAATAGGGTCACCCTTGGATAATGGATCACAGCTGGGAAAATGAGTCACGCTTGGAAAAATTTTTCACATTTTGAAAAATGAGTGACACTTGGAAAAATGGGTCGCACTTGGAAAAATGGGTCGCACTTGGAAAAGTGGGTCACATTCGGAAAAATGGGTCACACTTGGAAAAATGGGTCACACTTGGAAAAATGGGTCACATTTGGAAAAACGTCACAATGGAAAAAAGGGTGAAACTTGGAAGAAAGGGTCACACTTGTAAAAATGGGTCACTCTTCAAAAAAATGGGTGAAGAAAAAGTCACCTTTAAAAAATGGGTCACGTTTAAAAAAATGGGTCACACTTAGAACAATGGGAGACACTTGGAAAAATGGGAAACACTTGAAAAAATGGATTGCACTTGGCAAAATGGGTCACACTTGGAAAAATGAGTCACACTTGGAAAAATGTCTCCCTTAGAAGAGTGGGTCACACTTAAAAAATGTGTCACACTTGGAAAAGTGGGTCACATTTAGAAAAATGGGTCACGTTTGGAAAAATGGGTCACACTTGGAAAAATGGGTTACACTTGGAAAAATGAGTCACACTTTGAAAAATGTGTAGAAGACTGGGTCACTATTGGAAAAAAGGGGGCTACACTTGGAAAATAGGATTACCTTTGGGAAAATGGGTCACACTTGGAAAAAAGGGTCAAACGTATAAAAATGGGTCATTTATGGTAAAAGGGGGTCATTTATTGAAAAGGATGCTCACACTTAAAAAAATAGGTGACACTTGGACAAAGGGGCCAGAACACTTGGAAAAATGGGTCGCACTTCCAAAAAAGGGCCACAGTTGTAAAAATGGGTCTTACTCGGAAAAATGGGTCTTTTATGGAAAACGGAGGTCACTCTGGGAAAAATGGATCACACTTGCAAAAATGTCAAACCTGTAAAAATGGGTTACACTCTGAAAACAAATGGGTCACACTTGGAAAAAAGGAACACACTTGGGAGAATGGTTGTTTCTTGGACACAAATAATTACTGTAGAACCCCAGTAACTCGAACTCTGAAGGGAAACGAAAAACAGTTCGAGTTAGCGGGGGTTCGAGTTATCGGGGTCGATTGAATATCCAACATGCCATTACTTGTTTATGTATTTATGACTTATGCATTTACATTTTGACTTTGTAGTTTGAGGATCCCGTTCATGATATTTTGAAACTGGTGTTCCCATGGACCTTGGCACAATACTCAAGAAAAATATTCTCTGCTCAAAATGACATGATTAATTTATATTAGGTTTGAGTAGTCAGGGTTTATTGAAAACAATTGCACACGAAAAACTAATAATGTAATAATAATAATGATAAATTGATATTTTAAGAGGAGGCCTCCAACCACCTAGAGGTGGTTTTCAGGAGGGTCTCTAAAAAAATAAGTCTAAAATATACATTAAATGTCTAAAATACAGAAGTAATCAAAACTAAAAACGTTGAGACTAAAACTAAGGTTTAAGACTAGCGCTAGGAGTAAAAATACTGCTACTAACTAAGGTTAAAAATGGGTAAGGTTACTGAAGACCTTCAAGGACCTATTTGGTACAAATTATTTCTTTACACCAAATTCAAGACTTCTACCTTTTCTGAACTTTCCAAAATAGTTATTTTGAAAAACTTAAAACGCAACCGATTTATCCCCCAAAACGTAATTTTTAGGGGAGCTCCGGCGGCCCGAAGGGCCGCCAAACGGAGCCCTATACACATATAGGAAAGAAACGGAAACCCATGAGTTGATTTTTTCATGGTTATCATGGCTAGCGGTATTGCTCGTGGGCGCGTACGCGCGACGACGGAGTCGCGCAATATGGTGGCCATACTCTAAATAAAAGGTTGACAGAGACATGCAGCCTTGGTTTACCGTGTACTTTGATATTGGACATCCATGTTATTATAAATTGACACCTGTCAAAACAAGGTATCCTCTGACCAGTATCATGTGACCATATCGCGGGCTCAGGTTTATAGATCATTGAAGTCACGTGTTATTTTAAGTTGACCGCTGACCAAGTGCTGGTTTTCGGTAGGATCGCGGGCTCATGTCAGGTTAACTTGTTGAAAACAGGGCAGGAGCCAGGGCAGGATTGTTCGGAAGCCGGTTAAGGCTAACCCAGGATTAAAAGTAAACTGAATTATAACCTTTTCTTCTACTGACAAATGTTTTTTGCTGCTTTGTTTTGTGTATATGGTGGTTATTAAAACTCAAAGCAGAAGGCCGATCAACATACAGAAAACCTCACCGCAAAGTTACAAAACTCAAATCCAAATTCTACGTTTTTCTGTTAGCTTAATCGGGCTCTGAACAACCCGGCGCAGGAGCTCCGCTTTTAGGCTGGCCTAAATCTATACATTAAAACGAGTCAATGAACAGCAAACTGTCATAAGCCAATTAAAATTTGTCAACCCTTGAATTGAGCAGGAACAATTTTCGCGGCAACTTATCTCATCCGCGGAGTCGTATTTCGCTTCTTTTGTTTATCCCTTACGTCTTGCAATTTCTCGCACAGAAATTTTCGCTTTTGTTGATAGTTTTCGTCTCTTAAGTGATAGACTAGGCGATTTTGCACGGTCTTCGCGTGCGCAAGCACAAATCGCAAGCGAATGTTTCATCGATGCCCTGCTCTAGCTTCTCCTGACACAGAAGTTGATTGCCGCGGAATTACCGACGAATTTTATCGCTGATATATGACAAGGCAGCTTCCCCAAACGCTCCTTACCTCTGCTTCGAGTGTTTTCCCATATTCTATTATAAAATAACTGAGCTACTAAGCGCGCTCTCATTGGTCGATAGGTGTGTTAAGGTGAGAGTGTGTAAACACGGTTGTGACGTTTTAGATTCGCGCGTATTTTTGAGAATTATTTTATAAAATTTTATAATACGTCTCGGGGTTGCATAACTGTCTCGAATTTTCCGAACCCTCCTCGTGTTTAGATGAGGTTATGTAAACACGGAAAAAGTGTACTATTGCTTAAGTAAAACAAACAGGCAGATAAATACGCGTTTAGTTTTTTTCAAAATGTGTAAATATCCGCACTCGATTCGGCACGCCGAGTAGGCCTGTTCAATGCTATTCCGCTATCATTCCTCTTTTTTCCCTTTTCTTTCTTGACCATTTATCTGCTGATTCGGTTTGTAAGCTGCTGAATGTTTCACGGCAGACTTCGCTACACCCGATGTATGATCTAGAGATATACTGTAAATATAAACACTGCACATTCATTCATTCATACTGTAGCTAGCTGAGGAATTCAAGGCGGCGTTTCATTGGTTGGCGGCATGGCCACGTTGACAACCGCTTCAGTGAGGTGCGAAAACTGTGAATTTCTTTCGAGGTCGAAAACTCAAGGCTTATTTTTGCGTAAATTACCACTATTCAAATGAATTAATAGGGTATGTAGATTTATCGGATTTTAACGAAACTTGGCCAAAATGTTCGTCAGATATTAGCGCACCAAAGGGTGCGAGGCTTTTGCGAAAATCGGAAATTTTTTCTCTGACGTCCCATTGAGTAATAGCAGTCAGAAAATCTTCTATTGTCCAACTTTGAAAGGGATTTTCTAAGCAACCAATAGAAATATCCAAAAGCCTCACACAATTTGTTAGCCCATCATCTCATGATTGATAATGTACAGTCAGTTTGGATGTCCGCGGTAACACAAAGGCTGGTAATTCAGTTTAGCAAGTATGGTCAGTTTCGCGGTTTTAGGCTTGCGCGTGCCTATCAAAGCAAACATAGCAATATATTGTTATCTTCGGATTCTACAGTTTATTAGCTTTACAATGGTATATAGTTTAAAGTGGTTTCCTTTAATTAAAGCAGCGCGTAAAGAAAGCATTTTCCGGAGGGCACCCCTGAAGGTATTCATTAACCTTAAGTAAAACAGTATTTCAAAATGACTAATACTAAGTTTTAATCATTTTTATAAGAAGAACTAGTGGTCCCTCAGGCGATGCACAGTCGGCTCTCGATATCTCGAACCTTCAAGGAAAATTGAAAAAGATTCGATTTATTGGGAGTAACTCAAGTTATCAGCGGTTGAGAACAAAGGACTGAAAATAAGAAAAAAAAGTGTTTACCATATTACTACTTTCGTGTTTCGTGGGACTGAACCGTAGCAGTGTTTTCCCCGCTTTCTTAGGCTTTTCTTAGGCGGAAACATTTCCGAGTGAACAATTTTACGGTTAAAAAAACAACACGGCTCAGTTGAAAGCGAAAAACCCGACTGTTTCTGCTGATTTCCCGTTTTGACAGTGAAAAAGCTCTCGCGAGTGCCATTGCTTTATATGCAAGTCTAAGTGCAGTGGATTAGCGCTATAAATATTTCCAGAGAACTGAGAGGTTTTAAATTACACCTTGATTTTGTTTTCGGAGTGATTCCGTTGACAGGTAGATGCCGTTGTTAACACGTTTCTTGTCAAGAAGCATCAAATGATTTTTACACCGCGGTTAAGTTGGCTTGGATTAAAACTAGACCCCCTCCTGACTTTTCGCTATTCACTAGCGCAGTCAGTAGGGGCAGCCATTTCAGAACCTCATGAATCTCGTCGTGTATCCTTGGCGTCTCAAACCGCGCCCTGTTAACAGAGAGACTGGAATCCAATCAAATTACCGAAAGGTCCGTGACGGCGAATTTGTGATTGTAGATGTTTCTTTTATTTGTCGGGATTAATCTAGAGAATAATTTCGGACACAGATGGAGATTTCACTGGAACGGAAATATGTTATAATTTTGGCTCTTATCTTTAGTACCATTTTGCCATTTCGTCATTTGGTGTTTTAAATACGCCCTATTTCTTGTTGTTATCTTCAGAGTCAAGTGAGAAGTATTTGTTGGTCGATGATGTTCTAAGTCTGCTCCGTTGAGTAATAGGATTGGCAGGGAATGTAGCAACACACAAGAAGATTTACTCCCCATCAGTTCATTATTTTTATTTGCTCTCAATATCAAAGTATTATTTCAAAGTCAATAACCTGGCTCTAGCAATTCAGTATTACATGTAATGCTCTTTGTGGTGCTTACAATGATCGAACAAGCGCAAAGAATTCACACATCTCACTCAAAAAAATCTGTTTGCGATAAACGCTATTCCTACGATAATTCACAACTGTTACCTCACAAGGCTCTAGCTACTTACAACAAATCACTTCGCACAAGACAAGGTACACGCAATAAATAATTCGAGTGGGAACAATCTTCACCAACGGACCAAGTTGGTGACTTCAAGGTCAATGCGACTCAAGAGCAGCATGTAACTCAGGGCCGAGTTGGTCAAAGCCCGATTAAGCTAACCCAGGATTAGCGAGAATTTTGGTTTGAGTTTCTTAACTTTTCGATGAAGTTTTCTGTATATACTGTTTGTCTTTCAGTTTCAAATCTTGAGTGATCTCAAACTACACAAACATAAGCAGTGAAAAACTTTTTTGTACCAGAGAAATTAATTCTTCGGTCTACTTTTAATCCTGGGTTAGCGCTAACCGGCTTTCGAACAACCTCGCCCCAAGTTGGAAGCTAGACTCATAAACGGCCGAATAACCAAAAAGGCAATTGATGATGACACATATATACGAGTTGTTCAAAAATAGATTCTTTTGAAGAGGTTTAAGTGTTTTCTGTTAATTGCTACAAAGGTTTGGCTCTCGCTAATTGACGTTTGTTATGGAGAATCAGTGGAAAACCTAGCCTTTTTCCAGGCTTATTTTTCATGGAAATAAAGTACCGCGACTTGCCACCAAAAATTGTAATTTTGTATTGAAAGTACAGACCATTGCAACTCTATAAAAGCCTCTCCTGCATCCCTGTACTGAACAACAACATATCTGGTAATAGAGAAAATATCAAAACGTAGGTCAGCAACTTAAACTAGCATTGTCTCGGTCTTCTTGGGAAAATAAATTATAGTTTACATCATGAGCCATCCTTCCTGACATAGTCAGCTTGCTCAATCTTATTTGCATCGTTGAATTTGTCGAAAAAGACAAAGAGCAGTAAAGTGAAGAATCACTGCTCAGTATTTTTCATTTTGCAAAATTGTTTCCTTAGTCTTCCTATTGCATAACTATGCAAAATAATTACTGCAAGTTGAACTAGAAACGTTTGATGATTTAAACAATAGTACATCATACTTTACACCGACTGGGCTAAACTCAAGAAGTCAGCACAAAATAAAAGAAATTTGTTTGTAGGCACAACTTCTCATACGTCTAATTTCTTCAATATGATTGTTACCAAAAGTCTCCAAAGCTTCATTCGTGTTTGAACTTGAGAAACTCTGTACATCAAACTGCATACCGATTGTAATGCGGAGAGCAGAATTAGGCATATAATTAATACAAAAGTGCTTGAAATCTGTACACGGCAACAGTGATTCGTCTGGTCGCCACAAAAATGACCAACTCTTTAATTTGTTGATGTATAAAACTTTATATTTGATTGCCATATTCTCTCCTCATAAACTGTACTGCTTAGTAATTATAGCATTAGTATAATACATGTTAACACCCTGAAGTGAGTTGCATAGGTTCTAACAGTGACAAACTGGGTTGTGTTTACACCATTTAACTTAGCAAAAGAACCTACCAGAAAGTGCAAAAAAACAAACAAACAAACAAAAAACAAGCATCTGTCACAAAGAGTAATTTCTTCGCACAATTTTTCAATTGCGTGATTACTCATTTCTCAATTTATTATAATTAATGTATTAGATCTACTTCGGTTGATAGGCTGCAGATGAAAATCTGGCTTGTGTTCTACGCGGTGATCTCTGACTTGGCAGAAGCAGCCAACCTAAAGCAACAACAAATAACAAGACTATTAGAATTAGATTAGAGACAGATCTCAGTATTCTCTTCTTTAGTGTTGAGAAAAATCCCACAGCAAGAGTTTTTAAAGCTTCAAAGGAATCCGAACCGTTCTTCCGCCAGGGTCTTCATAAGCCTGCCAGCAGGCTCTAGTGTCTGGGTTTCGCACTTATGCGCTGGTTTCCGGCTTTTCTCTTTTGCGTACGAGCGAGTTATGTCTGTCTCTCGGACCTTCACCGCTACGCGCGCGCCAAAACACGAGACCCAACTCGCAGGCTAGATCTTCCAATTGTTAGGAATTGTCACCTACTAACGAGCAACTCATATTTGTTGAGTACTGCTCTACAAAATCAAACATTCACTGCTGGGTTTGCTGCTATCTATGTTTGTTTAAGAGATTGTGCTAAAAATACATGATGCGCCCCTTCAAAAGCATGTCTATATGGCAGAATCAGAACAATGTCTAGGAATGAACGTTCGATTTCCCACACCTTTCTCTCACGCACGTAATCAATGATCAAGGAAAGGTAGCCTTTAAGTGCAATAACAAACATCCAGACTTGAATAAAACGTATGGAAACTGGTAAAGGAAATTTGAATTTTCAACAGGGTTGAAAGGGCTCAAGAAAATTTGAATCACAAACCGTTGTTGGTTGATAAATAGGGACTTTAAGATATGGTACGGCTAGGCTGTAGTACGGCGGCAGATTGTGAAGATCGCTTCCGGTGACATCATGACGCGCGTACCAGTACGGCTTTCCCGCCGTAACCTTGCTTTCTACTACGGGAAAGTGCCTGGTTCCATGTACTGTTCACTACGTGAGTATAAGCCTGCTGTCTACTTCTCATTTTAACGCTTTTTGCATTGTTTGAACAGCCTAGTTTGAAGATAAAGTTCTCAATCATAAAAATCAGTTCTAAGATCACTGTTTGTTATTTGTACAGAAAATTTGAACGATTTTAACACCTACCGCGAGATGATCAATTCAGTCATATTAGTATCGGGCCGAACAGCCGTAGATAAGAAAGCTTCGCATGGTCTAAGCTGAGCTATAATTGTTTATTACTGTTCAAAATGTATTTTATTATAATCGAAAGTTTTGCATTTTCGGGCTTATTTCGTAATCGTTGTAGGAACAACCTGTCCGTGTTGAAATCGAGCTTTTTTATATCATAGTTTATATTTTGTTTTGTGGTTGGAATTACAGGCGGTTCTATCAAGTTCTAAAAGGCAAATCTGAGTTCTGGGAAATGTAAGACGGATACAGGAGAAGGGTATCATTGTCATTAATCAAGCCTATTTCGTATGAAAGTAGAATAATCTCTGGTTTCCTTGAAAGTTGTCATTTTTGTGAAGACACACAGAGACTGCACATACCATTGCCGTACAGCAAAATCTTAATCATTTGAGTCTGGCGGGTAAAACAACGTTGTCAGCCTAGTCCCTCACGGCCAAAGTAGCCGTAGTAGCACCTCGCCGTAACGTATCTTAAAGTCCCTGGAGGTTCTTCGTCCACTATATCCAGATCGAACTAAAAGTTGAAAGTGTTGGATCTTGTGGAGGGAGAAAAATGGAGAACTTGGAGAAAAACCCTCGGAGTAAGGCGAGAACCAAACAAGAAACTCAACCCATTTATGACCCCGGGTCAAGGTTTCGAACCCAGGCCTCCACATTAGTGGGATGCGAGCTACGCCATCCCTGCTCCCCTTGCGTTCATCACACTTTCTCCACATGAGTAAAAACAATTACGCGAAGAGCGAATGGGGTTCTCTCTAACAGGATATGGAGGCCTCATATATCGAGCAAACGGAGTTACGTGACCAGCGGAGAGAACTTTCGGTTTATCTAAAAATCCGCCGTGAGCAGTAACAGACCTTAAGTGTTCTTGTAGTAATGCCTTGGTTTGGACATCAGTGCAACTGGACAATAAAGCCACTAATGTGTCTGCCGCTTCAAGGTTTTTTCCCAATTGTTTCACAGGAACATCTTGGAACTCACTTGCCACTTGAGACACGATGTTCAACCTTCAAAATAAGCAAATTCAAGTGCAATAAGTACTTGTCTCAACAAATAATAAAACTCAGTTGTTATACTCATTAAGGCATTTGTGAGTAACAGCTTCGCCTTGGCAATCAAGCAATCAATCAGGGGTCATGGGTTCGAATCCCGTTCAAGCATGCATTTTTTCCAGGGTTTAATTTCACAACTGCTTAACTTGTGTACACAACTGCAATGATCAATCATGTCTTTACATCTTTCTCAGCAGTTCACAGATATGGTTTTTCATATATTCACTCTCAATCAATCGATCGATCGACCATAACTGCACACAGTTGTACGTCGTCTACTACTACAAACGACTCCACATGACTTCAAATCCATTCTTTAAATAATGTCCAGTAACTGTATAACGCGAAGTACCTCGCAAAATAAC
>Ga0126338_10004343_pt1 | contig 10045 bp, 7 predicted proteins | sample OrbCmetagenome_2_FD_92529 | JGI IMG/M metagenome (GOLD analysis project Ga0126338, IMG submission 92529) | Coral microbial communities from Petempiche,Puerto Morelos, Mexico - Orbicella C C metagenome | ecosystem: Host-associated > Invertebrates > Cnidaria > Coral | place: Petempiche,Puerto...
ATGATAGACAGTTGTCAAATGCCTCGATGACAAGGTATATTACAAACTGTTTCTAAATGTCCACACGAAGGCAGAAAGGAACTCGTGGTTTTATAAATGTTTGGAATTTGGAATCGCTAAAAGAAGCGTTAATCTCCTTAATAACATTGTTAGTTAAATATTCAAAGGGATGTATACATTCAGGTTTGTTAAGCGAAGCAGCATTTGATATTTGCTGTCAGTCTATTCCGTTCGCTTTGGTATTCATCAGACATCGCAAAAACGTCATTAAAATACAACAAGTCATTTCAACTTCAGCATCACAGCGTAAATATATCATAGTTCTAGTAGATGATGAAGATATAGTGTTTCATAAATTCACTTGAATGGAAAAAATAAAGCGCAGAGATGCATTTTCTTTGTTCCACCCGATTGTATCAGCTTATATATAAGTCTTTTTATTTATTTTGATATATAAATCACCTGCTTCAAGTTGGTACACGGAGCTTTTAAACCCATATTGAAAAGTTTCGCTTTATAATTTTGTCTTTTTATGCACCTTAACAAAGTGGGGTTGGAACAGGAGCATCTTTTAAGGCCCGCACTAACGACAAACGCTTGTAGTTTCAATATCGTTGAAGCAATAATATATAAAATATTGAGTGTTTCTTAAAATTTTTCTTCGAACGATTTCTTATGACATTTAATCGTTCGACAAACCTAATTTTTCCGTAGCACCGATATTTAGACATGCATTTTTAAAAGTATTTTATTATTATTATTATTATTATTATTATTATCATCATCATTATTATTTGAAAGAGTCATCAAGGGATATCAAAGAAAATATGCTAACGGCTTAAAAAATAGTTTTGAAATTTTTGGTGGATAGTGAGCGGACTATATCTTTAGAGCTGGAAAAATAAAACAGAGTGATTCGCTAACGACCGATTTTGTTACATTCCTCAAACGTTAGATTGCATAATCAATTGTATGCGTGTAAAAATATTTTGTCAGTAGGAATCGACCAAATGCGAGTCGACGATTTTTTAGAATTATTGTCGCTTAACGTTAATAAATTAAACTCCTGTGGTTTCCATAAGCTGCAAAGTGTTAAATTGTTAATAAAGAAAGAAAGTTAAAGTTTCTGTCGTCACAACTGCTGATCAATGGCTACCTGTTCAACATGTTTAAATGGAAATGTTATTTCATTTTTAAATAATACTATTAATTCATATTTTATTCAGTTCCCGATGTGCTATAAGAATAAAGTGTCATCCCTTAAGGTCTATTTCATTTTTAATTGGAGCTTTTGTCTATATTTTTTCCATATCAAAGTTTGCGAGTTTGTGCTGGCGCGTTGTCGAAGATCCTAATACGCACCCACGCACCACACTAAATAATTGATTAGCAAAGGTAAACACGCAAGTTTCTCTGCATTTTGTTTTGCATATAACTTGCCGCTTTTAGACAGCGATATTATTCATTTCTGATGACCATGTAAGCCACGCGGGAGGACATCAAACAGTGAGGTTTGAATCTTTTATTTTAGTTGTAGTTTAATTTCGATGATATTACCGCTCTGGTAAGAATTCTTGCTAGCCTAGATGTAGGGAATCATGTTTAGAAACACAATTCAAGTAAGAAAAAGTCTGAAGTTCAGGCTTTTAACTTAAAGGGGGTGAACATGAATTTAACTGAAATTTTAGGAAGTTTAAAGAGGGATTAAAAGGAAAAAAAGTTTTCGAACACCACCAAGTTGGTGGACAACTATTTGGTACACGTCTACCAAATTTTTACTTCAAATTCTAATTTTGAAACAACATCAAATCTTCAAAACTTCCTATTTCCATAAATTTTACTAATCCTTTGAGAAAAACTATTTATCCCCAAATATACCCAAAAATCACCAAAAAGTTTACAAAACAGCCCAAAACGTAAATATGTGGAATGAGCAGAGAGATTTTTGACTGCTTGGAACGTGAACGAGATATTTGCGTTAAAACTATAACACCAAAAATACGGCCTTCATGTTAATTCCCGCCTTAACTGGGTGATAATTTACCAGTTTCCACAAGTTTTACCAGTTTTCCAAGAAAAAAGGAAACAAATGAAACCTAGTCCGAAAGATAACAAGCTAAAGATATACGAAGCTAAACAAAGCAAAACGTAAGCAGAGCGTTGACTTCCAAAGCAATTGTCTTCTGAAGGCGGAAAAAAATATAGAAGGAAAATTAAAATAAGCCAACATTCAAAAGTTAAGAATTCGGCTTAACGTGAAAATTCAAACAAAAACAATTTCTTACGACCACGTTATGTATTTCCACTTTTATGTAGTCGTTCCACCTTTTGTTTTTTTTTTTTTTTCAACATTGCATGCAAAAAGCCCGAGAATCTTGAAGTACACCGAGTGAAGTTTTGAGCGAATTAATGTATTTTTGTTTGCTATCAAACTTGTTCGGACGAAATTTGCTATCCTTGAGCAGACCTAGGTGCGTACGTCATCCCATTTAAGTCACGCGTTGGACTGAAAAGATGCTGATTATAACATTATAACCTGGACATCGGACAAAAGGTGTTTAAGACGGATTCCGCTCAAATTTCGAGCAATAAGTTCAAACATTATTTACTAAAAATCTACTCACAGCACGGTAACTTTTTGAATACTATTTGAAACATCTCACCTTAATACATTTTTCAAGGTAACCCCGCGATTAAAGCTCAAAGCATTCTCGAGAAAGCTAATGTCAAACGTCTTAAAAATGTTTACTGCGTGTGTTATTATGTTTTTAATTAACGGGAAACGTCTCTTTTAATTGAAATATGGATAACTTCAAGTTCAATTTTCTCTCGCGGGGTAAGCTTGAGAGCTCGAGTCTCGATAGCTTTTTATTACCTTTATTCAAAATATTGCCATGCTATGAGTAACTTAATTTTTGCCATTATTGCTCGAATGTTCTGCGGAAATCATCTTAATTATTAACTACTTAATAACCGAGAGTGAGGTCGTTACGGGAAAATCTCAAACTGAGGCCTTGCCGTATTGACCGAGCGATAGCGAGGACAATACGGTAGGCCGAGGTTTGAGATTTTCCGGTAACGACCGAACGGTCGAGGTTATTAAGTTGTTTATTATATGGCTCATGAATAAAGGAAAAAAATTATTCGAGCGGAAGTCGTCAATTTACATCCGGCGATGCGCGCGTTTACCGATTCATTCATCGTCTCAAACCCAGGGCAGAACTACCCAGTCAGTGAACTTCACCACTATATCACTTATTCCGTTAAAAACACTCATTTCTTTACCGGAAAAGTGACTGCCACAGCCTCAAAAAGGTATTTTAGTATCGTGGTACCACAAGTTGATGGGGAAGTTTTTCCGACTTTTGTGGCGGAATGTCAACGCGTATAGAAAAGACAGCAAGTGCTTCAAAATTGTCCAAACCAACGGTCTTTCTGTGAAAGAAAATACTAATGCTTCAGAATGCACTGCTCAAAATAAGCTTAACTCGGTCTTCGCATTCGCTTTCGACAACATATCTTCGCCTTCTTCATTCTGGGATTTATGAATGAACTTTTCAAGCCTTGTGAACGTCTGCAGTTACCAGAAACACTGCTACTGACAGAAAAGGCGCCCGATTGTTTACATGCGATGATACTGGAAGCTGATTTACACTTGCTTGTGTAAAAGCGAGGGAATCTATTTGATGAGAAGTTTGACGGAGTTCAATACTTCGGTAATTGTTGTGACTAAGATGATAACTTATAAGTTTCTTCGTAGTGTTCTGCTCAGGATGAATGACAGATCTGCCGATGGTGTTTTACACTTAGCGATTTTAGCTTTACTCAAGACTCGGCAAACTTTGAATGTTTTTCACTACTGCCCGCTAAGGTTACCGGCTGGTAAGTCATCTATATAAATTTTATTAAGGAAGTATCTCTAAACTTTTAGCTACTTATATTCTCTTACTGATTTTAATCGGCTTTCATCGTTTTAATGCGCTTGAAATTTGAGAGTCGGGCTCTTCCTAATTTGCATAATCCGTAATCGGCCCGTGGGCATTACGGCTGCATAATGACCACTCAGATCTCGCTCTTAGCCAATCAGAGCGCGCGTTATATCGGCCACAAGCCAAAGCCATATAATAATAAATATTACTAGCGTTTCTTTTCGCATCCAGTTTAGTCAGTTACACAAGAAAAATCATGTCATTAAGTCTCTCTTGGCCCAAAACTGGGAAATAGACAGCTGAACATTGAGATATAATAATCACGGCACAGGACAAAAGTTCACTAAGCGAAGCAGTAAATGCTTGTTAACATTTTAGATATCAAATTCATTCCATTAACAAAAGAAAGTTACAACTGTCTTATGGTTGCTTTCGCTCCGATCCATATAGCTAAATCACGCGCGTATGCTCGGAAAGTCTACAAGTGAAGTGAATTTCTTCTCATATTTACCCCTCACCTCACCCTGTCTTCGATTAATGGGTCTCTAGGTTGATGCTCGCGTTCCCTATCAAAAAAAAGAAAAAATTATATATCTATATCTGCAATGTTGAACACTTGTCTAAAACTTAAAATTGGTTTGCTTCCAACAATTAATGGAACTTTGAAAATTTCAACCTCGCTGTATCACGCCCCCTGACTGACAGGTAACCGAGAAATGCTTTTAAAAGCAAACCACAAAACTGAGCTAAAAACATTGTGGGCTTATGAACACGAAAATTAAAAACAAACACATATTATGTGATCATACGAATACTTAATATGTTCCAAAAGCCTTTAAAAATCTGTAGCTTTTAAAATATGTCATCACTGAAGTGCTTGAAAATTTACTGTCACACTTTCGATTTTGAGAGCGGCATTTACTAAGGAAATTGAAATGATCAGTCTCTTAGTATTTACTTATGTACAGATGTCAACCGCAGGTGATGTTTACGGGCGGAGCATTTAGACCTGAGAAATGCCATAATCGTGGCTAGCGGTGTTAACGCTACTACTCATAGAAACTTTGATCTTCATCGTAACATTTTAATTTAGAGATGTGTAGCGAAGCAGTCAATCAGTATTCTTTTACATTCGATTCCATTTTTTCCGCTTTGCACATGGAAGATAGTTCTAAAAGTATTGGAAATTACGAGTTTATTTCAACTTAACCAAATGCGCATACACTAGGGCTGATGGCATTTCTACTGTATTTTGCTCTTAAAGGAGAAGGTCACTCCAAAAAACGTACATCACACTTTTTTTTAACGCTAATAGAAACCTTGCACTATGCTTTGCCACTCACCGAAGTTTCAGACTCTAAAGTGCAGGTTTTCCTTATTAAATTTGTCTCCAAAGAAGCTCAAAATTCGAACATCGTTGCCGCCATCTTGAACAGTACTCAGCAGTCAGGCCGCGTTTTCGTGACGTCATTCCGTCCGAGAGATTTTGTCCAAATGGCTCCCGACAAGCCTTTTAACTACCACTTTGGGTTATGACTGCTCTTGAGCCAGACATGCTCCAAACTCCGAAATGATAGCATTGAAGATGGTGAAGTGGATAATCGCTTGGAAAAAAAAAAAGATTTTGCTGACCTTGTGAAGGATGCCATGTCAGTTGCAGGTTTTTCTCCTTCCCGCCAATTTCGAGTCGGACGGAATGACGTCGCATAAACACGGCCTGGCTGCCAAGAAAGTTTCAAAATGGCGGCCTCTGAAGTCGCTTCTTTCGAGACGAATTTCGTCAGGATATACATATACCGGGCGCTTCCGAGGCTGAAAATTAGGTGAGTGTAAAAGCTGAATGTTTATTTGCTATAGGCGAAGACAAAAAAGTAATCTTTTTGGAGTGACCTCCTTTAACTTGTAAAATTGTACTCTCACTTCTGGAATTGAAAAGAAAAGAAAATAAGAAGGGGAAGAAGTTTTCTATCTTTTATTCAAGATATTCAATAAGTTATTTTGTTTTGCTTTTCATTTCACTGAGCATGGGAGAACATGTTTCTTTGCAGACCTCAATCTTTGAAGATACAGTTATTTCTAAAAACAGATTTCCACAGCCACCTGTTATGTTGAAGACGTTCACAAGCGTGATAGATGGGTTTGATTTTGAACGAGAACAACTATTACAAAAATTGATATCAGCGCATGTTATAGGAAGGCCAGAGACCTCCCTGTAGTTACCATTCTAATTCGATTATCTGTACGACAAAACATGCAAGGATCGCATTTTGAACTATATTCACTGATTTTGGTCAAACAAATCGGCGTATAGGACGATATATCTTCCAAATGTTTGCAAAATGGTACTAGTACGTCTACCTGTGACTAACCGTCCAACCCAGCTAGTTTGTAGTCTTGTTGTTTTTGATATTCTCATCTACTTATTAATTTTATTTTTCAACCATTATCTTCAGGATTAAGGTGTACTTCTTGAACTTAACAGAGTCAGAGCTAGAAAAAATGATATATTTGCAGCGCATTTACATCATAGCTGTGTTTCTGCTGAGTCAGCAGTCGTTCGTTGAATCAGCTGTTGAGGAATGCAGCGGTGAAGCTGAATATTCCATCTCGGGAATGATGCTACGGCGACACATCTTCAAGAAGATCACGGGGGCATCACTCGGTGATGCGTGCCTGCGGGAATGTTATCGCGACGTTAGATGCCAAAGTTTTAATCACGTCATTTCCCGGGGCACGTGTGAATTGAGCAACCGTACCAAGGAAGCCAGACCTAAAGACTTCGTTCCCGACTCTGACAGATATTACTTCAAACGAGACAAGAACAGAGGTAAATTCATGCGACCAAAACATTACATTCGTGAGCTAATATTGTTAATCCACTGGTTTTCAATAGCACACAAGTGTAACTACAATGATGTAAGCAACATACGTAGCCGCCGTAGAGTTTTGTTAGGAAATTGTCCACACAAAAGGCGCTTATTATCAATATTGCACTACATCTGCTGATATCGGCTTATGCTTGTGGTTACTACCTTGCCGAAAACAATCCTTTCATTTCACAATACCAATCTGAATTTTCACACTAAGTTTTAATGAGTTTGATCTTTTGTTCCGGGGAGTACTCCTAGAAAATTTGGGTGGGGGTGTGCGGTCCGCTTCCGAAAACCCTCACCCTATTTATGACCAAAATCTGCAATTTTCCCTACCCTATTTATGAGCTGAAAATGTAACAGCTTATGACCAAAACTCTAACAGTTAGGGTTGCACATGCCTATATACCCAATAAAGGGGAGTACTCCCAGGGCTTTTATTTCACTGTTTGTTTGTTTGTTTGCTTGTTTGTTTTGTTTGTTTTGTTTTGTTTTGTTTTTTTGTTTTAGTTGTTTGCTTTCACCTTCTGAAACACTCCAAGAAGAATTTCTTGTTGACATCGATTTTGTTGTCTTTCGCCAGTCCGTCTCGGTACCATTCCGGAAATGCCCGCAGAATCTTGCCAAGAAATCAAGGCGAGTGAAAGAGAATACGCGGTTGACGGCAAGTACTGGCTGCATTTTTTTGGGATTGGGAAGATTGCACTTGCTCACTGTGACATGAGGACTGTGGGTAAGTAAGAGTCAAGTAATGCTAATAAGAATAGTTATGTACAATTGATTTCCTTTGCCTGTGGCCAATCTGTTTAAGTCCAGTCCCTAAGGTGAGTGACGATAGAGGTTACAAGAACGGCGGTAAAATAACTTAGTTCTCCTAAACGTAAATTTTGCATACGAGCCAAGTGGCCGATAAGGCCGGAGCCTAACCCGGTCTCTGTAGCATGAAGCAATTAGGAGTATTTCTACACCCCCCTGGATGGGATGCTAGTGCATCACAGGGTTACCCCCAGCATTAAATTCGCTGGTACTCATTTGTACACTTGGGTGGAGAGATTCACTGTGAGAGTAAAGTTTCTTGCTTAAGAACACAACACAATGACCCAAGCAAGGGCTCAAACCTTGACTGCTCGATCCGGAGACGAGCGCACTAACCATGAGGCCACCGCGCCTCCACTAGTTCTCCTAAGCCTGGGCATAGTTATACAGTTATATTATATTACATATCCTTTGGTTCCTTAAATGCTTCTATCTTTTATAAAGTGAGCAAGGCCAGGTGAGGCAAGATATACGGAAAAAAATAGTAAATAAATAAACAAAATAAAACGAAATTCGTGAATTGTAGTGTCTGCTCATAATTACGATGCAATTTTATCGTCGTTTTTATTGCTATATTTCAGATGCCAACGAGTGTAATGCTTCCGTTCGGGTATGTGATGTTAATGCCAACTGTCAGAATACTCGTGGATCATATCTTTGCTCTTGTAAAGCTGGATTCACAGGAAATGGGAAAACATGCACAGGTAGGGTCTGCATAATCTAAATAAGCTACACCTGAAGTACGTCTCCTAAAGTACGTAACCAGCTTAAAACCAGCCCAGCTCTCTACCAACCTAGCTACCGATATATGTTGTGTCTGAAAGCAAATAAATGAACTTCGTGGATAAAACGGCCAACCGATAACAAACTGTATTGTTACTACAGACTTAACTTGTTCGATTTGCTTTGAACGCATGCTACATGAATCTTTTAAGAGTTCCGCTCTGGGACGGTTAGGTAACCTTGCTCTCAACCTGTCTAGCTTTCTACCCAACCACCCAGCTGCAGCGACCTACCCATCCAGCTGCAGCGACCTACCCATCCGGCTGCGCCAACTACCCACCCAGCTGTAGCGACCTATACCCACCCAGCTGCAGCGACCAACCTAATAACCTACCTACTCTCCTACAAAACAACTACATTAAAAACATTTGAAATCAAATCAGATTGGATCTCTTGCCAGTAGTTATTATGTTGCTTTCTTATTTCTTTGTTGTCAGACATAAACGAGTGTAGTGCTTCAGCTGGAGTCTGTGATGTCAATGCCGACTGCCAGAACACTCTTGGTTCCTATCTTTGTTCCTGCAAAGCTGGATCCCACTCATGGACCCTCTTACAAACCCGTTTACTTAAATACATGTGACTGGCTATCAGTATAGCAACCTACCTACCCAGCGACCAAACTAGCAACCTGCCTCCTCTTTTTCTGACAAAACAACTACATTAGCAAAATTTTAAATGAAATCGAATTTACAATATTTTAACTGTTGTACCAGAAGTAGAATGTGTTGTTTTCAAATTTTCTTTCTTGTCAGACACCGACGAGTGCAGTGCTTCAGCTGGAGTCTGTGATGTCAATGCCAACTGCCAGAACACTCTTGGTTCTTATCTTTGCTCGTGCAGAGCTGGATACACTGGAGACGGCAAAACATGCAAAGGTAGATAGACGTACCGTTCTATTGAGTCATGAAGTCTGCGGCAATATAGTCGGCACTTCTGAGCCAACAACAGGCTTTTAAGGCCGATAGATAAATTTTTGCCCACGTCCACAAAGTAGACCATTCCTAAATACCGTAATATTTTTCCAACCACAGTTTTAAGCCTCGTATTCAGGATGCAAGTATTTACAATGTCCTTTGCTATCGTGCGACAACTTCTAACAGCTAAAATATGCATGGTTAGATGGTGAATATAGGAAAAAATAACTGGTGGACATCGCCTTTTCCTTTGTTTGCAATTTATCTGTAACCTTGTTTAACTGGTCTCAGAACTAAGAATCTAAGACTTTTTAGTCACGTAAGTTGCTCCTCGCTGATCGACCTTCTTATAAACCCGTTTACTTAAATACATCTGACCGCCTATCTGTCTACCTACCTACCTACCTAGCTACCTAGCTACCTAGCTACCTACCTACCTACCTACCTACCTACCCAGCGACCAACCTAACAACCTACCTGCTCTCTTTCTGACCAAACAACTACATTAACAAAATTTGAAATGAAATCGATTTTACCAGTATTTTACCATTTGTTCCAGAAGTTGAATATGTTGTTTTCTTGTTTTCTTTATTGTCAGACATCGACGAGTGTAGTGCTTCAGCTGGAGTCTGTGATGTCAATGCCAACTGCCAGAATACTCTCGGATCCCATGTTTGTTCCTGTAAAGCTGGATTCACTGGAGATGGTAAAACTTGTACAGGTGAGGGTATGC
>Ga0126338_10004346_pt1 | contig 10036 bp, 1 predicted proteins | sample OrbCmetagenome_2_FD_92529 | JGI IMG/M metagenome (GOLD analysis project Ga0126338, IMG submission 92529) | Coral microbial communities from Petempiche,Puerto Morelos, Mexico - Orbicella C C metagenome | ecosystem: Host-associated > Invertebrates > Cnidaria > Coral | place: Petempiche,Puerto...
ACAAAATTCAGCGGCAGAAAGCTTACCGTTTGGGTGTTCAGTGTAGAAACTGTGCAGGTGTGAAAAATTGTCGTCTTGTCTTGAACAGTTGACCAATCGAGCACGGGGCTTTCGAGATTGTCACTGGGTTGAATGTAAAAAAAGTAATTCTAACTTTGCTAGTACACTTTTATTTTATTGCACTATAAGTACAAATATGTAACTAATTAACAGCATGTACAATTTAAATACCCCGTCAAAGGATCTTTCCCATTGTAGAGAAACGTACATTGGGACGGTCCATCTTAAAAAAAAGGTTTTGAATATATAGGACTTCGCGGAAGGAATCACTCTTTGTTTCACATATAGATATAAAAAGGGCGGAAGTTTTTAAAAATAATTTTTAGTATGTCATATCAGAGCAACACGCTACAGCCTATTGTATCTGCTTTAGGAGTGTCGCTATTATCGGAAGTGCTAACATCCATGAAATTAACGCCTCTTTGAGAAGTCGCTACATTCAAGGGAGGGAAGGAAGGTATTGCTTCCAAAAGTTGCTGTAATATTATGAAGTATAGATCCAATCAGAAAAGCAAAGAGGGCACGATGGTTGGAAGTCGTCCAAAATGCCATTTTGCTACTAATTAGAATGTTTCGTGCCTCTCTTTATGTCCCATAATAAGTTGGACTAAAGTTTGCATAGAAAATGGTTGCATGGAATTTTTTGATGATTGTTTCCACATGCAATCCACTGCAATTTCTGAAAAGTGAAGTTACAATGATACAGTGAACAAAATAACTGCTACTTACATTGTTTGTTAAACACGTATCGCAAATTGATGCAGCACAAATTGCTCTAAAATGGTTGCCACCCAGTAGCTGTGGTCCAAACTGAAGCAACGAAACTTATTGGGAAGGACACTCTCTTATAAAGCAAAAAAAGTTACCCAGGAGGTAAAATTACTGACACTGACGTCTTATTGCATCTCGTTTTGCGCATTTCCGAGTGACGATCCTCTTGTTTATCATAATATAATCGCGTTAAAAATAACTACTTAATCAATTTGCAATGGCTGTAGCGGAAACATTGTAAGTAGGGTTTACTTTAACTTCCCGAACCACCCTCATACTCACTTATGGATATCGAATAAGCCTTCTTGAATCAACACGTCGAAAGGCAAAAGTCCAAGATATATCTATAGCATTGAAAAACGACACGTAATTAATGGTCTAGGGTTGGGATTTTTCGAGTTCGCGGAAACAAATTTTCGCGAATTTGGACTTCAGACTTTACTCCTGGAAATAATTTTTCGCGGATTTCATGTACGGTACTTGATATTAACAAATACGGAAGCCATATACGCGCATCTACTGTTATTTGTTGTGTTTTTAGGCAGGAGATACCGCAGTTCCCTTGTCTTCACATAGTTGATTTATAAGGCAAACAGCAGACTCTCAATTGCACTACCGTAATTATTGTAAAGAAAATACGGTAGGTCGTTTTCGTTACACTGTTTGCAACCAACGTCATTAAAATTCAGTAATATAAATAACAGGAGAAAATTTTCACTGAATTTTTTTTTGGCGGAATTTTGTTTTCAAGGGATTTAATTTTTGCTGCTGATCGATGAAATCGCGAAAATTAGATTCCACGAAATTTCATGTCACACGGTACCTTTCTTCTTCATGCTGAACGCTATGCTTTCCCGGGGAACTCCCATGTATAAAAAAGGACGGGGGTGAGATCGGCGAAAATTTTGTAAAAACCCCGTAAGAGGTACTAAGATTCTGTTTTGTGGGCGTGTCCTGAACCCTAGGAAGTACCAATTCTAAAACGACACATTACATTATCTTCTGTCAATTCTTTCTTTTCGGGCTCAATACCGTAAAATTTACCGCGAAAGCTCCCGCTGTGGACCTTTTAAGGCTGAACACCGCTAAGAGGAACCAAAACCGCTTAATTAACTCCTAAAAGGTACCACGAGCACTCCCGTGCTTTTTATGTGGGAGTCCCCCCTGGCTTGCTTATGGGAGAGAGGGACCCTGAGAGCGTAACGTTGCGGGACAGTTACAGGCATGCACGAGGTTTTGATTTCCAAGTTCAGCTTAGCCGTTGTTGTGGAAAAACCGCTACAAATTCAAAATAATTAAAGCTCTATTTCAAATACCTTCCTCTTGGTGTTCTAGGCATGTTCCGTGTTTGAGGACAGAAACTTATCAAATTTTAGCACTTGGTGGCAGAATGCAGGAAAACCCGCTTGAGTAGCTGACATGAGTGCTAGTTTATAGGAAGGAAAAAGGACTCCTCTGATTTCCTGCCCTCCCGCCTGTGTTAATTAAGTGGATATGCTTCAGTAATGAAAAATCGAATGATAGCTTCACTTTTCCCCCTTCTGTTACAAAGACGTTTGGTCAAACAAGAAATTCAGAAATTCAATGTCATGAAAGGTTGAAACTTAGTAAATGATGGTTTTACCTCTTTTGTTTCAACATTGAAAGGGACATTGACTTTCAAAACTGTAATATTTTTAAGTGGCAAAAGCACTCAAGAGCCCGGCTATACGGCTATACCTGACTTTCTGTTATGGTATTTCTGAATTCCATTTCAGTTATTCTTGCAGCTGTTTTTTGTTCTTCGAAATTTACAAGATTACATTGTCTATATATCTTCCGCATCAAGACGGTGAACCAAATTCTAAGCTCTAACATTGAAAAGAATGCATGCCGATCAATAACTAAAGAGATGTTTTACTTTGACCTTCTCTCTAAAAGATTGAGTTTCCACTTTTTACCAACAATAAGAGGTCGAACGAAAACAAAAACATGTCTGAAGTTACAACTGAAAAAGAAATGTCACCAGAACTAAGTCAGTATTATTTTCAACCCCTGTAAAGTCGTTTGCAAGGCCCAAATTTGCAGGTCTTTGGCATGTTTAGTTCGTAGTGTAGTTTCAGGGGGAAAAAGATCAAGCTAGGTTTTTTCCTCCCTTCGAATTCTTTGGTGGTTCGGACGTTTGCGTTTTAGTTTGTGTTTTTGCTTTTGTTAATTTGTTCGGGCCCTCGACGATGTTTGAGAAAGTGCCGGAGAGAAAGAAGAAGTTCTTTGAAGAGAAATACGACAATGCATTGCATTGCATGAACGGGACAATAGCTATTAGAACTAAAATCAATGTTTCCTAAAAGAACTCCTGCGTTAGCACTACTTAGGATCCAAAAAGACCTCTATCTTCGATTTTTCAGTCGTAATTCGTTCATTACGTTGTTGCGTACGTGCTCCACATGAGCTTACACTGGTGCCAACAAACCATGCTACCACAAACTCAAAGACGCCCGACCTCATATACCGCAAAATTCCAAATGTAAGCCGTTGCAAAAACAAGGTCAACCCCGGACGCCCCACTAATATCCTTCCGGTAATAACGCTCTGCCCTCCCCCAAGAAGACAACCTCAGTGTCGCATTTGAGTTACAAAATTCGGTTGTAAAGATATTCGCCGCCGTGGTTCACATTCTCCAGGCTAAAGTACCGGTCAAAATAATAAGCATCATTAACATCCCCCCCCCCCCGGGCATACCCCGGGAACTTGACTTGTCGATGTGCTCCCTGAGTACAAGAGTTTGGCGTTAGTGGTTGTTATGAAAGGGGGGGGGGGTTGCACAGAATATGGGACGGGCAGAGGTAATTTGTGCAAGTTACCTCGAAATGATGACTTTTTCGCTTCTGTTGGGGAAAGTTTCCTGAAACAAGAGTGTAATTACTCAACATAGTAAATAGTGTAAAAAGAAGATATCATAAGCTGGTCAATGAGATTGTACATTGGAAGGTGCTATATTTTATTTTTTCAATAATCCGATCTTTCAGAGATCACTTCACAAAAACAATAGTTTGGTATTATTCTTTATCTGTATTTTAAAAATATGTACTTTCAAATTAGGCTTTACTAAATAAGTACGTAGTGGAAAAACCATTATATTAAACGTTCCAAATTCATCCTGCAAACAGTACTGCAAAAGGAAACAATTCGACATTCCGGGCAATAAATAATTTCTCTTAAAATACAAGTTTCTTCCGACCATTCTCCTGTTATAACTTCCAAGGTGTTCTCCAACCTTGGTAAATGATGTTTTGGCTTTCCTTTCAAAATGTGGGTAATTTTTCGCGTAGCAAAAGAGAAACTAATGTAACAGTGACATAACTGCCTAAGGAAAGTGAAAGTTGTTCTTTTTAAATCTTTTCAAAATAAACTGAGTTTTCCAGCATTGGCTAAGAATTCTCTTTGAGGGATTCGATTCTAGTTGATGTTCTATCAGTCTTGTCCAGTAAAAGCTGAAAAAAAATAAACTAAACGTGAGAAAACCACATGACGTCTTTACATTTAGACTGCTTTGGAATTAACAGGAAATGTAACTGTGGATTAGTCATAACAGTAATACATGTACATACGCACAGTTTGTGACAAGAACAGTAAACGTTGTCAACTATAGGGCACTCTCTATCACTTAATTGTCAAGGGTAAAGGAGAAGTCTGCTTCTGACCGTGTGTCCCATTAAAACACCAGAGTTTGTGGGCAAGACACTTGCTCTCACAGTGCATCTCTCCACCCTTATGAATAAATAGGTGAGAGCGATTTAAAGCTGGGGGGAGGGAGGGTTTGATCCTGCAGTGGACTAGCATTCCATCGAGATCGGAGTAGAAAGATTGCACCGTATTGAAAACTGGTATTACATCTGGCTATATGAAATTCTTTGGCTGGACGCAGACTATAGAGATACCAGATTGAGCTGATGTGATAAAGAGATGAACCAAACAAAACAAAAAACGTTGACTCTGTAATAATGTTATCACCCATCATCAGACAGAATTAGCAGGTTAAAATACACATAGATCTGCTATTTATAACAAAACTACCACTTATCATTGAAATGATACTGACCTGAATCCGCTGAACCAATGATTTCTTTTTTCCTCTTGCTTGCTGTAGACTGGGATCTATGAGCTGAAATTGTTGAGCATTAAATCAAAAGCTATTTCTGGTACTTTTTATTGACTCCAGACAGACAGACAAACAGAAAGACAGACACGCACACAGACGAATTGTATCTGTTAACTTTTTGGTGTTTAGAGTTGTACCCTGTGTGTCTTTTCTGGTCCATTTTTCTTAGTTATGTTTAACATAGCATTCAGTTCTGTGTCAGGTATCTGGTAGAACCTCCAACAAGCAACTCAGGACACTTTGCAGCTAGTGACCAGTCACAACATAAATTGAAGTAGATCACCAATACCCCCTCGCATGATAATTACGTAGTAAATTGAGTGATTGTTCACCTTGGTGTGCACCTCGTTGTGGTGGTACAGCTTGTGTGCAACTAGTCCCCTGAAGAGTTTACATGAAGGGTCTGGTCGCAGGGACTTGTCCCAAGAACAGTTCACATGAAACGTTTTGAGGAACAAGTCGCAGGAACTTGTCCCAAAAATTCAAACTGGTTTGAATTTGTGGGACTAGTCGCAGGGACCAAATTTTAGTCCCTGCAATTAGATTTTGTGGTAAAAATGTCCAGTTCACACGATGGGACTTGTCCCCTGCGACTTGTTGCAGGGACCAGTTGCAGGGACTTGTCCCCTCATGTGTGCCGATCTTAAGAGCTCGGGGCTTTCATTAGGGGCTGGGAACCGTTCAAATTGACCAACTGTGAGGATGTTTTTGCCCACTTGCTTTGACCATCAAGAGGTAAGTTTTTCTTATAACGAAGTTCACCTCAAAACGTTTTGGCCACCTGTGAAAACCAGCTGAAAATGTTAATGAAACCCCTGAGAGCTATGCTGGCTGGGTCTTCCGTCCCTGGCAGGTCTAACCTTGCTAGATTACAGTCTGTAGTCAAGGGGTTGAGACCTGACAAAGATTAGCCCTTGATCCACCAAGTTGGGGATTGAGGTATGAGCTAATCACCCATTCCTTTAAAACAGCAATTAAATATGGAAACCTTGAGGTCTTATGTATCACTTGGCTTGATAGGGAAAGGTGCGAAGGTGAATTAAGTGACTGTTAAATGTTTGCAACATTATTGACGATTCCTCAACTAAGATTCCACTAACCAAGGCATCCAGGCCCTCAAGAGTTTTCATAAAGTCCTCACTAACTGCTTGTATTTTTCTTGATAGCTTATCCAGTGCCTGGGTGACCAGCTCTGGTTGAAGAAATCCCTGTTGAACATATCAATTTGTAACAGAACAAGGCAATTAAAACTGAATAATTCTAAATACAGAAACTGAGAGAATAGGCCATATTTGTACGCTTGGTATCGGACTAGAACTAACTTGGAATGGAGACTCATGCCAAATATAAATAACATTCATCTCTTTTAAATGATGTTCCCAGTGTTAGCTGTGTAGTGTAACAGATTTCTGAGGAGCTTCTGCTTATTTGGTCTATGTTTTCAGCCCCCAGTCCCTGCCCTTTACCCATGTGGAGGGTTCGGTTGCTGGGTTTGCCAGCTGTGGTTCAAGTGGTTTCCTGTCTGGGGATGGGCTGGTCTCAATGGGCCCCCAGACGTCCCAGGTTACCATCTTCAATACAGATTGATGCAGTCAGTATGGTTGTTAATCAGAAACTGCCAAATGTTGTAATTTGAAGGACATGGGAAGATCATAACAACCAGGTACAGGGGTTTCACAACTTGTCATCATTTTAGGGACAGCATTAATTTAACTATTAAAGAAATGAGTAATTAAATATTAATAAAGAAATAATAGTTATCTATTTCATTTAATTATCACAAGTATGTTCAGTATTTTGACCTTTTCTATTCCTTGGAGTTCTTCTAGATTTTCGTTGAGTCTTTTCTCAATATCATCCACCTTCTTTTCAGCTGCCAGAATTGCTTTCATGTTTTCTTCAGCTAAAGGATCAAACTGTGCCAAGATGAACCAGAAATAACATCAAAATGACAGGAACAAAATAAATTCACTTGGCAACTTCAAAATACTTGGAAACAGTGTTTCTTAAAAATGACAGGGTATGCCACTTATTATTAACTTAACCATGAATCCTGCATAGGTTCTAAAACTGGAAGAATGACAATTGATCTATCATGTTGCTGAACTACAGGGTTGTCGCTAAGTGCAGGCTGCCGGTGAAATTCGCCGGCTGAGAAAGAGGTGATCACTGGCAGGATTTTGACGGGCAATCACTCAGTAAAGGACAACGAACGGTTTTTAGGTTAAGCATGTACAATGATTCAATATCTGAACCACATTGAACCATCTAAAGGAAAAGTTTGGAATCAATTCCTGACTACCTTGAGTATCCGTGCCACTATAACAAGTAAAGTAATTGAGGGAAAATCTTATTTTGAGCACTTGTTTAGTGTGTTGTCTTTCTGTGTACTGCATCCACCATCTTGTAAACATGAAGCTTGGTAGCCCTGCATTCAAGGTGTTGCAAAAGATTGGGGACAAAAATTGTGTTCCAGGTGACCAGCTCAATGAAAATCTGAGCCAGAAGACTATTTTCTTATCTTGTATCTAGTACTTTTTAAATTTTATCTTCTATTTTTAAATTATCATGATGTCTTGTAATTTTAATTACCGGTATTACATTTTTAGTCCAGGGCCCTTCTGGATATCAGCCTCATTGCTGAATAGGCCACCCTGGCTAAATAAAGTTTACCTTTACATTTACCTTTACAACCCTCCATCTATTAGATCAGTTTGATTGATATTTTTGTCTTGTAAATGCAACTTATCACTGCAAAGCTTTTGTAATGGTAAAGTCTGCAGCAGACCAAGTGGTCTAAACCCATAGAGCTTAATATCCAGGTTTCTGTAGTACAAAGTGACTGTTTCTACTCCTCCCTGGAGGGATGCTAGTCTATCAAAGGACTACCCCCAGCACTAATTCATTGGCACCCATTGGAGGGAGAGTGGAGTGGAGACTGAGACACTGTTAGAGCAAAGTGTTTTGCCCAAGAACACATCACAATGTCCCCGGCCAGGGCTGGAACCCGGACTGCATGACCCAGAGTATCCTACCCATTAGGCCATGGTACCTTCTGCTTTTGTAGGGAGTAGTTAATTGGGGAGTGGTTAATTGAGCACTGTACACCGTAGTGTACCGTACCTTCCAAAATTAAATCAGAACCAGGGAACTACACGTAAATATAATGAATAAAATGTAGAATCTTAAGATTCTCAAATGAAGGTTAAATGTGTGGCAGTCTGACCTTTTTGCCAATTAACATTATCCTACTTCCCTTCTTCACTCCAAGCAATTTTAATGGCTGTGGAAATTCTGTTAAAGACTGCCCTAAAACAAAGAAAACTTACCTTAATATTTGTACTAAACAATACTTACATACTCTATCATTGAGAAGGGGGGATTTTTTCTCCATCCAGTTTAAAATTATTCAAGTTGAGTCAAAGAGACCAGCAGAGGTTTTTGGATTTAATGCTATTGAACTCAGTCTGTCTTGCCTTTTAAAGCAGTGCTTTTGTAATATAAACTTATCTGAGGCAACTATTTGACCTGCATAAAATTAAACTCTTTATATTAGTTCTCATCTCCAGACATTTATCATGATAGAAATTACATCATTTCAACCATAGTCATTTATGAGGTCTTTTTGAGCTAATTATTATCCAAAATGTTTTTCACTGATATAACACTACAGTTGACCATATTTCTTAAAGGAGATACAGAAACTCAAGGTTTTTTGTTTTTCTATAGACCCCCTCATCATTTATATTGCGAAAATCAGTTTAAATTTCAAACAATAGAAATAATACAATAGTGTATTTCGAGATCGAAGAAATAAAGTTGAAAGCTGAATTAGGCTGCCTCGCCACTTACATGCAAGCTTACTACGAGTGAATTATATAAGGATTTTGTACAATGAGACAGAAATATTACATAGTATATGAACAGTACCTTTGAAAATTAGTCTCTGCGATCCTCGTGGAACGTCAGTCAGCTGAGCTGCAAGATTTGCCAAATCTTCCACAGTGGGTCCCTCACCATCACTGCCTTCCATCGGCAGCTCAACCGGGTACTTCTTTGCACCTAAAAGCAACGCGAAACGACCGACGAATGATCCAATTTTGATCAGGTATTGCCTGATGGAGAAATCAGCCGATGATTAATAAGCTTTTCTTACCATGAACCAACGTAAACTTTAGCATGTCTTCGTCGTTTCCGTCCGCCATCTTGAAATTTATCTCAATCTGCGCACACTCCGCAAATTATACCGCTACGCTATCGTTGACTGACTGCGGATTCATAGGTCTAGACGGAATGGACGGATCAAGCGAAGATGAAAGCAAAGCATTTTGTTGAATTTTTGAGAACGTCAATGCATCGTCTAGCCGTACCTGTGGTTTCAGTCGTAGCTGTTGGGATTGGAGGAACTCTTGGAGTTCTCTTTGAAAGGTAAAAAGCTTCGCCATGCGCTTTTTCATAATTTGTGGAAATATCGATCACTTATTTTTTCAGTCATTTCTTGCGTGGTACAAATTAAGTTTGTACCACACATGAAAATTATTTCGTTACTGGTCAAAATTTCAACTTCAGTTAACTTTGCATACTGTTGTCAATTGAAATGCAACCCTTGTTTTCTTTAAAATAATGTTTTTTTCAGAAACAGTTTTTTTTAATATAATAATATAATTTTGCAGGCTTAACACAATGAGAAGGGGGGGGGGGTGCTCCCATATGAAAAGAACGGGGGTGCTTGTCGTACCTTTAGGGGGTTAAAACGGCAGTTTTGGTACCTCTTAGGGCGTTCAGCCTCGAAAGGTCCACAGCATGAGCTTTTGCGGTACCTTTTAGGGTATTGAACAAAAAGAAAATATGCCTTGATATACAATGGGCACGATTCATTCGAACAAAATTCTAAATTTTGGTCTAAAACTAAATGGATTGGTTTGGTCCAACTGGAAAAGTTTTAACAATTGGTCTACCTTTTGAGGTGGACCACCTCCCTGTTTGGTATTTTCCTTGTACACTACAACATGGAGGAAAACACTTATCATTGCAGCTTTTACGGATTGTCAACAGCAGATTTAT
>Ga0126338_10004347_pt1 | contig 10036 bp, 1 predicted proteins | sample OrbCmetagenome_2_FD_92529 | JGI IMG/M metagenome (GOLD analysis project Ga0126338, IMG submission 92529) | Coral microbial communities from Petempiche,Puerto Morelos, Mexico - Orbicella C C metagenome | ecosystem: Host-associated > Invertebrates > Cnidaria > Coral | place: Petempiche,Puerto...
ATAATAATAATAATAATAATAATAATAATAATAATAATAATAATAAAAGCTTTATTTAAAACTGAAAGACCGATCAGCGAAGTCCGGGAGGAAGACGCTGGTATAAACCGATGATCAGTATCTTTAAATTACTTGGTAAAAAACAATAATCAATCAAACGATACTAAAATTGCAATTGCAACATCGAGCATGTGACCCGCCCGTGATGATCGAGCAGGGTTTCAAAGGTAATCTAAAAAGTGAGATTTGCCCAGAAAAACTCTCATTTAACTAGTCAATGTTTTACAATTTAAAAATCACGGCCCTTTATTCCCATATTTAAATTGTACAAATAGAATTGAGGTGTTTTGCACTGTTATTTTAACCCTCGGATGTACAAGCTAACTAGTACCTCCACCGTGGTAAAAGGGGGAAATGGATGGAACCCTCTTGGGTTTGCGCTCTGTTTAGGCACAGCGAAATAAATTTACATTGATTAGATAGCCCTGAGCTTGTCCTACAAAATGATACCATATTTGTTGGTTGTGACGTCATATGATGCCAAATGACGTCATTTGACCCGCCATCGTGGATCCGCCATCTTGGATTTTACTTTCTTTCTTAAAAAGTCAAGAAATAATGGAAATTGATACAAAATCAAGCCAGAATGCTTATGAAATGTTCAAATTGGTGAATTTCTGGAATTTGATTAAGAAAACTGGAAAAAATGCAGAATTATGTCAAAAAAAGTCGATTTTTGGCCAAACCTACATGAAACTAGTGGTTGCTATGGAAACATAAAAAATGATGGACACACAATTGACATATTAAAATATCCGCGAAGGATGAATGAACAGCTAAGGAAAGTTTTAGCCCCTTAGAGTAAATCGTCTTTTCAAAATTTTGAAAATACCTTATTGGGGGGATGGCATCCACCCCCAACCCCCTTGTACATCCAAGGGTTAAGGGATATTGCAAAGAGTTTTGCATTCAATGAGCTTCCACTGCCCTAAATAATATTCAAAGACTTTGGTAATGACATTAACATAGAAATAACTTTGATAAACTGATTCTATGATATCTAATATTTTTAGATTTCGCCCTTGTCTCTTTGTTAAAACTAGCCTCTTGTCATGTTGTTTGAACAGCTTTTGTTACCAAAAAATAACAGATGTCAAAAATGTTATTCTTGATTTCATCAGGTCAAGGGTGACTCTAAACTGTGATGAAATTAGTTTTGATTTAGAAAGTTGGATTTGAGCAATGTTTGAGTCAGAATTTGAGCCAATTTGCCTTATAGCTAGATGTTGCGTGACATGGGTAGGAAATGGACATTCCTTGATTGGCACCTGTCACTTCAAATGAATTGAAATTCCTGGTGTGAACTAAGATAGGTTCAATCTTTATTTGTGTGAAATACCAATAAAATTCAATGTATTCTGTAAGCAGTAGCGGTGTTTAAATTTGATGCTTATTTTAGTGACATTTTTGGGATTTGGGGCAAAAACCCAGGGGGGATGGTCTAACTCCTAAGGGAAAAATCACAAAGCCTGCCCACTTTGTCTTTTAGAGTTGTTGGGTAGTACCTTTAATCTGGTAAAGTTTCATCCAAAAAGGAAAGATGGCATGTATCACCCCTGCCTGGTCCTCTGGTAAACTCGGCCTTAAAACGTTTATTTTATTCTCTAGGCAGTGATAAGAAATCCCATTTTCAGTGATTCCATCTTTGATTGCGCAAAACTTGCGATGTTCTTGACAGTCACGTTAGCATGGCATTTGGCGATAGTAATTGCCTTTATTCGTAGTTAGGTCAATGGGAAATATTCTTCCATTTGAATCTATGGGCCTTTTACGCTAACATTTGTCATGTGGCACAATCATTCCAGCTCAGGTGTCTGAAGTCTTGTTTTCCACCACATTTTGTTTACTCAGTACCAGGATTTCCTTTCTTTCCTCGTGAAGTATCGAACAGGATGATCTGTTTTATGACTGGCCCTAGCCCCAGTTTCCCTCAGCCCTCAGGCAGGAGCATCCAAATGATTTGCTGGCTTCATTTTCACTAACTCAATCCTGGCTTCTTTTCCGAAAATAAAATCGGTCGATATCTAACATCGCTAGATCACAGTAGCTATAGTGAAGACCTTTAGTAAATTTAAAACTGGCTTTTGAGCGAAATCTCCACGAAACTTGTCACTTCTGGTCAGAAATACACTTGTTTTAAAATTCCCTTTAAAATCTGTTGAAGGGTATAATCGAACGGTTCTAGTTTGAAATAACGCACTAAATTCTTTCAGAAAGGAAATTTCGAGTTGAAGTGGTGAAATGTTCAGTCCAAGAATATAGCCAATCAAATTATGGGTAGCTGGAGGTTTCGCCCCCCAAACGAGAATAGAGTTTATGAGTTCAGGGGGGCGAACTCGGTGGGTGCGAAAGAGGTGGCATTCAAATTATGCCTCTCTAGAGCCGCCCGCTCCTCGTGTCAAGGAAACCGTGTGAATGCCCCTCCGGCCAAGAGGGACAAGTGGCTCTAACAACAGACATGCAAGGGAACTGTTGCTTATTTACAGATCCCCCGCCCCCTTCCCTCGCCCTAAACCTATTCTCACTCCCATAAAATTTTGTTGCCAGGTGCTCTGGGTTTTCTTGGAGTATTCGAAGTTTTGTGTCATTAATTACGAGGGGGAACTGGACATTGAGCACACAACTTCAATTTACAGTATGCGATAATTTTATTTACCTCAGTTCGGACAGACAGACAGAAAAACGAAAGTATTGAGTAAACAACAGAAATATATCAAATGTAGGAGAGAGGCTTAACGGGGTTCCATAGACCTGCAGGTAATTGTTACACCATTTGTCACTTGACTCTGCTGCACCTTTTTCCGCTAAAAAATGCCAACCATTTGATTAGGGCATGTTTCAAACAAATATTTTGAATGGCGCAATGCGTCAGAATGGTGTCGACAATTACAGCAGGTCAAGACATCCCACGAGGCATAAAATCACTTATTAAAGCGGTCGCCGCGCCCTGAAGGCCTGTGAAAACCTAAAGATTTTTGAAGGTAGCTTTGAACGACATTATATAACATAGAAATCTATTTTACAAAAAATGGGTCTATTCCTTTCACCCTTTAATAAATTATGATAATGAGATTCATTATGAAGGAAAAACGGATATTGAGAAAGAAAAATTTGCTGCTAACAACCGTAGTTCAAAACCCCTTTTGAAAAAAACAAAAAGCCTGGAAAAATGATGATTCTTCACAGTTTTACATGAGCATTTCCTTCGGAACAAAATGTCTACAAAATGGGTCCACGAGTCAGTAAAATTGAATTTTAAAATGGCCTACATCCGTGCATTATTACAAACAAAATGAAATGTTTTTCGGTATGAAAATGATCTAAATATGAAATTACCGCATATAGCAAAACACATGACTCCAAGAAAAGCTGGGAAATAAAAAGTCTCATATAAAATGGTTTCACTTCTGTAAAATACCAGAAATATTATGCGGTTCGTATTTGAAACTAAAAGACTGAATGGTCTCTAAATATGTCAAGTAAAACTGTGAAGACATCAAAATGTTACGGCTTACACCAACCCATTCATAAAACAATGACACTTTCTACAGCATGCATTACAGAAATACAAAATTCTCTGGTTAAAAGAACTGTTTACGGTTAAATACCTCCCCAACATTTAAATACTTTATTCAAAGGAAAAAACGATCCCCCCCCCGGAAAATTGAAACAAAAGAATCTGCAAGAAAAGAACTTTGAAATCAAAATGTTTGTCAAATTTCCACTCAAATTTCTCTAACTTTTTTAATACCATAGTAAAATAAAATAGACCTAAATTTGATCCAATAACACACTTTCTACAAATGATATACTGTCATTCGTTATCATCAACGCTTTCAGCTTCAAAAGGGATTAGTTTTATAACCTTGCTTGCAATTGGCTAAATTTCGTTTCCACGTGTACAAAACAGCATATCACGTGTGCTATGCACTATCATCCTACATGGAATGTACTGAAGGCAAGTAAGGTGAAAGATTAAAAATAATTCTGGGACAATTGGACCAGCTGCATCATAAACCTCCCCATTATTTCATAAGAACTTTCTTTTAAAAGTTCAGCCGCAGATCCGAACAAACAACAAAATAAAAGTTGAAAACATTTTCCAGTTCTAAGAACAAATTGTCAAGATAAATTGAAGAGATCTGCAGTTTTCTGTCTTAACTGCAAACTTGATGTAATGCCAATAATAACACATTGTACCAAGTTCTCAATTCGGCACGCATGAGTTAAGTGATCTCATAATACTCTGGTCTCGTCCTAAACATTTAGTTCTCTGAATCAGGCAGCACATGGATTCTAGGATTTAAGAAAGGTCCCAGTCGTCAATGAAGATTAATGGACATTAATCTGCAATACATACACTGTAACCCTTGAAACACACTGTGGACCTAAAATGTTTTCAACATCTTCAAACAGCCAAGTAACTTCAAATCATATTATTTAAGCTAAGCACGTCCAAAAAAACAGAAACAGTCAGCAAAGTAACTTGAGATGTTGATAATGTGGAAATTCAAGATGCAGCTTTGGCCTAGATGCCTGCTCAGTCATACTGAGAAATACAGAAATAGTGTAAGTCTTGTATTAATATTTCTAAACAGCTTTCAGGAAACCTGGTTTGGCATTTAGTCAGTATATTGTTAAAAAGCAAACCGTTAAGAAGGTTGAAATATGCCCTGCATACTTAAACTGGTAAATAGTCCAGAAAATTATAAACTATAGTACACTGTAGATATGATTTGCTTCTGACTGGCGTGGTTGCTGAGATAACCATATATTCTGTTTGCTTGTTTGTTTATTTATTTATTTATTCCATATGAAAAAATATTGCATGTATTCTACAAAATATACCAATAACAAGGAATATGATAATACTCTTACTTAATTCACATCTCTGGGAAATGACTGATGCCAAATATTATTTATATAGTGCAACACTATTCATATACTGTCCAATACTGTCCACTGGGTGTAATAACTATTATAATTATTATTATGAAACAATCTACAGTTTGTGTATTCCCTTGCCCAAAAGTTTCACTTCAGTAATATACCTCATTTAGTAGCAAATTAATTGTGACTTCACTATTATCTACCATTTGTTTATTGAGATGGTGTTCTACTTCTATTTGAGTGAATGTATACATCCACAATTCCGGTCCGGTCTGTGGTTTACAGGATCATTTACAATGGCTTATGTTCATTCCTCACTCATATTACGCTGCATCAAGATGACTTCTCAGTCTTCAGTGAATCTTGGATGCGCTTCATGCCTTCTTCAATGTACCCAAACAAGTGGACAATTGAACTACAAAACAGAACAGTATATAAGTAACGTATATCTCTTGCCAATCAGGCTCAAGGTCCGTACTATAAGTTGAGGTTTTTCCCTACTGAAGAGGGAAAACGCAGCATGGACCGAGATGAGGTTAGAAAGATATCTATTACATCTCTACTATGTGTTGGATGGGTTTGATAAGCAATTTCACACATGAAACAGCTTCAAATGACTGACATAACTCAATAGCAAGACAGTTTAATTCAAAATCGTTGCTAAGTTGTTAGCCTGATTTAATTAATACATGTTGTCAAAATTTTTAGAAAACGATCATTTCTTCAAGTTTAATTGCCTTGAGGGTTAAGAAAATGTGGAGATAAATTATGAGAAACATTGGCGACAAAAAGAGTTTCAAATTTTAGTAGTGTATGGCCTGCCAAACTGACCAACCACAGCGTGCATATTAACTGAGAGAAATAACAAATGTTTTTAATGTACAATACCTCAGTGAGCCCTACAGTTATTATGGGGTTTCCTTCAGACCAAAATACATTGTCCTATCCATTGCTCGCATAATTTCACATTATTGGACATGAGACTGTGTTTGACTGTGTTTGTGCTTTCAACTTTTCACAGTTATGGAATGTCTGTCAAACTCTACTTAATTCTTGTGAATTCTCAGCCCCACCCACAATAAATAACATTACCGCTAAGTTAATTGCTTAATATACGTTGAAGTACCTGTGAAGGGTAAGCGGTCCACACTTCCGATCCAGATCCATAAAGAAATCTGTTAGGGAAAAATTACCATCAAGAAAAATGAAATTTAGGCCAATATTTGACCTTGCTATTATGCCTACCAATTCAATATGATCGTAGCCAGCGATGGATGATGTTGATTTCCCCCCCTGACACCCTAATATATTTATTAAATGTATTCTTCAAGAAAAACAATATCCTTGTGGTATTTTACCTCTGAATTCAAGTACAACAGGTTGAGCCTGGTCCCACATATCTTGACTGTACACCAAGTTATTAACTAGTAAAACATGCTGCTGGGTCATAGCATGAATCTTCTGTGGAATGCACACGTTTACAGGTGAAGTCATTGCATTAGAGCCTGAAGAGGGTTTGCCATTCCTAGAGGGTGTGGTCATAGTTTCATTGCTACCATTGCTTCCCACACTGCCAACGCTTCCTGAGGGGGATGGAGTGGGTGAGAGAGGGGACGGGGTGCCGGTAGTCCTGTGGACAAGAAACAATAATACTTTGATGAAAAAACTTCTGTAGGTTGGGATATCTCAACTACTGCAATGTTAAGGCTTTATGAAGCTGCCTTACTCCTGCACGATTCCATTTAGACTAGGATGCTGGATTTACTGGCTGCTAATGCAGTAACTGCCTTTCATGTAACCATACTTATATACACAGATTCAATGACTATACTAATTTATTAATTATGTTTAGACTCAACCAAATTTATTATATAGATATGTGTAGTGTTTCTATGCATATTTAGTTTTTAACCTGTCAAACACATCTTTCATGAGCATCTGGCTAAGGGTACTAGATAACCACCCCCTGAGTATTTGATGTGAAATAAACTATCTTAGCTTATTTAATATAAGATAAAATATGATAAGCCCCAACCCATTTCCAAGGTAGCTAAGAAAGGCAAGATAGTAAGGCAAAGGAAATTTATATCATGAACAGCAACACAACTTCTTTGAAAACAAAATGCTTTCAGTGTGAGCCAAACCACCACATTTAATCAGAATTTGTTTTCCATTTTTATTTTCCTTTTTTCTTCATACAGTTACATTATTTGAGAAAAATACACATTGCAGAGTTTCAGACTTTCTTTTTAACTTTATCCTCGTGTCACTACCCAAGAAAATGACCAATGATCTTTGTTTAGGCTGGAGTAAATGTCCAGCAGAAATGTATTGTTTGGTCTTTTGTGTTGGTTCCTTTGCACTGATACACATGGAGAGAACTTCTATTTTACATGTACATGAAGCAGACTAAAGATGTGAGGTAGGCCCTACTCTAACTGTACTCACAAAAAAATACTCCAAACCAACACAAAACTTCCATCACTTACTTTGTATTTGATGTATAGGGTGAAGGAGCTTGAGTACTTTTTGGAGGACCCTGATTAACAACAACAGCAAGTGCAAATTTAAGTTCAAAAAGAAAGTCACACTTTGTATCAATGCATTGCATTTTAAGGTCATTCCTCACATTTGCATTGCGCATCCTTACTGCGCATAATTTATGGCGTCATTAGCGCGTGCTCATGCACACGCATATTGAAAACATGACGGATTTGCCTTGATATTGAGCTCTTTCAGTTGAAAAATGGCTCTAGCTCACCAACGAGCACGGGCACAGCAATTTTTTTCCAGTCATTGTAATCAACTAATCATAAGCTTCGCGTGAGAAAAGACTGATCTAAATTCTATTGCTGAAAATTTAACAAATAAGAAAAATAGCAGATACACTGTGGTCTTTTCTATTTTGCAGTCGGTAACCACGTCAAGAAATTTAGTTCAAATTTTAATCAAGGATTTAGTTTTTTGTCAGAATCAAACTTAAAATGCTTAGTTGTGTCCGACACAATGTATTGACTGTAGTTTAATGTGTTTTCTTATGAGTCTGGGCTCACAAAGATTTTACAATTACTAGGAATGTGTTTTCATAATAAACATTAAATAATGCCAAAATGGGGCATTTTCAATGCCTCACTGCTCCTTAATGAGCATGGGCACCCCCCTTTTTTATTTCAAAATTGAGGTTATCATATGACAAATATTCAAGTTTGAACAAAAATCTATGGTCACTTTTATTTCAGAGGAATTACCTTAAATATCCAACTAATAAATTATGCATTTCAATAAAAATAGTATACCATTGCATTGACTCTCAAATAGTAACTACGGGGATCAATATGAAAACCATTAATTTTAGCAATTTCAAGCAGCTAATGCACATTTCAAAGACTCTTGGTTTAAAATGTTCATAAACGCTGGTTAAAGTTTGTAATGCGTTACCTTTTCTTGTCATTTAATGGTACACTTACCCTAAAATGCTCTGTGACCATCTGCAGATACAACAAAGAAAACAAATGCTTGTCAGTGATAGGATAACAAACAAATTAATAAAGGGTGGCCCAAAACTTACAGACAAGCTCAACTGAACTAACTACCTTCTTGTTTCCAACAAAGTATCTTTATAATGAAATGGACAAAAACAACATGGTTTTCTATACATTTCAATAAACACAATGAATGTAGCCTTGGAAAGCAAATCTGAAAGGCGAACAGAGTGATTAAAATTTCCAGATCAACAGCTTTCCCTCAAGAAGAAGCTATAAACAAAACTATTTTAGTGGATTACAGGTCATCAGTCTCAAATGGACCTTCAGGAAAATCTAATGCACTCACTGTTTACATGCAACATGGATTTGGCACAGATCCAAAATCCTTCTCACCTTGACATTTCTCATGACATTGTCTTTCCTTAATTTATACAGCCTCATGTACAATATAGATTGAATCCTCATACTAGATCAGAGAACAGAAAATATTCACATGTTTAGTCACACAAAATACCAGGAGACAAAGTGTCAGGACACTGAAAATCTTCCTTTCAAGTCTTGATGTCAACATGTACAAATTAGTCCTACTGGTCTCTTTACATTTCATCTACGATGAAGTTGCGAGAATATCAAGAATAAATAAATTAATGAAACAAAGTAATTTTACAACTACAGTATTATGTACTTTATTTACACCAAATTTACAAAACCTCACCATAAAACAGAGAGTCGTTTATCTGGAACACGATCAGATCGATGAGTATGTTTGTTCACAAAGTTGCGCATTGTGTACCTAGAAAAAAATCACAGTAGCATGAGAGAGGTCCTTTAAGGCACACCTTAGGAAGCAATATAAAGCTCAGAAGAAAGGTACACATGTACTGCAACCTAACACATCAGCAAAGAGGAATATATTCAGAAGATTACATCTTGTCACACTAGGGCAAGTACCTTACAAACTGAGCTGTTGGTAACAACAGAAGGCCAATTAATACATTAAAGTGGTACTATGACGAAAATCTTATCTTTCCTATCTAAGCCGTTTTAAGACATAAAAAAGTAGTCTGTATGAGAAGAAAAATGCTGTGTACTATTTTCAAATATCTCTTTTCATTCCAAAGATATTCAAGTTTTTAAAATATGCATATTAGCCAAATGATGACGTCATACACTCAACCAAATTTTCATGAAATATAATGAAGAAAGTTATCTCAGCCAATTTGTATCAGAAATGTTTGATTCTTTGCAGTAACATTCTTCTAAATGTGCTCCACAATACGAGCATAACAGTTTTGTTACCATGGCAACATACTGGGTTCCAGCCCTCCCCAATATCAATGGCTTTTCTGGCCACCTTTGGCATTCCATTTTGACATTTGCCAATGGTGCCTCATATGCATGATCTAGCTAGCATATGAATATGTTAGGTCAAGTTCATGGCCTTGTTTAATGTTTTTCAAGCTGAAAATCACCAAAACATTGAAATCAAGTGGGTGGGGACTGGAAAAGAGTGAGTTGCCATGGAAACAGAATTTGTTATGGCCGTAGGTGTGTTGCCTGTAGAACTATTAACCTACCAGGTTTCATTGGTCTGTGCTGCA
>Ga0126338_10004348_pt1 | contig 10036 bp, 7 predicted proteins | sample OrbCmetagenome_2_FD_92529 | JGI IMG/M metagenome (GOLD analysis project Ga0126338, IMG submission 92529) | Coral microbial communities from Petempiche,Puerto Morelos, Mexico - Orbicella C C metagenome | ecosystem: Host-associated > Invertebrates > Cnidaria > Coral | place: Petempiche,Puerto...
TAGCGCATCTCTGAAGGTTTGGTAAACTACCTCATCAAAATTATTGAAAGGTTAACATTTTCTCATTCAAGACAACGCATCTCATTTATCAGTTCTTGGATTGAGAGAAGCAAAAGGTTTATTATAAGTGCCTGGCCCAATACAACGACTCGGCGACCCCAGGCACAGTTCGCATTCAAACCGACCGTAACCACCTAGCGAGCTTCTCATACCGAAAACAACCCTAATTTCACTGTGTGGAGGAAAACTTGGGAAAGCTCAAAAGGTTTTATTTTATTTTATTTTTTTTTTGGCCATTCTCTCTCTCTTTCTTGCAGATTTCAGTTTCCGTGCTTTTTCAGGTCAGACCAACGTTGGCGCAAAGTAAGAAGCAAACATTTTATATTTTTTGGATGTGTAATTGGAATAAACTTATATTTAAATTATGTGATTTTTGAACGTTTTAGTCCTACGTGGTGGTCAGGGTATCTGTGTTATATTTGCCTTCTGCCAATCTGAAACTTGTAAGTGTTCGCCTGGTTACTATGGAGATGGCTTTACTAGTTGTACCAAAGGTAGATAATGTATCAGACATTCAATCACAGTGGGAGCAAAGCTACCAAATTGATATTTCACCGTTGTCACCGTGTTAATCAAATGTCTTACAGTGAACTCTCTAAGGCTAGTAGGATCGAGCTAGTAGTGACAAATAGAAAAAAACTTAGGGAAGGTACGTTTTTCATTGGGGGGTGGGCCGGGGCTTTGGAGGGGTTTGACCCTCCCCAATTTTGCAATTGGGGAGGGTCAAACATGTTGTATTCGCAACCGGGGGAGGGTCACAATTTCTTTTGGCAAGGAAAACATTACCCCATGTCGCTTAGTTGACTCTAACAAACACGCGAAGTGTATAGAAACCTTAAACTTGTACATAAAAGCAAAGCTACCAATCAAGATTAATCTAAATTATTTACTGGTGTCGAAATATATCAAAAAACTATCTTGTTCCAACTAACATAATTGTTTCTCTCGACCCGTGCCCGCTTTCATCCATAGTTTGACGGCGGTAATGTTTCCGCGCGGGGTTCTGGTATAAAATCAGTCTCCGGTAACGATTCGTTACTTAAGCTACTCGGGCTTGAACTGACAACTCGATCTACTACATCACTTTGCGAGTCAGTTTCAACCTTGTTGACACTCCATTGAATCGTACAGCACGCTGCCAATGCGCGCTGTGATCATTGCGACCTTTTCAGCTTTCTTCCCCTTGAAGGTGATCTTGTGATGGGAAAAGTAAAAGGAATACTCTTCCACCCTCAAGGACGACAGCTTATCGAAGTTGTACAGTCCAACCCAGTCAATGTCATTGTACTTCCGGTTCAGCCGTTCTATTCGCTCCTTTTCAGTCTCCTCTTTCTTCTTTTCCTTGCGCATTTTTATCTGGGCAAGGTGCTCAACATACTCTGCCACAAGCTTTTCGGGGACAATGTATTTATCTGAAAACTTTCTAATTGCCTCACTGTCCCCACTGACTAGTTCACTTTCCTCAAACAATCGCTTAATTAATCTGAGCAAGTTGCTCCATCTGACCTCATGAAATCCTCGCATTCACCACGAGCGCATTTCCTTCTTTCTATTCCTCGCACATCCTTGCCCATTTTCAGGTTTTCACCGCGCAATCACACGCCACGCAATTAGCTGCTTTGTGCGCAGACGCGGTTATGTGATTAACACTTCCGGTTAGTTCTTTTCACTTCCGGTTATTTTTGTCTTGGGGGGAGTGGGGAGAGGGTCAGATGTTTTGTGTAGGTATTTGCATTAATCCATTCTGGGAAGTGGGAGGGCCCCGCCTTTTTTCGCAAAAAATTTCTAAAATACCCCGACCCACCCCCGCCCCCCAATAAAAAACGTACCTTCCCTTAGCAGCATTATACTGTTATTTTATACAATACGTTGTTGAATGAGTGGTTAAATGTGTTGGTAAACTCGTCCCCGATCTGCACTTAATCGAGAAATTTACCTTACCTTCTCATATTCATACGAGAAATACTAAGTGGAGCGAGGCTTTCTATAGTCTACGGAATGCCCTTAGCGGTGACGCGCATAAAATCTCCAGACTTCATAAGAGTTTATAGATCACGAGTGATTAAGTTACTTTTAGCCGATTAATCTAAGAATTTGTATTTCCTTTGATAAGCTTATTATATTATTATATGCTAGTTTTCATGACTATTTAATTGCTTATCTGCGTAACTATAAAAGCCCTTGTTATAGAGTATGCATGTGTATGTATGTTTGTATCTCCCTTCCTTTCTTGCAATGCCGTTATATACTCGTTACACGGTCCCTTATTGTTATCAAGTACGTTGCGACCTCGAATGCGCAATCGTCAACTATCACGCGATAGAAACCGAGAGCAAATATTCTAATGTGCCAAGACTCAAACGAAACTAAAACTTGTTTCAAAAGTGTCGTTAACAAACTTGACTTGATTTAAAATTGTTTTTTTGTTTAATATTGTCCATGTTTTGTTTTTCCCTTAGCTTTGTCGCAGTCGTCCACTAATTATCTAGAGATGATATCATCTGCTAAACTCATTAGCAGCACAGCAATAAGCCCAGCGACTTCTTCAGCTCCTTCTTTGTCTTTGCCCATGATTCCTACGGCAACACAAGGTTAGACACAAGATGATTCTTTTCCTCTCGGTAATTTTTTCGCCACAAGGGTATGGTTGACTGACACGGACGAGGAAATTGTTTAACCCTCTGACGTACCCTAGGGAGGTACAAGGAGGGTGGGAAGGAGGGTCGACCGAGCTTTTCCCAGGGATTTCGTTGTGATAATACATGCCTAAATTGTTTAACATTTAGGCCCATTTAGTAGATAGCTCTCGGCTCACTCTAAACGATGACATATTTTTGGAGTTCATGGCGTCATTGAATCTGCCATGCTTTATCGGCAACTAAGGTTTCACTATGCTCTCTGAAAATCAGAAAATAACGCGTGTTGATGGAGAATTTACCTAGAAAATTATTCTAGAAAGTAGAAAAATACTAACCCTGCAATGCTGTTAAAGAAACCCGGAAAAATCCAAGGATTCTGTTGAAGAAGACGAAATTTGGCTTGATTAGTGGTTGCTATGGTAATGTCAAATGACTCGAAGAGACAGTTGAGCCGTCAAGATCTCAGCGAGGGGTGAATGAACTGAAATCATCATAGTAAACTTCTCCTGAGGCCGCCTGTCGTCACTTTGTGAGTGACCGCTGCGCATGATAACGGTTATCGTTTACCAGTTCTATCGTTCGATTTGCAGAATTGTTTAACTCATGTGAGATATTTCGGTGACATCCGAGGCGTTCATTAAGAGCTATTAGTAGTTTAAGAAGAAAGCATCCAGAAAGATCAATGACCTTCCTCCTTAACATATGTTGCCTCATACATTGTGTAACCTATTTGGGTAAAAAAGGAATGAGCTAAACTTTCCCATCAAATAGGATCTAACAAGGTTCACCATTTTTAAAGGCTATTTTCACGTGACATTTATTGTCACTTCATGCTTTATGATACAGGCTTGTGATGAGAATATTGAACCTCGTAAGCTAAGCCTCAATCCAGCTAGCTGCAATTGACGTGACAATCTACCTTTTCTTCACAGTTTTCTTTTTGTCGTTGTTGTTGTTTCTCACGACTATATGCGGATATGGAGTTGTCGACACGACTTTGTTAATAGCGAGAGCATTTGACACAGAACCATACAAGAATGCATCTGTAAATTTATCTTCTTAAAAGGAAAAAAAAAAACTGTCTTTCATTACTCGCGAGCTTAGATGCATTTAGATGCAAATCATGTAGAAGAACAAAAATAAATCAATAAAAGTTGCTAGTTAGACTGTGAGATTATCTATTTGTTCTGTTCTATTTGTTCCTCAGAATCTCTCATGAGTTCATTACCGCTCTCCACGAGCAAGTTGCAAATGACTTCATCAGCTGCAATGATGAATTCATCGCCGGAACAATCTACAGTTAAGATCAGTCACAGCAAACCACAGTCTTTGGCGACCTTACAAGCATCGCCATCCCGATCAGGTGGGTGAATGAGTCCGGTGTGGATGATAAATGTTACTGTGTAACTAATCGATGTAATGACTTTGCTGAAAGTATTTGCTACACAGATTTGTTGTTGTTGTAACTGATGTGGAAGAAGAGGCTCAAAGCAAGTCAAAGCAATACGCACTAAGCTCGACAGAAGCTGATCAAAATATGGTACCCCATTTAAGCCTTTATATACCAAACTTTAGTCACTATTAAATCAGTTGGTATAGCTAACCATACGGTTTCGAGTCAATTTGGAATTAATTTGCACTTGTGAGTTTTTCAAAAAGTTGAAATTGCACTCGCCGAAGCGGCTCGTGCGATTTCAGCTTTTTAAAAAACTCACAAGTGCAAATTAATTCCAAATTGAACGAGAAAAACTGTATGATTACTTATTAATAAAATAAACATGAAAAAATTTGCGTGGAGGAAGTGCCGGAAGACCTTTCTAGAAGCCATTTTTTCTCATTCGAGAAAACTTTTTTCAAAGTTTTCGCACAAAATTTTCTTATTATTTTACGTAATAACATTGGTTTCGAAAATTTCCTATTGTCTTTCAGCCAATCATAATCCAGAATTACGATGTGTAATTTGCACTGGTGTTACACTTTTTGCACTGGTGTTGCGCTTGAACTGCACTGCTCTCAGCCAATCAGAATCGAGTAATTTTATCATGTATATTACTATCTCTAATAAAGGTTAGACAAGAAAAGTTGTAATTACGTTTTTCACCTTACGAAGTGAAACAAATGCACCAGAGCAAGCATCGAGGCGTACACAGACTGCTTTATAGAACCTTGCAAAAGAAATGGAGCTGACATTGATTTAACGACTTTCGAGCGTTATTATCGCGAAATTTCGAAGTCATTTTGTCGAAATTATACCTGAAACTGAAAGTTCGTCGAACAAATGCATTTTGGTAATTTATAAGTCCCAAAGGAGTCAATGAGACTTACATATCACATTTTATGCTTTATTAAAGTCTTAGGTCCTAACACCAGCATCGTCAGGACTGACTTACAAACAAAACCCTGTCCATCTCAAGCTCACTGCATCATTCTGGAGAACAGTTCCTGTGTGTGTTACTGTATGTACTTGGCCAGAGATTATCCAGGGTTTACAGAATGTCTCAGTAAGTAAAGATGTCATTTTAAGATGTCTTCTGGGCGCAGGGATGGCGCAGTGGCCACAGCTCTCGCCTCCCGGTTTTCCTCCCTCCTCAAAAACCAAAACTCTAAATTCCAGTTGGACCAGGATAGAGGACCCGTATAAAAACCAGCTAAGGCTGATGTGGGTTATAAATGTTGTAATATCAATATTCTTTCAAAAAGTGAATCTCTTGTTATTTGGCTCTTCCAAATGTAGGAAACTTTGAAATTTTCTCTCCGTTTCGACGATCTATGAAAGAACGCAGTTATTTTTATCTTTATCTGTTAAATATTTGTTATTTGTTGAGGTGTTCGTGTCGTCTTAGTATAAGTTAGATGTTTGATGTAGGTGGAAGCCCCGACATAGATGCGTCCTTTGAGCCTTGGGGCAAATATATATGCGAAAAAAAAAAAATACTAATTCGGATATTGAGTTAAGATCGTTATCAGTTCGTCCCTTGACTAATGCTTTTATCATTCCCTTTTTTACATAACAATAATCTAAAGACAAAGATTTCGTCGCGTTACCTGAAGTAACAATACTGAACGTACACCAACAGCCCTTCATGGATGGACCGGAAATTGTAACATGTGACGAGGAGAGAATGTTCCAAGCATCCGTAGACAGTAAAAACGTCAACTCGACAGTGCAACTGTCTTTTGAATGGTATATAAGGAACGTGTCAACAATGCCGTTTGCAATTTCCAAAGAACGAACCCTTGTACAACGAGATGCCCTGACATGGAATCCCCCTCGTGGATCGCTTACAACAGGTCTAAAGATGATTGAATTTGAAGTTAGAGTACAGAACGTTCCTGCAGTGAGAAGAGATTTTGGCTTTATTGAGGTGCAGGAACCCACTTTGGTTGCTCTAATTGATGATGGATCCGACACGCTACTTTCATCCAATGAAGAAATAATCCTTAGTGGATCAGGTCCCTCTGATCCATGGCCAGGGATGGGTAACAACCAGCACTCTGGAATGTCTTTCTCGTGGTCTTGCTTCCAAGGAGGACAATTGGTTCCCCATATTTATAGTGGTCAGAAAAAGGTGGTAGTTCCTTCGGGATCAGCTAAGGAGAAAGAACCTACCTGCGGAAACGACACAATGGACATCCAAAATGGATCGACAGTTACCATTCGACCCAAGGATAATCAGATGTACTACATAAAACTGGTTGTTCAAAAAGATCAACGGCAGTCTGAGGTTCTTAGGACTCTATATGTCGCAGATCATGATGTTTTACGCGTTGCAATCAGGTACTGGCAGTGAAAAACATTACATTTCGATTACTTTACAGTACTGTGTCACATAAGATGTAAAAAGGAAGTTTTGTCAGAAGGTTTACATCCATCGACAAAAGCCTGATTCCAAGACCCTGGCCTGCTTTCCAGTCGTTTAATTTGAAAATTCCTCTGGTATTGTATGCTCGATCACTGGCCACTGCGTCATATCTCCCTGGACAAGGCAAATGGGCGCAACGGTATAGCTAAGTGGTAACTAATGAAAGCTGTGCGACAAATAGAAATTCTAGTAACACCCATGTGGGTTACCCTGTTTTACAAAAGCGTTTCCAGAACTGCGAGTTACATAAAAGTGCAGAGGTCCTAAGTTGACCAGATGAAACGATATCCTACCGGCCTACTCGGCTGAGCAATGTGTATAACCATGTAACAACGTCAAAGCCTGCCTGGCCAATATCGCCACTTGTAGATACTTGTTTCTCTTGAGACATGCACTTTATTTAATTGATGTCCAATATTCTGACGTGCATTTCCTTTGCAGGTGCATCAAAAACTGTTATCAGATGGTGATACCCAGCCACCGATTCTCTTTAAAAGTCACATGTAATGTTTGCCATTCTAAACACATCACCTTCAAATGGAAATTGTACTCAGAGGGATTACAAAGCAATGAGTCTGTCACGGTTTGGTATCTCAACGAAACATTGAAAAGCCTGGTCTCTACTAAGCCGAATTCCAAGAATATCGTTTTCAAAGAAGACAAGCTGCAAGAAGATTCCTCTTATTGGCTCACCGTTGATGTCCATCTGCCAGATGGGTTGCGCGGCTGGGCAGCGTACAGGGTCAAAACGGCGGCCACGCCGTCTGGTGGAGTGTGTAACGGTAACCAGGTGGAGAAAGGAGCGTTTGGAATTACCCTATATATTGACTGCACAGGATGGTACGACGAAAACAAGCCTCTTGCGTACGAGTTTTTCCAACAAACAGACGACGGAAGTTTGCACATGTTGCGGTATGGCATAATGCCTTTTGGTGAAGTTCATATTCCCCAGTTTGATAATGGTGAGATTAAAATAAACGTCGTCATTATAAACTCTTTAGGAGCGAGGACTGAAACGCACATCGTAGTTCAGGTAAGTTAAAGTTCATATGTAGATGAATGCCTTTTTGGACTTTAAGACATCTATTCACACGTAAAAAGATAATAAAAACAAGTTCCCTTCGACATGTATCAAATTTGAGGATCCTCGACGATTTGGCAACGACAAAGTATCAAAGGGTCTGTACATTCCCAATAGGCTACTCTCCTTGTGTCGTAACTTTGGACAAAGCGACTTATTTTCTCACTGGCTTATATTCCCACCGATCTGCACGATAATGCTGACACTGTAACGACAAAATGCCAAAAAGGTAAAGAAAAATGGACTAGCATTCCGTCTCGATAAAATAACTTTTTCAATTGACTGAGGCTGTTGATAAATTTCTCCCTCGACAGGTTGTACAACCATTGTGGCTGAGTGACGCTGGCGACGGACTTTCGGTTTTTGAACACTCTGAGGATATGTTTGATAAATATTTGATTCAAAGAAAACTGTACGACGCGTGGCAGATAGGGCTTGTTCTGGCAGAGGCTATGAACATGGAGAGTTTCTATTGGATAACACCACTTCGTGCCAAAGATGTAAGAAACACTCGTTTATGTCTTTCTTCTTTAACCCGTCACAAAGCTACCCACAAGCTGCCTGGCCTGCGCTATGTTTACTGGGTGATAAACAAGACAGCAAGTACTGATTGGACTAATGTGGCTATGAGCACAGGCTCATAACCGTATTTATATGTGTCACATTTCAGTTCCAAAAGATTGATAGATTAAGTGGCCCAGTAACGGTGAGGGCAACACAAACGCCACAAGCATTATGATGAACTCACAAATGCTCCCCCACCCATGGGTAGCTGTGAAGCACTAGGAAGTGAAAACATCAGAAGTAGTTGCCCTTACTAACTGCTTCCAGATACCACTTTATCTAACATGAACGAAAGAAGCAAATGCCCATGCTAATTGGTTTTCAAAACTATGAAAAAGATATGGACTGAACAAAGAACTTAGAAAAATTAAGAAGCTATTGCCCCAGCTTACTGACCGATCCTCAAAACTAAGCAAAATGTGTTAATCGTTTAATCGGGAGTTTTAACTTCATTTATGTGTTTTGTGTGTTTGCACATGAGCGTAGATACTTTAACTCTCTACGTATTCTCGCAAAGAATGGAAAAATAATTGTTGTAAACTTTTGTTGATTACCTTGCAGCTGAAGTATCACATAATTCAAGAGATACCAAGATCCAATGCAGCCGACGTACAGAGCATTCTTCTTCTGTCGTCGGTGTTGAAAGTGACGACTTCAATACCAGAACATCTTTTGCTCAACAGTATGGTAATTATCTGCGTATTGATCATACTTCTTCTCTATTTCATCCTGTTCTTCGAAAAAAATTAGTTTCCTGACCAGATAGCTTTGAAAGTGTGGTTTAGCTGAAGTTGTACATGTAGGTAATGCATAAAATTGTAAGGAGGGCTTGAGTTAGGTACTACAAAGGTTCCATTTAATCTACTGTTGTCTTTGGTGAGTTTAAGCCGTTGACTGATTTGACAAGGCAATCAAAGATAAGTTTTAAATTTAATTAGAATTCCAGTGAAGTAAGGCTGATACTAAGGGACGATAGGGTTAAAACTAAAGGCCAAGAAGGCAATCATGAACAGTTGTTTCACCAAGTTGGGTCTCGTCGGCTCGGTCTGAGCAGCAAGAAAATAGAGGAACCAGTGCGAGGACTAATTGTCTACTAAATGCACATAGTAATGACCTGAGATGAAACTCAAATCCAAATTTTCGCGGATTCACACTTTGTACATGTGACGTTAACCAATCTGCAAACATTTGGATTTCAATTTCACCTTAGGTCGTTCCTGCTGTATCTGCACCGTGCTGACGATACCCAACCAGGCTTTCAGTTTGGCCTCTATCATGCTTTTGTCGTGTTAAATTTTCTACTTTGGGCATCAGCCGTGCTTTATTACCGTCTATTTCTATTGTTAGCTGATCAGATCTTTTACAGATCCTTCGCGTACCATTAGCATTTTTGTTGTAGTCTCTTCAGGCACATTTGTATTTTAGTTATAAAACATCAAAAACCGAGCCTGAGAGTAAAAGATAAAAGATGTACAAATTAAGATCTCCTTCCTCGGTGGTGATTTCAGTTTATGTTACGGCTAGCGCCGTGAGCAGGCAACATGAACCAAACCCTGTGCTGCCGTCATCTGCTACTCGAGAAGGAGGACGCTATCTTGCCCGCTTGGGATTACAAGGCATTACCTTAGCTCCGCCTCGGTCCATAAAACGCAGAAAAGAACTTGGCAAGTATCCTCGATCCCATCATCACCTCGTGCTTGGTCAGTAATCCATATAAGCTCATATATATTGTAAAGCTGGTGGATATTGAAATAGGGAACGCACTATACCAATTTTATCGAGGACTCCTTTTGAACAGCGTGTGCTCCAGCCACGTCGTCGATCTTTCA
>Ga0126338_10004349_pt1 | contig 10035 bp, 13 predicted proteins | sample OrbCmetagenome_2_FD_92529 | JGI IMG/M metagenome (GOLD analysis project Ga0126338, IMG submission 92529) | Coral microbial communities from Petempiche,Puerto Morelos, Mexico - Orbicella C C metagenome | ecosystem: Host-associated > Invertebrates > Cnidaria > Coral | place: Petempiche,Puerto...
ATAGCTTTCATTTGAATGGTCACACACTAGGGTTTCATCCACAGACTTGAAAGTTAGAACCACCTTGTACAGCATAATAAACAGTACCACATAAAAGTACTGCTCAATAGCTTTCATTTGAATGGTCGCACATTAGGGTTCAAGCTATTAAAAATTAGCCTGTGAAAAGAAATTCAATATGAGCCCTGATATCAACATTCAAATACTCTATTAACTTCTTACTGTACTCGTCAAGAGGAAACAATTCCCACTGCATAGCTATCATTTGCTTAATTCTCATGCATACTGTTTGAAATTGCAAAGAGAAAATAGAAGCTGATCACTGTACATTTCTCTCATGCAGGTGAAAAAAGGAGAAGATCAGGAAGTAAGTGGTGAAAGCATTGGAAAAGAACTGGACAAAGTAGATGCTAAGAAAGACCCTCAAAAAGTTGTTCAGCTTGTAAACTCTGTCACGTCAATCATTAACTACGGCAACCAATCAGATACCGGAACGCGTGAAGAAAGAACCAAGGTAAACACGTGTGGCGCATTGTCGGTGACACATTCAATGGGAGTAATTAATGGGGGATTTATTTTAAAGGGGGAAGGGAGAGGGGAGGTTGACAGGGTAAGGGGACTAAGAGCAGGGTCGAGCAGGGTGACGGCTTGCCTCAAGAGTCAGTGTGCAGAAATATACATCTTGGGTTTTTTTTGGTTGACGATTTTAAAATCTTAAAATTTAAATTCTTTAAATCCTCGTTAAAACGTTCTCTCGTCATTGGATCTCGATTCGACGATGATCCTTGTGATAACAATGTTGATTGGCGTCTTAACTTACGAAACTCTTGGACAAATCAGTTTAAGCTCCTCTAGATGTATGCACACGCCAAGAGCATGGTCAGCATTTCAAAGAGAAAGCATGTGACCGATATCAAGCGCGGGGAAAAAACGACACTCCAAACGCGCGTGCTTCATCGCATTTCGTTCCAACACACCCTTCACATACACTCGGCGGACATGCTTTTAACGAGTACTTCTTCTCCCTGAGAGAGATCGTGTTAGCCTACATGTTGATTCAAATTCATAAATACAAATAATGTACAAAAATTCGAAAAGGAAGTTTAGGGGTTAACCCTGTTAATCAAATTCCCCGAAAGTCTTTCCTTGTCTATTTGTTTTTTGTCTATTCGTGCATTGAGTTTTGCTCGTTCACCAAAATTTAAGTGGAACAGGCCTTGAGTACACAGCAAGCGAATAAGAAGTCTCTCCCTCAGCCAGTAAATAATGCGTTTAGATATACTTCAACACATGTTTCTTTTCTTTCAGATTCGCTCAGAGTTGGTCAATAAATTAACGGGCGTCGATTTAACCGACACCACTCAAGCTCAGCAGACGGTCGGTGCCTTGATAGAAGCCACTAAACACAAAACAGAATTGACGCCAAAAACTCAAGTAAGCAGTTTCAACTTCATTTTCCCTGTTCTCTTTCCAAATAATGAAGACTCTTAGAGTGAGTAGCGGTTTTGTTGTTTGGGTGGAGGAAGAAAACAACGCATACACATTTGAACCTCTTTAATTCATCGCGACGTTTCTATCAAAAGATTGATACACCGCGATGTAAATGTAAATGCAAATTCAATGTCAAACGCAGGGAGTGCTTGCGCAATCACCCGAACCAGAGGTTCATGATAAAGTGCTTGACCGCAATCTTGAAAAGAGCATTCTCAGAGCTTTCTAAGACGACAGCTGGTCAGTACCGGACCACCACCGCCACCGTAACGTATAAGTGGGTTTATTTTTTTGTCCGGTGAGGCCCAGAAACGAGAAATAGACACGAGAAAATAACCTAAACCAGGATTATTGTATGCAGGAACTTGAAGCAAATAATTGCATTTTGTATTATTCATATTTTAGTGTAGATATTTTCGTCTTCTCAGTTTTGTATTTTGTAGTCTGTGTCTCCTTATTAGTATGGGTTTCTCTCAGGCTTCATGTTCAGAAACCTTAATAAAGTTTTATTTATTTTTATTACCTTATTTTTAAATCAAAATTTCCGTCTCCGTCATGTTCCATTTGTTTTTTCCCTGTCATAGTTCAATTAATTAATTTATTAATTAATCAATCAGTATCTCCTGAAATTAGCTTTATTTTTTGTTTTCCTTTAGCAAAAAGGGGCAGACATAATCGAGAAGGCGAGCTCTCTTTTGAATCAGGACGCTCAAAATCTCGGACCTGTGATAGTGGAGGAACAATCACGAGAGATTTTAACTGCTTCTTCCAACGTGTTGGAAGCCTCCAAAGAAACTACCTCACCTTACATCGAACAAGGTATACAGTGTGAAACGCTGGTCTTATAAACAAACAAACAAACAAACAAATCAAGAAGCATGCAAGAAAACGGTCATTGAGAATCTAAGGACCAAATCTTGAGCAACATTCTGCTAAATATGTATGTTAGAAGTTAATTACTTTGCATCTCGTTTCCTATTGAGAGCCTGCAAGCTGGTGTTAAACAGCAATCTACTGAGCAGAAATTATTGTTTGCTCGTCACGTAATCTTTCCTTCGCCTGATGGAGGTAAGGTTAGGTGACAGGCGCCCCATATAACGAGCGCATTTCGCGCGCGGTTCATGGGCGGGTGGTCAAATTGGGAAGAGGGTTCGCCAAGGCCTCCGCTGGCAAAATTAGGTGTTCGTAATTAATTTTTCAATTTTTTTTTTTAAATTGAAGTGTTCGTCTTGGACCTTTCAATTGCTGTTCTGATGTTGGAATAGCTGTTATGACTCAGTGTGCTTTCATTCCTCAGTTATCAAGGAGATATTTCCGACAACCGGTCCGCCACCACGTGCTTGGTCGATTCGGATTAGTTCTCGGAACAATCAACAGGTAATTTAACACGTTATTTTGCTATTTCCTCGTCGAAATGGTTTATGGTCATTACCGAGTAGATCCCAGTCCCTCGAGGGGCATCCTTGCCAGAAGGAATGAACCACTGTGCAGCACCTTACCATGTCCCCTCTAAGGACGCGGATATACCACAGAGGACCCGAACACTGTATCAGTAATAGCACGATCATTTAAAATAAATGTACTGTTATTTACCTGTTTCTATGCCTTTTTGAACCGTTTAGAAGGGATTTGAATAGAAGCGAAGGCGGTTTATATTTCAAATACGCTTTTTTAAAGGGGCTAGGTCACGCGATTTTATGCAATTTCAGCACTGATCAAATGGTCATAGAATTAACTAAAATATCACAAAAACGGCTCAAAACTATAGAAGATCTCAAACAAAACACAGGAAAGCCAAGAAAAGACATGGATGGACAAAACTGGAGAGGATTAAAATGCATTGCGTTTGGGTAAATTTGAAAAACGTCGGCCCACCTTTTTTCAAATTTATATCAGTTTATATCAAAATGTCATTTACACAGCTGGAAAATCATTCTCAGTTGTTATGTGGCTGTGACTTTGCAAATGAAAGACTCTTGCTCCGCCAATTTGACGTTTAGAGCTCATAATTAACAAAATTAAACAAAGTTACCTAAAATAGCATGACCTAGCTCCTTTAACCCCTAAAAAGTACGACGGGCACCCCTGACCTTTTTACATGGGAGTCTCCCCCGGGGGGTTGAAACCCCAGGTATAATACAGTACCTATACGATGCGGGGGTATTTCCTCATTTTACGTTTCATTCGGTGTTGTTTTCAGGATGCCAAAGATTCGAAAGATGTGGTAGATACGACCTTGAAGGCAATCAACCTCGTCAGTGAAGCAATTCAAAAGAAGAGAGTAGCTAAGGAAGGCGAAACAGTAGTTAGAACAAAAGCGTTTTATATGAATCTGAGGCGCACGCGAAAAAACGCTTTCAACACCTCGGTGTACACCGTCGCGGAGGCGTCTGATGTGCGGGTTAGTCTGCCGAGTCCAAATGTAGTCGTGGAAGACTTAAGCGGCGACGGTCCCATCGACGTCCAGGTAAATATATATCACCAGATATTGTTGTCTATCAATGCGTGCAGAGGATACCAAGTTTTTTTACTGAACTCTTCTTTTCTGTTCCCCCTTCTTTCTAGTATACCTCAATGAAGAATGTTTTCCTCTCAGATGCCATAAATTCGCCGTATATTCAACAGACCCAAGGTTTCGCATTAAAACAAGGAGATAAAGAGATCAAAATTAAAGATCTCTCAGAGGATCTTGAAGTCAACATTCCGACCGATTTAACAAGTACGTCTCAAAGTTACAGTGAGGAATTCATGGCGGAAACCAAGAACAGCCACCGTTTCCGGTTCCCTCCTGACTACAAATACTATCCATTACTAGTTCACGTAAAACCAGAAAACAACAAAACGTTAACAGCCCTTCTTAACATCACTTTTGAAGAGGGTACTCCTGGCGAGTACGAGCTTAGTTTCTCGCCAAAGTCTGAGGACAAAGACGCGCCATCGTCGCCTTTCCGCAAAGTTGATAATTTCACGTACAGGGCTGAGGAATTACCCTCGAGGCCAGTCTTTTTCAACTTGACCGTCATGGTCACGGGGCCGTTTCCAGAGCGCGAGGTATCCGACAACGAATCACGTGGAGTGCAGGTGAATTATACTGTAGCCATTTATTCTGCAAGATGCATGTTTTGGAGCATGGAGGAAGGCAAATGGCTCGAGGATGGTTGTAAGGTAAGAAAGTGCCTTCAGTTTTTATTTCTTACACTTGAAATTTATCTCAACGTATTGCTTACTGACTGCGCAAGCTGTGCTGTTCATGGTCAAGCTAAGGTTAAGTTTTACTCGTTGAAGGGTGCATATCCTGCCACTGACATACGTTTGTTTGGAATCTAGTCCCCGGAGTTCTTGTCGCTTCCTGTCTTTCCCGATTGGAAAGGAAAAGTGCCCTTGGGACGAGTTGATTTAGGTTTTGGTCCCCAGGGTCTGAGATTCCATTCTGATGGGTCAGCTGCAGGTAGCAGCTCTCCAATGGTCTTACATGAATAGCTCGATACCTTTTAAGGGAACCGGAAAAAACATCAGAAACAATGCCTCTAGCCTTAAAATAATAACATCTGCTACAATAATAATGTAGCAGATGTTAATGTAATGCGCTAGAAATAAATTATTATTATTATTATTATTATTAATAGTAGTAGTTTACGAGAGCTACTGCATCTTCTATTTTGATAGGACTCAAGGTTATTCCCGAGCCATAATTCTTATGTTCCCTCTGACCCATAATAAATTACATCTCCTGCATGATACTTCCTAATATATCATAAAAAATGTTTTTGAGTGATAATTTTTCTCTTTTTGTTTTCTCATCAGGTTGGCGAGCAGACCTCGAGTCAGGTCACGCAGTGTCGGTGCAACCACGCCACTTTTTTTGGCTCCCTTAATGTGAAACCTAATCCAATTGGGCCCCCATCATTTACCAAGTTTAAGGAAGGGTATGCCATGCTGGTGTTTGTGGGCGTCATCTTCTCGCTTTATTTTGTGGGCCTCGTTTGGGCGAGACGAAAAGACAGAGCTGACGTTATCAAGGTAAGTGACTGCTAAGGGCCTGGGTGCTTGAGAACAGCGAAGAAGTGGATTACACGACAGTATTTTCGTTCGCGATCTGCTAGATAGTTCACTTTGATGTCTTTATATTTGAATATTTTGAAAGTTTCTTTTGATTTTCCTTACTGTTCTGCGACTGCACGCTGTGTTGTGAGGTACCTGGGCTGTTTACGTTACGTTGTAGGGCACCAGTGCATTCTATGCCTTGGGGTATCTATGCATTCTACTAGTTACAGATGATTCACTTGGTTTGGGCGAGAATGATCACTAATGCAGTAATTAAAGTCGACGACAAGGACGGTGAATAACGTTAAAAATGTCCAGAGAACTAGTGAAACGCGTGAAAACTGCGAAATAAAGACACTCACGCCAAGTGCCTTTTGTTCTAGGTTGGTGTTTGTCCGTTGCGGGATAATGACCCGACAGACCCGTACCGCTACGAGCTGACCCTGTGGACGGGCATGCGTCGTAACGCTGGCTCCAAATCTAAAGTCAGCATCATTTTGTACGGTGACGAGCAAGACAGCGAGGCAAGGGCCCTGGAGGATCCCGACAGAAATCCTTTTCAGCGTGGGAGCCAAGATACGTTCCTTCTGACCACGCCCTTTGACCTGGGGTCGATTCAGTACATCAGGATCTGGCATGATAACACAGGAGGCTCGCTGTTCTTAAGCCGTATCATGGTGATTGATCTGCAGACAGATGAGCGCTATTACTTCATCTGTAACAGGTGGCTTGCTGTTGACGAGGAGGATGGGCAGGTTAGTTATGGCTGAAAACTGCTAAGAACGAACAAAATTGCAGCGACTAGTTAAAGAAGAGCCCGGGTCTGGGGTAAAATTGGACCCAACTGCTCAAAGAGTGGATAATGCTATTGACTTGCTATTGACTTGCTCGAACGTTCGTTATAGAAATCCGCTGTGCGAGGTGAATGCAGGCGCAAAGTCGACTCACCCATCTTGTAGCCTTGCGCCTGCACTCGCATTTCTCAGCGGATTTTCTCCATCCGAAAAGAACCCTTGAGCCTCTGCGGAGAAGAGAGATCTACTGAATTGTGATTTATCCTTCGGATAGCGCCATTCACTCTCTTTAAAACTGGATCCTAAATCTTGAAAACGATAAACTGATCCGCGCGGCAGGGAGAAGAGATTCAGTCAGAATCAGATAAAACAAACAAATAGTTAAATATATTTGGTCAATGCTTTCATTTGGAAACCAGACCTTCTTCAGGGGCTACAAGTTTAGACTGGTCTACTAGAATTCGACTAAACTTGGTCTTGATTTCAATCAGTATCTCAACAAATCATCCATTCAGGATCGAAAACAAAAACACTTTGAGGGCGAAGATCCCGTCTTGTTACATGTGTCAGGCGCTACAACTCCGAAAGCGCTATACCCGCGCTAGTATTTGATTGGATAATCTTGAAGGATACATATCTCTCAGTGCTCCTAATTAAGTGTATTGTTACAGACACTGCATTTATCCCCCACTGAATAATATTAATTCATGTTCTCGCAGGTTGAACGGCTGGTACCGCTGGCTAGTAAAGCTGAACTCACGGAATTTGGCCATCTGTTTGTTGCCAGGACTCGCCGTAACCTCAGCGACAGTCATTTATGGTTCTCAGTCCTTGCTCGTCCAGCTAACAGCCGATTTACGCGAGTACAGCGCTTGTCCTGTTGCCTGTGCCTATTGTTCATGTCAATGATGGCCAGCGGTATGTACTATGAAAGACAAGACGATCCATCGAACGTGCAGCAAATTGGCTCGGTTGTCTTCACGTGGAATCAGGTAAGTTAGCTTTTCGCCCTTGACTGTTGTCTGGTGAGGAAGTATTTTGGTTCCAGTCCATTCCATTTTGTTTCTCTGTTGGCCTTCTGTGACCAGGCAGGAGCGATGGCCTAAAGGTGAAGACATCGGTGAGGATCTAAGTTGGGTCCCTCTATTAAGGCGGGGGTCTACCTGAATCTAAGTGAAGTTTTAGGAAGTTTAAAGAGGGATTAAAAGGAAAAAGTTGACTGTTGAACGCCCCCCGAAACGGCACCCCAGGTTGGTGGAAAACTTTTTGGTGTACGTCTGCCAATTTTTAACTTCAAATTCTAATTTTAAAACAACATTAAATCTTCAAAATTTCCTGTTTCCATAAATTTACTAATCCTTTGAGATTAACTATTTATCCCCAAATATACCCAAAAATCACCAAAAAAATTACAAAACAGCCCAAAACGTAGATATGACGGGTGAGCAGAGAGATTTTTGACTGCTTGAAACGTGAACGAGATATGTGTGTTAAAACCATAATACCCAGCCCAAATACCGCCTTCATGTTAACCCCCGCCTTAAATCCTAGACTGTTCCCAGCCCTTATTGCCTGCTACTTTTTTCCCTCATGATTAATTTACCTCACTGTTGGCCTTTAAAATGTCCCCTCCCCTCCCCTCTATTAACCTTTAAAGTAAATAAGTGATCACAAAAGTATGTTCCTAAAATTTTCTCCCTAAATTGTGTGCCTTTATTGATCCTTAATCATGTCTCTTTATTGACGTCTAAACTGTACCCCTTTTGTGACCTTAAATTGTACCCCTTTATAGACCCTAAATTTTGTCCCTTTCAGGGCCCCCAACACAAACCGTTGCTCAGCTTTACTGAGTGAACTATCAAAAACTCATTGTGCTCTTTCCGTTTTTATTCGGTCTATGCAGGTACTCGTAGGAATCATTTCAAGTCTTATCGTCTTTCCAATTAACTTGATCGTGGTACAGATCTTTCGCAACGTCCGTCCAAAGCCAAAAATAAAACCCAAGAAACAACAACTATCGCCGCCTGCTCTGTCCTTCACCGAAGAGAACCTCGAGAACTACAACCAGTTAAAAGAATCGTCGGACGAATCTGCTAAAGGATCAAGCAACAGCCTGGATTCCTCGCGAGAAAAAAACAACAGGACCCGGCTGTCAATCAATGACGTACACACTGACGTAGACCGCGCAAGTTTTACCGATAGTCCGCTGCTAATCGATCGCAGGCTCAGCACCACTTTCGAGATAGGTAAGAGTCAGAGTTTTCCCTCTGATTCACCCGAAGTGGAAATGAATGCTGATTTTGTTTTTATTTTCGTGCAGCTCCGACATCTCGTGCACGCCGCTTACTGTTGTGGTTCAAAAAGAGGAATACTCTACCTCACTACTTCGTGTATGTGGCCTGGTTTTTGCTGTTCGTCTTCACCACTGGATCTGCTGCGGTCGTCGTCTTTTACGGCATGGAACTTAAAAATATCAGGTCCCTTCAGTGGCTGTTTTCGTCGTGTGTGTCATTCGTGCAGGATGTGTTTGTCACACAGCCACTCAAGGTACGAACAAACAGTTTACAAAGAGTTATTGACAAATGAGTTTTTGCGATATGCAAAATCATTAAGGAAAGGTGATTGTTACATTGAACTCAATAGCACAGATACTGGTTTTGGAATGACGCAGATTCCGTTAAGGGTTAGAGAAAAACACCAGCCATAATTCCAAAAAAGACAACGTTTCTATCTCAAAACTACCGCCAAAAGATAACGTTTCTATAACTACTTACAGTGTTTTTACAGATCGTTAGCTTTCGTCCCGGACTGAGAAACTCAACAGTTGACTAACTGTCGTTTTACTGTGATCTTAGGTACTTGGCTTGGCTGTGTTCTTTGCCCTTGTCGTTAAAAAACCTGACAAAGGTGAATTCGAAATCACAGAAGAAGCACTCAAACTTGCTGAGGACGAAGAATTTATCCAACAGTCTGGTGCGAATCCGGGCGAGGCAAGGAGCAAGAAAACAACGCTTCTACCTCCCGATCAAGCGAAACTAATCGCCATGAGAGCAGCCAGAATGAAGGAACGAAAAATGTATTCTGTCATCCGTGAAGTCGTGACCTTCTACGTATTTCTGGCTCTGCTGCTGATGATTGCGTATACTCACCGCGACCAGATTGCTTACCATCAGACTCAAAACCTTTACAACGTGATAGGCGGCGGGGACTTTTCCAATGTGAGTATTGAACATCACGTTCGAGCCGGCGCTGTCCGGCTTCACTGGAAGCTGAATCCAAACGGAGAAGGAAGAGGACACATGTTTTACCCCGATTTTAATTTTACGTCATTTATTGAAATAACGCTATGACATGATTTCTTCAACACTCGTATATTGCTTTCATAATTAGTTACATTGAGATCTTCTTCAGACTCATTCCACTAAGGCGTTTGCATGACTTCTTTGTTGCGTGGTAAATTCTAGCGATTCACGTGAGACCAAATCGATTGGACGTAAAAAATGTAAAAAAAAAAGAATGTCAGTCTTATTCATAGTGATCATGCACTTAGCTATACAAGCACTAAGCTTAGCTAGTTGACAGTCATGTCACTGAAACAAAGGTTCATTGCTTGTAAGGCGAGGACCTAATTTTCACCCTGTTTCCTGAACAGTTAACCAACGAGAAAGAGTTCTGGAATTGGTCTCGCACTCAGTTCTTGGACGGA
>Ga0126338_10004350_pt1 | contig 10035 bp, 6 predicted proteins | sample OrbCmetagenome_2_FD_92529 | JGI IMG/M metagenome (GOLD analysis project Ga0126338, IMG submission 92529) | Coral microbial communities from Petempiche,Puerto Morelos, Mexico - Orbicella C C metagenome | ecosystem: Host-associated > Invertebrates > Cnidaria > Coral | place: Petempiche,Puerto...
AACTCAAGCTCTGTTTATAGTTCTTGCTCTTTTTGGATTTGCAACTGGGAACTACTTATAAAATAAGACATCCCTAGATTCAATAATTATTGTCAAGGTAAAAAATAGGTCCGCAATGCGTCCTTGTGGTCTTATGCTTAGTTTTATTCCGTTCAGTTGGAGTGTTGTTTTAAATGTCAGTATCTGGGAGTTGAGTTGCTACAAGTGAGAAGGTAGAAAAGTTGTTATAAATTTTCAGTGGGAAATTTATGTCAGAATACTGTTTACTTACTTAATTTATCCTCTAATAATAATAATTTGTTTAGCTCTTAGTTCCTGTGGTACATAACACAACAACAATCTCTCAATTTAGCCCTATTCTGTGCAACATGTTGTGGCTTGTCCTATGTGAGACAGTTTTAACTCGCTGAGCTCGGCACTATTTACACATGTCAAGTGAACTTGTACAATAATGCAGTGTCAAGATGTTTTGCTTTTTAAATACATTACAACATCAATAACTGCATCGGGCCAAGTTGTCCATACCCCAGAACTTATCCCAGTTTCCATGGTTTAAGTGACTAAAAGACTTCTGTGAGAATAAAGTGTCTTGCCTAAGAACACAGCACAATGACCCTGACGAGGGCTTGAACCCAGACTGCTCAACCCAAAGCATGCTGACCATTGGGCCACTACACTTCCATGGCCTTATGCATCCTATGATTGCAAGGACACAAGGAGGAAAGATGACAGTGATAATATTTCTATTAAATACCTGTTTCGTCGTCCCAGGGCTTTACATCAAGAAGAAGACTAGATTTGGCTATAACTGTCTTTTCTAAATAGCACAGAAAAAAATATGTTAAATTAGTCATTTGGATTTTCCTCTGAGGAGAGAACCCACATGTTTAAGTGCCCCTATGATCAAATTCTTGATACCGGTATCCATTTTTTCACATTTTTGAACACAATAGGTCTTTCCAAGATATCTTGCCAAATTTCAACCTATTACATTAACTCAAAAATACCACACAGGTTGAAATTATAATAACAATTAGTGTAGAAAATTGCAAAAACATAATAATTCTTTAAGCAAATTGCTGTTAATACCAATTATTTCAACCTGTGCGGTATTTTTGGGTAAATGACGTCATTTACTCCAATTCTCAACCAAGACTTGGAAGAAGGAGAATTAATGGCGGTAAATTGTCTGAAATAAAGGTCCAAGAAACACGAGTTCTAATGTGCGTAATAGATTGAAATTTGGCACGATAACTAGGAATGACCTATTGTGTACAAAAATGTAAAAAAATGGATATCAAGAATTTGATCATAGGGGCACTTTGAAGGGGTGGGGATGACCAATGTGTAGTTCCAGAAAATATACATACCTCCCCCACGGAAGGAATTTTTTCCAAGACACCCCACCCCTCTGGAAATTCCAATTAAACTTGATACATTCCTTTAAATTTCTTAGTCTTAAAGAACCCCCCGCCCCCCAGGAAATTCCAATCCCTTCTGTGGGAGGAGTATGGATATTTTCTGGTACTGCACAATCTGGAAATGGCTCAAGCTTTATTTGACTCCTAAAATAAACCAACTTAAAACTAAAACTCAAGCTAAAGTAAAACCAGTAGTGAGGCAAATAAAGATAAGGGAATTTTAAGATTCCACACCAGATCGATCTAAACCATCAACATACACGTACATGTACCAGTAATATCATCATATTTTAAACATTCTCTGCACCCAACCTTTAAGATACCTTGAAAGCCAAAATGTTTGTGTTCTATCCTAAACACTATAAATGAGACCAAAATCCTAACTTTACTCCCAGCTCCTTTTCACATGGGAGCTGCTCCACTTCCCAGGTAACGGTGCCAATTAAAGAATGACTGATAATCCAAGAATGTCCATTGCATCACAATTCAGCTGGTACTGGGTTTTGTGACAGTTAAACTTGTGGGATGCACTTCTCCATCAAATTTAAACTCTTGGAGAACAGAATATTTCACATTTGAGAAAACCTGGTTATCTTATAGAAAACACAACATGTACGTACAGTTTACATTAATTAAAATTTGCACTTTAAGGTACTTACTGTTAGCTTTCTTGGAAGCATATTGTTGTAATCTCTGTTGCTTAAGTTTCTCAGCCTCTTCATCATCCTGTAATTAATCCAAGCTCAGAATATTAAATCCACTTTTGGATGATTTCTTGGTGTGTGCCAAAATCATGACTTGAGTATTGTAAAAACTAGGGTATCTAAACGATAGTAACGCTGCGGCACATTCTGTTGATAGTGACACATTTTATGCAGTGATTCATCTACCTGCGCATGCCAAGACTTGCATTAACCTTGAATGCATCAACTTCATGCATGATGACGCATCGATGGCGAGGTGTGACAAGGGATCGTGACAAAAAAGCACATAGTGATCTAAACTATGTTTGGACGTAACGATACACATCAACCTCCCCTTTTCCAGATCACGAAAATTGAAAGATGTAGAAATTGTAGGAGCAGAAATCTAACTTATAAATTCTGTACTGGTATGCATTAAATGTCTCTAGAACGTTGACAGACTGTGCAGAGGACATGTCCATTGCAACGTGTGAAAATGCTAAAGCTTTAGCTTAAATTCATGTTTGGATGAAAAGGAATAGATTGCAGCATACATGTATATGAAATTATAGTGTTCTATGGTTTTCGTTTGTTTCAATTATTCTACAAGCTTTACAAACTTTCACATACCGCTTTAAGAACAAAAGTAATAGTTGTGAAAGTCAAGCACATCATTTCACTGGTAAATCAGAGCAAAACATAACTGGCCACGCGAAAAAGGACGACAGCTTGATGGTGTGACATCCTCGTGTTGTTCGTGGTGCAATGCACTCTGGTAAAAAGTGTTGCAGTGCACTCTGGTTAAATGCAATGCATTCTGGTAAAAAGTGATGAATTTGAGAATTCAGAGTTCGTAACGTTATACTAAAAATAAACAGTACTGTTTTAAATGCCCAGTCATCAACTGATCTTTACAATTACCTCTTCAGAATCTGAACCAAAGAGATCAAAGTCGTCGTCATCGTCTTTTTTGGTGCCATTGCTTACTGGTCCGGCACCATAGCTATCAAGATCTTTTTTGCTGCCAGGAAATGTGGCTTTTTCAGTTCCAAATGATGCTATGTGGTTATACCAGCGTAGAACATGTGGCAGATCTTCAGATGGACATCCAGAAAGTGCTTCAAACACTACTCTGTCACCTTGGGAAGGCACATAGCTGGCAACAAAACAAAAATACACTCTGATAATTCAATACTACAGGAAATAAATTTGAAAAGGTTGCTACATGATCAAAAACTAAACTGATGTGTTCTGTTCTTTGAGAATGTAAAGCCTGGGTTTCACCTCAGGACAAGCAATTTTCCACTTGTGCTTGCAGTAATGCTCATTCTTAGTTTTTTATGCAAAAGAAGACCAGGCTTATGACATCATTGCAGAATCCTGCATGGTTGTTACTAACAGCAGTTATGCATCTATCAATGTTAAGCCAGAGGGGGAGAAACCAGGGCATATGTGGGATATTTGGCTTCTATTACCTTCCCCACCCTTAGGAATTTAACTTAGAGTCTTGGCCCCAGAGTGGAGATGTTTGTGATGTTTAATTTTTTTGTGAGGAGAAATGAACTGAATCACGCCATCACAGTCATGTGCTCATCTGTGTGACCATCTTCAACAGGTTCTCATAGAGAACACAGCTGTTTTGGAGGTGAATACTTGTTTTCTAAAAATAAGAAAACTACTTCTCACTACTTACTGTCAATGTAAAGTGATGAAACAGGTCACTTTGTGGGGGGTTGTGTGGATTTTGAATCTACAGTCTCACTTTTTGTCAGACAATGATGCGTTGGAATTCTAACATGTTCCATCCTTTAAGAAGGAGAAATTATGCCTCTCTTGAAATTAACAGCCGGCTGCAGGGCAACATGCTACAGCTCTATCCTAGATTGCGGAAACCTTGTTCTGATTGTACCCATTTTTGGCCCTACAGTGGGGATTCTGACCAAAAAATATTCTGAAAATCTGAAAACTGTGTTCTCAGTGAGAACTATTTCAAGATGGCTGCACAGAAGGGCACATGACTCTGATGATGTGATTCAGTTCCATTCCTGCTCACAAAAAAATTAAACATCACAAGCATCTCCACCCCTGGGGCCCAGACTCTTAGTCAAATCCCCAAGGGTAGGGAAGGTAATAGAAGCCAATGCCCCACATATACGCGGGGTCCACCCCCTCCCCCTTGGGCTTAACATTGATAGAAGCATCACCAATAATATGCAACCTTCAGAGAAAAGGTCTTTTGAAAAGTTCAGTTGTAGTCACAGTTACAGTATAATATCTGTCAGCTGAACTCCACCTGCCTGAATACTTCACAATTAATTAACACTCCAGGGTTCAGTGAAGGTAACAACTAATGCGATACAGCTTAGCTGTCATTTGAACTATAACCAAGCAGGACAGAAGAAAGCTTGGAACTGCCAAAGCACTCGATGTACAACTTTGTACACTGCCAAGATGATATCAACCTTGGAAGGATACAATATTCATAAAAGCTTCTCTGCCCATCACAAAACATTGAAATGTTCGGCTAACACAAAGTAATTAATAAAAGCAGATACAGACCATTCGTTTATTAAAGAATGAGGACTTTAAAGCTCAAATTTAAGTTACAGAACTTGAAAGTATGAATTTTATCATGATTTTATCGAACCCAGTGATTTGTTCCATGGTAAATCTTGATTTCTGTCGATACTTTTATCCAAAATAAAATTCTACTTTACTTGGTGGAATGTGTTTTCTTCTAAATGAAAGCTTACAGTAGCTTACAAATCAACTGCTGATCTTCTTTTAAAAGCGTAAATATTTTCCCTGCACGTGGAATAGAAGGTTTCTCTTCCGATAGCTATATGTTGTAAGAAAACAAGGGACAAACTAAATATACATACCCTTCGATGTAGCTCTTATCTTCGAGATATTTATTCAAGGTTTCCAAGCCTGATCTTGATTTCAGATCACCAAATCCCATCTTTTTAATTCGATGCTATGAATTTTCGTTCGTCCGACAAGTCTGCCAGCAAAAAGGGGAATAGGATATCCCAGCATGCATTTTTATCGCTGCTCGGACTAGTACCCAGTCTTAGACATTTTACATGTGAAGCACATTAGGCATTTTCGCCTATCGTCCACACTAAAACGCCCGAAATTAAAACACTGATGAAAACGGAGACTTTCGAAAACGGTTTCGAAAGTGGATCGTTAATGAAACGCATCGTTTTGAAAACGCTTCGTTTCTAGTGCCGGAACGGTGACTAAAAAAAAAAAGCGTCATATCCTGTCGCTTCCATCAACGCCTTAGTGCGGACGAAAGGCAAAAACGCGTGAAAAAGTATGCATTTTCGAATTGGTGTGGACGAAAATATTTTGCTTCATTTTTGTTGAGACAAAACCGGTACGTATTAAAACGCATTAGTGTGGCCGGAGCCTAAGTACCTATAACTAGCCCCAAGGGAAACAGTGAGTTTTGTTTACCCAATGTTCCCCGAGGCGAAGCCAAAAATTAAGCAGCCAACCCCAAAGGTGACACAATCCCCAATGTTCCCCGAGGCGAAGCCAAAAACAGCGAACCCCAAAGGTGACACGATAAAGAATGGTGTTATCTTTTGATGTTTTCTAGGTTCACCATGAATAAGAGCCATCTTTGGGGAGGGGTGGGGGAGTGGGGGGAGAACTATAATATAGAGAGGATGGTGGTACTCGTCGGAAATTTTGAAAAGAACACCAAGAGGCACCAAGATCCTGTTTTTTTGGGCGTGGCTTGAAATTGTTTTCGCCCTTAAGAGGTACCAGTTCTAAAACAACAGATTAACTATTTATTTCATATTTTTTTTATAGCAATAAAGACGAATGCTACTCGTAAAGATTATGAAAGCATTGTCATAATAAATTAGTTGATTGTCAAATTTCTCCTCTCAAGCTCCCGCTGTGGTTCTTTGAACCCTGTGACGCCCGGGGAGCCATATACGGCTACTTAATGGTCGTGCTCTTTATACCACTTGTGACGTCATCAATTTAGATGTCACCAGACATGATTCTTGATAAGCAGATGGTAGAGCTAGGATAGATCTATCCGCACAACAGTCGACAGCATTCTGACGTAGCAAATTGAAAAACGTTATCAGTTTTGGTGCAAAAATGGTCGTAAAATGGCCCACTATCCTATAATTGATCAAGGTCCCATTTACAGGCTTTGCCAGGAGCTCCTGGCTTTGCCCATAATTAACACCCAACTTTTTAGGGCAGCCAGAAAAAATATGAAACATAAAAAGTAGTGAGAGTAAAAGGGCTGAGGAAAAGGAAAGGAAAAGGGCAATAAAAAAAAAAAAGTGGAAATTTTGTCTTATAAGCATGCACCAAATCAAACCATTCTACATTTTTGTACCTAATCTTGGGGAAATCTATCTGTTTGGTAAAAAAAAAAATAGCTTCTTCAGCTCAACTAAAACGGCATTTTTTTGGTGTACATATGGTCGTCAAAGGGTTGCTTGAACACTCCAATAGGTGCCAAAACCGCTTTTTTAACCCCTCAAAGGTACGACGAGCACCCCTGTCCTTCTTATATGGGAACCCCACCGGGTTCAAATTCCCCACCCAGCCATATGGTGTGAAATCCCACACCCTAATACCAACCATAGACGTCAAAACCCCCCCCCCCTTCCCCCCCACGACCCATCAACTACCGTAGTCAAATGTTTGAGGTATGCCGGGGGAGTGTTGTTGCATCACACGGTATCAATGTTTGATCAGCAGCAAATTTAGAAACACATTCCCAAAAAGATTAGAGGGGAAGCACTCATAACGGGCTAGTGCGATAACCTGTTGAATAGACCATATTCGTATTCTCGGTATATTGGACCGGACGTAGCTTGCAATGGAGGCTCACGAGGGTGAATATCATTAAAAAGAGATTAATGTCATTTGCATTTGAAATAACTCCTCGCATTAGCCTCAGTTGCAAGCTAGTTCCAGGCCAACACCGAGAATTCAAATACGGCTTACAAGAGGATCGTGGGACTACAGAACTCAAACAATTTTTTTTGGAAGATTATTCGGAAAAAAAAAAAAGAAAAACTGTTTGCTTTTGTCCTTCTTTTGTAGACTCCTGTCTCCGCAAATAAAGATAGTAGAAGATGACGGAGTAGGATTCCTCTTTGATAAGAAGATCGAAGAGTAGACTGAAGAGGAATGGAATTGAGAACAAGAATACACATGCTTTTTTTTACTTCGCAAGATTTTTAATGGTTTTGCTGTTTTCGACTGTAAGTTTCCTGACAGAGGTCGGAATTACCCATCTTTATAAAGATCGTTACAATGTACCTACGGTCTAGGTCATTACTTCACACATAAAACAATACGATATTTATTGCGCCCAAAGGAAGTCTATTTTAAAAATAAATATATTATTCCTTATCTCACAAGCAAAATCATACCTACAGCGGGCACATACATGGCCTTTGCCTAGATCCGATGCAGGGTTGCGTGACAACCTCACTCAAGGATTTGCGCCACGCTAATCTCTAAAAAAACGCAAGTCACGCAAATATTTGTAACGATGAAGTGCCTCTTTAGTGGAGCATTGCTTCCAATTTCAACGCTTGGTGGCAATATCAGGAATTAGATTTGTCTCTGTACTTCAGAAACAACAAGAAAACAAAGTCATAATACAAAATGAAAACGATAAAAAATGTACAAAGTTAACAAGATAAAATGCTGGCAAATTAAAAGATCTCGGTGGCAATACATTTGGGCCTTGTTCAATAATAGTTTACAATTCTAATCTTGATTTTTTTTTTTTTTTCTTTTTAGGCCCTTTTCTAACTCAGTTGCTTCTGGAAAAACAACTCTCTCCTTGTATACAATCGCCAAGTCCTTGTGCTGATCGGCGCGGAGCGATTTAACAATACCAGAAAGGAAAACTCCTGTTAACAGCAATGGCGAAAGAACTTTTCAGAGAGCCTGGATCACGATTAACACGTACTGACAGGCTGCACAATGTGTTTAGAAATCGGCAACTGACTCGGCAGACTTGACAATATCTTAACGTTTGGGCGGATTCATGGTTTCACCGAAACATTATTCTCAACTAAAGAACCACATTTTTGGCAGGAGACCAAGTACAGTCTTGAACCGAGGAGACTAAGCGACGCTTCTGTGCCGGGTAGGACCTTTGTTACACGTAGAAACACCGTGATTAGCGATCGCCAATTTGAGTGGCTCGGTCTCTTAGAGAACTTTCCATCTCTCAACGGAGACTGTAAGTGAATATCTTCATAACTCGTCACAAGACTCTCACGGACGACGCCCACCGATTCCGGACTGGGACCTCTTGATGTAGAGATTGAGCAATTTCATCTGTTTAAGAAAACAGGTATAAAATTGAAATAACTTGGTTTATATAATTTGACATTACTAAGCTTACTGTCCACAAAGCAGATGATGATGACGATGATGATGGTGATGGTGATGCAAATTACAGGATTTCGATGACCGTTTGTTAGAGTAAGTCTGCGTAGCTGGCGGTTTAGCTGGTTGGGATAGAGGAACGAAAAGAGCGTGATCCGCGAAAACGAGCAGCGAAGCCGCGAGTGGCCTGGGAAGAATCTCCCATCAGACCCCTCGCGGTTTGGCCGCTCGTTTTCGCGGCTACGCTTAACGGCTACGCCGGCTGCTCGATCGCGCGCTCTACTGCAACTAAACCACCAGCTACCCAGGCTATAGGGTAAATAAAATGATGCCAGATGAAAAAAAAAAAAATTGTTGAGAGAAACTTGCCGCCAAGTATAGCGCAAGTGCAATTTTACAAATTTACTGTTGACTTGCAGAGGAATATACTCCTAAGAGCTCGCCTCCCTGGCCATTCACTCACGATCCCGCTCGCTCACTCGATCACTCTCCAATCATTTTTGAATTACTCGACTAACCCTTGAAAAGTCTGCTATCAAATCTGTAGCCACAGAATAATGACAGATGGTAAATTTTCAGCTTGGTGAATAAATGATAAAGATGAAATGCTCATTTGTCACGAGCGTTGGGTAAACAAAAAATCTGAATCCCCGACAGAATTGGAACTCGTGACCTCCCAGATACCGGTACCTGGGAGGTCATGGGTTCAAATCCTGTCGACGACTCAGATTCTAACTTTGTCCCACGCAGGTGACATATTCGTTTTATTTCATTTTGATCTATAACCGATAGTAATGAATTAACGAGGATAAATTCGAACCTTTGTCCCAGATAGCTCGGCCAAATGTGGCATTAGGGTCTCCTCACCGACTGAACTGTGAATCGCCACAAGACAAAACACACTAGCTTTACGGACACTGCTCTCCACATGATCATAACACTAAAAGAAAAAAAAAATTGTTTGGACAAAGGAATAAAGAATGATTCAAATAGCACGTAACATATAGCAGTTATTTACCCTAATTAAACCAGGCACAATGTCTGAAAGGTTCTCTCCAACCGTCTCGCTGTCAATATCTTCCACAACCTAAAAAGGAAAAAAACGTTGGGAAAATTAAGATTTTTATTACCCTTTAGAAGAGCATGACAAGAAGTGACATGGGGTGACACAGCCCGTTTAAAATCTTCATTTAACTGCTAGTCAACAAAAAGGCTGTGTTTTCTTACATAAAGCTGTCTTACTCAGGTATACAGTCATGTACATTGCATAAAACGTCACTTGTTTTCTTTTCACTTTGCTGGTGGTATCCAGTGCCTCGTGTTAATGCACAACTCGGTATGATGAGCCCCGGGTCAATCCACACAATTCAATTGTTTACGGAGTTCAATTGTACCTTTGAACGTAATTGTACCAATTACGACCGTGTTTAAATGTACAATCAGACTCAGTTCGCGCTAAAGTCTTTGTCTAACTTATGCAAATTAGAAACTCTGAACTCTTAGTTACTCTTGAAATCGCATATTTAATTAGTTTC
>Ga0126338_10004351_pt1 | contig 10034 bp, 7 predicted proteins | sample OrbCmetagenome_2_FD_92529 | JGI IMG/M metagenome (GOLD analysis project Ga0126338, IMG submission 92529) | Coral microbial communities from Petempiche,Puerto Morelos, Mexico - Orbicella C C metagenome | ecosystem: Host-associated > Invertebrates > Cnidaria > Coral | place: Petempiche,Puerto...
AATTCTGCGTTGTCTGGAGAACGTGGACCACGACGGCTAATTTTTTAAATTTTATTTCAAGTTTATCGCTGTGAACCAGATTCAGTTTCGTGAAAGTTTTGTCGGTGACAAACAAAGTAAATGACTTTAGAGTATTGCGAGATTCGTAGGTAAAGTGTAAAGTCATTTTTTAATCGACGTTGTCTTCGGCGTCGCCATCGTGGTTACTTAAATTCCTTAATAGCTCAAAATACCATGACTGAGCTCCTTTAAACCCTGTGAGCTTCCCGCGCTTTCTGCCGACTGCATGTTTTAGCTTGATTTTCATCTGTCTTATCACACTACTTATGGGCATAGTGATTCACGCTTTGTTCACTTTTTGCTAACTAAACACACTCGCTTCACAGAAAATAAAGACAAAGCTTACCTTGTTAGTAAGATGGCTGTGTCATGGTGTTCTGGGTGACTCTGGTCTTTTGCCATTACTTTTTTCTGCCAGCGACAGAAACTTTTCAGAGTACTCGTCGCGTCTGTCGAAATACGGATATCGGGCTGAAATTAACAAAAACACATCATGCCCTGTTATGACGAGTACAAACATTATCATGACAACAGATAAAGGGAGGCGCATGCGTTGTGACCTAGTGACGCTGGATGAAGAAGTCCGCTGACCGTTGGTCTCATGTGCTCGCTTTACCTCACAGTGCCTTTCCCCACCCCTACGAAATAGAAATGGGTACCAATAGGAGGGATAGAAGGGCGAAGAGGGAAGGGTGGGAAAGGCAAGAGGGAACGAAGGGGGAGGGGAAGGGGGCGTAAGAGTTAGCTGAGGTGGATTAAAAATCCTTCAAATCAAGGGGAAATAGCAAAGCTATTCCTCGCTACGTGTTTCGGAAATAAAGAATTAGTCGCCGGTTTGATACATAGGCGAACAGAATTAACTAAATCCAATCATTGTTTGGGTTCCGTTGCGACTTTGCTTGCACGTACCCCTCTTCTTATCAGTCAAAAAAATCCCCTAATTTGCCTGGGATGCCTAGATAAATCTTGTGCTCTTATTGCTCTAGAATTGAATCTCTTCCCACGCTTAACGTGTAAATAGGGTACGACTGCGATGATAACGTTTAAAGAAAGATAAGTGAAGACCTGGTCAATAGTATTCGGCAATATCCGGCAATTTGGGTAGTGATGATGCACATAGTTTAGCAGCTAAGAAAACAGGAAAGCTCCTTGGCGGAAATTTTTCTTTAGCAACGATTTTAATTGTTCCATGGCTAGTTTTTTTTACCAAGTCATTTTCAGCGCCACCGCACTGTCGCCGGTTTGTGAGAATACCACCCACTCTTTCCCGCCTCTGGCCGCCATATTGAATTTTGGAACACCGGCAAACGTGCAGGGAAAGTGTTTTCAGGCTTGAATGTTTGGTTGTTATTCAAGATTTGTAGTTTTTAAGCCTGTCAGCAAGCTCTCTCGGAGCAGGGGGCTGTTCTTCCTTACTTATATTTTAAAAGTCTCAGAGAAAAATCGAAACCATACCTCGTCGGTTTCTAGAAAAACTATCTTCACCACTACAATGTTAATGGAATTACCAATGCTTCTGTCTCGATACAATTGGGCAACCTTTAGAGAGAAAACATTGGTTAATTAATTAAAAAAGTCATTAACTTTGTCTGGAAATAATACGCAAACTAAGCAAGTAACTAGTTTTTTTTTTAAACATTTAAATCTATTTTTGACTTGGAGTTTGTGATCGAGTGTAAGCCCTCAAGAAGGAGCTAATGGGATGAGCGCTGAGGCATGTCTAGACTTCATTTCATTGCCTTGCCTATGTGGTTTTTAGCGCGCGATCTTAAACAAATAATGCTGATGTCAGGAAAAGGAATTTTACAAGAGTATGAGTGTTTATTTTCCAGGATTCACAGAAGTTATTTTGCCATCGCCTGAGAAAAAACGTCGTTTTCAGCGGAAGGCTAGGAAGTTTCAATTTGCATTTCAGCGTTAAACCGCAATACTTCCGCTGACCGGCGACTTTTTGAACATCTCGTTGTATCACTTCCCCGTCAATGCAGCACAGCAGTTCCTAAAAAAATACATCTCCAAATCCATCTAACAAAACTGTTTAAGGACAAATGGGTCAACCACGAAGGTAGAACAGACTGAAATAACACATGAACAGAAATTGGTTAAGCTGAGGTTTATCAAACAGTGAAACTTTTAGTACAGAAGACGCGTGATTTGAACAATCGCTTTTTGACAGCCACTTGCTCTAGTTTGACCTTTCGTCGTGCCTTTTTATCAGATTAAACCTCGACCCATATCATTTGGGATTAACCATGTTTACGTATTAGATGCTTATTAACTACTTATGGACTGAACGGGGGAAGTGAACCGAAAAATCTTTGTTTCAGGGTCATGACGATCACAATAAACACGGTGCTGTCTAGATATTTTCTCAGGCGTTTCGGGTTTTAGAGAGTCGCACGACACTTTGCGTAGGTTTAGTTGGTCGCATGGTGTTAAAATTGTTACTGGCAATTACAGGAAACATGCTGAACTGTGCTTTCAGCGATTCAACAACTGTCGTGAGGCAGGCTGGAAGATTTTCTCCGGATCAGACAAAGCCATCCTGCCTTGGTTGCGTCAGGGCGTGGTGCTTTTGAGTTAAGGATTCTTACACAATGACGAATGTCGGGTTGTGGATCGTCATGTGATCATATCGCGCGTGTATCGTGGCGCGGAATTACGCGGGATTGTCGCGATCAATATGTAGACGAACACGCTCACCACACAAACTAAGTTTTTGTTACGGTATGTGCACTGAAACACGTCAGCGTATTAAGCTTTGATCTCTTTACATTGATATAACTTGAACGACTAAGTTAATGGTGGGAAAACAGAACGATTTCAAACATGCGCATCTCTGTGCACAGATTCACAAAGGAATGAGCGATGTTTTAAGTCAAGCCAAACGAAATTCTAGACAGAATAATGTAAGGCGCCGTGTTTTTTAACCTCAGCGTAGGTTGCTGAAGAAACTGCGGTCGTAATTCAGGAAGTCACGCGAAGCTATAAATGAATCTGAGGTTGCGTTACTTACCACTCCCATAAGAGTAATGATATAGCTTTGTAAATCGGCCTTGTTGTCGAACGCGTCCACCATTGTCTTGTCAGCGACCACTAAAGTTTCAACAAAATTGTCATGGATGCTTCTTTTACGCCGTCTTCTTGAGCTGGTCTCGTTGGAAGGGGATGGCGGGAGGCCACGTAACAACTGCAGAGGTTTGTTGGTGTCTAAAGAATGAGGATTTGAAACAAATATAAAGTTTAAGGGGAGGGTTTCACGGTTCGGCGCATGTCTGTATTATTTGTTCGCCTGCGTCCCGCTTTTTGGCACAAGCCCAATTTTTCTTTGTTTATGAACTAATCGTAAGAAAGTCACCTAATTTCGCATGCAAATAGCCGTAAAATCATCAACCGTAGAAGAAATCGTACGGGTCAACATTAAATTCAACGGTCGACACCGTCGGTCCACTGAAATCTTCTGAAAATTTTGGCCATCTGTCATTCTATCTTGACTAACTATAGCATGTGATTACTGAACTACATCTGAGTGGGTTTTTAAAGCGATAACATTGAAGAAGCGAACAAAAGTATTTTGATTTAGAGACATGCGCCAAACCGTGAAACTCTCCCTTTAACAAAGAACAACTATGAGCGTATGAAAGGACAGATTAAGGGTGGAAGTCTGGTTTGGTTACAGTATCGTTTCTGGCAAGATCCGTGATTCTGAAAGCGCCTCTCTCCACCCTATGTATGAGTGTTGGAAAATTGCTCAGAAAACTCGAGACAACTTCGATGGAATTTGATGCAGTCTGTATATGAGCGTGATAGAGCCACATCAAGCTTGCAAAATTGGAGATGAACATCAGGGATGATTAACTTCAAGCCATGAAATCCATCACTTGCGGAGAGTGGGTGACAAAGCGCAGTCGAATATACGTCGAGAAAGATAAGTTTTAAATTCCCATTTATACACCTGGATGGAGAGAGGCACTGTGAGAGTGAATTTCTTGCCCAAGAACACAACACAATGTCCCCGGCCAGGCCTACATGAACCCGCACCACTCGATCCGGAGTCGAGCGCACTAACCGTGAGGCCACCGCGCCTCAACGCGACCAACACTTACAAACATTTCATTCTGAAACGACAGTGAATGGAATGCAGCCCAGGCACACGGTGCAACATTATGCGCCACAAAATTGCAGTGTACGTTTACAACCCTGGTTTAACTTCACCATCCTGCTTTCAAATGTTGTGTGGATTTTGCGCGCAAAAATCTCAGAGCTGAACCCAATGCTATTTAAACCGGCACTGTTTACACGGGTGTTTATCCGCGCTAGAGTGAGGAAGATCGAGTGTCATAGATTCCACTTAAATGGGTAAACGGTTAGGGTAAAAGGTTACAATCATGCTTTCAAGAGCGTTTAAGTTGCTACAGCGCTCAAAAGGAATCGTGAGGTAGAAAACTCGTTGCGTGACGGTGTGTGACGAGGGGTCAAAGTTAAAGACGATCTCGATTACAACCATGCAATGATCGTTGTCATTTAAAATCGATCACGATGAATGTTACTATACGCGGGTTTATTTCGAGTATGCGTAATGTTCTGTGTCAGCCGCGCACGGAGAACGAGATACCTTTGTAAAAAAATCTGCAATTGTGATCTAGAGAGTCTTCAGTTTTTTGCTCTGTCGAATCGTTGAACTGGAGTGATTTGTAAAATGCCTCGAAGGCCTTCATGCTGTGTGAGCAGAAAAGACTCCATCTACAGAACGATTCTTAAGCGTGCAAAGTTCTTTTCTCTCACAGAAGAATCTCAGTTTTAAAGACGTCTTTTTGTCATGCATTCTCTCTCTCCGGAAAAATGTGGCAGCAAAATCCAGCAATCAACGAGCACGCTTGAGACAACGGGGTAAAGTGTGGAGAAAACCCCTGTGTTTTTGGAACAAGTTGGTATTTACAAAATCTAAAGAATCTCTAACCTCCGTCATTAGCTGTTGACCTCAGGCAAGTGACAGGTAGATGTTGCAGACCTCGTCGCTATTTCATGTTTTTAGTAACAGGTAATTAAGCACGTGCTGAAAACAAGTGATAGCAATTTCTTCATCTAATTTACGGGCCATTCCTCATCGAGAATACCGTTTTTTTGTGCAACGTGGGGTTAAAAGGACCTCGTGACCTAGCAGAGAAACCACTAACTAGATAAAATCCACAAAAATGGTTTCAGACAACTAAAGACACAAAGTAAACTGAAAAATGTTAGTTTGTTGCTCGTATCAGATTAAATTTGGAATGCTTACTGAACCCTATCAGCTTTGCGTCATAAATGTCTTAGAGGAACCATTCTCGCGCGCGCAGCGTGATGGTGTCGCGATAAGAGGATCGATATCAGGTACATTTCTGCGGCGTTCCCGCGCTGGCACGCACAAGGCCGAAGTGTATCTGGGGTCAACAAATCGTTTTGCAGGATGATGCGTAAAGGAATTTCATTCAAGTCACTCGTGCTTTCCTTCACTGGCAGTTTTGCGCGCACATGGTTTAACAGATATAATTCAAGAATGCGTCTCCACGCGAAAGACTGCGTGCAATTAGAACAATTAGTGATTCTTTCTTTGTTAGGTTATCAAGCCCAAGGTTGAGATGATATTTATTTGTTTTAGCTGAGGTCGAGCCTGGAGTGAGGTAAACCCATCTGATTTGGCGCATGATTCAAGACAACGTGAAGTAGGGCATTGTCATGCCTATCACTTGTGTAGATAAGGAAAATAGGGTTTCGCCAAAAAAGATAAGCCTTTTGGATCCGGGAAATATGACGGTAACAACAAAAACAGAGCATAGGTTTGGCTCATCTGGTTAAGCTCCCACTCACTCACGGAGGTCTTTAATTTTAAAAGTTAACTTACCCACAAGGCCACAAGTCGACGGTGCGTTACTAAAGCCTTCTCTCACAGTAGCTTGGCGAAACAAGAGATGGAATTTCCTGTAATGTGCGCTTGTATTCATCTTTCCGTCGTTGGCTGGCTCAACAAAATAGCGTTCGCCGTTTAAGACGAAAGAACCTCGCTGAAATAAAGAAAAGAGTAAATTGCGCACAAATCTGAGAGGCTATGTAAGAAAAATAAAACGCGCGCCTATAAAATATAGTAATAAAAGTATGAGGGGATTGTGAGTTTTTGTCCGGGTTTCTTGCGCTGATAGCGTTGTTTGTTATAGCTATTCATCGCATAGGAAGTAGCTACTCGAAATTAAATAAGCTAATTATATTTCTAAATAGCAGAAGTTGTAGTTTAAACACAACAAAACAACTTAAAAATTGTTTTTAAAAGCGTATCGCGATGGGCCGCGAGACACGAAGTGCGTGAGCCGCTAAAACCCCTTCGTATTGATTACCGGGGGGTCATTTACCACATCATAGCGCTTCCGGTTAAATCAAAACCCAAAAAATCCGAAATGGCAACCACAAACAAGTCCCAGCCTCTGTCGAGAATTCTTCTCGGAGAGCAATGATGCGCGGCTAAATTCTGGCTAAGCGCCTGTCTTTTAAGACGAAAATCTCCCTAATAAATAGCTTTGGATAAGACTATTCAATTCACGGGCTTACTTACTTGTCAGTGAGGCCGCTGGCTAATGGACGGTCGGCCAGGCATCGTTAATTGAGTAAATAAATACAATATACCGCCATAGCCTCAAATGATAATTTTTCCAAATGTTTTCATCACATGCGGGTGGATAATACGAACTCAGTCTAAGTAGAAATTAAAATTACAGGCGAAGCACACTGCCGCTATAGTGAAAAGCAGCACGGCGTTACAGTGCGCATTCTGCATCTCGTCGCGCAGCTAATGACACACACAAAAAATACAGAATTAAGTAGTGAACTTACCAGCCCGTTGCATAAATTAAACACGGCAGTCGAGTTGGGGTCGCCCTGGATTTCCCCACTGTAGAAACAATGCTGCAAGTCCCCAGCGAACGGTAGTCGGCGCGTATCGCTATAAACATGTTCTACAGTAAGCACAGGCGATACAAAGCTATCGTCCCGCTCCAAGCGAAATTGAAAAGTGCGCCCAAACGCGGCGAGTCTATAGTAAACTGTGCCTGTCCTTAGACCTCTGTGTTCGTATTTTATAAAATGTTTATGAGGCGAGAGTCTTCTCCCATTGCGGTTTACCCGCTCCACTAACGTTATCTCGTATTCAACGCGTCCATTGTTGTTTGGAAGACCGCTAGAGCCGTGCGCGCGACCTGAATCAGGGGAAGCCCGGAGAAGTTACAATTAGAAAACATTAACATACAGACAGCAGTGTTGAATGCTTTAAGTCAGCTTTAAATGGAGAGTTCCCACTTACCTTTCAAGGGTTTCTTGTCCGTCGCTGCGCAAATTTGATGAATCAAAATAATTATAAATACAGCGGTGGATAGTGTCTTCATAGTACAGGTTTTCGGTGATTACTAGAGCAGGAGCCGCGTTGCAGTGACTTTCAATGAAGTGTTTTGGTAGACAGCTACAGGACTTCTAGGAACGCCCACGGAGAGCATGAAACTAGCCAATCACAAGCCAGCTTGTCGATAGCCACGTTATTCGCGTTGACACAAATTACCTGGTGAGAAAGAAAAGAATTTCTACATCACAAAACTGCGCTGTTTGTTTTCTTTACTATACAAGACACGAGTAGGAAACAGACAAGGATTTGCTGCTGTTTCCCTGATTTGATAAGACGCTGATCCTCCTCGCTGTGGGTGAGTTGTAACTAGAAGTTGTCATTAGTGTCAGGGAAATCATTAGGCACTGTCACAAGAGGGTTCTGATTAAGCCCACAACCGTTACGATGGACCCAGGGATAAATGACTTCACAAAAGCAGCTTCGGAGCCCAAGTTTTGCACGGGATGAATGTTGCGCGTACACAATTACTGTAGAATTGTTTACGTGCCCTTTGACGCTGCTAAGTTTTAGGTGCTTCACTTCGTTTTACGCCGGAGATGGTTGAGGCTAATGATGTCATTGCAGCAGCTTTGCGTTGCCCTCTGTCGCTCAAGCGCTGACTTGAGACAAGACTGTTATAAAAAACATTGAATTATTTCCCGTAACACAATGAAAACAAATCAACTGGCCAGTTCTGCGTGTAGGCAATCGAGAATGTGACATGCCCGAGACAACGACGGTTTCATTAAAAAAGTTGCGCAACGCAGAAGAAATCCTGGTATTTGTTCCTGCTTTCTACTGACCGCAAATAAAGGTAAATATTTACATCAAAATGATCAATGAACACCGAAAACTGGTGCTCGAGTTAGATACGGTAAATATCGTACAGTCTGGAGTCTGCATCAGGTCGCAAGTCCCAAAAACCTCTGATAATAGACATATCAGTACTAGTCACGTTTAAATGGTGCGCATCACTTACAAACTAAGACAATGATAATTTGAAGTTTTAATAACATCTTACAGGGTTAAATAATAAGTTCAATATTGTGAATCCATATCACTTGTTATTCGATCAGGAATATTTTAACCGCTCTCTACAAATCAGTAAACCAGAGCTTGAATACTCTGTCAAAACGAATCAAATTCTTTTAGAGAAAGAGGAAAACTCGAAAATTAATACCCGGCCTTTTATGGATGAAAATACGGATCGACCAAGCTGGAAAAGTTGTTTTTGTTTATCGCAAATCGTTCAACGACGGAAACCCTTCTAATTGAAACATTAATGCAATCTTGGAATTCTACAATGAAACCTGCTATATTTACATCAACAACACATGCTCGAGGACGAAAATTTCTTATTATGGTCGTGGAGAATGAGCTCTCACATTAACTGTTTAAAAATACCTCGGTATGATCAAATTAGCCACAGATGAAATCGATTTAAAATGCGTTTATATGAATGAAATGCACATTAAAATATGACATGACCGAGATTTCAGTTTTAAAAGAGGCGAAGTGGTAGCAATATTGTAGCAAGCTTGCACATAAGGTTGAAAGAAAAAATATCCTCAGTTTGTATTTCCGATCTGACCTTTTAGCTCGGACATCAGTGTCTCGCATCGCGGACCTTTGGACATAATCTCTCTGTTGTCGCATAGTCATTCCTTTCGTCAAACGAAACCGGAAACAATTTGCCATATATCGATTTCCTTCAAAATATGACCGTGCGTACCGCGGATCGACCAAGTTCAGCTTTGTATCTCTACTGAAAAGAAAGTAGAGAATTTTACAGAAAGTTTGGAGAAAAAATATATGTACCGCGATTCGTCGACTGAAAAACTGAGCGCGCGCAATTTTCCACGTGGACATCACTACATGTACGGCCAAACGGTTAGCGGATTTGTCGTCAGTAGAATACTTTAAAAACCTTCTCGATTGGTCCAGGGATTATGTTTGAGCTCATCGCCTTAGAAATCCTGTCTGCCCTTCATAACTGTTCAATTGACATGTGTTTTACCTACTTACCATCTTAGAGGGCGCTTTTCTTCAGTCGTTTAAGCAAAGCGAAACATTTCAAGAATTCACATCGGCGAGAGCGGCCAGCGTTTGGTCGTTCGCGGCAAAGCGCGAAAAATTTCTTTGCAAAACGACCGCAGATTTTGTGTCTCTCAAATGACAAAAAAGCCGATTTGTGCAAAAGTCATTATTCTTGCCAAACCTTAAAATCGAATTACTAGCTGTTGCGGCCATAGCCGAAAAATTTTGTTTTGTTTGCACCGAAAAAGCTAGGAGTTCAGTAAAAAATTCTCAGCCATTGACCTCATATAGACACTGTGGTTATGCAATTGACAGTTTAGGTTCTTTTTAACAGCATGTCCGATATTAAGATAACGTTTTATCATAAAAACAAAACAGTTTGGTTTTCGAGCTTCGAGCGTGGTTCGGTGAAAAACGTTTTGTCGTCTATTTGGCTTGGAACCATGAAAAAAAAAAAAAAAAAAAAAAAAAAAAAAAAAAAAAAAAAAAAAAAAAAAAAAAAAAAAAAAAAAAAAAAAAAAAAAAAAAAAAAAAA
>Ga0126338_10004352_pt1 | contig 10033 bp, 4 predicted proteins | sample OrbCmetagenome_2_FD_92529 | JGI IMG/M metagenome (GOLD analysis project Ga0126338, IMG submission 92529) | Coral microbial communities from Petempiche,Puerto Morelos, Mexico - Orbicella C C metagenome | ecosystem: Host-associated > Invertebrates > Cnidaria > Coral | place: Petempiche,Puerto...
CAGGTATATAAATGGGTACCGGCAAACTTAATGCTGGGGGTAACCCTGCAATAGACCAGCATCCCATCTGGGGGCAGGAGAAATATACCTAGTCGCTTCATGCTAGATAGAAACCGGAGGTAAGCGTCAGCCTTGTTCGCTTGCAGACTTTACCATGACCTTAATAAAGGCTGGTTTTCACTTGATAATTATAGCGCCTTTTCTAAGGAGAGTTTCTTACAAAAGATGCTACTTAGCAGCACTTCTCTGCGTCTGCATATGTTGTACGTAATTACCCTCTAGTGCGCCAGTGAAAACCAGCGCTAATTATGGCAGTACGTGAGCACGTGCTATCATTGTTCATTTTATTACTGAGGGCGCGTGTTCTATATACACGTGGTGGGTGCATTACTTGCGCAGAAAGGATGCGCACTTCAATAAGCTCACACGTCGTTAGAACCAAGACTAAATTTTAGAAGATATACGATTTTTACGAAAAGTGTTAGTCCCAGTAATATTGCATGATTTGTTTCGAGTTTTTCCGATCCGTTTGCCTCCCTGGAAAACATTGTTTTACCATTTAGCGGATTCTTCCAATTTAATGGAAAGTTTCAGTTGGCAGTCCGGCCTGATAAAAAAAATTGAACTGTGGTTGATGATAATCCCCAGATATATATACACTTAAAAAATAGAAATTTGAGTTTTCGTCGAGTTGCTAAAGATGCGTTTTCTTTTACTAAAAATCTCATTTGTGACAGAAAGCATGCAAGGCACCTTAACAATTAATTTCCCTTTTATCGATGAAACAAATCCCTCTTAACTCTTTCAGCTCAAACAATTTGTTATCAGAACATCAAGGATGTCGCTACAGTCATCCGCAGGAAGTTTTCTTGCTGTGTTACACCGTAAGAAACGTATGGAGATCTGCAGGACGAAACTGTTTGTTCTTGCCTTGTTTTCAGTAGAAGAAGCTATTGGAAGAATACGCTCTTTTTTTGATAAGAATATTGTTTTACCGGTCCACGCTGAATATTCTTTTCGCCGATGTTGGACTGAAAATATTTTTGTGAATATTCTTAGATTATCGGAATAAAAAGTGGACTATGCCGACAAAAAGTCAGATTATCTGTTCTATCATGACTTTGATGGTATTGAAGTAATTTTTGAGCCAGTCAGCAGGTTTTTGAGCCTGATGTGACACATAACTTCTTTCAAAAATGTTATTAGATCCAACATACAGCTAGTGCTCTAGTGTTTTTGTTGTTTTTTTGTCTGCTTTTGCCGTTTAAGGAGGGAATAATTTTTATACCTTTTATTTAAAAACATATTTATTGTTTTGTATTTACCAATTGCCGACACAAAAATTATATTCTTTTCAAAATCTTAGCCTCGGGTTTATGCTTAAAATATTCTTAAAATCATGATTTCGCAAATTTCAGCCTTGATATTCCTTTAAAATATATCCTTATAAAAAAGAAAGAATGTATTAGATTTTTGAGCAAACTGTTTTTCTCCATCGAAAATAGCAAGTAACACATAGACCATAACACCGAAATTAAGATTCGGTCTTAAAACAACAAATTCTGTTGGAAACGTTTAAGATAGACTTAAGGGTGCGTTTTTTTTAAAGAAAATCCAACACTGATTGCTTTATTCTTACCATAACTAACTTGCTTTCAAAATACAAACATTAGCTGAGAAACATTTACACTTCAAAACACTTAAATTTATCAATTAGCCCACGTTTCTGTCTTACTTATATACGCCGCTAAAAACTGTCTATGGACAACCGAAAGGCAAAGAGGTTTTTCTCTAGTTGTTTTGATTAAAGTTTATTACTTTTGGGAAAACTGAAAATGGTGCTGACGTCCGTGTATAGCAGTTCGAGTCCTGTTGAAGCTTTCGGTAAAAACTCGATAAAACTCAGCGGAGTAGAAATTAGAAAAGAATGCTGCGATCACTAGTCAGAGATTGCTCAACACAAATGCTTAAATGCTCTCTGACCAGAAGGTTTCTAAAAAGTTAACCTGTCCCCATTGCTGTCCCTTTACTTGTAATTGTCTTAGATTCTCCCGCTATCAATCAGGTTCACTCCGCTCCATTCCTGAACTTCTTTGTTCGCGTTTGCTCGCAACGTTTCAATGAATAGAAACTAGGATGAGCAACATCCAATGCATTCTTTTCAGTTCGGTATAAAAGTCGCAAATGCATAGCCAAAGTTTAACCGTCTAATTATCTAAAAAAATTCCTCCTCTAAAAGGCATTGGTTTGCCATTCCTTCAATTTGATGGGGCTTATATTCTTGCTGTTTTTTTTTTTTGTGTGTGGGTGTGTTGAGAACTTAAGTCACATGACGGTAGATTTTCATTTTCACTTGGTCCGACCTGATATAAAATTTGATCTGTGGCTGAAACAATCCCCAGATCTGATACCCTTTAACAGGAGCCGACAATGGGCTCCTGCCTTTAAAATAGAAATCCGAATTCCGCCGAGTTACTTAAGATCCGTTTTCTTGTCACTACAAGGCTCATTTGTGATGAAAAGCATGGAAAGCATCTTAACAATTAATTACAGTGCCTCTTTATTGGTGAAATAAAACACTTGTTAACTCTTTGAGTTCAAACATTTTATTGTCAGAACATCAAGGAAGCCGCTATAGTCATCTGCAAGAAGCTGTCTTGTTATGTACATGTTAGTTCTCACAAATTACACTGTAAGATCTGCAGGACGAATCTGTTTGTTCTTGCTCGCCAAGTTTCACTGTATAAAAACTATGCAGGTGAACAACGTTAAAGGAATCCATTTCGGTAAGATTCTGGGTTAGATTTCGAGACCTATCTTATAATACCAAAAGAAATTTTTCTTTCTCAGATGTTTCGATTTTGGATCCACAAAAGTAGCTCATCTCTGCGACGAAAAATATGGCAGTTTTAAGACCCTATTTCGCCACAAATTGTCTCACAGTTTTGTTGCGACACACATTGTACGAGGAATTGCCTGCTGTAACATCCTTTGAAATAGTTAACTTTTGCAACGTTGTGCTGCAACAAGTGGTGAATATACAAAGTAAAATCAAGTTCTACTCTTCGTAAAGTATGATCACTGCAGCGCCTAAAACGTAGCGGGAGACATGTTCATTCCAGAGGGTGTTACACTACGCAAGGCATCGTGGTGTCGCATGCAACCGTGCAACAGAATCGCGCGGCAAAATGCAAGAAAAATTGCTTATGGTATCAGCACCTTTAGTGCTTTCCCTAATGCGAGTGTCTGGCCAAACACTTGATTGCTTCCGCTCGTCCTTATGTCGCTATATTCTGGGGCTGGCTGCGGATCTGATTTCAATCAGACCGCCATGGTCATTATTTGCAATGTCGTCAGACAAACTGGGACAAACTGATGACCCATTAAACAAGAAGACCTCAGTCTTTTTGACCATTTGTTGATTCTTTATTACGTTTTGAACTAAACCGATCTCAGTGCTGGGCTGAATTGTACAATTTTTTGTTGTTTATGATTTTCAGTTTGTGTTGATGGTCGACTGGTGGACGTTTGTGCTGACTTTACTTCTTCGAAGGAAATACAAGGGGATATTAGTGTCGGTATTGATCGGGTATTACAGCCCTAAATTACAAATACTAACACTTGCTTAGTTATTTAACAAACATGCAGTCGAGAAATGTGTTACGTATGGACGGAAGTAATTTAGACACTTCGTAAAAAACATATTTTGTTTTAGACAGGGCAAACCGGAGCTGAAAATTTTTTAATGAAATGTAAAATTTACAAATAGTCTTTTGCCGATTGAAGTATCCTAGAAACTGCGTGGCTTCATACTGAAAACAGATACCAAGTTTACTTAATATCAAAAGCCTAATGGTGGTTTACTTTGCAAATGCACATACTAAAAGATCACTTTGAAAACAACTTGGAAAGTAAAGGTGTCATTTTACTGCGAAATGGGTTTTATGCAACTTATGCGACGATTACTGAGCAATTTTGTTACCACAGAAATGCAGTTTCCAAAGAAACTTGTCTGAAGCATACTAAGAAAAACAGGCCTGGCGGTTTTCAGCCGTTAGTTGAAGCAAACAGGGAAACGACCGGACTTTACTTTTGGGCATCGATTGCAACACGCTCGCGAGTATTACCGAGTATTTAATGGATGGCCATTTTGTAACACAATTCAACGCATCGCTTTTCGCAGTTCGCCGACGCCTCCAGCTCCTCATTATTGGCGCTCGTAATATTAATAAACGCTCCCTGCTGAGTTTTGAAGAAGCAGAATATTAAAAAAGCTTTTGTTGGTAACTGTAAGAAAGCAGCTGGCTAGAGTGTGTACATGACATAAAACTAAAGCTGTCCGATTTTGACATTTCGTTGGTAAACGCTGCCCAACTTTTTCCTTTCTTCTCAAAATGCTCTATTTGCCTGTGGGCGGTTTTGGTGTCAATGGCAAATGTTAATATATGGCCTTTAGCACCTGCTGGTTTAAACCGACTTGTATTTTACATTTTTAAGCTGAGCTGGTACACCTTGTTTTATTTCTTACTTAAATTAAAAGCCAGGAGAGGTCTTTGGTTTCATTTGCTTGTTAACGCAAAACAACAAAAACTGTCCGCAAGCATTGCATCGCAAAAAAATTTGCACATGCAATTTTTGGACAAATGTGTACTTATCTGTCATTTGTAAAATTGTCACATTTTTTATAGGTTTTCGTGATTATTTTAAAATCAACGACACAACTGCTCTGTAGCTGCAGGCTGGATAAAATCACTGATGTTCTAATTCGCATTTATTTCATGTCGGTGTTGATTATTGTACAATTTCTTATCAGCCTTTTCACTGGCTTATGGACCTCCGGGTCATGTACCAACTTTAATATTTCAGTTGTCCCTAGTCTGGGATGATGATTCACGCAAAGAAGGAAAGTTTTCAAGGAGAGTTTAAGCGTCTTGAAATAACCACAGGCGTTTAAGAGATACATGTACCTATCATGGCACTAAGATAAATTCTATAGTTTTTGTTCATTACGGATAAAGCGCAGGCTTATCACAAAAAGATCCTGTGTTTTCAAATTGCCATTGTTCGGGGTGTATGCATTCAGGTCAAATGATCATGATCATGAAAAGTGTAAACGAGATCGGAATCCACTGAAAAATGGATGAAGATTCATGGTTGGAAAAGAGCTAAAAAAATAAATTTTAAAGAAGCAAAAGCCGTGACGATCAGCCTGTTTTGGATCAAATCGTCCTGTGTCACGGCCCCCTACCAACGGTTTACAATTTGGGATTCAGTTTTAGCATTTTTTACAAAATGAAGCGTTTTCCTAGAAACCAAGAACGGAGTATCGAATTAATTTCACTATTGAAATTCCATCAGAAAAAGTTTGAAATAATTTCAATGTGCCAGGAAATATTTTTTTGGTTTTTCCTCTCGCAAAGACGTGAGGATATTAATGATTTTCGAGTCAAGTTGAATTTCTTAATCCGTTTCCATGTTACAAAACTGTTGGAAAAACATCCATACTAATGATTCAACAAATGATGTAGATCGTGGAGGATTAAAAGAAGGGCCTCATTCACGAAATACACAAACTGGCCGGCAAAAATCGGACGATCACGAGCGCAGTTTGATGCAGCAATCTAAAACAAGCAAACATAATCTTATATTTTTTAGTATTCGATACACAAATTAAACCGCGCCACAAAATTCTTCAAATCTCATTTGAATAATGTTTGCTTTTCCGGGGAACTTTGTATGAATAATGAAAGCGGTTGAGACAGATAATGTGAGAGCTAAAAATAATCCACAAATTTAAACTCTACATCTATCCTACAACGTGCTACGTGTCTGGTTTTTTCTCTTTACAGGATTGCACACTCCTAAATGAGAGATAAAATCACGTTTCTTCCTTCCATTCACAACGTTCTTGCCTCGAACACAGCCAAATCTCTACTAGAATGTTTGTGTATTGTACAGTCCCAAAATTTGATTTTTTTTTTACCTGTCATACAGGAGACATTTTCAGATAAAGAGTCATTATATTTTAGATATAGGTCAAAGTCGCAAGTTTCTATATCGGCTATTTTCCCGTAAACCAAAAGATAACCTGGAAAGGAAAAGAAAACAACCGTGTTTCCCTTACTGAGAATAAACTATACGGACGAGATGACAAATATTGCTAATCTCTGCTTTAAAGCGGTCAGTTTGGAACCAACTTGAGGCCAAAGACCTATATCTACCAATTGTAAATTTATCTGCAAGCTCAAGTTGTCGGAAATGTTGCGTTCGCCGGACGGATATTCGCCTGGCATGAGTTCATATTCGACCTTACCAAATTCCTCTTTGTATTAAAAGGCCAAGTTAACTCAGTACAAGGCATTACGTGCCCACAAGCTTAAACAGAAGTTTTCCTTCACGTACACTGAACGAACGAACTATAGTATAGTAGCAGAAATATTCTAACAGCTCGGTAAAAAATTGCGGTAATTTAGTTTAGCAAAAAAGAGCAGCAAACCCTATTCGTCTAACATCTAGAATAATCACAGCTCTGTCATCTTGTTATGAACTTGTTTTGTTTTCTCTGCGCTAGATAAACCAGCAATATATATCGACTATAAAAAGTGTCCAAATAGCTCAGTTTTGTTATGGCATTTAACCGCAATTTTGGATAACATAAAAACCAAACGTTGACAGAATTAACAAGCATTTATTCAATTCTTTTCCCAAAATGAATATCCTCTAGGTAAATCTTAAGTTGCTCTTTTAATGTCTTAAGTGGATTCACGGCTAATGGTTGTATTTGCACGCGAGTCGGATCAAGAATTAAAATAGATACGGACAGGAAATAATCACGACTCTTCGAAGCGTAGTTTAACTGTGAAGACAAGTGATTGTTCTAGCCATCAAATGTAGTTTACGAGATTTAAACCGCCTCTCTCGGCAATTCAGAATCTTCACAAAGCTAAATCACTCTAGCGTGTAACACAGGTATATTTCTGTGAGTGTGCATTTCTGTTGTAATAACACGTAAGATGAATGTGAAGCGTGTCTCGTATTCTGCCACCCTTATCAGCCCATATAATGTTTATTATTTCCCCCATGAATTGCTTACCCGCTAAGGAGGCTAAACTGCTGTCCCAGTCTGTCCTTCAAGTCTTCATATTCTCCATCGAAGCTCGCAGAGTGTTCTGATTTTTTCCTTTTGACTCCCGTCACCACAGACTTGAACTTTTTAAAATTCTCCGAAAATTCCTCGATGCTTATTCTTCCATCCCTGTCCGCATCGAGCTTGTCAAAGACTTCCGCTAGATCGTGAGCGTCCAAATCGCATACTGCGGCTAATTCCTCTCGGTCTATATACCCGCTTCCATCCAAGTCCACCGCGCCGAACAGGTCACGGGGTTTGACATTTTCAAAGTTAGCCATAGCTTGAAACTATTCCATAATGCCCTTCGAATCCTGTACTTGTATCATCCAGTCGTGTAAAATTTCCGTTTTTTTTTCAAGGCTTGTTGCGTCCTGTAATATTTCCCCTTGCTTACGAGCTTCGCGTTTTGTGGTCGAGTAATTATTCGAGTGAATCGTCACTTAGACACACACAGCTGTTGTGAGTGGTTCGTTTCTCGCCACCCGCTCGATCTTGGCGCGATTGTAAATTTCCTGTCAGGCCCAACCAATCAGCGAGCGGTATTTGAAGACTAAAACAATACGGACCAGTTAAGGGGCCGTGCGATTGGTTAGAATATTAATAGCATCATTACCCTATTGTATTTTCATATTAAATGTCAACTGTTTACCATGGTTTGGCGGGGAAGCGCCGCATGTCTCCTTGTCTACTCGGTCATCCGAGTTTCAAATTCAAAAAGAAAAAAGAAACAGATATCCTACCTGTTATGATCATATCCTTTTGTATTCTGTTTTTTTCTTTCGTAATATGATTTCCCCACTTTATTTTCAAGCAGAAGAAAACGCTAACTGATTCAAATTAGATAGCTAGCTGCAAATTTAGCCGAAAATTTGCGAAAATTTCATTTGACAGCCTCATATAAACAACAATTATTATTTGCGAAGTATCATCTTACTACTTAAAAAGATCGTTTCGAGACTTACTATTAACTTACTAACTTTCAAAGAAAATTTGATCCACGTTTTTGTTGTGGTCTAAATTGTCTTTTCAGAAGTAAGAAAACTGAGATTACTTTGAAAAGAACACTCATACCGCCCCATATCAGTATATTCGAATTCACACAGTTTGAAATGACTTGTTCGCCACAATTGGCATCTGCGAAAAAAAAAGAAAAAAAATAATAATAACAAAAACAACCCACACACACTCACACACTCGCGTCTCCGGGGCAGCCGCACGGTTGCAAATATCGTGCGTCGTTATATTTTGCCTCAGGACAAAAAAGTACTGACAGGTCTTTTTCCTCTCTTTTGCATAATCAAGTCACGAAACGTATGGTGTAACTTCATCTGATGCAGTATATTCACGCGGGATGGAAACTTAACATTCTACAGAGATGATGGTCGAGATTAAATGACAAAAGTCAGAAAAGAAATATATTACAATTTATTCCATGCCATAGATATTATAAGCAATCGAATTTTTTTTCCTATTCGACAGCATCTGACAGCAGTGTTAGTATTTTCCCGCCATTATGTGTCGCGACAGTAAACGTTCGTTCAGTTTCCCGCCAAAACAATAAAATGGCCGCTGGTGGTCGCTTTGTTTTACAAGGCTTTTGTAGTGAAGTGTCAGCAGGACTGCTGACCACATACGTTTTCGCCGATTATGCGCAGCTTCGCCTAAAGGCTAGGGTTTTTTTTTTTTTAACTTACGTGCAGAAAAAATAACCCTCGTAGAATATTTCACGATATTTCGGAAGCTGCCAAAAATTGGTCTAGGTCTTGATCTAATTAGATTTACAAGTTCTCATCCTGAGCTGGGGAAGAATTTGAATGTGTTTTATGTCGGAAAGAAATTATTTTGATGATCTGGTGATTCTTCGGAGAAATGCTAATAAGAAATAGAACTTCCCGTGGAAACATTTAACGGTATAACAGAGGATGCAAGACCGTGCTGGCCGAAACATTTTGTAAGTAAACGAGAAAACGTTTCAATGCGTTTTATGTGGGAAAGAAATTAATTTGTTGATCTTGTACTTTTATAGTCAACAAAATGCAAATAGAAAATTTCTCCTATTTTTAACTCAACACCCTTTTAGCGTGCCAATGAAATTTCCATTTAACGGGGAACGCGCGGGTAAAGACAGAATTGAATTTACCAAGGTAAGATCTAGCATATTTTTTCTACACCAATTTCCGATACTAAAATGTTATTAAACATATTCGACTCCATCATTCTCGTCACAAATAGTGGACTGAATTATGGTTGAAGAATAAAGAAACTAAGCCCTGACATGGAAATTATTAATGCTCATCAAGTAATATTTATGCCCCGGATGAAGAGTGCAGTCCCCCACCAAGAGGAGTTTTATTTGGTCGGTCCGTGAGGACCACTAAAACTTACAATAAGTGATTGACGAAGTCAGTCTGGTTATTCGTTAAATTACCAAGCAAAATTTGAAGAAAGCTGTACCAAAACGTAAATGTTAACGGAGTACACCATAAGTTGTCCAATAGATACTCACAACCATTTCGTCATTTCGCGTTTGAATGAAACACTACTACAAGATTTCGAAGTAATGTGTAATTCAAGGATAATGAAGAGGTCCATAGAAAAAATATACTTTATCTGTTCAGTTTTGAATTATTTGTCAGAAATTGCCTTAAGCCTTTGTACCAGTTCTTGTTTCAGAAATATATATCGTATCGATACACCGTAAATGATAGCTAATTACGCGCACGTAACAAAAGAAAAAAAAAAAAAAAAAAAAAAAAAAAAAAAAAAAAAACAACACAACCCAACCCCGGGAAAAAAGAACACGGGTTACCATACGTTGAAAAGCGGGGGAGAACAAAAAAAAAGAAAGAAAGAACCAACCAAAACATACTAAGGAAATGAAAACAACACTCACTCAACCACAAC
>Ga0126338_10004353_pt1 | contig 10033 bp, 12 predicted proteins | sample OrbCmetagenome_2_FD_92529 | JGI IMG/M metagenome (GOLD analysis project Ga0126338, IMG submission 92529) | Coral microbial communities from Petempiche,Puerto Morelos, Mexico - Orbicella C C metagenome | ecosystem: Host-associated > Invertebrates > Cnidaria > Coral | place: Petempiche,Puerto...
CAGGCCTGCTATTTCAAAAATTACTGCTTTGCAGCCCTTAATCTCTCCTTTCTGTCATCACCATGTACTTCCATGTAGAGACAACATGAATGTGAAGTTTTAAAATCAACTGTGTCAAAGCAAGTTCATGCAAGTTTATATTCCAATTGAGCTCTAAACTTAATTTACACCTGGTCCCACTCAAACTGGGATTTTTGTCATAATGTTCACCTATGTCGTTTCCTATGTTGTAATAGGTTTCCCTTACATCAAAGTATCCATGTCGATCTAATAGTAGACTCATTTTGTGTTCACAAATTTATTCCTGACCAGAACCTTGAATGGAAAGAAAATAGATCCTCAGGATTTTGAAGCCCTTCCAGAATTTGCTACAATTTGTGCCATGTGCAATGATTCCAGTGTAGATTACAATACAGTAAGTGTTAGACTGTATCTTTTTTCATGTTTAGGGGTATGTTGCCCATAGCGCAATAAGGACGGAAAGTGATGAGGTGGCAACAATTTACTTATGCACTGTTGTCTTTCTAATCTTGTCACTGGAAATGATGCAATTCCGTGTTTCACCTGAGATTATCTCAATGATTACAAGATTGGTCAACTGATCCAGTGAAGAATATATTTTAGCTTCCCATAAAATCAAGTGGCTTAACAATCCTATTTTTTGGTGCCACTTCTGGAAAATTACCGTCAGAACTTTACTCTCTTTGTAACTCCTAACACTCGGAAAAGTCTGTTGACATTGCATAACTACAAGCTGTCTTACTACTTGATGTTAGGTAAGAGATGCCTATGAAAAAGTGGGTGAATCGACAGAAACTGCACTAACAGTTTTAGTGGAGAAGCTCAATGTGTTTGGTACAAATCTGAGTGGAAAGTCCAAAGCTGAACTAGCACATATCTGTAATGAAGACATCAAGTCTCACTTTAACAAGGTAATAATATTAGTCGTTTATTTTAGTTTTATGGCCATTGTGGTCATGGAAAATGTATGAACATTCAACTACTGTTTAACAACTTGTTTTGAGGATGTCTTAGAAAGTAAATAGGAAAATGTTTTTGTTAGCAATTCTCATGGACATTGATATCCATCATCATTTGTCACTCTGTTTTTGCAGGAGTTTACCCTGGAGTTCTCCCGTGACAGAAAGTCAATGAGTGTGTACTGTACTCCTAGAATTGACGGGCCAAACTCGGTCCATGAAAAGAATCCAAAGATGTTTGTCAAGGTAAAAACAAGTAAAATTCTAAACTAAGTAGGATCAACACTGTGTGTGCTCAGACAGTGTTAAGTGTAGTTGGTAGGCACACTCTAGTTCCTGTTATATAGGTATCCATCTGCTACAGCCATAGTGATAAAGTGGATTATTAAATCTTACAAAGTTTACCCTTGGGTGTTTTTCTTTACAGGGTGCTCCTGAAGGAATTATTGAAAGATGTAACTATATTAGGGTTGGTAGCAAGAAGCAACCCCTGACACCGAAAACCAAACAGCAGATTCTGGATCTAGTGAAAACTTATGGAACAGGTTTGTATTTAACTAGTTTGCATTTAATGCTGTGGATTCACTGGAAGTGATGTTTTCCGTGTTTCACCTGAGTTCTTCATCAACGATTACAGTCTTGGTATTCCTGATCCAGTGTATAACATTTATTTACTTGTGCGAAGATTTTCAGATATTCAGTTACTCTGTGTCTTAAACATGCCACTGACCTTTGATTAAATTATCACTTTAGGTGCAGACACACTTCGTTGCCTTGCCCTGGCAACAGTTGATGAGCCTATCCCACCCAGCAAGATGGATCTTGAGAACTCTGAAAAGTTTGCAGAGTATGAGGTGTGCACTTGTCATGTATCTTAACATAGTTGAGAGTTTGGTGAATGACTAGATATGCAGTAGTGAATGATGAAAATGTGGATTCCCCTTCACTTGTTATAAGTGAAACACCCATATGCCATACTGAATACTACTGCTGTTTTGGGAAAAATCACTTGCGTGTTATAAGTAGCATTTTAGAGCTTGTTATTTTATGATAAATTAACAAATGACACATTTTGTGTGTTCTTTTGTGTCAAGTCTGCTCTTCTATGAATCATCACACAAACTTTTTTCAATTACAGAGCAACATGACATTTGTAGGTGTGGCGGGCATGTTGGATCCACCTAGATTAGAAGTGAAAGACTCGATTGAGAAATGCCATGATGCAGGAATCAGGGTTATTGTCATTACTGGAGACAACAAGGTATTCCGATTATGAGATATTGTCTTAGTGGTGGGAATTTGTAGTTGATCATCTTTGTGAACGTCACTTTTCTTTATTGTTTAGGCAACTGCTGAAGCCATTTGTAGAAGAATTGGTGTCTTTGGACCTACTGAAGACCCAACAGGTACTGCAATAAAATTAATTTTGAAATCTGACTCATAAATATGTACACAAATTTGGGTAGTCATAAGTTAACAGCTTGTTTATCTTCTCTTCTTAGGATTATCTTTCTCAGGCCGTGAGTTTGATGAGTTAACTCAAGAGGAACAGAGAGAAGCTTGTTTGAATGCAAGGTGATTTCCTTTCTATGAAAAGTTTTGCTGGTATCCTGTGCATTATTAGCACTCCATATCCGTTTTTCTCCTAACAAAGGTGGACTTTTTCTTTGTAGATTGTTTTCACGAGTAGAGCCAGCACACAAGAGTAAGATTGTGGAGTACCTTCAGGGGGAGGGTGAAATATCAGCCATGACTGGTGATGGTGTCAATGATGCCCCTGCATTGAAGAAGGCAGAGATTGGAGTCGCCATGGGATCTGGAACAGCTGTGGCAAAGTCTGCTTCTGGTATCCTTTTGCATGCTTGTCACCCACATTTCAACATCAAATGTCTCCACACTTAATCAATATGCGATCACAAGAAAGCCTATGAGAATCACAGACGTGATTACAAAAAAAATTTGTTGATGTAAACAAACTCTTCTGATTTGAGCTGTATGAAATGTGTGGAGTCCAGTCTGTTGATAATGGGACTCAGTTTTTTGCCTTATATGTCAAGTTCTTTTTACAAAGACTAGACAACTTACACTGTCTGAAGTAGAGCAAAATGATGTAAAAGTCAATCCATTCTCGGAGTGTTAATTGTGGACTTTGTCGTGAGCATGCTGCTCTGCAGTTTTCACAGAGGTCTTCTCTTTGATTCCTGTCAGACTTCATGCTTGACACTGCACCACATTACTACTGGGAGGACAGTGACATTCTGATTGCCCTGCTTAGTTTATTACACAGTTCAATATTGGTGTAAACAGTACGTGATGAGCCTTAACTTGATATCAGAAATGGTATTAGCTGACGACAACTTTTCAACTATTGTGGCTGCTGTGGAAGAGGGAAGATCTATTTATGACAACACAAAACAGTTTATTCGGTACTTGATTTCCTCAAATATTGGAGAAGTTGTCAGGTTAGTGTCCATATGTGTATACTTCTGGGTATATAAAGACTCTAAGAGTATTTCTTTCAATAATCGCTTCCCAGAGAACATGAAACTTGTGAAGATTCTGAAGTTATCTTCTGTAGTGATATTCCAAGTCAAAGAAACATTACTTAGATTGGCATTAATTTGTTATGGAGCTGTAAGATTTGGTTTTTGTCATACAGAAAGGGGTGAATTAAAGTGAAAATCTAAGGCATTAATATAATTGTAATTTCTTCAAGATCATGTGTAGTTTGAAGGTGAAACAGTCACCATCTTTGAAAATTTGAAATGACCAATCAGAGCACTCATTTTATCTTGCCTGTTCATGGAACTGGTGATGACATTTAAGGTGTTTGCTTACTGTTAACATCTTGTTTTTGTAGCATCTTCCTGACTGCAGCCCTGGGAATGCCAGAAGCACTCATTCCAGTCCAGCTTCTGTGGGTGAACCTCATGACAGATGGACCCCCTGCTACGGCACTTAGCTTCAACCCTCCTGATGTGGACATTATGATGAAGCCTCCACGCAAGGCTAAGGAAGCTCTCATCAGTGGCTGGCTCTTCTTTAGATACATGGCTATTGGAATCTATGTTGGAGCTGCCACTGTTGCTGCCTCGGCATGGTGGTTCATGTTTTATGAGAATGGTCCTAAAGTAACTTATTACCAGTTGGTAAGTATGTCTGCTATAACCCATTGTTGGGATTACCAGCTTTGAGATTTAACTAAAGAAATATTGTTTCTGTTGTTTAGACACACCACATGCAGTGTACAACAGATCCTACAAGCTTTGTTGGTGTTGAGTGTAACATTTTTAACGACCTTCATCCCATGACCATGGCCCTATCAGTGCTGGTCACAATAGAAATGTTCAATGCTCTTAACAGGTGGGTGCATATTTACTTACATTCCCTTGTTATGTAAAGGAGAGAGGTTAAGAATTTGTAAGTGTGTGAATTTACAAACGACACAGGAATGGAGACCCTGCGGCACAGAATCTTTCATGCTGAACATGTTTCTAACCTTAAATGTAGAAAAAACTAACTTAACATCTAGATCAGTTTTGCAATAACGCTTAAGCAGCTGTCTTAATTTAATCTACACAACTTAAGAAAAACGGCCAATATTTATGATTTCATCATTGATTTGCAGCTTGAGTGAAAATCAAAGTCTCTTTGTCATGCCACCCTGGAGGAATCCTTCTCTCATTACGGCAATTATCGCTTCATTTATCATGCACTTTGTCATACTTTACTTCAAGATTACCAATGTAAGTATCATAATGTAAATAATAATAATGCTTCTTCAAATATAACATATTTGACAAGGAGGACCAGGAGGTTAACCCAATATAAAGGTCTCCTATCTAAAAAATATGACATATAAATAAATACATGTGCAGTAGATATAAATGATTACACTAGATGTAAATGACACCTTTAATAATTAATCAGGTTTTTACAACATTGAAGGCAAAATGTTAAAGGTGCTAGTCTTGAAATCCTGACATTCTATCTGACCACTGACCATCAGGAAATATGGCTTAATTGTCTCACGTTCAACTATAGTATATGGTTATGCAAATGTAAAGAAGAAGCTGGATAACTTTTTACTAATATTTTTCCACAAGCTTCATACTCTCACCCCAGCCTTACATTTATAAAAAAAATTGTTATTATTGAGCATAATGGGCACATGAGTATAAAGCCTTGGCTACATTGTCCACACTAACTCTTGGTGAAGTTGGCATCTTCAATAATGATTATTATCATTCATTGGTTCATTTATTTGGTACTAGATAATCTTGCTTTTGTTGTTTTCCTTGCAGACTATTTTCCGCATCACACCTTTGAACTGGGATGAATGGATCGCAGTTCTCTATTTCTCCTTTCCCGTTATCATACTCGATGAAGTTCTCAAGTTTGTCTCAAGACACATAGGTAGATACATTTAATATTGTGGAAACTGTCTTTTATGTGACCACTTCTAGATAATAACTCTGAATTAACAGCTGCACTAAGCACTGCAGTTTTGTGATGATATACAAAGTATTGCAGTGAGTAAATTTTGTGTTCTGATCAGTTGTATTGTTTTTATTGCCAGCTGAAGCTCCTCATCTTCCTCCGCAAGCTAAAGCAAAATCTGACTGATTACTGACAGCATGCCGGTCATGCGTGTAACTGATATACCAGAAGTGGGTCACAGCTCTGAGGAGCACTGCACTCTGTAAAACATTCTTGTGGTTCCTCCTGGGAACAATGAACTATCAAAGCCATAATCCTCATTTCAAGAAGTGTCCTAACTCACGAATAATGGAGCAGAGGTTCCTGACTCACATGACTGGACAACTTACAGTGTGTTCATGATTGCTTGTGCTGTGTTCTGCTGATTGGTTTATAGCAATCGGAAAATTAATTCAGTTGACACTATCTTGTTCTACCGACCGATTTTCTCTTGCAAAGACAAGATAACTCATGGTTTGATGCGTATAATATAACGACAGCAGCATTTCCGTCCGGGCCCTAGGGCCTTTAATTTATATATTTAAGTCTAATTTTTCTTCAGTGCTAAAGGATCTTGGTAGGTTTTTTTTTGCATCAATCAGTCCAAACTTCAATCTTTGGATTGGCTTCTAGGAATGGGAAATCCATTGACATTTTAGTCTTTTTTATGAAATGTTGTTTTGAAAAGTGGAATGCCTTTCAGGCATCCCTGTTCCCCATTCCCAATGATTGGGTTGGGGTGGAAATGAGGATGTCTTGCTTTCTAAATAAAAAGGTGTGGATGCCACCGACATATATGTAATATATCAAAGTTCTTAATCCAGTAACTGACTGTTAGTTTGATTGGTCACAAGACCTCTTCATGTGACACTAGGAACAATTTTTATCTGGGGAGTATAGCACCCTAACATGTTCAATGCGTTCGGTCTGTTAAGGAGCAGCACGATCACAACGAGAGTTTTTGTCTCGTCGTTTTTCGCATTGCCTCCAACTTTCAGAACACATGGAACAGGGTAACAGCGCCCCTCTTTGTAGGCCAGTTAAACATGCTTGTAATTTGACCGCAATTTGCTTAAAAGTTTAAATGCCCAGGACTCGAGGAACTGTTGTTTCATATTGTTCGATGCATTTATCTTCATTTTTGATAAAACTGAGTAAGCTCAGTATTTTCTTGGAAAACATTTATCCTATAACAGAAACCATCGCAACAGCCAAATTGTCAAGGCGAACGAGAATTACTGCTGGCAAACACTACTCGTAGAATAAAGCTCCACGTTTTAAGTTTTGTATTGCGTTTGATATGTAAGCTTGTTGATAAACGGGGTTTCTAGTGAGTGTGTCTTAACTGGTATCTGAGATGTTTTTAAACTTAGTTTGATGCAGCTGTAATGACTTTATATCCTGAAGCTGTGTGGTTTTAGTACGCTTGACGTCCACCCTAGTGCAAAGGAAATTACCATTCCTTACAATGATTGTTCTTTCGTACTTTACTTTTGCCCTTAAACAAATGGTTCATTAAAAGTCGACTTTCATGAAAATGTGTATCCGGGTGTATACCTGTGTTTTGTGCGCAGAAACCAACTTGAGTGTCAGTATTTTACTTCATCTTCACCCACGTTGGAAAGACGCTGGGAGCGAGGGTTGACCATTCCTCGCATCGTACAAACAATGTTCAAAATACATTACTGAGGCCCTGTTAGGGGGTTCATAATCTCCCCGTCTGAGTTTCAAACCTTTTCACGTCGCAATTTCGGAAAGTTTGCATCTTTGCCGTCGGAATTTCGTCCAAAACTACCGATCTTTAAAGTAAAATGCTTTCTCCTAATTCTGTCCCCGAAACATTCTATTTTTGAGTAATTATCAACCAAACTTACACTCTGTTTTCATAATGTTATTTTTTCCGGCACAGGCTGAATATTCTTATTTTCTGCCGATTTTAGGCTCAAAATATGCTTGCGGATATGCGCATGACATTTCTGTTTCCGAATGTATTTGGTGTCTGGATGGTGGTAAAGTAATCATGATTGGAGCTAGCCTGCAGACATGAAAGCCTTGTATGAAGCACATAACTTCTTCGAAAAATGTTATGTAGCATCGAGCATACGGCTAGTGATGTTTTTGTTGCCTTTTAGCTCGTTTTGCCGTTTAGAGAAAGTTACGGGAAAGTTATTTTCAACAAACAAAGTTATTCTTTTCAAAATCTTAGCCGAGGGGTTATTCTTAAAATATTCTTAAAAATTTGGCAAATTTCAGCCCTGGTGTCCTTATAAACTATATTCTTATAAAAAAGATAAAGAGTTTAATAGACTTGCAAAGTGCGACAATACAATGCAGAGAGAATAGACTCGGAAAATGTACTTTTCGATCCTTATGTGACGTGTTTGAAGTTCGTTATTTTTTGTGGCTACATGTCCGGCAGCCTGACAGGTTTTTAAAATGCTCCGTGTCCGGCAGAGACTGCGAAATTTTTTTATTAAGTAAACCAACGTAAAAAAAATAATAATGACAGGCGACCCTACGAGGGATCGAACTCGGGTCGCCGGTATGAACACTGCGCCACGGCAACTTTCGGAATTTAGGTATTTTTCGAGTAACCTCAGAGTTGCCCTTAGCATTATTGAAAGCTAACCATAAACAGGCTAACTAGACTAACCGGAGTGCTATTCAGGCTAACCGGAGAGCTATTTAGGCTAACCGGAATGCTTTTTAGACCAACCGGAGAGCTATTTAGGCTAACCGGAGTGCTATTCAGGCTAACCGGAGTGCTTTTTAGGCTAACCGGAGTACTTATTAGGCTAACCGGAGTGCAGTGTTTTTGACTGCGGGTCATTCTATAATAGTCCTACGTTATAAATCCCGGTATACCGGGTGCCGGGCTCATCAAAATTCACACTACGGTGGAAACAGTGAAGTATTCAGCCATAAAAACAAGGATTTGACATTATTAACTGAAATTTTTAGAAAATAATTTTGACTACCGGACACGGAGTATTTTAAAAAACCTGTCCGGCTGCCGGACATAGAGACACAGCAAATATTTTTTATTTCTTTGACGGCTTTTTATTCGAGATATCTAAGCACTCGATGGCATATTTGCAGTGTAGAGCTATTTGGATACAACCACACATATTCTTTTTAGAAAGCCTCTTTTAAAAATGGGGTTGATGCTGAAACTTGGTGCGTATTAATTACTTTCTGCTCCTTGAAGTTTGTTGAGTGCAGCGGGGCTCGCACGAGGTAAAACGGGGCCTATCCAGAAAAAAAAAATCATATTAGTCAGGGGCACCCAACGGATCGTTTCGGTAACTTATCTGTTCGGAAGGCGTTTAATCCCCACTGATTTTCTGAAGAGAATTGTCACCTCGAACTTGCGTGATATGAGAAATTTGATGTCTGTTGTTTTCGAATTGTAAAAAATGTCGTTTGGGGTACCGAAAAAAAGTCAGCTATCATTTTCGGAAAGGCGATAAGACCTAAGGTTTTCAGGGAATGGACAAAAAAGCCCTAATAAATTCGAGAATACTCTAGTTCCCCTAGAATAACCGAACAGATAAATTTTTTTTAGTGCAACCTAAAATTAACCTACAGAGCTTTAAAGTACTCCAGATAGCCTAAAACAGCGTTTAAAAGCATTTGAGAGAAAATGGTGGTTGGGTGCCCCTGATCAGTGTAAAATGAGGTTGACGGGCTTACACGACTCTTAATTATGGTCCGTGACATTTATACACTTTCTTTGCTTCACCGTATAGCTTTCTCGAAGTAAAACTACAACAGTCTCCGAAGAAAAACTGGACGAAGATAAATATTATTTTCGCGTAAACAGTTCTAATCAAACAGCCGGTCCCCGACGGCGTCACATATAGAATACAGTTGAGCAACATGTTCACGGAATGTTTCAACTAATTGTCCCTCAAAACTGGTAGACTGTCAATACTCACGGAAAGCTTAACTTTATTGTAAAATATACAATTTCTTCTGGCCGAATGCGCTGCAAGTCGCTGTCTAATTTTTAAAACGCCAACGTCACTGTCGATTTCACTTTTCTGTTTGTCGCTGTCGTAATTTCGCGCGGTCGACTCGTCGTTCGTCGTCATTTAATTTCAGCTCCTTCATGTCGTCGTTACAGAGCCATGTCGCCTGTCGGAATTTACCCTAACAGGGCCTCATTATTTGCCAAAAATTTTAGGACGATTTTAATTTCGGACAAAACAAGTGTTCGAAAATAAAACCGTTAGAGATTTTACGAGTCCGAAATATTTAGAGTACAGTATAAAATTTTTAAGTAGCTCCAAAGCTCTTAATTAGTTTCCTTTATGAGGCTAACTCTAGTTGAGACACTGCTTTAGATACATAACGGCTTTATTGAATTTGTGTTTTTTTCTCTTCGGTATATCTCTTAAACCTTGAGGGTGCAGTAAAACTATCATTTTCACAGATTGTTGAAGCGACCTTTGGGGAAATTAGCTGATCACTCCAACACTCTTTGTTTGGTTGCTTCTCTTTTTATTTCCACTATTGATAACCTGGGTACAATACTCACAACGTTCTCTTACTTGTTGCTCTTGACTGGTTAC
>Ga0126338_10004355_pt1 | contig 10032 bp, 7 predicted proteins | sample OrbCmetagenome_2_FD_92529 | JGI IMG/M metagenome (GOLD analysis project Ga0126338, IMG submission 92529) | Coral microbial communities from Petempiche,Puerto Morelos, Mexico - Orbicella C C metagenome | ecosystem: Host-associated > Invertebrates > Cnidaria > Coral | place: Petempiche,Puerto...
CAAAAATTACCCTTTAAAAATACCCTCTTAACAAAATTTACAAATAAAATCTTAAAAAATGAAAAAAACTTGAAAAGGGAAAAAAATTTTTTTTAAAAAAAAAAAAAAAAAAAAAAAAATGGATTGAAGCATTTTCAAGTTTGCCAAAGGTGTTTTTATACTTTTAGAGATCTCGCTTGAATATGAGATTTCTTTAACATGGTTTAATTGCTCTCTATCGTTAACTTGTGGCTCAGAATATTTTGTTCCGTAAATGAAGCGAATGCTCCTTATTGTAATGAAAATAGCCTTGGAGATAGATCTAACAATTGTCTCTTTTGTTTGCTTAAAATTTTAATTGGTAACATGCTCGATTGTTGCTGAAAGTTTTATTCACAGCAGCAAATAAGCGGGCTCAACATTCAGTTTAGAAGAAGGTTGCAGATATACTTTGCTGCTTATTTGTATTCACAAAGCCATGGAAGGGCTCTTTTTGTTTCTAACATTTTTATCGTGTCAGTGTTTTCATTGTTTGGTGGCACACAAGTGGCCACATGCATGGCAGAGAGCACGTGCTCTTTCTCCTTTTCTGATTGGCTGAGAAACCTAGAAAACCAACAAAAAGTTGTCAAAGGCGCTTTTAAAAGAGGTTTTAGGCGAGCAGCTTCTCACGGCGAAATGTATTGAATGTGAATGTGTGGTTTTTCGCAGGATAAAACGTCAAAATTCGGACACCGTGTTGGATGACAGGGATGAATTCTCGAACGGTCGACCCGTGAGAATGAAAAAGATGAGTCGCAAGCGACGCTCTCTTCAGAAGAAGCGTTTAATGGGAAGTACAGAGTCATTGGGTGGTCTGGAAGAGTTGGCCGCCAGCAGAGCAAGTAAGAATAACAATTTCACGTTGTGACGTTTGTGATTGTTGAACTGTCTGTTTCGGGCTTTAATTTACGAGAATTGACTTGAATTGCGCGAATCGCACAATGTTGTTAAAGTGGTGTTTTTATTGATAATAATTATTGCAATTTGACGTTTGGTTCACATTTGTATTTCACTTGACCAGAGAAAAGCCGGTTGAGGGTAAGTTGAGAAAACAACTTGGCTGAACCACGTGGGCCATCCAGCGCACAAAAGCGCTAATAGCTCCATTTCTACCAGCGACGAATCATCTGTTCAGACGGAGCGCTCGTTGAAATGGATTATCTGATTAGCATAAATGCGGGACGACCTATTATCCCTGTGTCTGATAATTTCCCTGTGTTTAAGGACACGTCCACACTACACGGGAGGAATTTGAAAACGCAACAATCAACGGTCAATTTTGATTTGCGTTTGAGGAAAACTCAGGCAGGCCTAGGAGAATATCATAATTATCGAAACGTCGTCGTTTACGAAAAGCTTCGTTTTCAAAATAGTTTTCGTCCTCGCTAAAAAGCAGAGTCGGCGTTTTCAATCCCGCCGGCTTGAGGAACATTTTCGATAAGCTCCGTTTTCTTGACGGATAATTGTGGACGGAAGGCCTAACCGGAGAAATAGGACTCCGGCGTTTTCAAATTCTTTCGGTATAATGTGGACGGGCCCTAAATATGGACAAACAGACAGATTAGACGTCGAGACGAATTTTCCACTTTGGTTTGTTTAGCAATATGAACTAAGCAGATAGTCTCTATTGGCGGATAATCCTTCTGTTTACCGGTATTTATGCATCGACTAATTATCAGACGTGTTAGAGAACTATTTTTCCTGGGTTCCCGCATGCTGTGCCCCCTTCATTCTTCAATTTAACCATTCGGCGTGTAGTATCCCATCTACGGGGACTTATTACGTAACCCAACACCTCGTGTTCAGCATAAAAGTCCTCATCACACGCCACTCGCTCAGTCTTGTCAAAAGGCGACAACCGTCGTGTTGCTCCGCCCCACCCTCCTGCCGACTGCGATGAAGCAATCTTCTTCCCTGGAGCTATCCGCTCCAAGTCGCCTCAGGCTGATTCTCCAATATCTTATCATAGTAAGGGCATTGTTTGTCGGAGTGAAAATCCTAGTGAAAATATATTACTGTTCTTTCTCTAAGCCTCAGACGGATTCTCTCTCTCCATTATGAATTCGATGTTTGTTACCTTTTTAGCACCTTGAAATTCGCCTGGCACATTGGCCGATGTTATAAATTGCGAGCGGCAAATTTGGATAAAAATACATGTACGTTACAAGACGGTAGCTTCATATCTACGACAGGAGTCCTTTGCACCAGACCAAGGCTTACTAACGTATTGTATTATTCCAATTCTTTGTTAGTCGGTCTAATTATTCCCAGATCTGAATATCTGCCCTACTACGGGTCACTATTCTGTACCTTACCGTACCCAACTTCGCAATTAGCAATCAGAAGCCGTGTCTTCTGTCCTGATATCCTGGATATCAAGTCACTGACCTGATATGGGCACGACATTATGGTCACTTGGCCGAATTAGGTACGGTAAAATACCCGTTTGGTCTCGCCATGGGTAAATGGCCGGACCAAACTCGCTCGATATGCCGCCAAAGGGTAGCAAATAGATATGATTAAGGATAAATATTAATCATTCGAAGACCAAACACATCAGAAGCGTCGTATTTTAAAAATCTCTGAAGGAAAGCAACTGAAAACACGGACATTTGCACGTACCCACAGTTACCGTAATTTTTACTTAGTTTAGGTCTTTGATACGGGAATCTCCAGCGTTGCTGATTTTTTTGTTTTAGTTTTTGTTTTTGTTTTTTTTGTGATTGTTGTTGTTGTTTTTGTTTGTTTGTGTTTGTGTTGTTCTTTTTTGTGTTGTTGTTTCTGTTGCTGTTGTTGTTGCTGGGTGTTTTAATCCCCTTCCCGGCATATTTGTTGACTTCTATGTCTACGATTACTGCTGACTGACATGGAAATGACAAAGCTCAAAGCTTGAGACTTATATTTGGTTTTCTCTGAACTCCTGTCAATTTTGATTTTTTAGGGCGTCACCCCGTTCCAATTGATGACTTCGAAAGACACGTGGATCGAATGCATATGGACGGTGATCATGGCTTCTCCGAGGAGTATCTGGTACGATTCACTTGCTTAATTCTCCCTCACTGCTGAATAAACGTCATCTTCCGTCGCCTGGTGAAGGTGCGGTGACCTCGTGGTTAGTGCGCTCGCCTCTGGATCGAGCGGTCCGAGTTCGAGCCCTGGCCGGGGTCATTGTGTTGTGTTCTTGGGCAAGACACATTACTGTCACAGTGCCTCTCTCCACCCAGTACAAGCATAACTGGTTACCGGCGAATTTACTGTTGTGGATAACCCTGCCATGGACTAGCATCCCATCCAGGGGGGAGTAGAAATACTCCTAGTCGCTTCATGCAACAGAAACCGGAGATAAGCGTCGGCCCGATGGGCCACTTAGCTCGTAAAAAGACTTAGCTTTAGCTACTTTACCGGACTGTTTAGTGTATAGGACTCGTTGTCTGTACCAAATTTCCACCAATGAGGTTGGGCTGCCTGTGATGTGCCTGCATGGCTCTACTCACTTGTTTATACTTTCTCTTCTTTTGCAGCTTGTCCAACCCGATGAAGAATTCTCATTCCAGCAATTCTTGAATCCTGCCAACAAATACAAGAACAGATACGCCAACATTGTTGCATGTAGGTTGTTTTTTACACATTTTCTTCACGACTTTGAGTTGTTCTTGTTGTTGTTGTTGTTGTTGTTGTTGTTGTTTTTGTTATCGGTTGGCAGTAGGAACGTAAAATTGTACCCTTCGTTTGTAGATGACCACACCAGAGTGCTCCTGAACCCGATTGACGGCGTACCTGGATCTGACTACATCAATGCTAATTTTCTCGATGTGAGTTTTGCAGATTTAAATTAAAAACGCAACCAAGTATTTGTTGCAGCAAATGTGTGGTTTCAGTTGATTTTTATTTTAACTGTACGCGGATTGTGTTTTCTTTCTTTTCTCGATATTTTCATGTGTTCTGCATAAACACACTGCCATATACATTTCTGAACACGCAGAAACATGAAATTGCCACTCCTCGGCGAAGCTCTTTGACGTTTTTTTGATCTTTGTCTTTCATGTTTAGGGTTACAACAGGCAGCGCGCCTATATAGCGGCACAAGGTAGGAGAAGTTTTGAATTTGAATATTCTACGTTGTTCGTCTTTTCTGGCCTAATGAGTATGTTAAGCATACGGTTGTCTAAAACATCCCTTGTTCTAGAGTCGCTTTGATAAAAAAAGGCAAACCAAAAATGAATGAACAGAGCGAAAAACAAAATAGCAACGAACCGGACCCTTGCGATCGTTTCTTTAGAACTTGTTCTAGAGTCTAAGGTGAGTTTTGGAGATGTTTCTCATTCACCGTTGTTCTGCAATAGGACCGCTGATGGAAACGTTTGATGACTTCTGGCGCATGATCTGGGAACAGATGTCGTCCATTATCGTGATGCTGACAAAATTAGAAGAGAGGGGGAGGGTAAGTATTTTTTCCTCTTCTCCAGCTTAAGAAAATTGTGTCTCCTTCGTAGCTCTCATTTGGGTTCTCACGCAATGCCTTTAGGGAGACGCGCTATGTGACCTACTGGGAGAAATACTAGCGAGCACTACGCCTGTGGCGTTACGCTTTGTTTGTCACGAAATTTCCAACAAGGATGTAGTACTCAACTTTGCGTTACTCGGCGTTAGGGTTAAGAAAAGGGAAGTAAAGGATTAACTGTCAAGTAATGTAAAGCGCTCGGAAATAACCTATATACTAGGGGCTTCCGCCTGATCGTTTGCCCAATAAAGAGAATGGTGATCACATGAAGCCTTTTGAACTCGGCAAGATTCTATGATGGTCCATGTTGTGAGTTTTTAGATGTAGTCCTGAATGTTTGTGGTCCAAAAGAAGAACGAAAGAGTGCGTGACTAATAACTCGTCGAATCACGCAATCGTCGTCCTCTTTTTTTTTTTTTTTTTTTTTTTTCCGGGGAAGGGTTCACCATTACTGGCCTGAACGTGGTACGAGGAATTACGGTCAGGTTCAAGTGACCTTGAAAGAAACTCTCAACATGTCTCACTACACCGTGAGAAAGTTGGTGATGACTCACAAAATGGTAAGCTATCGTGTTTTGACAATTCTTCAAAGTCGTAATGACCCTAACCTTCTAGATTCCCGGCAGCAGGTCTTTTCTCTCAGGGTCCGACGAGTGTTTATCGACGATGGCCGCGAACGCAAAAGGGTAGTATGGGAGAACTGAGAAGGAACTGAGGCGTGCCCTTCCCATACCTCGCCCCATTCCCTTTTGGTCTAAAGCGCCTTTGCCTCATAATTGCCGCCGAATTTCGAGAGAAACACCATAGTTTATGAAGGGAATGGTTATTAAACCTGGCAAAGTTGTTTGTTGTATGCTTTTGTTGGCTATTTTGGGGGTTGACCCCGCACAAAGCCTGGTAAAATACGAAAGGTGGGTTATGTGTGCCCAAACAACTAACCAATAGAACTATTGCGATTATGTAATTCATGCATAGTCTATTAGCATAAAACAAAAGATGTGCAGGGTCAAGGACGTTCCAACATAAATCTTATCCTGTTTGTAACTTGCATTTTTGATGTTTACCGAGCATCTTAACCATTTCCTCTATTAACTATGGAAAAACAGATTGCCAACAGTCCACAAGCTCTCCAATCAAGTGATGGCTCGAGTACACTTTTATACTACACACTAACACTGTTTTCTTGTCCTCTTGTCAGTACCCTGACGATGAACGTGTCGTTAAGCAGTTCCATTTTACGGCGTGGCCAGATCACGGGGTACCGTCCCACTCCACCCCCCTGCTATCGCTGGTGCGTCACACGTTCTCTTCCAATCGAGAATCGATCGGTCCAATGGTGGTACATTGCAGGTATGGTGGATTTTTATTGTCGTAGTGTGGGTGTTAACTAGAGAAACCAGACATGTCTGAGCAGGCAAGGGTAAACATTAACTTTCCCCCTCCGGGAAGGGGTGCCGGAATCATCGTAAGCTGAGCGATCGGAAACATTAGCTACTGGCAGTTTATACACTTCATGTACATGTATTACACCATATGAGGTTTGAAAGCTGTTTATGGTCGATACTAGCCTCGTTTTTCAGTTGGCGGTGTTTAACCTAAATCAGTTTACTAAGTTTACTCATTTGTTGTTGCTGTTCTTGTTGCTACTGCTGCCTTCTCTCGGACGGTCGGAGAGGGCTCAATTTTACAGCCGTTTCTTGCTCACCTCGGAAACATATTTGACATCTATTGTATCGAAGTCTTCATCACCAAAGCATTAGCTACTAGCGTATGTTTCGCAAGCTACGCATGTGAACCGGTGATTTAACGATGGCGGTATTTTCAAAACAATCATCTAGTGAATCTTGTCCTGAATTTTCGCTGATTCATATGAAGATAAATCCATAAATAACTCGGTAATAAGAGAATTCTGTATCCTTAAACCACCGTTTTCCTTTTTTCACAGTGCGGGTGTTGGTCGCACGGGGACTTTTATTACCCTGGATGTTATGCTACAGAGGATAAGCCAGGAAGACAGTATTGATGTGTTTGGTTTTGTGCGTCAAATGAGATATCAGCGAAACTTCATGGTGCAAACTGAGGTACGTTAGATTGACGGCTAACTTCTTCTTTCAGTGTTTATACTTGATCAAACAACAGTGACAAAAGAAAATAAAAACAACATCCAGTTGGGGAGATGGTCTTCGTATACTAGCAAATTGTTACACCAGTCATAAACGGGGCGTTACAGGTTAATGTGATGTTCTCAATTTTTTTCCAAACGTTAGAAGACTTTCAAAAGGGACTTCGAAAGTATTACTGAAATTCAAATCAATAAAGCAATAACTGAATGAAAGTAAAATTTTGTCAATCAAACGGGACAATTTCAGATGTTAAAAAAATTCGTCTGTCAAAATTCGATTCCCTTGGAAACGTCAAGGTTGCCAAAGCCGGGTGAAGTGAGCGCGGGCACCTGCCCCCCTCCCCCCTCCACCCCTCCCCGCTCCCCGCGCTTAACAGATCTGGCCGACAGTCAGTTTGGAATAACTAGTATTTTAAACTAAGACTTGCTTCTACTTTCATTTTAGGCCCAGTACGTGTTCATTCACGATGCCTTGCTTGAAGCCATCACCTGCGGAGTTACTGAGGTCGAGGCCAAAGATCTCGGCGCCCGCATACGGGAACTTCGTCAAGTCGACTCGGAAACCGGTTATACGTATTTGGAAAACGAGTTTTGCCGGTTGGCTAAAGAAGAGAATCATCCTATCGCTTTCAAGAGCGCCAGCCTTAACTGCAACACTTCAAAGAATCGATATGCAAATATTCTGCCATGTAAGTGTCTGACTTTTTGAATCTCTTTACCAAATGTGTTGGCTCGTTGTATTTTGTCAGCAAGTGCCGTATTTCCTGTCTGATAACTTCCCCCATCTGGTGTTCAGAGTTCACACAGTCATGGAAAAATCTTTTCATTTCAAAATTGCTTTCTTTCCCGTCATCATATGGGCGTTGGCTTCATGGTTAGTGGAGTGGAGTTCGGATTGAGCGGTCTGGGTTCGAGCCCTGGCTTGGGTTGTTGTGTTGAGAACTTGGGTAAAGCACTTATCTCACGGTGCCGAGAGCTTTGAGCCAATGATGACTGGGAAATAGGAAGCTTGGTCATTAATTTTAAAAAAAGTTAAATCGTCCATCGACCACAAGAGCCATTTATTGTTTTGTTTTCCCATATTTTTGGTAGGTTCATAGAACTTTATTGTAGCCATTCAATTGTGGTGAAAATATCCTAGAAGTGTGGCCCAAAATTTGCGTGTACAATGTTGTGTATTTGAAACTGACGGGATAATAACCTCGCATAGCATCGTACATGATTAATTTATTAAAACTAATTTCGCGTTCTTTTCTTTCAAGTTGAGAGCACTAGAGTACATTTGAAGATGAGGCCTGGGGAAATGGGATCTGATTACATCAATGCTAACTTCATCGATGTGAGTAAGCTTGAAGGCTACTAAAGGCTACTAGAATAAAGTTTCGTCTATTTTCTGTCGTTAGAAAAAAAAAGTAGGAACCCGTTTCCGCAGTTCCTGACAGCTTGTTGTGATTGGTTCATTTATAGGGTTACTGCCAGCCAAGAGCCTACATAGCAACCCAAGCCCCAGTCCCCGACACGTTTGAAGATTTTTGGCGGATGGTGTGGGAACAAGAGTCTGCTGCTGTGGTGATGCTGACGAGAGAGGAGGAGGCCGGGAAGGTAAGAAAAGAGCGGACCTGGGACTAGTTACCTCAGTCACTGAGTGTCCACGCGAACAATGATTTTTTTTTGAATTGGTTGTTGGGCAGTCGTTATTCAAGAGTCGAACTTCATGTAAGTGACTTCGACACGACTATAGCGCGACGATGCAGTTGTCCGTTTCGTAAACGGTCATTGCCATTTTCGCGACATTTAGAAATTTTTTTGACTATCAACGAATTCTTCTCTTCCAAACTGACGTCTTTTCATACAATCTCTTGCGATTGATAACTGTCACACGACGGAATCAAGTTTTAAAATCAAGCTGCGATTGAATATTTGTTTGGATGAATAGTGTGCTTGCGTTTTCTTTCAAGAGAATTGTAAATTGCTCTGAAAGAAGCTTGGGGAGCAGTCGAAAGATTTCGAGACAAAATCAGCTTGCCCCGAGGATTCCAAAAATCGCGCAGAAAGAAGCTCTAGGCAGCAATCAATTCAGAGTAAAATGTGTTCATCTCTTTATTTTGTTGTCAGCTACCGAAGACGTTTGGAAAGCGGGTAAAAAAATTGTCCAAAGTACTTGTAAACCGCAAAGAGTGGGATCTACATAGTAAATATCACCGTTAGAAACTTTCAGTTTAGCGCCTTTACGGGTTTTTTCAGAGAGCTTTTTACAATGAGATTTATGTGAACTGTGTGACGCGTGGACTCCTTGTTTGTTTTCAGGTGAAGTGCCATCGTTACTGGCCTTCCGAGGGATCTCGCTTGTATGGTGTCATTCTTGTTGAACTAGTAGAGGAAGCGTCGTTTGGCGATTACATTTCCAGGAAATTTAAGCTCACACACACCGAGGTATGCCATATTTGCTGCCGATTTGCTTCATTTCAGTTGCATTTGTTCAACGTGCAAATCCTTGTCAATTCTTTGTTTCTTACAAACGCTTATGTCTGTCTGTCTGTCTGTCTGTTTGTTTGCTTGTTTATGTTCTTGCTTGCTTTTGTTTTCCCCTGTTTTGCACGTTCGTTCTGATATTTTAGGGCGCGATCTACTTCCTTTTGAGCTAGTGAGAAATCTCAACCAACGCAAACTTCTGAACAAAACCACCATTCTGTTGCAAGATCAAACCAATTTTATTTCATACTCCAGCTCTTGCAATTTTACAATTTCTTAACAGTATGTCTCATTCCGATTCTATTATGCATAATCTTTACAATCGTTGCATTGCAGGAGAAAGACTCTCGCACCGTATGTCAATTTCAGTACACGGATTGGCCAGATACTGGACTGCCGGACTCTGGAGTGGGGATTGTGGACCTCATTGGTCAAGTACAGAAATGGCAGCAACAGAGCGGTAATACAGCTATTGTCCTACACTGCAGGTGAGCAGTGCCGTCAAATTCTATGATTATAAAATTCCGGATCCAATTAACTAAACTCGATTCCATTAATTTAACTCCTTCAATTAATTAGTTCATTAATTATGTCTTGGCAGTGGTGGTGTCGGTCGTACAGGAGTGTTCTGTGGAATCAGTATGATGATCGAGCGTCTGAAGGCCGAGGGAGTGATTGACGTTTTCCAGACAGTTCAGGCCATGAGACTTCAGAGGCCCGCAATGGTGCAAACCGCGGTAAGTAAAGAGAATATTAAGTCATTGAAATTGCAGGAAAAATCGTGAAATATTCTCACTGATCGGGATTCGTGCAAAAGGAAGGAAGGAAAGAGGGAACGAACGAACGAACGAACGAACGAACGAACGAACGAACGAACGAACGAACGAACGAACGAACGAACGAACGAACGAACGAA
>Ga0126338_10004356_pt1 | contig 10031 bp, 5 predicted proteins | sample OrbCmetagenome_2_FD_92529 | JGI IMG/M metagenome (GOLD analysis project Ga0126338, IMG submission 92529) | Coral microbial communities from Petempiche,Puerto Morelos, Mexico - Orbicella C C metagenome | ecosystem: Host-associated > Invertebrates > Cnidaria > Coral | place: Petempiche,Puerto...
AGAGGGAATGGGCCATTACGAAAACAAGCGACGATCTTTGGTCTTCTAAAGTCCCGTCCACACTAACCCGGTTTTAAAAGAGAGCGTGTACACATGGCCACAAACATAAATCACGATCTCGTTCCCAGGGTCTTTCGTCTTCCCGGCCTCTAGTAGGGCGGAAAGATGAGAGACCCTGGGAAAGAGGTTGAGCAAATCCCTCTTGTTCCACATTGTTGTTATCAATTAGTTTTAACTGTCCTTAGCTTCGTTTTTGTTCGACACATATTTTTGGATGCCATGGGAAACACTCTCCGATTTGGATGCCATGTACTTTATTTTCACTTTTTTTTCCTGTTTTTGTATATTTGAGCGTTTTACCTCGCTTTTTCATGTATATTTTGAACCTACCATAAATTGTGATAAATAAAAAGACAATGTTGCGTTTTCAAGAGTCTTCACGTTTAGACGCGTTTTCGAAGATCCCCTTTTCCGATGATAACAATTCGAGTTTTCACTCGTTCGATGTGGACGGAAATACATTGAGATGGATAGAATAGCCTTCCAGTCGAGCTCTGAACGGAAACCACGACGTTAAAAACCCGAGCTAACCCGAGCTGACCCGAGCAAAGAGCGCGGAAAAGAGGAGACCGAGGGCGCATCGAGAAGTTCATGGGGTGGATGGTCCCTGAATGACAACAGAGCATTTCTCAAATTCGTTGTTTGTAATCCGTGTCAATCTTCTCCATCCTTCACCATCCTTGTTCCTTTATGGTTTGCTGTCATCTCTTTGGTGTTTTTCTATCTTATTAAACTACTATTTTCAGGTTTCCTTCAATTTAAAGGTAATTTTCTAACTCAAAATTACGTGACTTAGCTCCTTTAATGTGTTTGTTACTGAAAGCCAGTAAGCTTCAGTGTACTTGTCAAACAACTCAAAACTTACCTGTTTCTCTCTGTGTATCCATCGTACATCTCCAACACCGTGAGCTCATATCGGCGGGATTTAGTGTTGTACAGACAGTAGACCAGCCAGTTTTCAGCGTGCACCATGTGAATAGGACCTTTCGCATTCTTGTGACGAGCGTGGAAAATGATCAACCCTGAGAAAATTCAGACATGTGTCTAACACAACTTCTGAATGACAAGCAGCTCAGGACTTGCTGTTTACAAAACAGAGCATTTTTGCTGTTTTATCGTATTTGTGGAACGCACTGTGACCTTATGATTGAAGTCTAGGGCTCCAGAGGAGGAGGACCGCCTTATATAAAAATCAAGGATGATCATCATCTTGCTGAGGGGTGTAAATCTAGGATTTTGGTCCCATTTGGAGTGTCCTGGACGAAATGCCACTACTTCAAGCCGGCAAGGTATCTTTTAGGGTGCACCCATTTCCGTGTTGAGTGGTATCTTTTAGGGGTCAAACCATTCCCCAGATTGGTCTCCTTTAGGGTTTAATTTTAATTTTCTGATGAGCTCCCCTGACCTTTTCACATGAGAGTTTGTGCACAACTATACAACTGTAGCTCCAAATTACTTCACACTACAGACGCTGTACCGTGAAATTAAGCCTATTAAGCATTAACATTGATGGATGACAAGATTATCAAATGACTTCACCATTTTTCTGCTTTTACTGATACTTGCTAGACAAACTAATCTGTTTCTGTTGTCAACGTCTCTCTTAAATTTTGCGCCTTTCAACTGACAATCTTAAAGGAAAAAAGAAACTGTTGGTTATAACATTTATACCTGTTACAGCATCAATAAGATAAATGGAGATTCCAGGCTTGGTGTCTGGCGTAACCTCAGTGCCCACTGCTATAAGATTTGGGTTCAAATATTTGTAAAGCACTCTCCTATCTCCAAGAACTTTTCCTTGAGAATGAACATGTTCCAAAGGACTCTTGGTTGCTAAAATACAACAACATTAAAAATTAATGATATGTTGGAACGCTACAAAGTATAAACAAGATCTGCAAGCACTTACCAATATTAGTGATAGTTTGTTGAGACTCAGGAAAGTTCACATTCCACATTTCTCTGACATGAAAGACACTTTTTTCCACATCGGACAAAAGCATGTATCCTTTCAAGTCAGCCTTCTCTTTGTCAGCCATGAAGAAGAAGATGGATGAGGACGCTTTAGACACAATTTCAATGGATTCAGAAGTGCGAGGAAAAACATGAACATTCAGAGAGGAGTCCAGGAGAAGGAGAAGTTTGGTGTGTTTAGCATCTGAAGAGAAAACAAGGAAAGAAAATTCTTAACTGACTTGGTGGAAGAAGTTCCCTTTGCACAAATATTTTGGGGAAATTTACCCTTGATTTTGCAAACCTCCTGAGTTTTTTAACCCATTTCTATTGCCCTGGGTTGTGTAAAAAATTGGGATTCCTATCATTTTTTGAACAACAACTTACAATGTTTCCTTTCAAACATTTACCCAATAAAAGTCCTAACAAATAAACAATTAAGGACATACCAGTATGTGGCAAAAGCATGGATTGCACAACTCTGTATGACAACTGATTTCCTTTAAGGTAGCCTGGTCCAATTGGCTTCCCAGTGATTGGGTTGAAAACATGTAAAAGGGATCCATCAGATGCCCTTGACTTCCCAAGCACTACACACTGGGCAGTTAAAGGAAAGTGGGCAACAGTTCGTTGAGTGTAGAGTAAGGAATACTGTTTGCTGTTTTGAGAGAAAGGGGCAAGGTTTGGTAGAAAGTACTTCCAAACGATGCTTCCGTCAGCAGAATTGAGCCCAAAGAGTTTTCCAGATGATGTTACAATCAGAATTAATTTTCGCAGATTGAACTGATCTCTGGTTAGTTGCTCTTCTTCTTCATCTGTTGTTTCAGCAAAGAAGCCATGTTCTTGCTGTGCTTTGACAAAGGCTTGGAATTGCTTCACAAGCACTTGGAACTGCTTCACTTGGGCACGGATGCGACGGATAAACATGGACAAGACATCATCTACAAAATACAATTCTGTAGGTTAACAAAATGTGAACAACTACATTGACAAACTGAACCAGTACCCAGCAAGTTAGTTCCAAGATCAAAAATCTAATTTGTCTTTCTGACTTTCATATATTTCATACTACAGTTGTATTCTTCATAGAAGAATTTTGCTAAAAACAAGCATGTTATCCAGAGATGATCAGGTGATACCCTTGACATTCAAATGTTACCAGGAACCTCAGGTAACTGGGTTAATCTAGCAGCCTATATTTTCTAAACAACATCATTAAGAGGAGGAGCCTCCCACCTTTATAGGTGAAAGCCAAAGGGCAAAAACAAAAACTTGAACTGGGCAGATTTTTAACCTGGGTCCCCACCACCTTACTTCCAGCCACAACCGTGCACATGTTAGCAAGTCTGGATCTGACAATGGAAGTTTCATATCTTTGTTTTAGCTACATAAAAATGATTAAAACATTCACTATTATGGTTAGCAGATTAGTTAAAATATCACGCCCCAACAGTGATATTCTTGTGATGCGTAATTAGCTGATTTTACTTTCCGTGAAACGTGAATTTAAGAAATTATTCTCCATGATCTGTGACCTGAAGGTTTTGCCTGACCCGGGAATAAATTGAATCATTAACCGATAGTATACTGGTAAATTTCACCACTCATTCCTACATGATTTTGAGAAGTGAATCTTCCGAATGGTTAGAGTCATCTATCGAGAGTGATTTAGGTATACAATTTGCAATATCGAGTCTTTACTTAGCCTTTCACCCCTTTGCTCTCTTCAAACACTCTTTCTAGTGTAAGAGCAGGTTATTAAAAAGAGTACTTTACTTGCTTATTTTCATGATTCTGCAAAATGAAATTTTGGTTCCATGATCTGTGATTCGCTATTTTTTTTCATTCACGACCCACGCCAGACAGAGATCCCCTGTACGACTCTCCTAACCGTACTACCCTACCATTTGGATGAGCACCAAACTCCTCCTGAAGAGTCTCAAAATTTGCCTGTGAAGGTGAAAATGGCAGCTCAACCACCTCTACAGCTGTGACTTCAGCAAGAGCTTCTTCCCGAGACCACATGACACGTCCAGGAAACTGTACCAATGACACTGAATGATCTGTGGTAGCCAGGAATACTCTATATCCAAGTTCATTTTCTTTCTTATTAAACAAATAAACAACAGCATCTTCTGGTTCTCCGTGATCTACTAAGACTACCTTTTGCGTCATGTCTGAAAGGTCTTTTTTGTTGTCTAAGTCATAACATTTAAGCTCTAAGGATTCATCAGTGATTGGTGTAATTGAAACCAATATAGCCTTGTTGCCAAGTACAGCTGCTCTAAGTAGAGACTGCTCCGTAAATTTGGTCAGGACTGTAATGCTATGATCGTTGTTTAAGTTCAAGATAAGCTGATGAGTATTGGAGAGTTTTAACAGGAACTCCGATCGTTCATCCCAGGAATTTGAATAAGAACCAAATGAGTGTAAGGTAGGTTTGCCAAGAGAGAGTTCTTCGACTCCTAGCCCTAAAGAAGGTAACGATATTGTTTTCACTGGTGCTGATTCATCAGTAAGGGAAATAACGTGAATGCTATTGCTGAATGTTTCTGCGCAAACCAAACTTGACTTCTTGACAAAGACGCAACTAGCACCACTGTTGACCCACGGTGCTCCAACGCGTCTTTCTCCTTTCATTTGCCCATTCTCTACATTTAGCTTCTGAATAACAATGTCTACATCATTTTGGGTTCCTACAACATATAAAATTCCACTGGAATGTTGAAAGCTGAAATAATCAGCTGTCTGTTCACTGTTATCAACTGACCATTTTTCTGAGCCATCTTGAAGTCCAAATGCTTTGATGATATTAAAAGCCAGAGAAACCACAAGTTCGTTTTCTTTGGCCTCCACCAACGCTGTCTGTGGTCCATTCCATCCGTGGAAAGGTGAATTTGTAATCTTTTTGCTTGGCGAAGAAGCAGAATTGCCAATTGCCTCCCACAGAAGTGCTCCATTACCAGTATCCCAAGATCGAATGAATTTTCCGGCGCTTGAAGAGCTTAAAAGAACGTTTTCACGATAAAGCAATGTATCTAGAACCTCTTCGCTCTCTTCCAAAACTTGACGCCAAAGAATACCACCAGTTCTCGAATTTAGGGCAGCAATCACGTTCGATTCCGTGCCAACAAACAAACGTTTGCTGCTATGCGTAGAAACATCGAAAAATGAAAATTTTACTTTCCCGATGTAGCTCTGACGCCAGTCGAAGAGCCCAACTTGATCTGCGTACAATCCTAGGCAGTGCCTCAAGTTTATCAAGGAAAGAAAAACGCACATGTAACCCTTAATCACCGCCATATTGGAAGCACCTGCAAAAAGCGAGGCTGCTCAGGAGGCCTGGCTGATCGGCAAAATTTTGCCTGGCTGCTAAGTACTTGCGGCGAGGTTACAAAGGGAGAAGTCAAAATGGCGCGTGGTTTGAAGTTTGTACAGATGTAGTAGGATCGGATTTATTTGCCGATTATAGCCGTTCAAAAGATAAAAATTTAGCTATAGAATAACATGGTGCCATCTGATTTGTCCGAACCTCCGCGCTCGGAAGCTTCTAAAGTGAGGTGGTTCACAGAAGGGGTAAGTATTACCTTCGAATGCACAGTCACACTCGATCAGAAGCTGTACATTTTAATTTATTCTCACGAGGTTTTTCGATCTGCTGGAGTTTGATCGCAAAGCCTTCTTTAAAACCCTTAAACATATGATAATAATTTATTGGATTTGCAACATATTGATTGCGCGAAACTTTGAAGATGATCTATTCTTTGGGCAGATCACTGTGCTTCCTTGTCAAATTACTGTTTAAGATTTAGTCGTTGCCAGTTATAAATGACAATAATCTATGCGATGATGTTCTTTATTCTCATCACCTGTCTGCTTGACAATGTATTGAATCTGTAAGGAGAAACTGGATGTTGGTCACTCTTGCAAATTTCCACTTTATATTAAATTGTGTCTTGGCTGTGCACGTGGTCAAACTTTTAACAGAGGCTTCCATCAATGGCAACTTAAGGAGAGAGTTTTTTCAGACTACAAGTCAGCTTACATATGCACAGCTGCAGTAAAAATAGTTTTAATGTTAATGCAGGATTATTTCTCAATCATCTTTAGGAAACTCGGTGGAGGACTGGTGCTGCTATTGCCTGGGTGATGATAATTCTTCCATGTACATTGTTAATATCTTCAGCAGCAGCCTCTATAGATCTCTTTCATCCTGTTAACTGGATCTCAGGTATGCGTGCTTCATCTGTGATAAACTCTGGCTGATCAATCAAAATTATGAAAATGAAAATTACTTTCAAACAATACCATTCAAAACCATTTCATTGATGGGCTTCATAACATTAAACAGTCAAATGTTTTTTTTATTTTAGTTTGCTTCGGTTTCTCCCATTTCCTTCCTCTGCAAAATCCAAAACTTCTTAATTCCAAAGTGATCTGCTGTAAGAATGTCATTAAGAGCTTTCTCTAAGAGTTTTTCAGTTTCACTGGTTTTCTCTCCTCTACAAAAGCCAATATAGTCGAACCTCTCTATACGGACACCTCTCTAATACAGACAGTTTCCTATGTACTGACAAAGTTTTCATACATTTCCTTCAAAAAAACCTCTACAATACAGACCCTCTAAAACGGACAACAGACACTAAATCTCTTCCCTAGGGAGCAAATTCATAGAAATTTAACCTCTTTATCAAGGCCAATTTGATACAGTATAGTAAGTTCCTAGGTGCAGTATATTGTTTTGTTTTAAAACCTGCATGTACGGCATGTAACTGAGAAATACGATAAAGTTAATCAATTTAGATTCAGAAATTCACAAGACACTCACTTTTACATACATACATACTTTTTTTGGCTCATCCCCACGGTGCTTTTCAGAGTCAATTTCACATTACAAAATTAAAAACTAAGTACATGACAATGATGAAAGAAGATAAAGGTTAATAAAATTAAATAAAGCAGTCATTCAGAAGCTTTTGCCTGAGTAAGTGCTTGAAATCGGTCATGGATGGGCTAAGTTTGAGTACAGGCTGCAACTCATTCCACAGAGAGGTCGCTCTATATTGATATTGAAAGGTCCTTTGGCCGCTAGCAGTATGGAAGAGTGGTATGTTCAAAAGTTGAGAGTTTCTGGTATTCCTTGTCGAGACGGCAGATCTTCTGACAATCTTAGATGTCAAATACTCTGGTGCACAACTCGTCATGAACTCTACACTGTCAGTGGAGACTATGGTATAAATTAAAAGTAACATCATCATGGTGACCTCTCCCAGACGGACACCTCTCTAATACGGACACTTTGCTCTGTCCCTTTGGTGTCCGTATTAGAGAGGTTCAACTGTAACTCAAAATACTAAAAGTGATCAGCTCATTTGCTTTTTATGTCTGTTTTTAAGCCACTACTTGAATTTGTGAATCCTTTCTGTTTTCATTAATGCTTACTCATTTACTGTTTGTTTGTCTTTGCAGAATGCCTATCCTTGGTTTTAAGCTTCTCATTTTGGACATCTGTTTGTTTTTATTGTACTGTTAGTGTTGCAGTATTGCTTTCCTATGCTAAATTCAACACAGGTAAGTATTTACCTTTGTTCTCTAGAAGTGAGAATCTATGAGGATCAAACCAAGGAAAATTATTCTAAGTTTTGCCTGCCTGTGAAAACCAGTCACCCCTCCTGCTGAAAATGTTAATGAAACCCTTGCAATTCCCTACCATTTGTGATATCATCTGTACTTCAGTTCTGTATGATAACACAGAAAACAAGAATCTGAGTTACCTTATTTCTCATTATTTTAGTGAGAGATGTAATTCACCAAACACAAGTGGCAGCGATCTTGTTTCCTCTTCACCCTGCCAGGATGTTTTACATGCTGTTGTTCACAACATGTGGCAGTCTTTCTGCCTGGTGCTTTTTAGGAATAATTGGAGGAGAAGAAGACTACTTAACCAGATTGTGTGAAACGTAAGTAGGGAATGTTAATAGTGTGATATTATTAAGTGCGTTCTTGAGCGACTTTCAAAAAGACACTTGATTAGTATCATTATGCACTGTAATTCATCATAATTTAATCATGATAATACTTAACTGTAGTTTACAAAATAAGGTACTAAATGATTTCATATACAGATGTAGAAGAGTGCATGTTTCTGACAATGTTGGAGGAATACACAAAATGGGATCATGACTTGTGTACTCAGGGCATCCACAGTCAAGTAGCGATCGATACCCTCAATCAACCCGCGATCAATACTTGATCAACGTGTTGGTTGACACTTGGTCGACATCTCAGTCAAACATTGGTTGAGAGTCCACTAATTTTCGCAGTTATGCCATTGAATATCGATCAATACATATGAGTCAGTTGACACTCGGCAGTATATTGACCAACACTCGATCAAGTGTCAATCACATGTCGATCGAGATGTTGAGCAAGTGTTGATCAAGATATCGATCAAGTGTTGATCAAAGATCGATCAATGGTATCAGTCAACACTCTACTGCAGATGCCTTTAGTGCACACTATCCACAAAATGTTTATTAATCAGTTGCTTTTGGTTGGTGATTTATAAGCTCTTATCCCCTTGATTTTGATATTTTGCACTTTCAGATCAGAGGAATTCTGCTTGAATGAGCACCTTGTTTTTGGAATTCTTTTTGGAGCTTGGCTGGTAAGCACATATTCAAAGATCATGACTGGGGATGTTGGTAAGGACCAGCTGCCAGCAAATTTCACCAACAGAAGGAGAACTTAAATCCGGCTGAAATTTTGCTCAAAAACTTTGCAGCTGCCAAGGCCAGATGGACTTGTTAATGAGCTGGCTGTTTTCGCTGCTGCATTCCTGAATGATGATACAAAACAATAATGATTAGTAGTCCATGGTCTCAAATTAGTATAGGTAATCATACGGTTTCGAGTTCAATTTGGAATTAATTTGCACGAGTGAGTTTTGCAAAAAGCTGAAATTGCACGAGTTGCTTCGGCAAGTGTAATTTCAGCTTTTTGAAATCCTCACAAGTGCAAATTAATTCCAAATTGAATGAGAAAAAGCGTATGATTACTTATTAATAATATAAACATGAAAAAAATTGCATGGAGGAAGTGCTGAAAGACCTTTCTTGAAGCCATTTTTTCTCATTTGAGAAAACTTTTTTCAAAGTTTCTGCACAAAATTTTTGTCATCATTTTAAGTAATATCATTGGCTTCAAAAATTTCCTACTGTCTTTCAGCCAATCATAATCCAAAATTACGATGTGTAATTTGTACTGGTGTTACACTTTTTGCACCATTGTTACACTTTTTGCAGTGGTGTTACGTTTGAACTGCACTGCTCTAAGCCAATCAGAATTGAGTAATTTTGTCATGAATATTATTATTCCAGTGAATGTATGTTGATAAATTTTGGCTGAAGTTTGCAAAGGAACCTTTAGGTGCCTCTGTTTGTCCACGAAAAAAAATGTCCACTTAATCTTTCCATCACACTCACAAAATCTTTGGAAAGTACAATGATTCATTGTTATTGCTTAATGTTACTGTTAATAGCAGTGTGTTAGATTATTTATTTAGTCAGACCAATCAGTGTCTACCTTAAGCTAGTTCTGTGTAGAAGAGTGACTCTAAACTACATTTGTCATTGATTACTACTGTATTTTAGGGGTTTTATTCCAGTCTAAAGTACTTCTTGAAGAAGGAATTTCATTTTGTATTTCCAAGAGTTCAGGTAAGTCTCTCACTGTAGTCCTTTAATATTTTGCTTTTGTTGTCTGTTCTCTTACATAACATGGTAATGATCTCACAATGTCCATGTGGTAGGTTTGAATATTTTCTGGAACTACACAATCAGAAATCTCTCATTGTGCTAAGAGAGACAGTAGTGAAATTTCAGCCCCAGAACTCCTTATTCAAATAAAATAGAACTTTAGAGGTCTGTGAATATTTGTTGGTAATTGGTGAACTCTTCTTAAGAACATATTTCTATGATCATGATAACTTATTTTTAGTTATTTATTATGGTAACCTG
>Ga0126338_10004357_pt1 | contig 10031 bp, 8 predicted proteins | sample OrbCmetagenome_2_FD_92529 | JGI IMG/M metagenome (GOLD analysis project Ga0126338, IMG submission 92529) | Coral microbial communities from Petempiche,Puerto Morelos, Mexico - Orbicella C C metagenome | ecosystem: Host-associated > Invertebrates > Cnidaria > Coral | place: Petempiche,Puerto...
AAAAAAAAAACCTATTCTGAACCCAGCCCGGGCAGTTTTGGCCCCCGTCAACATTCCCCCCCTCCCCCCCCGGCCGGCCCCGCCCCCTCCCCCCCCCCCTCCCCCCCCCCACCACACACACACCCCGGAGCAGGACTGATCAGATCACAGTCCTATCGGACCTCGCTCTTTCAGTTCAACATGACAGTCTCATCATTTGGGGGCTTCTTTTAGTGTTTGTAGGGGAAACACAAAAATATGACGAGGTGGTTAAAATTCTTATCTATTATTTATAGGTATATTAGAAGGTGGTAATTTTAGACAGATGTATTAAAAAGGTATTAACGTAAAAAGGAAACTTTTAGTTAATTTCACTCTGTAATGACTCTAATGGTCAATTCGGAGTTTCAACATCCCTTCTCCGGCATCCCCAAAGGTAAAATGAAAAAAAAAAAACGCGCGAATTTTTTCCATATCCCCTCGCCTCCCATATGATTTCAAATTCCCGTTTCTTGTTAAAATACAGAAAATCAGGTAGGGAAGTGATCTATGACAAGAGAAGAGGGGGTCACCGGCCATTTTTAGGGGTGGCGAATGGTGAATGCGAGACTTTGCGAGACGACGAGGTTAGCGTTTTTCTTTGCGAGCCCGAGACATTTTGATCTCTTCAATTGCGAGACCGAGACTTCAAAGTGTTTTAAATGCGAACTCAAAACGTTCAGGTTCTAAGATGTTGTGATGTCATTTAACTTTATAAAAAAATAAGCAAATCGGTACTTAACGACTTTCTTAGCCTTGAAAAAAAATCGAGACTGCGAGACAGCTTTGTGAGAAAAATCGAGACTGCGAGACGCACATAAGCGCTAAAAAACGACACTGCGAGACCCGTGAAATTTGGCGAAAGTTTTGCGAGACCATGGGTTTTTAAAGGACCATTCGCCACCCCAATTTTTGAGAGTAATTATAAACTGCTGGTGAAGTTAATGTATGAGGTACCAAGCCCTATTTTTATTTATTTATTTATTCTTTCTCTCAGCTCCATTATTTACAATCTAGTAATTATCTTCTTAACATTCCTCTACTTACAATAAATTATACAGTGAACAATCTATAATTACTACCTTTAGACCACGCCCACCGCAGTAGCATTTTTAGTGATCTTGTATTAAGCGGCCACCTTTAAGTCCCGAGGGTGGCCGCTTATATTCAGGTTCGACTACTGTATATGACCGCTTGAGGAAAACATTGTCGGCATTTTTGCTGGTCTGAAAAAGAAACATAAAGCTTAAGGGTATGTGTGTGTGTGTGTGTGGGGGGGGGGGGGGGGGGGGGGGGGAGCGTGGGGTGGATTATTATTGCCCATCCTTACTGGGCACAAGTTTACCTCAGGCCGCAACGTTAGGCAACGTGATACATCAAGCGTGCACACTGAGGAAGAAATACATGCAAGTATAAACCACTGTAGGACTTGGAACTCACTTCGATCCGCACATCAGGGGAGAAAAACTGTTCGGTGTAACATCTGAACCATTTGGAAAAAATGTAACGAAGAAATTTAACCACACGCTGTTTTTCATGAAATACTACATCTACACTAACAAGTTGCGTACTTGTTCAATCTTACTTGCTGATTTTGCAAACAAAATCTCACTTTAATACAGAATCGAACATATCGAAGCATAAATAATATGAGAAACAAAAGATGTCTCCTCCACTTTCTTGTTAGTTTCAAAATTTTCATTATAATTAAAGTAATTCCTAATCATTAAATGTAAAGTAACTTAAGGTTATCCAACGCAATGTTTTCTTCTTGTATTCAGTGATTATGTAAGTATGAGAAATTAATGTAAATATAATGTTAAACGAGTGCTCTTTGTATTATCGACAGGAACAGCGGTCATTAATGGTAGAATTTAATGTCAATTTTAATGGCGTATCATACAAAAACACTTCATGTAAGGAAACAATAGGACAATCAACACTATGAAGCCATCAATACTTTAAACAAGGTTCAGTGTCAAACTTGTAACTTAACAGTATAACATACGTAACCTGGTGTAAAAGTGCTGTGTAAATTGTAAATTTACTCTAAATTGTCCTCTACGCTTCTTCGGTATACAGCACTGTATTTCTAGGAATTACAGTTCACAACAAAATATCTCATTCAGTCAATTCGTAGTTGTTAGGTTCAGGGTGGCCGCTTAATACAGGTGAAAATAACAAAGAAAGGCAAACGTAGTACTAATGCTACAGGGTGGCCGCGGCCGCTCAATAGAGGTGGCCGTCTAATACAGGTAACAAATACAGCGTTTGCATGAGCGAAAAATCGAGACTTTGAAAACTGGCCGCTTAATAGAGGGTGGCCGTGTACCACAGGGCCGTTATTAATATATAGGTTCGACTGTATTGTTTTATATTGGGCTTTTTTTCGCGATCCTCTAAAAGAAGCTTCCACTCCCGCGCATCACATTTAGCAAAAATTTACTCCAAGATGACTTTTAGAGAAGAATCAGGCGGTGTAGGACACTGTTCACGTGACACTATTTGACCAAGAAGACTAGGGTAGGAAAAAGAAAAAGATAATAACAACTCTAGTTTCCCTACCCTAGCTGGCATTTTAGGTCCAATACGACAAAGCCTGTATAATCCAAGTGAAACAAGGCTCGGACTCAGTGTTTCTCTTACCGTCAGTCTCTGAATCTTTAAGGCGTGGCCATATCTCCCGTCATTATCTGGTCGCGGTGGAAATTAAATCCGTGAGCCCAATTACATTGCACATTTTAATTCCTAACGCACGTATTTCTCGTGGGTGTCTTGATGGTCACACCCTATAGTGGGAACGTACTTTAAACTACAAAGGTTTAGCGTCAGATAAGTTCCATCTTTGTATCTTGAAGTTTGATCCCGACGAAGTCTCACTACTAGGAAGGAAAGTTATTTATAGTAACCTACTGAACGCTTTGTCGCGTTTTTCGCCGTTACTTCCATGAAAAGATTCCTTTAGAAGTCATTTCAAAGAAAAGCTTCCCAATCTGTATCACGTGATCATTTTTTTAATACTCATTCGAAATGAAATACGTTTGAAAAAATTATGATAATCTATTTGAAGGGAGGAACATCTGAGATCAATAGCAGAGGGTCAGTGGTCGTCGTAACAACTTCCAATTTCATTCTGGGAGTAACCTTCCCGCGGGGGGGGGGGGGGGGGGGGTGTGCGGAGAAAGAGAGCGGGGAGGTAAAAAAAAAGTAGAAAAGAGGGAAGGAGGGAAAAAGAGGAGAGGAAAGGGGGGGGGGGTGGTCGGGTTGGCTACCTATTTTTGTGTAGTTGCAACGGTAAGGGGGGGGGGGGGTTGGTGGGTTCCATGCAGATACGAGACTGGATGTCAGTAATACATGTATACAATGAAGCCTTTAAATTTGTCCATCAAAAACCTAAGAAAACTTTGAGCCTTCTCTGCCATTAACACCATTGTTAATAACTTTCACTTCCCCAATGTTCAGAACGAAAACAAGCAAACAAAAGCTAACACCGGCCTCCGAAGGGACCAAAAAACCGCAGAAGAAAGTCCTTCTACCACTTTCCATTGTATATCTTGCTCTAATCAGAAGGCTATGTCAAAAGCTTTGTAATATTTACTCGTTCTAGCTATTTTCATTTTAAAACTAAATGAAGAAGGTTTCGTGACACATGTGGAATGTAGCGTGACAGGTGATAAAAGAAACATCAAAGATTTTTATTTACCTATTTACCTATTTCACATCGCCAACATTGAAACATCTTATCTAGCCTTCATTTTCAGTTTATAGAACATATTTCTCAGTTTATAATACACATATTGATGGCCGTTTTCACTACAAGTTAATATAAATAACACCCGCACTGCATCATGCTCACGACTGAATGGCGTGAGCATTTCCTGCCTAAGCGAGGTCAGCCAAAATTAGAAGCAGCCCTCTCTTAAATGTTGTAGCAAGATATATCTAGGTCTATAAGACAAGGTGTAAGTCTATAACCTCATCTCAACTTTATCCCTTGTAAGATTAGTTTCTTCGGCTACACGCGTTACCATCTCCTGGTACTGGCGGCCAATACCGACCATTCCATTATCGAAATGTCGCTTGGGAATATGCTTTTGGAAGTCGGTTAACAAACTATATGTTTGAACACGTGGCTTAGTATTTTTGCTTGCCATAATAGCACGATAATGAAATATCGAAAAAGGGAACAGAAATAATACGGCAGAAGTCAAATGAAGTTAGACCTTCTTGGATGTTGATTTCACAATTTTCCACAAATCGGGCGATTACGCAATGACATTTGACCACATTTCCAATTCGTATTAAACGGTCAATAAAAAATAAAAATGGCACGTTCACAAGCAAGGAGTAAAAAGTCGAAAGTCTATTATTTTCTTGTCGATCGTTGTTTGTCTAAATAACATACATTCGATACCACTTAAAAGTGATAAGAGATAAACAATAACACACTACTTCAGTGATCCAAGAACGAAAAGCGAATACTCGCGCGCTTCGGGACTTGCTTATTGAAATTCTTTGTCAATCTAAAAGGAGAGAAGGCATCAGTAATTTCAAGCGCTCTAAGATCAGTTGAGAACATAACCAAGAAAAAAATCAAAGTGGCGGGTAAGTTGAGTATTAGAAAGGGGATCATGACTTCTGTAATCACCATCTTTTTTATCTGCCATGTTGGATTTAGATTGGGAAATTCTAATCTAAACGATGATTGGTCAGATCCCTAGTAACAGCAGCCATTGTCATGTTAGCTGGCACAGATGATCATCTAACATGGCTGCCACCCTTAGTACTAAATTTAGAGAAGGTGGGTTTAACCCATTTAGAACAGGAGATACGGGTGATTCAGCAGGCGGCAAAAACTTTACTGTCCTGATGTCAATGTAAGTTAATACGAAAGGCATTGAAATCAGGCAATTTTTCTTACTGGAGATGGCATTAAATATTCACGGAAAGGGATTTACAATTCCAAAAACCATATCGAATTGTAAAAAGTGAAAAATACCTCTAATTTGGGGTCCAAAATGGGTGGCCGTCGTCGGGGATGGTAACTCGCTCGTAGTTCGTGGAGTGTCGCCACGTAGGATAATAGTTGTCTTATTTTGAACAAAATATGCTGTTCCTCGTCAAATTAAACCCAGAATTCTCAAGTTTACTATTAGAAGAGACCAAAGCAACTTAAGCATTGTCTTTATTTTTATTAGCTGCGAAAGAAAAACGCTATTGTCGTGTGGTTTCGGTTGGACAGCTCAGTTTTGGCAGCCGCTCGTACAGCGGGAGCTGCCGCCGTATGCATAATGCTCACGGCTCCCAAGGAGCTTGGGATACCTTTACTGAAACGGCTGATATTTGTTGATTGTCTGCCAGCTTTTCAGCCAGAAGGTAACAAGGTAGCCGAGTTGACTTTATTAAAGATCCAGAAAACGTCCTAAATTTTAATTAGTTTTAAAACCAAACCGTTATATTTTAGGGTCGTTTTTCACAATTCAGGCTAATTAGGTTGTTAATAGGTTCCTAATTTTCAGTGGTTGTCCTAGTGGAAGCATTCGCAGAAATATTGTACTTTTTATGCATAATAATTAATTTTAGCACTTGTATTTTCAACAACAAAACTGCTTGCGTTGTTTGCAAAGAAACAATATATACACAATAACTTTTTGTCAGAAGTTTCTCACACAATTAAAATCCAGAATTTAGACTATCAAAGTTGGAGTGATTTTTCTGTATAAGAACCCATATATTTTTCTTTGCCAGGTTGAACAAGTTCTTACATTTTTGGGTATTTCAATGCCAAATTTCAGCCTCAAGGTTCTTATATGCAGGTTTTTACTGTATCACTGGATCTGAGATTACACCATTGTACCTCTCAAAATTGTGGAATACTGAATACTTTCTGACAAATGCATTCTTATGACTGGAAAAAAGCTTAGAGGCCTCAATGTCACTCGACTTTTTTCACTTCGTCTCTCATTTATTCCCGCTCTCCCTCGAGGTTGTTCAACCGGTTAAAACAGGTTTTCGATGGACGTCACTCACGCGTCAGGTGTTACACCAGCATCCATTTCAACTCATTTCCGATCGACTCTCTGATAAATGTAACAAAAAGAAACAACCAATTTCATTGCCTTTAATTAACATTATACACCTAAAATCCACACGTATTAGATAAAAAATTGCATATAGTGTTTGTCTTTCTGGCATTGTTATAGAGGTGGAATTTTTCCCCCATCATTCTATCGTAAGGCAGTCATTAAGAGTTAAGCCCGGTGTTTCCAGTTAAAGTAATTAATTATAACTTATAATTGTAGCCAAAGAGAAGCGACATATTTTTCCTATAAAAATGCTAGAAATTTATAAATATCCTTACAGAGTTTACTTGTTAATCAAATTTTAAATCTAAAGTTTCTAGAAGCAGCCTTACAGTTATTCCTTACTTTCCTAAGCGAAAAGTGACAAAGCCTTTCATTATGACAAGATAATGTTGAACTTTGTTCAAACACTTGACATATGCTTGAACGCAACTTAACTATAACTACCCTGAGTTTGAAACGTGAGTGTATTGGTACTAGTTTACTGACTATGTAAAATTACCTCGTGACATTTAAACCATTTTCGCCCTAGTTGTTGTAAAAAGTACCTGATAAGTTATTCGTATTAGTGGGATAAGCCACCCATGGAATTAAAGGAGCTTAGTCACGATATTTTGAGTTGTTCTGGCCACGTACAAAATCACCTTTCAATTGAAGGAAATAACAGTTTACTAAGATAGAAATACACCAAGGAAAAAATAATAAACCATAAAAGAACAAGGATGTTTAAGGATGGAGAAGATTAACACGGATTACAAATGAAGAGCTTGAAAAATATGGCCTATACGTTTCAAATGCGCAAACTGTGACTTAGCTCCTTTAAAGATGCCAAACCAATGGAATAAGGACATTATGTACATTTGATTTCTCTTTCTCCTCATTTGCGTTCTGCTTAGTCTGCTGGTTTGTCCATGGGGTGATAACCAATCTGGGCCCATCGTAAAATTATGCTGGTTGCTTTTTAATTTTGAAAACAAAAAATTCAAAATATTTTTCGCGTAAAGAAACTTGCCAACCCGAATCCTGAGTTGGTACACAAAATCACATCAAGCGATATTATGTGGCCGTGTCTCGTAAGGACTGGTAACTAGTACCAAATTTCACAAATGTGATGGGCCAAAATCGATATTGCCCGCGGTCTAGGATACGAAATTGAGAAATTTTTGTAAGTAGTCCAGAAATTAAAAATACTCACTACAAGACCAAGGTAATATTAGAAGCTAGAAAAATTAAAAAATAAACCAGTCAGTGAGTTCGACCTTCTTCTGACCAAAAGTTTTCATCCCAGTTCGCAAGCAAAACGGCAGCGACTATGAACCGGCTGCATAAAGCGACTTTCAGCGAATTGTAGTCTTGTTTGGCCATGTAATAAACATCTTATCAACCGAGCTTGACTGCGTTCGGTCTGTTCTCACGACCACGGTCAAGATTGTCGTATACAGACTTCCTGATCTAAGTACATTTTGAGTTTGAATTCCTTGTTACATCATTCTGCATGTAAAAATATCACATTTTAATCTACAATTTAATTTTGTGTCAGATATTATATTCTCTGGCGGAACAACGTGTACACATCATTTCCTACGAAGAGCATTGACAAAGAAATATTTCGTCTACCGTTGCATAGTTATAAGGTATTCCGGATAACACTGATTGTCGTAAAATACAACAAAAATAGACGGATTTACTCGATTATCAACCACTGATTCATACAATATCTCTGGTCTTGAAAGGTTCTTTGGGGGAGGCACTTTCAATGTAGAGTTGCCTACGCAATACTGCCCGACCAGGACCCGGGCAAGGTACATGTAGCGACCCCCGGCATCTCCCATCCTTGCGTAACCAAGTGAGTAAGAGGCGTCTCTTGCAAAATAAGTACCTTGTCCAAATCTAGTTCCTAAAAAGAAACACAAAGTGTTAGTGAGGCGAAAGATTCCAACAAATAACAGCATGGCAGTCGAACCTCTCTAATACGGACACCGAAAGGATAGAGCGAAGTGTCTGTGTTAGAGAGGTGCCCATATTGAAGAGGTCACTATGATGAAGTCACTTTTAAGACTCTTCTGACAGTTTAGAGCGTTTAGTAACTACAATCAGGTCCAAAAGTGAGTGTCCTGTGAATTTCTGAATCTGAATGATAAAGTGTCAATATTTGTGTAACAACCGACAGGAAATGGTACATACCTCAAATTATCGACACCTTGTCTCCGGAGTGTCCGTAATAAAGAGGTTAACAGTTGTATGAATTTGCTCCCTATGGCCGAGATGTAGTGTCCGTTGTCCGTTTTAGAGAGGGTCTTTGTTATAGAGGTTTTTTTTTTACAGGAAATGCCGGTATGTGAATTTTGTCGATACATAGGAAACTAACTGCATTAGAGCGGTGTCTGTATTAGAGAGGTGTCTGTATGGAAAGGTTCGACTGTGACAAATGAATAAAAACTAAAGCTTAATTTTATACAATCGGAAAAAGGTAACTATGATCAGAAAGAGTGGATATTTCTGTAATTTACTCGCTTGAAATACGTGGCCCAAGGAAATAAAGAGGGAGAGAACAGGTCTTTCATATGTGACCTCTTCCAATTAAAATTATTTCAATCCATTGTCAGTTGTGTCTCAAATTGTATGGCTATCTTAATATCGACACCTGACTGAGAATTTAGACTGACGGCATGTTACTGTTTCTTTTAAGGGATGACCGCGCGGTCGTAGCAACGAACAAAAATAACCCGGTGCAAGCTCTAAATATCTTTCTAATAATGGTCCACGGGGATTCTTTCATTATTTTCTCTGTTTCACTCGGGATCATGGATTGCGCAATTGTGAGAGTGCTCGCCTTCGACCATTGTGGTCCTTGTTCAAATTCTAGACCTGCTGAGGTTTTTTTCTCCAGCTGGTCTGGTTCTTCTTCCTTACTGCAAATTGTAATTAGACTTCGATGCACGACCCAGATAAATTGCAAATCTCGCTCTATCATAACTGTTACATTCGTTACACAACCACCTCACCTTCCAAAGCAATAGCGTAACCACTTACCATGGGCCCCACATAAGCTTCTGTTAAATCCTTGAGTGTAAATGTGGCTGACATTTTTAGCGTCGGTTCCATGAAACAACTGCCGTTCACTACTCCCACCAATGTCTTTGTCCATCTTTTGTTTTCTTACCATGTAACACTGGCAAAGATGAGGATTCGGAATTCGTTCTATTTTCTGAATATGCACTCCATCAGCGGTAGCCTGGAACTTGCGCGTGACGTCTTAATACTCAGAGGAAGTTTTCAAGAGTGGAACCAGGTGCACTGTCATGTCAGCGCTTGGCATTTTCGTCCAGTGTTTGGGAAGAGGAATTCCTGAAGACAGAAATGGTTACCACCTTTACCTTTTTGCAGTGTATATCAAAATAGAAACAGAGAAAACAATCAGTTATTTTTTCAACTGATGAAAAATGAGGTTACTTCGTTTTTTTGAAGAAACCGTTCTAAAATTCTTAAATGGGCTTGGGAAAATTTAAAAATTGCGCGGTGCTGGTAGATATGCATATTTTCAGCTAAATCTCTAGCATGGACTGCCTTTGAATGGAAAATCTTGGACAGTACTTTGGTCCAACAACTTGGAAAATATTGGGCCAGCAGTAGAGCCATCTAATTGGTTGATTTAAGTCATTGGACCTCTGCATTAAACAATTAAAAGGGGTTATTAAAAGGGGTTATGGTAACAGCGTTTTTCGCAAAACTAACTGATGCAATACTGTGACTAACCTTCTTCAACTCCCTTCACCTTTCTCTTCAGTGTAATTTGTTCACCGGTTTGTTGTCCGCGGCCAGTTTTTGACTTCAGATCAAGGATAAACTTCTCTCCACGTAAAGATACTCTAACTGTGGGCGCAGCTTTGCTGCTCGCAATCTCAATCTTCGCTTTTGCTCTGGGATCAA
>Ga0126338_10004358_pt1 | contig 10030 bp, 5 predicted proteins | sample OrbCmetagenome_2_FD_92529 | JGI IMG/M metagenome (GOLD analysis project Ga0126338, IMG submission 92529) | Coral microbial communities from Petempiche,Puerto Morelos, Mexico - Orbicella C C metagenome | ecosystem: Host-associated > Invertebrates > Cnidaria > Coral | place: Petempiche,Puerto...
AAAACTGTGGGAAACACTGTAAAAGAAGCCATTAAAGCATGCATAATTGAACTGAAAATCATGTGGGTATCAATTTTATACCTGTAATTAGACACCCACATGATCACACGCTGATTACATGACAAATAGGCGTGCAGAGAACCAATCACGATCGAGAAGTCTGTTTTAGATACGATTATAACAAGTAATCAAATGATTTTTTCAATACAATTTGGAACAAATAAGCACTCGTAAATTTTTCAAAGACTACAAAAAAAAAAAAAAAACACACTCACCCTAAGTTTTGAGAAATGTACTATACTAAGGGATACAGGGGAATTTCAAAGAGGATATTGATTTTCAAGCGTGATTTTTTAGCTCCTTAACTTGGTGCAGAAGACACAATACATGTTACAAAAAAACACCACCCTGCAAACCGTTTGTTTTCATTGTTTTCCTCATTCTTTTGTCCTTTTGTTTTTTATTGTTTTGCATCAGCTGTGTCTTCTACACCAAGTAAGAGCCATTTTTTTCTTTCCCATGTGCCTCACTGTGGCCTGAGGTATGTTCTTGGCGAAGGGACATTTCTTTGGGTTTTGACAAAACACTGAACCCCTACAGCATCAGACCCCCTGTAAAATCCATGGAAAATAGAAAATAAAGCCCAGAACTATTAATTGGACCAATTCAGGTTTATTAATAAATTTAACTCACCTGCCAGATGCATTGCAGATTGCCTGCTCTCCTCTCCTTTGATTGTCAGGGCAGGTTTTGTATGGAAAATTGGGCATAGAATAAGTTGGAATAAATATAAAAAATAATAAAATAAAACTGCAACACTTCACAACTTTCCTTCAGCTAATATTCAAACATCACAAAATGTGAGTAAGAATCAGTGATGCCACTGCCAAAAACTCTCAGGAGGTTGTTCTGCCCAGTCTCTGTTGAGCATCACGTAAAAAAAAAAATTACATAAAAAATAAAAAAAAAATTCAAAGTTTCAAGGACCTGCAAGCCATCCATGAATTACCTTTCAAGGTCACAATAACTTAAAAAGACTGAAGTACAAAATCATCCATAAGGAGAAAAAATGGTTGTAACAGTGATCAAGTCAACATGATACATGCGACCACTGTATATTCTGATGAAACACTCTCTAGAATATATGTTTAACAGTAATGTCAATTATAATAACAAGTGGAAGACATCTGTAAAAGAATAATAATCATTAATTATTAATTGTTATAATAACAGCAACAGGTGGTAGATGATCCAGTTGACACACTACCTGTGATTACTCAGTGACACTCTAAAAAAAAATCATGCCCCAGAAAATCACCCACCCAACCCCACCCTCCCTTCAAAAAAAAAAATCATGGTCCATTATAATTACTTAGTCCATTCCTTAATACTCATAGGATGGGAATGTTTCTTTTTTAATGTAACATACATTAATTGTACTCTGTATATGCTTTGATCCTTATGAAGGCATTTGCCTGAATTTTATGTCAGTTAAGATCATTTTATTTTAAATCTGAATATTTGGCATAAGTATAATTTCCAGAGGTGAATACAAGAATTGAACATTCTGATTGGTCAAAAAGCTCAGATTATGATGCTATATTCACTGAGGTTAGCAGTGAATATAACATTTCTAAGCTTGGTTACTTAAAGCTCGCCACCTTTACCATCTTGGCAAGTAAACATGACAGACAGTTTCTGAATGAAATTTTCGTTCATTCCAATTATTAGACATCAGGATAATTGAAAGGATGGATAATTTTCAAAATGACTGTTGTCGCCCTTGGACCAAAAATCTTTTCAAGGCATTTAAGAATCATAAATGCAGTGGTTTATACATCGATCACCAGCTGAGATCAGATCGATTGACAGAAATTTATTTTCTTCAGACTAAAGCTATTAATTTTAGACAATGATGAAAACTATGAATGAAGTCGACAATGATAAAACAAAGGTATTAGATAAATTGATTTTTTGTAGTGTTTTGCTTGTTTGTTTTTCAAAATAGATGTAAATGTAAGCTTCTTGTTGAAACTAGGGCTGCATACGTGTACGCAAACAAACAATTGTGGATGTGCTTTTATGCTTTAGTCCATTATTTTGTAGTCGTTGATATTCACAGCTGAAAATTATACTAAAACAATTATTATTCGCCTCAGGCTCAGTGGACATTTTGTAACTTCACCAATGTTCACTTCGCCTTTGGCAAATAATTGTAAAATGATTACTCCCATACATGTATATCTCATGGTGAGTTGAACGATTAGGACAGCATGGATGAGAATCATCTTGCACTGAGGAGATGAATGAACACATCAGGCACTTAATTTAAACCCTGTGAAAAATTATGGACCATTCATAGTACAGTATCATTATCAATCATCAAAACTTTGAATTCCTCAGAGTTAATCATGGTAGACTTGTGCAATCATTACATTTATTTATAACTCTCACGTTTCTGAACTCTGCTACATTTCTTAGAACAAAGTTGCTTATTAATTTTTTGTTCTCACTGTTGTTTTTGTTTTGTTTCTTTTCTTTTTATTCTGGTTTGCAGTATTCTGCATTCTAGCTATTAATTCTGACTATTAATTTTGCAGTAACAGGTTTCAGTATCAAATGATTGAGTGTGCACACTCCTTTAGTTTTTTTATAGGTAACTTCAGTGGTCAGTTAATTATACAGTGTACCACATTTCTATATAAATTGATCAAAAAAATATATTTTGTTCTGCTAAATTATGAATAGCACAGTGTGCACATCCTGTTCTCAGCAACAGTAGTCCATTAGGTATAATTTCATTCCTTGTTATTATGTTGCCACGCCATCACATAAATGAATTCAAAATTCTTTTTATTCTGAATTCCTGAATAACTTTTCAGTAATAGATCTCTATCCAGAAATAAAAATGGGTACTAGTGCTCAACTAATCAAGTTGTCAAATTGGCACTCAGAAATACAGACGAGCCATCAACCTTGCAAAACTCCCCTTATCTGCCCCCGCCCCTTTTCATGCCTTCACCCCTTCCCCTTCCTCCCCTCCAAAGGATTAGACCACCAAATTTGTAATCACTAACCACATCATAACTATCTTTACTCTCATTAGGGTGACACATTTACAATCATGGTTGACAACCCCCAATCCCAAAATCCTTCAATACAGAGGATTCATGGAGTAGCATGCAGGCCAGGGACAACTAGGGAAATGATAGAGGCACTTCCTGGACTTGTCGCAAGAGAAAAAGATATTTATGTTGTTTCATATCCAAAAGCTGGTAAGGTGGTTACCACACTTTGCATTTTAAGTACATTTGTACCAGTTGCAAGTAGTACCTCTGCATTTGCAAGTACATCTTATAAGCACTACTTTTTCTAGCATGTAGTTAAATTAGGTGTTGAATTAAAACCTAGCTGAGAGGCTTTGAAATAAGACCTTGTCTTAAGTACACGTACAATTGTCAGGGTTGTCTTTCGAAACAGCTGTTTACTAAGCCAGTGATTAGAAATTTATAGCGTGCCTCAGTCAATGAAATTTACCACTGCATTTTTTTAGCAAAGATCAAAAATTCCTTTTCAAAGGGAAAATATTTGTGTGCATGATTTTCGTTATGCAGTGAAACCTGTGTTAAGCGGACACCCTTGGGACACTCACTAGTGTCCGCTTAATGCAGGGTGCCTGCTCTAAACAGGTTCTAATGTATTGTGCAATAATATTTAATTAAAAACCCTTTTGTAACACAGTATAACACAGTGTAAGATCAAAGACTGCTCATAGCACAATATCCAGTCAGTCCATGCATCAATGGCTTAATATTGGTTTCCGTGTCAACTTAAAAGAGGTTTCCACTGAATGCAGGTTTATCTTACAGTAAAAGTGGGAAGAAAATAAAATTTAAAAAAAAAAAAAAAGGGAGCCAGCGTGGCCGAGTGGTCAGCGCGTCGGACTCGCAATCCAGCCGTCCCGCTCTGGCCACTACCTGGATTTGTTTCTCGGTTCAAGTTCAAATTCTCGGCCACGCTTGTAAATAGCCAACTGGTTTGCCTCCGGCCAGTTGGGATTATTAACAATGTTATGTTCAGGTTGAATTATTTATTTCAGTTGTTTGCTCGGCCCCACTAGCACTTGTGCTAGAAACATTGCCGAGGGTAAATAAAGGTTATTTTATTATTTTTTTTTTTTTAATCTGGAATAACCGACTTTGCTTTAAAACGACATCGCATTTTAATGTTAAAGGAGTCTGAGCCGAGCTTTTAAAAGTAAAAAGTCCTTGAAGTGTCCGCTTATTGCAAGTTTTGTGCAACAAAATGGCTTAATATTGGTTTCCGTGTCAACTTAAAAGAGGTGTCCACTGAATGCAGGTTTATTTTACAGTAAAAGTGGGAAGAAAATTTAGGGACTTAAGCTGGTATCAACTCAATAGAGGGTGCCCGCTTAATGTGGGGTCCGCTTAATACAGGTTTCAATGTATTTATTCGTTTTAGGGACGACATGGACACAAGAAATTGTCTGGCAAATTCTCCATGATGGACGAATTGATTACAGGCGGATTGACGTGCGAATTCCGTGGATAGAAGGGATGCTTTTTCCGTACAAAGAAAATCCTTACAAAGTATCAACTGTTGACATGATTGAGAAAATGTTTGAGAGCTTTCCTTCGCCTCGTGTTTTCAAATCACACCTGCGCTACCATCTGATTCCCAAGGCTGCTAACAAGACTAGAAAGCCTCGGTACATTTATGTCATGCGTAATTCCAAAGATACAGCTGTGTCATATTATCACCATTATCACTTCATTCCCGCTGCAAAAGATCCGTCTTCTTGGGAAACGTTCTTTGACCAGTTCATAAACGGAGAAGGTAAGCCACTCTTTCCGACTTTTATTTGTTGGTTAAACTGAAGCCATGATCAACAAAGTAACTAAGACGAGTTATGTGCTGTCTCGAGATTAAACAGTTAGTTTTTTTTTTTTTTCTGAAGAATGCCAGTGTTTGTTTCAATCCCTTACATGTACCTGACCGTTGGCTGCTGTCAGATTTTTATTTCCCTCTATAGACAGGGTCCCAAAGTTGTTATTCAGTGGCTAGGAGTTATGTTTACCCTATGCTTCCTCTGTGTTGCTAAGCTGTTAATCTCTTTAATATGATGGTCGTGCCCTTTGTACAGAAGAACCAGACTGACTGTGATGACTGAACCTTACTTGGCCACAGTCGGCCACAGTGTTTTAGCCGATTCTGTTTATTTTTGTTGACTATCAGTTCTAAATTTCAACTGGCTGAGCAGCAGTCTTGTAGTGGCAAAATCTCTACCACAAAACTACCAAAGAAGAATGAATTTCTTATAATAATGTGCTTTTAAACAAATTGACCGATGTCTTTCAAGTTTACCTCAATTAAATCCGTTTCATTAATCTCCAACTTTGCCCATCCATGCCACATTTTGGTTTTTCAGTGTTTCTTTTGAGTTCTTCTACGGCTTTTAGCCATTATTAATTGCGATATTTCAGTTTATTCTACAACCAAATGGTAGGAGTTGATTTTTCCTAAAATTGGGTGTATACATGTACCTTGTTCATAATAATATTGCATTCACTAAGTATACTGTTTCCCAGCTAGCACTAAGCGAGCAATTTACGTGTTTGTTGTTCTTTCAGTAAATTCAGGCTCTTGGTTTGATCACGTGTTAAGTTGGTGGGAACATCGAGATGACCCTAACATATTATTTGTAAAGTATGAAGACATGAAAAAAGTAACTTACAGTATTTAAAGTTGATACCATTATTTTGATATGGAATTAACTGGTAGAGTAGGGTTCTGTTTCCCTGTTGTGGAGAAGGTTTTGATGATGAATTTGAGCGACTGCTGGTTAGTTGTATCGTGCCATCCATTCATTTTTCATTTCTGGTCAGAGCCCTTGATCCTACAGATTTGCTTTAGATCATTCGGTATCACGATTAACACGTTCATTGTCATGTAGTTCAGGATGCCAAGCGTATTGTTATATTTTACGGTGATACATTCGTACCTTCTGGATCAGTTCTCTAATCCAGTGTAACAGTTTTCAAAATTTAGCCCTAAAACGATTTGAACGCGACGCACAATCTTCCGCAGTCAATTATTATTAACTGAGGTCGTTACAGGTGGTTGAAATACTTATATCGTCAAACCAGGTTTAATTAACAAGATAGCTTTTCCACTGGATTGTATGTCATCGCATGAACGAACGAATTGAACTATGCAACATTAAGTTAATCTTGAAATGGTCAAATCATCGTTCTTATAATCTGCTCTACTTGACTGAATTTGGCCAGGCGTAGACGGAGTTTGACCGATATTATGGAGACCCGAGTCTGTGAACTTGAACTAGAACTTGCGAATTCCCCAGAACCTTCTAATTGTTTGGATCAGGTTAAGTTAACAAGAAGCGGGCATTTTTCTACTCGTTCTTTAAATAAAGCCAACAAAATAGGATATTACATCATAACCTCAGTTGTTTAGCCTCTATAGCTAGGCGCACGCAAAACGTGCACGTGGTGCGCGACCAATTCGTGCGTGGTGTAATCATGGTTTTTTAAAACTATGCTGATAGTATAGTCAATTACTATACAGAAATGTGAAAAAAGACGTAAAGTTGGATTCCGAAACAGTAATATTTTTTCTTTAGGATCCGCAAGCCGCCATTGACAAAATCGCACGTTTCATTGGAAAAGAGATCTCACGCGAAACACTCGATCTTATAGTTCAACAAACGACAGTGGATGCTATGAAAAACGAGGGGAACGCCAACTATAAATGGATGTCTGGTGCTAAAGGTGACTTCATTCGCAAGGGTGAAATAGGTGACTGGCAAGCAATGTTCAGTGAGGAACAAAACAAGATGCTTGAGAACATCTACAAAGAAAAACTGGCAGGGACAGGGCTGGAATTTGATTTTGATCCAAAATAGATGGAAAAAAGGGTTGAATTGTGCGACCGATACGATATTTGTGAGGAAGACTTTAGTCGTGTTAGGTCTTTGTCTAACGCAGCTCCACCCTTAGAGTGGTCCCATGCAAATACCCCTGAATCCACGAACTAAAGCCAGGAGAGCTTATCGCAAATTGACAAACTGAAACGTACTAATTTTCAAATATATCAACTGTCATTCGACATGGTCAACACTGTACTCAGTCTTTGTAACCGTTGTCTCAAAAGAGGGGCAGGGGAGTGGGTGCTTACTTGAGGGGTAGGGTGGGGTGGACGCTTATTTCAAATTTTGGACGATACTCGAGCTGCCTACTGTAGGATTTACGGTATGTGACATCTAATGATATTCTATTCATTAGGCTTACAATTGATACAAGACAAATTGATTCGCTTTGTTACGATGGATATAGTTCACACATATTATTGTAGTTGGGCTGACAAGGGGTAAAATTGCAACTACTGTAAATAACGTGATCAAGTTTATTTTTATGACATAAAAGAGCAAACTGTGCTCATTAAGTGTTTTATGTGACAGCCAGAGACTGATTTTTCTGCATTTTTGTTATAATTGACTTATATTGCGTAAGTCTTCAAATTTGTGGGAGCAAACTGGCACCATCACTACGCAGAAGCCACCTACTTTCTTACACAGCTCATTTTCAGGAATAATTTCGAAGCAATTACATTCTGAAACGTTCCTAAATGGCTGCGATTCCTAAAATATGTATATGAAATCGTTACAACTCCTCTAATAATAATAAAATTCCTTGGTTTACCATGGAATGGATAATTATATGTATAAACGTATCGTGGCCGCAAGTATCAAACCTCTAGGTCTTGGAACGTGCTCCATTTACAATTGAAAATGAGTTTCCATGCACGTATGAGCATAAATTATATGATACGTGATAACCAATCTAGACATTTACTTAGTCATTCCAGCTTTCGCAATTAAACTTGTCATATGTACCTAAATATATGAATATTGGCAATTACCTAGACAGCGGGTTGTTTTCAGGCCCAAACTTCTATTTTTTATTTATTTAGTTTAGTTTTGTTCTGTTTTCTCCCATGCAAAATGCAATAACAAATACTTTTAGTTGAAGTAAAACTACAGTTCCATCCACTGATTAAGTCAGCGGCCTCCCCTTGGAAACACATTTTCCGCCATGTAGTTAATAACGTTGCCAGCGGGACGGTATCGACCCACCACGAACGTTAGACTGCCATCTCCGGTTTTAGCTCGACCCATTCCTAACTCTTTACTGTCCTTCCATACGATCTGCGTGAAATGTCCAGTCCCTCCCTGCCAGCCACCACGACGAAAGTTGTAATTCTTATACTCGTCGTACCTATGATGTTAGGGTAGAGTATGTAATGTCACTGCTGATACAAAGTCTAATTACAAATGCTATATGGGTTTAGAGTGGCTTTCAACTGAGTGTCGAAAGTAATCAGAGCATTACGTTGGTTTTGTAAAAAAAAAATGCGTTGGTTTTAGTTTTACTGCGGTTTAAGGTTGGCTGAGAAGTCTAATTGGTAAGTAATTGGTTTGGTTTGGTTTTACGACAGTCAATTGAAAACCGTTCTAACTTGGCACAAGAAGAAGCCAAAGCTGTGGTAAAGAACGACTGGGACATTTAAGATGACGGGTAAAAAGGACTACTCTTTCTTCTATTGTCAGATAGTCGTGTTGTTTCAGATGGTGCACGTGTGACGCGCATTCTAAGTCTCTTAAGTCTTTTTATCTTTTATGATATACATGTAGATTTAATTGTTGGATTCATTAGTTCTTTCGCTAGCACTACATGCCCACGTACTGGATCCAATCCGTGTTTTTGACAGATATCATGTGTGCAGTGAACTAGTGTGAGCTTATAATGGCTCTTTTTTAATGATACCTGCTGAATAATTAATGCTCTCTTTCTCGGACGAAAACGTTAGTGATATGGTACATAGTAAATGCAATTAATGTATTGATCAATCAATCTGCCAGTCAGTCAGTCAGTCAGTCAGTCAGTCAGTCCGTCCGTCCGTCCGTCCGTCCGTCCGTCCGTCAGTCAGTCAGTCAGTCCAATTACTATTGGTCACCAGATAGTTCGTACAAACTAGATATAAGAGCAATGACTGATCTCCCATCCGAAAAGGCCCAATTTAAGTTACCAGTTAAGTTACCGTTTGATAGTGCTTACCACATGGTGGTTGCTTCCTCTCCAGCAGAATCAAATTTTCCAGTAAACATGGCTATGTTTTCTCCAGCGTCCTTTCTTTCGCTTTTGCTTGAGTGCTGCAATGTACGTGCGCGCGCAAGTTTCTCAGCCCAGGCTTGCGCTTCCCTAGCAAGGTCGTCCGCCCACTTTAAAGGTGGCACGCCATGCATGGAACGGAATCTGTTGTGTGTGTCTAGAGACTGCTTTGGAAATGGTCCTTTAGGAGATGATGTAGCTGAGCTGGAAGGTGTAAATCTCTCTGCTGAAAAGTTAAAAAAAGTTTATTTGTAAGCGGTAGGCTAAGGACTAGGTAAATGGTAAATGATAGATTTTTCAGCTTTATGCGATGTCGGCTTTCTATTTTAATTCTTAATCCAATGTAAAGGTTCGTTATTGCGCGAAAATGAACTTAGTCTCCCGTATGCTTCTAGTCTATGTTTTGCACTGTAAGTTTGTCCCAAATGTGGAGCCATTGTTTTGTACGTTTTAGGCTGAAATTACCAGCAAAGGTATTGAAATTCACCACAATTGTGCTGAATAAATATGATATATTAGTATTTCCATATCCTTTTCGTTATTTCTTTTAACCAAGTTTTGACTTAAGAGTAATGAACATTGGTGCTTTGGCATTTTAAGATCATGATTTACTTTTAAAGCCCACCTGGTTTAGGTTCCCTGGGTTTTTGGCTGCTCCACGAGGTTGAGGAAGATGGTCCCTGAGCTAAAATTAATTATCATTAGTATATTCTCAGCTCCGACTATTGCATTTCTAGCTCTCTGATTGGCTCAAAAACTCCGACTATGAGCCATTAGTCGGAGTTTTACCTTATATGGAAAACAGTGCGCCAAGTTTAAAA